>Ga0310037_10001971_pt1 | contig 10946 bp, 15 predicted proteins | sample Sb_taG_11_FD_200239 | JGI IMG/M metagenome (GOLD analysis project Ga0310037, IMG submission 200239) | Peat soil microbial communities from Weissenstadt, Germany - Sb_50d_3_AS metaG (v2) (version 2) | ecosystem: Environmental > Terrestrial > Soil > Wetlands > Peat | place: Germany: Weissenstadt...
CCGACCGCCGATCTCGTCAGCGTGCTGCGACACAGGCCTACCGGCGGATTCTTTAAGTTCGACCACTTCGCCGGAACCTACATGCCCGAGGAGCGCCCGTTCATTTGCAAGCTATCCCCAGGTGTCCACCTAGGAACGGAGGAGGCCTTTTTCCACTCCCGGGAGGAGCAGCTTGTATACGCCGCGCGATGGTTGCAATTGCTGAAAGCGGAGATGGACGCGCCTGATTTATGGGGTGCGCTTCGGGGCGACGCCCTAGAACTCGCGATCACGGGTTCGCCTACGGAGGACAACTCGCCGTTTACGCCGGAGGAGCGCGAGGTCCGCCGAGGATGGAATGCGGACGCGAGGCGTTACTTAGTCGAGAGTGACGCCGTGAATCCGAAGCTACTTGAGACAATCAATCGGAGATTCGACAACATTGACGACGCTCTCGACCGGCTGGGTCGATTCGACTGGAAGAATTTCGCCATCGCTGAGCTTTTAAAGCTCGGACTCGAGGCGATGCTCCCGACGACCCCCGTCGGCTGGATTGTCGGCATCACTCTCCGCATGCTTTTGCTGGGCTCCGGCCAGCCCTCGGTGATCGTTTAGAAGGGGCCGAAGAGGATCGCCTCGAGCCGCTCCGCCGCTTGGCGCTGCATCGTCGGAAGTACGTGCGCATAGGTGTCGAGCGTTAGGGTGATTCCCGCATGTCCAAGCCGCTCGGCTACCACCTTGGCGTTTTCTCCCGCCACTAGAAGCAGCGTCGCGCAGGAGTGTCGCAGATCGTAAAGCCGCAGCGTCTTGGGCAACCCTGCGGCCTCGAGGATCGGCTTGAAGTGCCGGTGCACGAGGTTGTGCTTGTCGAGAGGCTGTCCGGTGAGCGTTGCAAACACGAGGTCGTGATCTTCGTACCTCACACCCGCGCGGAGCTGCTCCTCGGCTTGCTGTGCACGGTGGGCTGAGAGCGCGCGCATCACGCTGGAGGGGAGGGGGATCGTGCGCCGGCTCCCTGCCGTCTTCGTCTCCTCGAGAGTCCAGCCTCCGCCGAGCCGCTCGAGCTTGCGACGGATGACCACGGTGCCCGCCTTGAAGTCGACGTCCCCCCACTGAAGGCCGAGCGCCTCAGAAGGTCGGGTGCCCGTCGCCAGCGCGAAGGCAAAGAACACGCCCCAGCGGTCGGCAGCGGCCGCGCGGAGGAAGCTCCCCGCCTCTTCGGGTGAGAGGGCCCGCATCTCGCGGCGGGTCTGCTTCGGCAGCTCCACAGCGGCGGCAGGGTTCTGAGAGAGCATCCGCCAGCGGATCGCCTGCTTGAAGGCCGAGGAAAGCGTGTTGTGCGTGTAGCGGATCGTGCGGGCGGAGAGGCCCCGCTTCTGCATCGCGTTGTAGAGGCCTTGAATCTCGAGCGGCGTCACTTGATCCAGCCGACGCGCACCGAGCACCGGGCGCACGTACCTCGCGAACATCCATGTGTAGTCGCGATGCGTGCGCGCCGAGACCTTCTGCTTCGCTGCCGTCTCGAGCCACTTGTCGAGGTATGTGTCGAGCGTGATCCGCGTAGGCTCGACAAACACCCCGAGGTCCCTGCCCCGCAGCGTCGCGTTCAGATAGCGCTGGGCATCTTTCTTGGTGCCGTGCACGGTGTGGTTGTGAAAGCTGCGCTTCCCGTCAGCGCTTGTGGAGATGCGCACCAGCCACGTGCGCTCGCCGCGCTTTACGATTGAACCCGCCATTGCCTAGACCTCCTCCGCCTGCGAGTCAGTGATTTGCCTGGCGCTTCTCGACCGGCTACGAAAGTCATCGATGATCAAGAAAGCGGCACCCACCACTGCAGCTACGATCCCAATACGGGGAAACTCGGCCCAAACACCGTAACTAAGCAAGATGGTGCCTACGCAAAGCGCAAGGAAGTAGCCAACGAAGGAGACGACAGCTCTATGCAGCGTCACGTTGCGGTAGCGCGCGCCCTTGGGCTTAGACTTCACTTCTTCACCTCGCGAGCGCTGAGTCTCTTCCTCACCGCTGCATCGAATGCCTTGCCTTGGAGCGCAGCAACGTCTTGCGCCTCGACCTTGCTAAAGCCCATTTCCACGAGCTTCGCCAAGAGCATCCTATGAATTTCCGCCAGCGTCTTCGACTTCATCGACCGACTCCATGCCGCGAGTCGGCGCTCTGCTTGTCGGTGCTCATGCGCGCGTAGATCGCGACCCTCATTTCTTTGTGTCCACGTCATAGGTTGCGAGAATCGAACGCACCTCCTCCAGATCAGCCCGAGCGGAGTGAAGTTTCTCGCGACACTCCGTCACCAGCGCCGCCGGCATCTGGTGTTCCGTAGAAAAAGCAACCACGAGATTAAGCAAGAGGATCTTGTTGAACACCGCATCCTCGAGGCTGGCCAAGAACATCCTCTGGAGTCGCTCAAACTCTGACCGGGTTACATCATCCGTGGACTGTGTCTTCCTCATGGAAGCGAGGACCTCCCGCCAATCGCGGACGAAGCTCGGCGCACCCCCGAGTAGAGCCAACGCCGACATCACCGCCGACCAGTCAGGCACGAAGGTCGGCATCGGGCCAGCGGCGGTACTTCGCGCCCTTGGGCTTGGACTTCACTTGCTCCCCCCTTCGCGGGCTCACCCTACCGCAGCCCGCCCAAAAGTCTTCCGCCCCCACCGGTCGGGGTGTAGGCTCCGCCCCCGTGAACGAGCGGCAGCTCCGCCAGGAGATCGCACGCCACCGGGCAATGCCGCCCGCCGATCGCGTGTGGGCTGTGGCGCGGGACTTGGGACTCCTCACGAGCGCGCTCGCCTCAAGCGATTTCCTCGGGCGACGCCGATCGGTGGAGAAGCTGTGTCGCGATCTCTCGCTCCTCGAGTCGCTCCGCCCGAAGCGCAGCAACGGCGAGGACGCGGAGGCGCTCCCCGCCGACTTCATCGCGGACCTGATTCGGAACGGCCCCGGGACCAAGCGTCCAGGGCGGCGCTCGCCGTGACAGACCTGAAGGCCCGGGCGCTGGCGGCCCTCGGTCGCTGCGGTGGAGACCCTGAGCCCAGAGCCCTCGATGCATTCGTCGCGAGACTCGACCTCCTCGACCGCACTGGGCGGCACGGGCGGCTCCTCTCCGATCTTCTCGACGCGTGCAACGACGTAGACCACCTCCATTCCTTGATCCTTGAGGTGACCTTCGCATGTGCCTTCGAGTCGCGCGGGCGACCTCTCCGCTACGAAGTACAGGAGCGGCAAGACGAACCGACGTCGGTCGACTTCCTCCGCTCGATCAACGAAGAGCTTCAAATCTACTTCGAGCTGCGCCTCCTTCAGCAGCCGGACGCAATCGCCCGCACCATCGAGCAGCAGCTTACGTCCGGCGACCGATTCGGCGCCTGCCTCGATGGCGAGGGGGAGCGAGATGAGATTTTTCGGCTGCAGAGCGCACTCTTGGAAAAGGTTCAACGTCGCGACGGTCGCCCGATCAAGTTCTTCAGTACTGACCCTCGCCATCGGCATCTCGTGGTGATCGGGGTCTCGGATGTAATCCTCGGTGCAGTCGATACCGATGACTGCCGGCTCGCCATGTATGGTGATCACGGCGTCCACTTCCTGGCGCGTCGCGGTGTCTTCGGACTGGTGCAGGAGCCCGCGGCCATGGACGCAGACTCGATCAGGCAAGCTGCACGGTTTAAGCACTTTCGGACCATCGTTGACGGCGTAGTCTTCCTCCGTCGAGATAGGCGCCATGAGCGACTCGCCTACGACCTGAAATATCTGCTCCTCCGGAATCCTGCCCGCATGACCGACTCCCAGTTCGCAGAACTCTCTGAAGAGCTGGGCTCCGTGTTCGAACCTTGGGACGCGCGGCCGGCACTCGATCAATCCGCATCGGGCGACCCACCCTCGCGCGCGTAGGGTCCGCGCGGGATACGCCGCAGTGGAACCACGCGCGCCGGTGACTCCTTCACCATCTCGGCGTGTCGCACCGCGGCCGCGACGAGGGCCGGATCCTCGATCCACGCTGCGACGCGCGGCGTGCCGCTCGGAGATTTCCTGAGAAGGACGAGTGTGTATTGAGGGCTCAAGACGCTTCGCCTGTCCGGCCGCGGAGGTCGCATGCCCAGCTCACATCTTCGAGGACCCGCGGCTCGAACTCATCCGCAAGGAGTGCGAGCGTGTGCCTGACCTCGGCGAGCTTGCGAGCCTGCGCCTCGCCGCGCAAAAGCGCCGTCGCAAGGAGCTGCTGCGCGGTCACGGCCCGGAGTGCGAGGCGCAGCGCTTCATTCATGGTCGACGCTCCTCGATCGTGCTGACGCGTCGTCTGTTCGCGATGTGGCGTTTTCCCCCGTGCGCTCGATCACAGACCATTGCCAACCCCGGAGAGAGACTGCAATTGGCCGCGCGTCCCCCCCATCCGGATGTGCGCGGCCGCCGGCGCCGTCGAGCCCGCCGGGAGGGAACCGTCCCCCGATAGGGACGCAAGACCGCTCACAGCGGGTTCCGGCGCCGGTCTCATGCCGAGTCCCCCACGATCAGCTGCACGCAACGGTGTCGAGTTCCTCGAGCGGCGTCGTTCTTGAGGACTTCGTATCACTCACAAGTCGACCGCCTCTCGGACGGGCGCCGGGCGCGGCGGGATCGCAGCGTCGCCGGACTTGTCGACGGCCGCGCACTGCGCGTCGATCTCCTCCGGCTTAAACCCGCCGATGCGCTCCATCGCCTCGCGCAGCTCTCCGACATAGTCTCGTGTCAAATCGTCGAGGCGATCCGTCCCGCGTGGTTTGCTCCACAGCACAAGGTGGAACGGCGTCCAGCCTCCGACGGCCGTTCTAGACGTCGAGGGGAACTTGACACGCGCGCCCTGCGGCACGCGAACGTGGTTGTTCTGCGTGTCGTTGTGGCTAACGATCGTCGTCAGAAACACGTCGCCGATTCTCGGCTCGTACGTCGTCGACCCGATCGTGTGTCGACGTCCGCAGTTGACCCATTCGTCATACAACGGTTGCCGTTGGCTCGCCGGGTCGCCTAACACGACCGGCGCTGACAACGCCGGCACGCGCGGCGTCGTCAACTCGGGCTCCGACTCCGGTGTCGAAGGCCCCGCGGATACCTGCCCGGGCCCGAGCGCCGAGCGGTCGACCCCCGCACTTCCCCCTCTTGCCGCCATGATCTACCCCCTTTCGGTGTTAGTTTGGAAACCATTCCACGGCGACATCGCCGCCGCCGTACTCGTTCGTGCCGCGGCCGCCGATCGTGATCCGGGCCGGCCGCTTCACGCGGGCGCCGAGGCCTAGCCCGTTGATCTTGTTCGCGAGGGCATACACGCGAGCACGACGGTCCGCGAGATTCTGGACCAGCTCCTCGAGCGCTGCCCGCTCCTTGGCGTAGGTCGCCATGAGCGCGGGCATCCGCTCGCGTGCCTCGGCCCGTGACACCGCCTCGCTCGCCTCCATGGCCGCGGCGATCTCCTTTGTGTGCGCGATGCGAGCCCGCACAGTTGCCAGCTCCGAGCGCGTCTCGTCGAGGCGGGATCCGAGAACACCCCGACGCTCCTCGAGAGAAGCGATCAAGTCGCGCGCCTCCAACTCTTGCAGCCGATCGGCGAGCGCAAGCTCCTGCCGTCTCAAGTCGCGCAGCTCGCGCCCCAGGTCCTGGGCGGACATTACTTCCCCTCCTTCGTCGGCTCCGCGGTCGCGAACGGATTCAGGACATCCGACACCAACTTGTTTTGAGCGACCTCGCGAGCCGTAGGCACGGGCTTCTCCACGGTCGCATCCCACGGCGGGTAGTAAAGCTGGCCCGCGTCGAGGAACTCCTTGATCAAGGAGTTTTGCTCGCCCTCCCGCTCGGCCACCTCCTCAGCGCGCCACGCGGCTCGCTGCGCGGCCGTGGCGGGTCGTATGACGACGGTCTGCGTGGGCTTCGGGTCGTCGGCCTTCTTGTCACTCACTGTGTGTGACCTCCGTTCGGCACTAGATGGCGTCCAGCTCGTCATAGGAAAAGAAGGGAATCTGGCGACGCTTCTCGATCTCGTACTCCTGATCACTAAGCACCCCGAGCTCCCATAGCCTCCTACACTTCGCGGCCTCAAGCAGGTAGACGTGCAGCATGAAGGGCGGCCCGCGACGGGTCAGAGGCGATACGCCCCCGTAGAGCTTCGTCTCCTTACTCTCTATAATGTTGAGTATGGGATCCCCGTGCACGACCTCCTCGCGCGAGCTTGCCGTATTGCAGAGATGCGCCGCTCCCGCCACGGCGTTTGCTAGCCCCAATGCGACATTCTTAGGATCAATCGCAGATTACAATTGAAAGTGGCCCCGTCGGTGTGCGAGATGGAGTTACCAGACTTCACCCACATACCGAGGAGCCACAATCGTGAGGTTGAGTAGAGACCGAATTCGGGCCTGCGTCAAGAGCGATCTGCCGATCACCTTCTCTGAGGAACGCATCTCCGCCCACGCCGGTCTCGAGCTCCTTCGGCGCTACTTCGCGACGATCGATCTCGTGGGACGCTTGCGAAGCGTGTTTCAGGGGCTTGGGGTGGAGGGAGACTACGGCGCACACCGCTTCGTGCTCTGTCTGATCGGTCTCTTGCTCGCGGGCGGGCGACGCATCACGCATCTGGTGGTTCTGGAGCGAGATCCCGTGCTACTGCGGTGGATTGGCCTCCACCGCCTTCCTTCCGACCGCACGCTGGTGCGCTGGCTCAAGCGGCTCCCGTTCTCCGTGCTTGAGCGCTTGGCCAGTCTGGTTCAGGAGATCGTCCACGACACCATCGAGCGCTGCGGCTTCTCGCGGCTGACGATCGATGCCGATGGCAGCGTGCTGCGGACGGGCGTTCGGGTCGAAGGCGCCGAGCGGGGCTACAACCCGCACCACCCCAAAGACAAATCGTACTACCCCCTCACGGCCCACCTGGCGCAGACCGGTCAGATCCTGCGGGTGTGGAATCGGCCGGGCAATGTGCACGACTCGCATGGGGCGGAAGGCTTCCTCCGCACGCTTTTCCGCGACCTGCGCGCTCGCTTCGGGCGCCGCCACGCGCTCGAGGTACGCCTCGATGGCGCTTTCTGCCAGCGCGAGATCCTGGCCTTCCTCGACGGAGAGGGTGTGGAGTACGCGATCCGGCTCCCGCTCTGGAAGTGGCTCGGGATCCGCAACGTGATTGCGAGCCGCCGCCGCTGGACGCGGGTCACGGCCACGGTGAGCGGCTTCTCGATGGAACTCTCGATTCCGAAGTGGGGCCTGCGCAAGCGGGTGGGCGTCTACCGCAAGCACGTCTCCCACAAGTCCCGAAAGAACTTCCAGCTGGACCTTTTCTCGCCGGATGACGGCCACTACGAGTATTCCGCCGTGATCACGAACAAGACGATCGGGGTGGCGGCCCTCTGGCATTTCCTGGCCGGCCGAGGTGCTCACGAGAAGACCATTGCGGAGCTCAAGCAGCAGGTGGCCTTCGACGCGATCCCCACCCTGAACCAGCTCGCCAACAGCGTCTGGCTTCAGATCAGCGCGCTGACCCACAACCTGGTCCGCAGCTTCCAGCTCGCGGTCGGTGCTCCGCGTCGCGTCCCCTCGTGGAAACGGACCTACGGCTACGTGTTCGAATCGCTGCAGACTCTGCGCTTTACGCTGATTCATCAGCCTGCCCGCATCGTGCGTCCCGCAGGTCGCCCAGAGCTGCGTTTCGCCGTCTCTCAGGCTACCCGGCGCCGCATCGAGCAGATCGAGCGCCGCCTTTCACTCGCTGCCTGACTCACAATCCGCATCCGTCCCGGTCATTGCCACCGAGCTGCGACGATTTATTGTCGGATTGGGGCTAGGTCGTCGTGCGCCCCTCGAATATGATCGACTCTGTCGCGGCCCGACGGCCCCGTGCGCCGCTCGAGCGTGCGCAGCTCGCGCAAGAGCTGCGCGTTGTCGGGCAGCTCGATGCGGCGGCCGCTGACGAGCGGGAGCAACTCGAGGTAGAGCCCAGAGCGATCGAGCCGCGCCGGCTCATATCGAATGCCCGCGGCGCGGAAGGCCTCGGCGTTGTACTCGCCCGCGTAGCGGTCGCCACTGATGCGTGTAATTCCGAAATCCTTGAAGAGGCTCGCGGCCTCGCGCACGATCACTGAGGGCTCGAAGGGCGCCGGCCACGCCCGTGCCACGTCGACAGTGACACCGCGGGTGGTAAGGTGAGCGATCGCGAGCCCAAAGGCATCGGCCCTACCACCGGAAGGGTCAACGAACCCACGGTGTGCGAGGCTCCCGGGAATCGGGAGGAGGTCGCCGCGGCCGCGCACCACGCACGCGTCGAGCTGCTCGAAGTCGAGGAGCTGAGCGATCCCGGCGCGAAACTCACCGAGGACCTCGCTGCGATAGGCCTCGGGATCGTCGAGGCGCATGCGCTCGAGGTAATCGCGCGAAAGTGTGGGATTCATCGTCGGTGCGGACGCCACCCACACGAGGGTCGGGGAGTCGTCGCGTCCGAAGTGCCTTCGGTGAAGCTCCCAGAGCGCGCCACTCGCTCCGTAGGGGCTCGAGATGACGACGAGCTTGCCGCCGGTCGTCGCAAGGCAGGGGCGGAGCGCGCGAAGCATCTCCGTATCGGTCGCATAGCCACTTTCGGTGGAACGGAAATATGCGATTTCGTCACAGACTGCGACCTTCGCCCGAAGGCCGCGAATGCTTGCGGGACGGCACGGATAGGTGGCACAACGGTAACCGTTCACGAGATCGAGTGTGTCGGTGGTCTCACGAGAGACGCTGCGCCGCAACACGGGGCTCGCTTGAAACGCCGCGCTCAAATAGCTGAAGGCCGCCCTAATGCTCGATCTCCAATCCTGTGCACACAAGATGCTGTAGACCGCGCCGTCGGTCGTCGCTTCGGCGAAGGCGCTCTCGTACGCAACGATATTCGAAGCGACGCGCGTCTTGCCCGACTGACGGCCGACGATCGCTACCGCCTCCCGGAAACCGCCCGGTGGCGGCGAGTAGTGCGAACGCCCCGTGCACGCTTTGAAAAGTTTGAGGTCCTCAGGGTCGTCGATCGGCAAGCCGTAGACACAGGCGAGGAACGTCATCCACGGGCGCCAGGTCGTGGGGTCGTGGAGCGCGGGCGAAGCGCCGAGGAGCTGCTTGTCGCGGAGGGCGTCGAGGATGGTCAGCATCGGGGGCCCCGGGGCGACACGAGGATATGTCGACTTTCCCAGGTCGGCGCGCACTGCGAGAGGTGAGGGGGGCGTTCGGAGGGTGAAATCCGGTTCAGCTGTCGACCGTCGGGGGGAGCACAACGGGAGGCGGGGGCGTCGACAAACCCGCCTCCCGCCGGCTCGAAGCCGCGGACAACCAACGCGACCTCATCGAAGATCAGCGGCGACGGCGGCCCGTCAGTTGCAGCCCCGCAGTGACAAGCATGCGAGCCGCCGCCCCGGGCGTCACACGGTGGCGCTTCGCAAGCCGCTCGAGCGCCTCGAACTCCGACAACGTCATCAAGATGGTCAAGCGGCGGTCGCGCAGCTCCCCCTTGGGGTCCTCCCGCAGCCTGCCAGCCCGCGGTCTCGCTCCGCCATGATCGCCCATGGATGCCCCCGACTAGTGGAATGTATTCAACACCGTGGTATGATGCGCGCAGGAGGACCACTCTATCATGCGCGTCGCCGTTTACGCCCGAGTCTCGACGACAGAGCAAACGACCGAGCCCCAGCTCCACGCGCTCCGTGCCTACGCTGACGCCCGCGGCCTCGAGGTCTTCGAGGAGTATGTGGACCACGGCATCTCCGGGGCGAAGGACCGCCGTCCGGCGCTCGATCGGCTCCTCACCGACGCGCGACGACGGCGCTTCGACGTCCTCGCCGTGACGAAGCTCGACCGGCTCGCCCGGAGCGTCCATCACCTCACAACGCTGGGGCGCGAGCTTGAGGCGCTCGGCGTCGACCTCGTGGTGCTCGATCAGGCCATCGACACGAGCACGCCCGCGGGTCGGCTCCTTTTCCACGTCCTCGGCTCGATCGCAGAGTTTGAGCGCGACCTCATCCGCGAGCGCACCTCGGCCGGGATGCGGGCCGCGAGGCGCAAGGGCGCGAGGATCGGCAGACCGCGAGTCGCAGCGGCATCCGATCGCATGGCGCTCGCATCCCTCCGCACCGGGTGGCGTGACGGCAGGACCGTGAGCGACCTCGCAGCGCACCTCGACGTGAGCCGCGCCACCGTGCGCCGACTCCTCGCCGCGGAGGGACTGGCCAAAAGGGTCCCCGAAAGCGAGGCGGAAAGCGCTGCAGAATCGCGGGGCGATTTGCGCGCCTAGCGACTGGCCAAAACCGTTCCCTTTTGGTCGGACACCGACGCAACCTTCACGCTATGAGCATCTCCAAAGAACATCTCGCAGTAGATCGGTCGGCGACGCCATCGCCCGACCTCGCGCCTCCGGCTGCAACGCAAGCGGCGATCCCGCAACGAGACTTCCCACCTATGGGAGGACCCGCCATCCCCTCGCAGGGGCCCCAGCGGCGCCTTAGCTGACACTCGCTTCGGGGAGCCCGCATGGGCGCTCTCTCAGTTCTTCATTCGACTCGAATGCGTGTCGGAACACCGTGACCAGCCCCCCCCGTACCAAGGCGAATGAGCCTCCTTTGGAGTCCCAGATCGGGCTCCCGCCCCTCGCGCGTTCGCGTCCTGCTCGTGTCTCTCACCGGTGTACCTCGCACGCTCATTTGCGGGGGCGAGGCCCAGCAGCCCCGTGATCACGAGCAGACCCGTACCGGGCTCGGGCCCACCCTCGCCGCTAGGGGTTCGCAGCCAGTCCGGGCAACCGAATACAGAACTCCGTCCCTTCTCCAGGGTCGCTCGTGACGTCGATTTCACCCTCATGCTGAGCAACGATCTCGTGCGCCACGACAAGACCAAGCCCGCTCCCGTGACCCGCCTCCTTCGTGGTGTAAAAAGGCTGAAAGACCTGGGAGAGCTGGTCCTGCGGGATGCCGACACCCGTA
>Ga0310037_10001987_pt1 | contig 10906 bp, 8 predicted proteins | sample Sb_taG_11_FD_200239 | JGI IMG/M metagenome (GOLD analysis project Ga0310037, IMG submission 200239) | Peat soil microbial communities from Weissenstadt, Germany - Sb_50d_3_AS metaG (v2) (version 2) | ecosystem: Environmental > Terrestrial > Soil > Wetlands > Peat | place: Germany: Weissenstadt...
CTGATCACCACGTGGAAGACCCCGTCGGGATGGCTAGAGGTCCGCGACGCGCTGACGCTCGGCCCGACGACGTGCGAGGACACGATCACGCCCCACACTCGGCCGCCGAACGACGAGGACGCCGACCACATGCTGGTTCGGACCGTGAAGTGCCTGGAGGGAGAGGTGCAGCTGGAGATGGTGTGCGAGCCGGCGTTCGACTACGGGCGGACTCCCGCCGATTGGACGCTCGTCGACGGCAGTCGCCATGCCGCCGACGCCACCGGGGCCGGCCAGACGATCAGGCTGTATACGGACCTCGAGCTCGGCATCGAGGTCAGCCGGGTCCGGGCGCGGCACACGCTGCGCGCCGACGAGAGGGCATTCGTCGCGCTGTCGTGGGCGGCCGACCTCCCCGGACCTGACGACGTCGACGAGGCGACCCGGCGGCTCGACGCTACCGTCCGCTTCTGGCGGCGCTGGATCGGACGGGCGCGCCCGTTCGCGGATCACCGCTGGCGTGAGGCGATCCAGCGCTCGGCGCTGACGATCAAGGGTCTCACGTACATGCCGACGGGCGCGACCGTCGCGGCGCTCACCACCTCGCTCCCGGAGACGCCCGGCGGCGAGCGCAACTGGGACTACCGCTACACGTGGATGCGCGACGCGACGTTCACCCTCCAGGCCCTGCACCTGCTCGGGCTCGACTGGGAGGCCGACGAGTTCATGCAGTTCGTCGCCGACGTCGAGCCCAACGAGGACGGCGGGCTTCAGATCATGTACGGGGTCGACGGCCGCCGCGACCTCACCGAGTCGTTCCGCGACGACCTGTCCGGGTACTCCGGCGCGAGCCCAGTGCGAATCGGCAACGGCGCGTTCGATCAGCGCCAGAACGACGTCTACGGCGCCGTGCTCGACTCGATCCTCAAGCACACGGTGCACAGCCAGCGCCTCCCGCGTCGGCTGTGGCCGATCGTCCAAGCTCAGGCCGAGTGCGCCACGCAGAACTGGCGCAAGCCCGACCAGGGGATCTGGGAGGCGCGGGGCAAACCACAGCACTACGTCTCCTCGAAGCTGATGGGCTGGGTCGCGATGGACCGCGCGGCGCAGCTGGCCGCGATTCGGGGCGACCGCAAGCTCGAGGCGGGGTGGCGGGCCACCGCCGAGGAGGTCCACGCGGACATCCTCGAACACGGCGTGAGCAAGCAGGGCGTCCTGCGCCAGCACTACGACACCGATGCGCTGGACGCCTCGACGCTGCTGGCCCCGATCTTCGGGTTCCTGCCCGGCGACGACGAGATCCTTCACAACACGGTGATGGCGATCTCGCAAGATCTGACCGAGCACGGGTTCGTCCTTCGGTACAAGACCAATGAGACCGACGACGGCCTGTCGGGCAAGGAAGGGACGTTCCTGATCTGCTCGTTCTGGCTGGTCTCCGCGCTGTCGATCGTTGGCGAGGCTCAGCTCGCGCACGACCTGATGGAACGGCTGCTGCGGGTTGCGGCCCCGCTCGGGCTGTACGCCGAGGAGTTCGACGCCGACACCGGACGCCACCTCGGGAACTACCCGCAGGCGTTCTCACACCTCGCTCTGATCGAGGCATCCGCGCGGATCATCCTCGCGGAACAGCTGGCGCTTGAAGGGCTTGGCCCGCCGAGCTCGGGGACCCTGACGCGGGCCATTCCGCGAGCTCGTTAGACGGAGGCGACCATGACCCACTACGACGCAATCATCATCGGTACCGGCGCAGGCGGCGGAACCCTGGCCCGGCACCTCGCGCCTTCTGGCAAGCGAGTCCTGCTACTCGAGCGCGGGGGCTGGCTGCCGCGCGAGCCGCAGAACGTCTCGGCCGAAGAAGTGTTCGTCAACGGACGGTACGTCTCGCCGGACACGTGGCGCTACGAGAGTGGTGACGCGTTCCACCCGCAGGTCCACTACTTCGTCGGCGGCGCCACGAAGCTGTACGGGGCGGCGCTTTATCGGCTGCGCGAGCAGGACTTCGGTGAGATCCGCCACCACGACGGCATCTCCCCTGCGTGGCCGATCGGCTACGACGTGATGGAGCCCTACTACACGCTCGCCGAGCAGTATTACCAGGTGCACGGGGCGCGCGGGGAGGACCCAACGGATCCGCCCGCGACCGGACCCTATCCGTTTCCCGCGGTCTCCCACGAGCCTCGCATCCAGAAGCTCTCCGACGACCTGGCGGCGAACGGCCTGCATCCATTCCACGCGCCCTGTGGGGTGATGCTCGACGAACAGAACAGGCCGTACAGCATCTGCATGCGCTGTGACTGCTGCGACGGCTTCCCGTGCGTCGTCCACGCCAAGGCGGACGCCGAGGTGCTCGGGGTCCGGCCGGCGCTCGAGCACAGAAACGTCGAGCTGTGGACCGACAGCGAAGCCGTTCGGCTGATTACCAACGACGCCGGGACCGCGGTCACGGGCGTAGTGGTCAAGCGCGGCGACGCGGAGGAGACGGTGAGCGGCGATCTGGTGGTCGTCTCCTGCGGCGCCGCCAACTCCGCGCGGCTGCTCTTGATGTCGGCAACCGACAAGCACCCAAACGGCCTCGCCAACGGCTCAGACCAGGTCGGCCGCAACTACATGTTCCACAACAGCCAGGCGGTGCTCGCGCTCTCGCGTGAGGAGAACCCGACGGTCTTCCAGAAGACGCTCGGGGTCAACGACTTCTACTTTTCCGGCCCCGACTTCGAGTACCCGATGGGCAACATCCAGATGGTCGGCAAGTCGCAGGCGCCGATGTTCCGGGGTGAGAAGCCCGGCGAGACGGCGCTGGCACCGAGCTGGACGCTGCGCGACGTCGCGCAGCACGCCGTGGACTTCTGGCTCTCCACGGAGGATCTCCCACTCCCGGAGAACCGCGTGACCGTCGACGGCAGCGGCACGATCACCCTGACGTACCACGCCAGCAATGAGGAGTCGAAGAAACGCCTCTACGAGCAGCTCAAGTCGATGCTCGGGAGCCTCGACATGCACCACCACCACCTGCTGCCGCACCACGCGTACCTCAAGAATGAGATCCCGATCGCTGGCTGCGCGCATCAGGCGGGGACGTGCCGGTTTGGCACCGACCCGGACTCATCGGTGCTCGACGTCAACTGCAGAGCGCATGAGCTCGACAACCTGTACGTGGTCGACACCAGCGTCTTCCCGAGCATCGGCGCCGTGAACCCGGCGCTGACCGCGATGGCGAACGCGCTGCGTGTGGGCGACCACCTGCTCGAGCGAATGTCGGCGGGCACGACCGCGGGGCGAGAACGGGCGGTGCAGTCATGAGCGCGACGGACGGCAGGAAACATGTGGTGATCGTCGGCGGCGGCTTCGCCGGCCTGGGGTGTGCGCGGCGGCTGGCTGACGACGATCACGTCCGGGTCACGCTGATCGATCGCAACAACTACCACCAGTTCCAGCCGCTGCTCTACCAGGTGGCGACGTCCCTGCTCTCGCCGAGCGACATCGCACATTCGCTGCGGGAGGTGTTCTCCGATCAAGACAACGTCGACGTGAAGCTCGCCGAGATCTCCGCAGTGGACCCGGCGTCGAGGACCGTCACCTCCAGCGACGGGGAGCAGTGGACCGGGGATGCGCTGGTCCTGGCTGCCGGCTCCCAGCCCAATTTCTTCAACACCCCCGGCGCCGCCGAGAACTCATTCCCGCTCTATTCGCTTGACAACGCCACCGAGCTGCGTTCACGGATCCTCGGCATCTTCGAGCAGGTCGACCGAACTCCGGATCTGGTCGACCGTGGCGCCCTCAACTTCGTGATCGTCGGGGGTGGCCCGACCGGCGTCGAGGTGGCAGGGGCCCTAGCCGACATGGTCAGAGAGACGCTGCCGGCCGAATATCATGGCCTCGATAGCGCGAAGGCCCGGATCTGTCTGCTCGACTACGGCGACGCCCTACTGGCGCCGTTCTCGGAGAAGGCCCACAAATACGTCGCCAAGGTCCTGACGGACAGGAATGTCGAGCTGCGGCTCGGCACAGGCGTGAAGGAGGTCGGGACCGGCCACGCGCGCCTCTCAGAGGGCACCGTCATCCCAACTCGCTGCGTCATCTGGGGCGGCGGAATCATGGCCGCCCCGATCGCTGCCAACTGCGGGCTCGCACAGGGGAAGGGCGGACGCGTCGATGTGCAGCCCGACCTGACGCTGCCCGGCACCCAGGGCGTGTACGTCGTCGGAGACGTCGCCAACATCGCGGGTCCCGATGGTAACCCTCTCCCTCAGCTCGGCTCCGTGGCCCTTCAGAGCGGGCAGGCGGCGGCCGACAACATCCTCGCCGAGTTTGCCGGCAAGCCACGATCGGCATTCGCTTATCGCGACAAGGGAATCATGGCGATGATCGGCAGAGGCGCAGCGATCGCGGAGGTCGGTAAGAACCACCACGAGGTGCATGGGCAAATGGCCCACATCGCCTGGTTGGGTGTGCACGCCAGCCTGATGACGGGGACGCGAGACAAGATCGAAGCGATAATCGACTGGGGCTGGGACCGGTTCACGAAGACCGGGGGGCCCCACGTTCTCGATCGCGGCGACGCCGCCGCGATCGACTGGGACGACGACGAGGTCGTCCTCGCTGATCAGGCGTAGCCGTCGCCCGCCTCACTGTTCAGGCGTAGCCGTCGCGGGCCGCGCCGGCGGGGGTTGCTCCGCGGAAGCCTGCTCGCCACCGCGCACTCGGCCTCGGAAGACGTGGAACGACCACCCCTGGTAGAGCAGAACCACGGGTAGGAACAGCACCGCGGTAATCGTCATCACGACGAGCGCATAATGCCCCGAGGCCGAGTTGTTGACCGTCAGGTTGTAGGCCGAGTTCGTGCTCGAGACCATGACGTTCGGATACAGCGAGATGAAGAGCTGGCCGATCGCGGCGGCGATCGCGAACCCGGAGGCGACGAAGGCCCATCCGTCGTTGACGCTGCCCGCGAGCAGGGTGGCGAAGATCACGGCGATCATTCCGAAGATCTGGGTCGGCTCGGGGACCGTGCCGCCGCCGATGACGACCAGCGTCCAGATGACCCAGGCCAGGTTGACGACGATCGCCACGAGCCCGATTACCCGGGCCGCGGCGTGGGCGCGATCGCGCATGTCGCCGGTGGTTCGTAACCCAAGGAACGTCGCGCCGTGAAGCAGGCTGAGTACAAGCAGGGTGACCCCGGTCATCAGCCCGTAACCGGTCAGGAGGTCGAAGAAGTTGCCGGTGAAGTTGTGCTGCTGGTTGATCGGGAGCCCATGGAGAAGGTCACCGAGCGCGACGCCGATCAGCAGGGGGATGAGGATGCTGCCGATCGTCAGTGCCCAGGAGAACCCGTTGCGCCACCGCTCGCCGTCGCGCTTGCCCCGCCACTCGAACGAGACGCCGCGCCCGAACAGGGCCAGGAGCAGAAGCACCAGCGCCAGGTAGAGGGCCGAGAACATCGTCGCGTACCAGCCCGGGAAGGCCGCGAACATCGCCGCGCCGGCGACGATCAGCCACACCTCGTTGCCGTCCCACCAAGGGCCGATCGTGTTGATGGCAACCCTCCGCTCGGTCTCCGAGGAGCTGACGAACCGGTGCAGCGCGCCAACGCCGAAGTCGAACCCCTCGAGCACGAAGAACCCGACCCAGAAGATGACGATGATGACGAACCAGATCGTGTGAAGTTGCATCGAATCAGTAGGTCAGAACAGTGGCAGCCGCGCCGGGCCCTCCGCTCGGCTCGGCCGCCTCGGCGTCGGCGTGGGCCAGTCCGTGGCGGGAATAACGGAGCATCAGGACGAGGTCGGCCGCGCCCAACACGATGTAGGCCAGGATGAAGACGATCAGGCTGATCCATATATCTGTGGCGCTGACCGATGGGGAATTTGCGTTGACCGTCTTCAGCAGCCCTTGCACGATCCACGGCTGACGGCCGCTTTCGGTCAACAGCCAGCCCGCGGTGTTCATCAGGAACGGCGTGATCACGGCCCATATGCACAGCGTCAGGAACAGCCTCGAGTTGCGCAATCGGTCCTTGTGTAACAACCAGCCGCCCCAGAGCGCCAGCAGCAGGACCAGCGACGCCAGATAGGCCATCACCCGCATCGACCAGTACTGGATGAACACGTCGGGGACGTAGTTGCCCGGGCCGTACTTCTTCTGGTACTGGGCCTGCAACTCGCTGAGCCCGGTGACCGCTCCGCTCCAGGTGCCGGTTGCCAGCACGGACAGCAGGTGCGGGATCTCGAGGATCTGCGACGGAGTCTTGTCGTTGGCGCCGCCCCCGACCTGGATCAGCGAGAACGAGCACGGTTTGCAGTTGGTCCACTGCGCCTCGGCGGCGGCGATCTTCATCGGCTGATAGTGGGCCTCGATCACGCCGAGCTGATTGCCGACCGACAGCTGGATCACGATCGTCGGGATGAGCACGATCAGCGCCACCTTTGCCGTGCGGTGGAACGACTCGACGTGCTCGTTCTTGCGCAGATACCACGCCGAGACGGCCAGCATCACGAGGCACCCCGTGATCAGCCCGGCGAAGATCACGTGCGCGTAGCCCCACACGAACGTCGGGTTCACGAACAGCGCCCAGATGTTGCTCAGCACCGGCTCGCCGGATTTGTTGAGCTTGTAGCCGACGGGGTGCTGCATCCACGAGTTCGCCATCAGGATGAACATCGCCGACAGCACCGTCCCCAGCGAAACCGCCCAGATCGTCGCCAGGTGAACGCGTTTGGGAAGCCGGTCCCAACCGAACAGCCACAGCCCGAGGAACGTCGACTCGAGGAAGAAGGCGAGCAGGCCCTCCATCGCCAGCGGAGCGCCGAACACGCTGCCCACGTAACGCGAGTAGATGGACCAGTTCATCCCGAACTCGAACTCCTGGACGAGCCCGGTGACGACGCCGATCGCCACGTTGATCAGCAGCAGCGTTCCGAAGAAGCGCGTCATCCGCTTGTAGTCCGGGTTGTCGGTGCGGTACCAGACCGTCTCCAGGATCGCGACGAGGAACGCCAGCCCAATCGTCACCGGCACGAACAGGAAGTGGTAGATGCTCGTCGTCGCGAACTGCCAGCGTGCAAGGTCGTTGGTCATCGCTAGGCGGATGGAATCCCAAACCATGGCGCCGCTCATCACCCCAAAGGGATGAGGATCGGCCGGGACAGCGGGCCGGGGACCGATGCCGCCGGATTTCGTCCAAAAAAGGTGATGTCACCGGACCGATTTCGCGCTTTGATTAAGAATCTTGTTCTCGCACGACCCAGGGAGCCCCCATATGTCCCTCGTTAGCCACCAGACGATCCGGTTGAGCGCGGGCAAGCACTCCTCTCCCAAGGAGGGCGCTTGCGTGATGGAGCTCGCGTCGATGCTCGCGGGCGAATCGTTCACGGATCATCCGGCATGCGTCTGTCCCGTGATCGGGTCGTTCCTGCGGGCGTACAACGACTCGGTGGGTGACGAGCGCCGGCAGGACCTCTACCGCTACGTTTCGATGGTCGTCGGGAGCCTTGCGTCCGCCGAGGTCGAGCGAGCCCGCGCCGAACGTCTGGTCGCGTGGAGCTCTGAGAACTTCCGCCGCCGATGGGCACGGTTCTTCCCGCGTCCCGTCGCCCGGGTGATGTCTCACATGCGCAAGCCGCCCATCCCACTCGACGCGCTCGGGGCTCACGCCGTCCACTCGATCCCCCGGCACACGGACGAGACGCACGCGACGGCGCTGAATCTGATCGAGGAGCTGGTCACGATCGGCGATCGCCCGGCGCCCGCGCCGCGGGCCGCCGACCGGAAGGCGCCGTCGCTCCAGGAAGTCGGCTGACCGGGACGCCGGCCCCGGGGGAGTGAGCCTTGCCCGAGGGCCTGTCGCCGGTTGAGGTCGGCAAGGAGATCGCCGAGCACAAGGAGCGCTCCGCGACTGACGAAGCGGAGCATCAAGATCGCTGGTTGTCGATCGTCGAAGCGCTGCTGCTGTCGTTGGTGGCGGTGCTGGCGGCGTATTCGGGCTACGCCGCGGCGAAGTGGGGTACCGAGTCGTCGGTGCAGCTGGCGAAGGCTGCCTCGCAGCGCAACTTCGCCACCCGCCTCGACACGGAGGCGATCGTCACGCGGACGCTCGACTCGGTCTCGTTCAACGCATGGTTCAGCGCCTACGTCTCGGGCAACCGGAAGGCGGAGCAGCTGGCGGTGAAGCGAATGCGGCCCGGCTACCGCCCTGCATTCGACGCCTGGCTGGCCACGGATCCGGGGCACAATCCGAACGCTCCGCCCGGCCCTGCGTACATGCCGCAGTACGTGATCCCCCAGGCCGCCCAGTCGGCCGCCGCTGACAAGGCAGCGAACATCGCCTTCGCCGCGGGCTCGGACGCCGGCGAGACATCGGACAAGTACATCCGCGACACCGTGTTCCTGGCCACCGTCCTGTTCCTGGTCGGCATCAGCGGTCACTTCCGTGTGCGCCAGGCTCGGTACGGGCTGATCGGCGTCGGCGCGCTGATCCTGGCCTTCGCGGTGGTCCAGTTGCTGGGCCTTCCCGCGCCGCCGTAGCGCCCGGAGCCGCCGCGATTCGCTTATCACCCTGTTTGGGCGATGTGCGCGGTCAGGGCCGCTCCTAGCTTCGATGCCGCAGTGGACCGAGCAGAGGAGCTCCTGCGCCGGTTGGCGCTGAACGACGAACAGTCAGTCGGCATGGTGCTCGCGAGCGGAACCGTTCCCGACGCGGACCCCGTGCTGGTGCCGAAGGTCGACCTGCTCGTCCGGCTCGGAGCGCTGGTCGCGGTTGGCGCAGCGACGGCGTCGCTGAAACGGACCGTGCAGCTCGCGCTGGCCGCCGGCGCGACGGAGACCGAGATTGTCGGCGTGCTCGTGGCGGTCGCGCCGACCGTGGGGCTCGCGCGGGTCGTGGCGACCGCGCCCAAGCTCGCCACCGCGATCGGCTACGACACGATCACGGAGGAGTGAGCGGGGCCCCCAGGCGGGCGTCGGGATGCTTCGACGCCGGTGGGCGCGATGTGCCATAAAGGGCGGCGATGACGGGACGACGATCACCGACCCTGACCCGGGCGGCGCTTGTCGTCGGCGTTGTGCTCGGGGCGACCCTGTGCGCGCTCGCGATCATCTCGCGCACGTCCTCCTCGCCCGAGGGCGGGTTGGCGCGCAATCCCTACCTCGATCCCGGCACCCCGGTGTCCGGGCCGGCGCCCGATTTCACGCTCACCGACCAGTTCGGCCGCCAGGTGTCGCTGCACTCGTTCCTGGGCCGGGTGGTGATCGTCGCGTTCAACGACTCCGAGTGCACGACGATCTGCCCATTGACCACGACCGCGATGGTCGACGCCAAGCAGATGCTCGGGGCGGCCGGGTCGAAGGTCCAGCTGCTCGGGATCGACGCCAACCCCGACGCCACCTCGATCAAGGACGTGCGGTCCTACTCGCAGGTGCACGGGATGTTGACCGACTGGCACTTCCTGACCTCGTCGCTGCCGAGGCTCAAGCGCGTGTGGGAGGCCTACCACATCGCGGTCCAGATCGAGGGGGGTCAGATCGACCACACGCCGGCCCTGTACGTGGTCGATACCAAGGGCAGGATGGCCCGGCTCTACCTGACGCAGCAGTCCTACTCCGCCGTGGGCCAGCTCGGCCAGCTCCTCGCACACGAGGCTTCGAGCCTGCTCCCGGGTCACCCGGCCGTCCACTCCGACCTCTCGTACAACCAGATTCCGACGATCAGTCCGACCACCGCCGTCTCGTTGCCCAGGCAGGGGGGAGGAACGGTGGCGCTCGGCCCCGGCGGCTCATCGCGCCTGCTGTTGTTCTTCGACACCTGGGACTCCGAGGTCACCGATCTCCGGCGCCAGCTCGAGGGGCTCGGCGCCTACCGGTCAGCCGCCGCCGGCGGGCGGCTCCCCCAGCTGATGGCGGTCGACGAGCGCACGGTCGAGCCGTCGTCGAGCGCCCTGCCCCATTTTCTGAGCACGCTGGGCCACCCGCTCACGTACCCGGTCGCGATCGATCCGAGCGGCCGGGTCGCCGACGGCTATGGCGTGCAGGACGAGCCCTGGCTCGTGCTGGTCTCCTCGGCGGGCCGGATCCTGTGGTACTACGACGTCTCGACCTCGGGGTGGCTGAGCCACACCGCCTTGATCAAGCGGGTCCGGGCCGCGCTGGCGCGGGCCCCGAGCACCCCCTCGAATGTCGCGGCCCTGCGGCAGGAGCTCGCGGGCTCGCCGACGCCGCTGGCCGCGCTCCACAACCAGGCCAGCAAGCTGCTCGGGTCCGAGTCCGCGCTCGCGGCGAGGGTGCGCGCGCTGCGCGGCTATCCGATCGTGATCAACGCTTGGGCCTCGTGGTGCACGCCATGCCGCTCCGAGTTCTCGCTGTTCGCATCGGCGTCGGCGCGCTACGGGCGCGAGGTGGCCTTCCTCGGCGCCGACACCGACGACTCGGCCGGCGACGCGCAGAGCTTCCTGGCCCAGCATCCGGTCTCCTATCCGAGCTACCAGAGCAGCACTCCTCAGCTTCAGTCGTTGGTGCCGCAGGGGTTGGAAGGACTGCCGACGACGATCTACATCAACCGCGCGGGCAAGCTCGTGTACGTGCGCACGGGCCAGTACGTGGTGCAGGGGACGCTGGACCAGGACATCGCCACCTACGCCCTGGCCCCGGGCTAGTGCGAGGCGGTTTAGCTGAGGACGGCTTGCTCCGCCCGGAGCTCCTCCTCGATCGACAGCAGCTCGCGCTGGAGCTCGCCGTCGGGCCCGGTCCGGTAGGCGCCGGTGCGCGTCAGCGGCGGCGAATACGCGTGGATCGTGACCGCGGGGCGCTCGCCGGCGTGGAGCACACGGTGGATCGCCACCGGCGCCACCGTGAACGTCTCGCCGGCGCCGAGCACACGCGCGCGCGGCGCCGAGTCGACCCGCAGCAGCTCCTCGCGGACGTGGCCGGAGAT
>Ga0310037_10001994_pt1 | contig 10881 bp, 7 predicted proteins | sample Sb_taG_11_FD_200239 | JGI IMG/M metagenome (GOLD analysis project Ga0310037, IMG submission 200239) | Peat soil microbial communities from Weissenstadt, Germany - Sb_50d_3_AS metaG (v2) (version 2) | ecosystem: Environmental > Terrestrial > Soil > Wetlands > Peat | place: Germany: Weissenstadt...
TGGAGCAGAAAAATGGAGCGGTGGTGCGTCAGGTGGTGCCTGGTTGGGGAACATGCCTTTCGGCAACTCACCGAACTGTACCGAGCATTACGTTTGTATGTCAATTGCTTTCAGCCATCGATGAAATTGCTCGCCAAGCAGCGCGAGGGGAAGAAAGTGCGCTACATCTACGATCCAGCGAAAACTCCACTCCAACGGCTGCTCCTGTCAGGCGTCCTGCCTGCCCAGAAGCAACAAGAACTGCTCGAGATCACCCCTGTGCTAGATCCCATGCGCCTGTTGCACCAATTGGAACAGTTGCAGCAGACCGTGTTCCGCTGTGCTGTCGGCTGCTTTCCTTTTATCTCCTCCCCCCGTTCAGATCCTCTCCACGTCTTTTCGGTCGAACAGTGTACAGTGGGAAAGCTTCCTGAAGAGAGGAAGGCTCCCGTTCCACCAGCAGGATTCGGGACCTTGAACCGAGAGCAGGAGCGGAGAAAACGCGTGCTGGGTTGGCGGCGCACCCACAAGGACCACTTTGAGGGGGAGTGGGAGCAAATCCTGTCCTGGCTGGTGGCCAATCCTGAACGGAGCAGCGGCGACATCTTTCGGGAGTTGCAGCGCCGCTCCCCTGGCCGTTATCAGCCATTTCAAATCCGCACCCTGCAGCGAGGGATGCGCAAGATCCGGGTCCATCTGCTGGAAACCAGGGAGGAGCAGTGGCAAGAGGAAGTGATTCGGGGAACATTCTCCTCGCCAATTTCCGCGAGATGCTCTGCCGGCTTACCCTGGTCGCTCTCAAATGAGCAACCACCGGGTTAGATTTTGGTGAGGCAATGCACTTCGATCGGCACCATGTCGCGCTCCCGCAGCGCCTCGATGATCTCTGTAAGCAGCACACGGCCGCGCCTGGTCACCTCGATGGCGGCCCCCAGATCCGCGAAGAGGGCCATGGAGGTCGCCCCCATGTAGCCGTACGCCGCGTTGATCATGTGTAACACCGAAATGAAATAAGCATAAAGTGATCAAAATGCCGATTTGAAAATCCGAAATATTCCATGCTAACCCTGAAAGAAGTAAGCGATTCCAGAATAACTCCGAAAAAAGTAGATGCTCGTTAAGTACACTAATGCAGCTATATCATAGCTTCTCATTTCAAAACATTTGAACAGAAGTAAGCGGAAATTGGCTTATTTTAGAACGGATACCCAAAGTAGCCAGCACACCTCAAAGACCGATCCGAGTTTTTCATCTGATCGCGTTCACAAGACAGTTTTTCTCCTCCCAAAAACGTGCCAATTTACAAGGCACTGGTGGATGAAGGTAGATGTGGAGCAGTTTCTCAAGCGGTTCATGGTTGTGCTGCTTACTCTTCGCGCGTGACCAACCCACTCGTCACCTTATTTACCAACTAGTGACAGGTATTTACTGGCCGTCTTGTAACGCATCAGTCATGGCCTGCTCCTGTGTCATCGCTTGCCCCGCGCAGAGTCCAGCCTCAAATGTCGCTGCATGCAGCTTCACACGAGCCGCAGCGACACGTCCGTTCACGTCCTGAAGCTCCAAGCTGTCGTCGGACGGGAGCAGGTGAGTCGCGGCCCCAAAGAGTCGCCCTGCTCGCTCTGCTTTTCCTTGAGCGGCTGCGACCTCTGCCAATCCAGCCAGCGCCTTGACGATGCCGATCCCTTGCCCTCCCTGCTGCATGTCCTGCCACAGGCTCAGGCCCAACCTGTAGAGCACCATCGCCAGTGGCTCATCTCCATAGGAATGGAGCCACATCTCCCCGTTGTTGATCAGGAACAGCCCGAGCGCCCCAGGGCTCCTGGCCTGCTGCATGAGCGGCAGGCTCTGCTGATACAGGGAGCGTACCGTCTCCTTTTCACCCTGGCTCGCGACGATCACTAGCAATGTACTCAACACCAATGAAGCGTACCGCACCTCCCCGATCTTTCGGAAGAGCCGCAAACTTTCCTCGCAGTGCGCGCGTGCCGCAGCAGGATCGCCTGAGAGATAGGCGATCCTGCCCCTGTCGTAGAGCGCGAACGCTTCGCCCCGGGCATCATCCTCGAGGTCTTTGAGCCGGGTGTGGCTCTCTTCGAACAAGTGACTCGCCTGCACGTTGTTCCCCTGGCTCGACATGACAGTCGCGAAGATCATTTCCGCGTAGCTGGTGTAGCGCTGGTCTCCCACTTCGCGGCAAATGGACTGGCTCTCCTCCAGACAACGGGTGGCGGCTTCGACGTCGCCTACGGCCCAGGCCATCAGCCCCGCGCCGAAGAGGGCTCGGCCTCGTGCGGCGCTCCGATCCGTGCTCCCGGTCCGCGCCAGCATCGCCTCCAGCCACGTGCGCCCCTCGTGGAGAGAGCTCTGCAGGAACCAGTAATAGGAGAGTGCTCCAGCCAGGCGCAGCCCGATCTCGACTGCGTCTTGCGTGGCCTTGCACCAGGCCAGGGCAGCGCGCAGGTTAACGTCTTCGCGAGAGAGCCGCTCCAGCCAGATCTCCCGCTCCGGGCGGGTCAAGTGGAGCTCCGCCTCCTCGGCCACCGTCAGGAAATAGTGCGCATGCCGCTCGTGCACCGCCGCCGCCTCGCCGCTGCCCTGTAGGCACTCCAACCCGTATTCGCGCACCGTCTCCAACATGAGAAGACGCGGTTCCTCTCCAGGCTCTCCCACCTGCACCAGCAGACTCGTATCCAACAGAGACGCCACTGCGTCCAGGATCGAAACGGCAGCCTGGTCAGGGGGCCGATGGATGTTTCCCACGACCTCGGCCGCCTCCAATGTCCAGTCTCCTACGAAGACCGAGAGCTGCCGGAAGACCTGCTGCTCCTCTTGCTCTAAGAGCTCATAGCTCCACGTGAGCGTGTTGCGCAGCGTTTGCTGGCGCACGGGCAAGTTGCGTGGCCCACTCGTCAGGACGGCCAGACGCTGCGAGAGGCGGCCCAGGAGCGCCTGGGGTGGTAACAGGCGAATGCGGGCCGCCGCCAGTTCAATGGCAAGCGGCAGTCCATCGAGCCGCACACAGATCTCGGCCACCGCCCGCGCATTGGTCTGCGTGAGCTGAAAGCCGGGCTGCATCGCCCGCGCATGGTGCAGAAAGAGGGCCACCGCCGCGTATTGGGCGAGCGCTTCACTTTCGGGGAGGCGCAAGAGGTCGGGCAGCGGCAGGGGGGGCACCGGGAAGACCCGTTCGGCCTGCACATGCAGAGTCGCACGACTGGTCACCAGCAGCTTCAGGTGTGGGCAAGCCGCCAGCAGTTCCTCCAAATGGGGAGCCACCGTTACTACCTGCTCGACGTTGTCCAGCAGCAGCAGCAGCTGTCGGGGGCGCAGGGCTTCCTTCAGCTGCTCCAACAGCGGTTGGGCTCCGCTCTCTCGGATGTCAAGCACCTGGGCGATGGCCGAGACCACCAATGCAGGATCGCGAATGGGAGCGAGCGGCACGAAGCAGACACCATCGGCAAATTGGTTGCGCATCTGCGTGGCCACCTGTAGGCTCAAGCGCGTCTTGCCGATACCGCCCGTGCCCAGCAGCGTCAGCAGACGCACCGTGGGATGCGCAAGCTCGGCACACACCGCCGCGACTTCTTGCTCACGCCCGAGCAGCGGCATGAGTAAGACAGGCAGGGGAGGATGAGACGTGTCCATAGTCGTGAGAGGCGGGAAATCGGCAGGCAAACCCGCAATGTCGAGCTGAAAGAGCTGTTCGGAGCGTCCGATGTCCTTGAGGCGATGCTCTCCGACATCCCGTAGGCTCACGCCATCTGGGAGGTCATGCTCCACCAGATCGCGAGTCGTCTGGGAGAGCAGCACCTGTCCACCGTGCCCAGCGCTCATGATCCGTGCGCCTCGCTGGAGATCCAGACCAACGTACCGTTGGGAGGAAAGCTCTGGCTCCCCGGTGTGCAAGCCCATGCGCACAGAGACCCTCATGCCTTCCGGCCAGGCATGGGTGAAGAGGAGGCGCTGCGCCTCTACAGAGGCTTCGACGGCATCGGTGGCGCGAGCAAAGGCCACAAAAAAGGCCTCTCCCGGCGTATCGATCTCGTGACCATTCCACTGCTGGCATGCCACACGCAACAGATGCCGCCATTCTTCCAGCACCAGCGTGGAACGTTCGCCCAGGTGCTGCAGCAGGCGGGTAGTCCTCTCGATGTCAGTGAAGAGCAGCGTAACCGTTCCTTATAGTGCGAGCGAGGAAAGGCGGTGCCACTCTCCCAACGGCAGATATTGAGGGGGTGCGGCGCCCCAATGCGATCAGCGACATCCTTCTGGGTCCAGCCTCGTTCCTCGCGCGCACCTCTCAGCAAGAGATTGGGCGTGGCCTGTGCGGCTTTCTTGACCATGGTTGTCCGGTGCTTTCTTTATGTGCCTACGGTTCATGACCCCCTCGGAGGAGAAGAGTCATCTGCCTCCAATGCTCCGTCTCCGGAGAAGAGAGCAATGCGCTCTCTATGCAGCTCTCGCACGCCTACGCCCAAAGAGCCACATGAAGGAAGGGACATCCCACCGCAGTATATCACACAAGTGATATGGAAGTGATACACACGTGTTATTCATTTTCCCTGTAAAGGAAAGTATCCTATACATAAGGTTACGGCAGAAATAATGTTGCTGGACAGGAAAAGTGACCCGGGCCTCGGGAGAAAGAGGAGCATCGTTATGACACAAACCGATCCAGAGACCCCACGAGGAGACCAGTTTCAAGGAGACCGTGAAGAGTTGCATGTAGCGAGTGGAGACATGGTCGATACCGTGAAGAGTCTTATTCAAGAGGGGAACGTCCGTCGCATCATCATCAAGCATGAGGGGCACAGTGTCCTCGAGATACCATTGACCGTTACCCTCATCAGGACGCTTCTTGTCCCATGGCTGGCTGCAGTAGGAGCCATCAGTGGGGTCATGACTCACTGTACCCTTGAGGTCGTTCGCACGGAACACCCTGAATAAAGTGCGACACCTCACCACTCTTCGTAGCTTGGACAACGTATTGCATTGATCATGCGGAAAAAGATGGAAGGCGTGCACGTGTTCCCATTTCCGAACGCCTCACCCTCGGAAGCGCAGAGCAACTCTTACGAACTGCCGAGAACATGAGCGAACGGCTGACGAGTACCATGTAAAAAAGGAGTATACAAGATGCAAGCAACCAAAATTACCACCGGAATGGATACGAACGTAAAACTTTCAGGATCGGACCGCGGCCCGCTTGTGGCCGACCCCACCGAAGGAGAGACCACCATGAACTCACCCAAGCGCCTCGCGCGAATCGCCGGCGTCCTCTACCTGCTCGTCGGCATCTTCGGCGGCTTTGCCGAAGGCTTTGTGGAACCCAAGATGTACGCTGCCGGCAACGCGGCGACCACGGCTGGGAACGTCGTCGCGAACGCCGGACTTGTGCGTATGGGCTTCGTTGCCGACCTGTTCCAGGCGACAGTCTGGGTCTTCCTTGGACTGACCCTCTACCTGCTGCTCAAGCACGTGAACAAGAGCGTGGCCATGGCAATGGTCGTCCTCGTCGCAATCGGGGCCAGCATCGTATGCCTCAACGCGGTCTTTGAGTTTGAGGGCTTGCGGGTTGCAACTGGTGCAGTCAACCTGGCCGTCTTCGGTACCGCGGGTTCGAATGCCCTGGTGCTACTCTTGCTCGACACCCAGCACTATGGGATCTTCATCGCGCAGATTTTCTTTGGCCTGTGGCTGATACCGCTGGGGTATCTCGCCTACAATTCAGCAGGGTGGTTTCCCAAGTGGTTGGGCGTCCTGCTCATCGTGGGGGGCATCTGCTACCTCGTGGACATGCTCGCGCTGTTCCTGGTCCCCGACTTTGGCGTAAAGATCCACACCTTCCTCGTCATCCCGTCAGCACTCGCGGAGATCGCGATGGTCGTCTATCTGCTCGTAATCGGCGTGAGGACCCAAAAACCAGACGAACGCATCCCCTCCGCGGTTTCGACGCTGGACGCTGAAGCCTGAGGCGACTCGCCGCGGTTGCGATGAGCTGACAGTTCAGCAGATCAGCACACATCGATCGTCCGCCGTCAGGGCCGGAGGCGCGACAAGCAGGATGAAGCTTGTCGCGCCTCCGGCCCTGACGGCATCCTGGCTGCGGTAAACATCAGCGACTGGCTACCATGTGCAGGAAAGCCCTCTGCTCTCTTTTCCCTCTCGGACTGCCCCCAGATCTTCTCCTCTCATCGATCCGGTTACCGAACATCACGCAGGCTATGGTATACTAGGATGGAACCGTGAGTATGTCCGGTAACCGGATCGATGAGCAGTTGTTCGACAGCAGAGAGAAGTCAGCCATGACTCCCACCGTCCAGGGTGAGAACCTGGTCTATCAGCAAGAAGGGCAGGAGCAGGTCCTGACCGTGGACACCGCAGCCTGGTTTGCCTGGTTGGAGACCGCCTCCACATTCTCCTTCGGAAATTCGGAGGGACGCTTTACTGCGCGCCGTGAGCAGGCAGGCCACAAGCGCGGGGGCTGGTACTGGAAGGCCTACCGCAAACAGCATGGCAAGCTCTCCTCTCGCTACCTGGGCAAGTCCGAGACCATCACGCTGGCACGTCTCCAGACGGTGGCCAAGGAACTGGCTGATGTTCTCGTCGAGACCGCGCCTGACACAGATGCGGGCGAGGCTGCGGTCCCTTCGACGCAAGCCGCAGCATCTGGGATGCGGAGCGATGCACTCACCCCGCTACTCGCCACCAAACTCCATCGACCTCTGCCCCGTGCGCACCTCGTACGCCGCCCCCAGCTGGCTGAACGACTTACGCAGGGAGTGATGGGTGCGCTCACGCTCGTCTCGGCACCCGCGGGCTTTGGGAAAACGACCCTGCTCGCGCAGTGGCTCGCCGAAAGCGGTCTGCCTGCCGCCTGGCTCTCACTCGAACCGAGCGACAACGAGCCGGTGCGCTTCCTCTCGTATCTCATTGCCGCCCTCCAGACGCTTGACCCGCATCTAGGGGCTGTGGAACTCGCCCTGCTGCAGATGCCACAACCGGCTGCAGCAGAGACCGTGCTCACGCTGCTCACCAACGATGTGGAAAGGTATGGGCGTGAGAGAGGAGATTTCGTCCTCGTCCTGGATGACTACCACGTGCTTGATGCCCAACCGATTGACCAGGCCCTCACCTATCTCGTCGAGCACCTGCCACCGCAGATGCATCTGATCATTTCCACCCGTGAGGATCCACAGTTACCCCTGGCCCGGTTACGCGCCGGGGGCCACTTGACCGAGCTGCGCGCCAACGATTTGCGTTTCACTCCTTCTGAAGCCGCCGCATTTCTCGACCAGGTGATGGGACTCAGCCTCTCGGCGGAAGATATCGCCGTGCTGGAAGACCGCACGGAAGGATGGATTGCCGGCCTGCAATTAGCTGCGCTTTCCCTGCAGGGCCAACAGGATGTTCCGGGGTTCATCCAGGCATTCGCGGGAGACCACCGCTACATCGTGGACTATCTGGTCGAAGAGGTCCTGCAGCGTCAGCCCGAGGCTGTCCGCCGCTTCCTGCTCCAGACCGCCATGCTCGACCGCTTGCATGGCCCGCTGTGCGATGCCGTCACCGGCCAGGAGGGAGGCAACGCGCGGCTGCTCGCCCTGGAGCGCGGCAACTTCTTTGTCGTGACGCTGGATGACCAGCGCCACTGGTATCGCTATCACCACCTGTTTGCCGACGTCCTCTCTGCGCATTTGAGGGCGGAGCAGCCCGAGCAGGTATCGACGCTGCACCGGCGCGCGAGCGCGTGGTACGAGCGTCATGGATCGGCGGCCGAGGCGATCCGCCACGCGCTGGAAGCCTTTGATTTCGGGCGAGCGGCGGACCTGATCGAACTGGCGGTGCCAGCTATGCGCCGGAATCGACAGGAAGCCACGGTGCTTGGCTGGCTCAAGGCGCTCCCCGACGAGCTGGTCCATGTCAGGCCCGTACTTAGCGTTCACTATGCCGGGACGTTACTGCTTCACTGCGAGATCGAGGGCGTTGAGGCACGACTGCGGGACGCTGAACGGTGGCTGGACAGGAAGACAGACATGGGTGAGCTTGCGCTCGCCTCACCGGCTGAGATGGTCGTCGTGGACGAAGAGGAATTTCGCCGTCTCCCGGGTTCGATCGCCCTATACCGTGCCGCAATTGCCATGGCGTTAGGCGATGTGGCCAACACCATGAAATACGCCCGACGGGTGCTTGACCTCGTTCCTGAGGATGACCATCTCCTGCGCGCATCGGCAGAGGGGTTCCTGGGACTCGCATATTGGACGAGCGGGGATCTCGAGGCAGCGCACCAGTCATATGCCGAATGCATGGCGCTGGTGCAGAGGGTCGGGCACATCTCTGACGCCATCGGTTGCTCTATCGCCCTGGCTGATATACGGATTTCACAAGGTCGTCTGCGCGAGGCAATGAGCACCTATGAGCGGGGATTACAGCTGGCGACAGAGCAGAGCGCGATTCTGCTGCGGGGAGCGGCAGATATGCACGTGGGCATGAGCGAGCTCCATCTTGAGCATTACGATTTGGATGCCGCCACGCAGCACCTGCTGAGAAGTAAGGAGCTGGGTGAGCTTGCCGGGTTACCCCAAAACCGCTATCGCTGGCATGTGGCGATGGCTCGCATACGAAAGGCCGAAGGAGATCTGGCCGGTGCTCTCGACCTGCTCCAGGAGGCAGAACGTCTGTATGTGAGTGACTTCTTCCCCAATGTGCGTCCTATAGCAGCGCTAAGGTCACGGGTGTGGGTCGCGCAGGGGAGGGTGGGTGAAGCCTTCGGCTGGGCACGTGAGCAGGGACTATCCGCCCATGACGACCTGAGCTACCTACACGAGTTCGAGCACATCACCCTGGCCAGAGTGCTCCTGACTCAGTATACGAGCGATCGTGCAGATCGCTTCCTTCGTGAGGCAATGGGACTACTCGAGCGCCTCCTGCAGGCAGCGGAAGCAGGGGAGCGGACGGGAAGAGCGATCGAAATCCTGATCGTGCAGGCACTCGCTCACCAGGAGCAAGGCGACATCTCTGCTGCTCTTGTGCCGCTCTCACGCGCCCTGACGCTGGCAGAGCCGGAGGGCTACGTTCGAATCTTTATAGACGAAGGCCCACCCATGGCGGTCCTGCTCGTGCGTCTCCACGAGCATACGCGGAAACAGCCTCGTGCCACCTTGACGAACGTTCCCCTGGCCTACATCGAACGGCTCCTCGCACTGCTGCGCAGAGAACGGGTTCAGGAAGGTATCTCCCCAACTGCACCCTCTGCACCAGCGCCTACCCAGGCGCTGCTCAACCCGCTGACCGAGCGCGAATTGGAAGTACTGCGCCTCATTGCGGCGGGCCTCTCCAATCGTGAAATTGCAGCCCGGCTCGTTCTGGCATTGAGCACTGTCAAATCGTATGACAATACCATCTACAGTAAGCTCCAGGTGGAGAGCCGCACCCAGGCGGTAGCACGCGCCAGAGCACTCCACCTGCTCTCCGAGTCTTCTGAACCGAGAGCCTGACCGCGAAGCGGTAGGTGTGCATGCGCCGTTGGCTCTCGGAATACACAGTAGCCACCTCCCAGACGCTTCCTGCATCCACCCCCTCCTCATCAGCACGGAAAAACTTCCACCCCCCATTACCACCTTTTGATGGGTCCAAACCTCCCTCCCGTCCTGATACACTTCCTACAACAACGATGCGCGTGTGAAAGACATCGTTGGCAACCAGGAGAGAGTACTACCTTTACGCGCATGGAGAAGAAAACGAGCATGCCACAGGAGTTCTACCAGATTACCGTCAAAGGCCACCTGAACCCGAACTGGGCCAACTGGTTCGATGGATTGACCATCTCTCCGTTGCCCAATGGGACCACCGCCATCTCTGGCCCGGTCGTCGATCAAGCAGCATTGCATGGCTTGCTCAGGAAAGTGCGTGATTTAGGCGTGCCATTACTCTCGGTCACCCGCGTTAGTCCCGACCAGGCCGATGCGTAAGATGTCAAACATGGAGTTGAGGCAAGGTGTTGAGGCAAGCGGCCTAGAAAGGAGGTCTGCCCTTGATACATTTCTCGGCTTTTTCACTCCCCTGGAACAGGATCGGCGACCACAGTTTTCTGCGCGTTCAATTGCATGGAGCGTACCAGTATCAGAAAGAGTCAGAAAGAAGAAAAAACGATGACTACGAACGAACGAGTGCAATCAAGCAGACTGCAACTCTGAAAGGAGACACACAGATGAATACCAATCGCGAGACCTCAGTCACGAAGGAGAGCAAAATGAAGATAACAGCCTCGAAGCTCATCCGGTGGAGCGGTGTAGCAGCGATCCTGGCAGGGCTCATTTTCGCAGCATATCAGCCGATCCAGCCACCTGAAGTGCTTTCGTCCGTCAACACCAGCGCCTGGGCAATCATCACCCCCTTGAAGTATGCCATGTGCCTCCTCTTCCTACTGAGCTGGACAGGGCTCTACGCCAGGCAAGTGAAAGAGACGGGGTGGCTTGGTCTGGCAGGCTATCTCCTGCTGAGCCTCAGTTGGGCGCTCCAGTCGGCCTTTGTGTTCGCCACAGCCTTTATCCTGCCACTGCTGGCAACCACGGCGCCCAGATTTGTGGATAGCCTCCTGAGGAGCGCCTCTGGATCCGCGAGCAGCGTGAACCTCGGAGCCCTCCCAGCGCTCTTTACGCTCGTCGGGATCGGCTATATCCTGGGTGGCATCCTGTTTGGCATCGCGACGCTGCGAGCCGGCATTCTGTCGCGCTGGGCGGCAGGTCTGCTTGTCGTCGCGTCCGCGCTGCCCCTCGCGTTCGTGCTGCCCTCCGTTGCTGCGCTGATCCCGCCCAATATCCAGCATTTAGCGGCGATGCCGCTGGGGATAGCTGTAGCCTGGCTGGGCTATGCGCTCTTGTCAGAACGGCGAGAGCAAGC
>Ga0310037_10002004_pt1 | contig 10849 bp, 7 predicted proteins | sample Sb_taG_11_FD_200239 | JGI IMG/M metagenome (GOLD analysis project Ga0310037, IMG submission 200239) | Peat soil microbial communities from Weissenstadt, Germany - Sb_50d_3_AS metaG (v2) (version 2) | ecosystem: Environmental > Terrestrial > Soil > Wetlands > Peat | place: Germany: Weissenstadt...
GCCACGCTTCGTTCTCCACCGTCCGCAAATTCGTTCGCGATGTTCTCAGGGTGACCATCTCGCGTGGGCAGCTGGCGAAGATCATCGCCAAGGTGAGCCAGGCGTTGGAGCAGCCCTATCAGGAACTGCTGGAGAGTCTGCCGGATCAAGAGCGGCTCAATTTCGACGAGACCGGTCACAAGCAAAATCGTCTACGGCAATGGATCTGGTGCTTTCGGGCCAACCTGTACACGTTGTTCAAGATCGACCCGACGCGGAGCGCCGATGTGTTGATCGAGGTACTAGGCGCGGAGTTCAACGAGGTCCTGGGCTGCGATTACTTCTCGGCCTATCAGCGTTACCTGCGCGAATTTGACGTGTCGCTCCAGTTCTGCCTGGCCCACCTGATCCGCGACGTGAAGTTCCTCACGACGCTGCCCGACGCAAGGGATCGGATGTATGGGACGAGGTTGCGCGAGGCGTTGCGGGAGCTCTTTGGGGTGATCCACCGCCGGGAGCTGCTGACGGCCGAGCGGTTCCTGACCCAGCGCGAGGCAGCACGGGTCAAAGTGCTACGATGCGGCACACAGAACGTGCCGGCGACGAACCACTGTCGCAACCTGGCGAAGCGGTTCGAAGAGCATGGGATAGTTATTTCCGGTTCATCACGACCCCGGGAGTGGAGCTGACCAACAACCTGGCAGAGCAAGCGATCCGGTTCGTGGTGATCGATCGTCTGATCACGCAGGGGACCCGGAGTGAAACGGGAAACCGCTGGTGCGAACGGATCTGGACAGTGATCGCGACTTGCACACAGCAAGGGCGATCGGTGTTTGAGTACTTGGAGGCGGCGGTCGGGGCATGGTTCGCTGGCACCGAGCCGCCATTACTGTTGCCGGGAGTCTGAGTGAGCGCAGGGCCGGTGGTGTGCTCGGATGCAAGGTCTGCTGAGACCGGGAAGTCCTGAAGGCCGCACCCTGGCGACAAAATCCACGACGCCAGCCGGGGAGCAGGCTGCGCCAAGTGGATAAGAGTCAGGGATCGCAGCTTGAAACACCAATGGTCGTCCACTGGTATCCGTGCTCGCGCGCGAAGACCTCGGCAAAGCAACTGATACTACACCGGTGAACGGCCACGTCGAACTGGCATCTGCGATCATTTGCTTCCGAAGAGCGAGGGCATGAAAGAGGTTCCCGGACGCAGTCTAACCTTCAACTGCTGGTATGCGCATCCAGACGCCCCCAGTGGAGCGAAGATCATCAGAACACTTGACCGCATCGAAACCTCCTTCCTGGAGTTGCTCGAATGCATAACCTTGATCCGCTCTTATGGTTCTGTCGGTAATAGGTGTTGTATCGCTTGAAAGAGCCGTTCAGCCAGCCACAGGGCGGGTCTAAAGACTCTCGTCGCGGGGCACTCACCGAATTTCGTGCCATAAGCCAATAGTAAATCTTTTCATCTTGTCAAAGCGCTTGGTCTACGATAACATGTCCTTTAGGAACACTCGAGGAAGACCCTTAGACCCCTGCCGAGGCGAAATGCGTGGACTGATGACGTTCAGGTCCACTCGAGCTCATGCGTCTGCTTTTACCTTGGTCGAACTTCTGGTCGTCATCGCGATCATTAGCGTTCTGATTGCGCTCTTGTTGCCGGCGGTGCAGTCGGCCCGAGAGGCGGGTCGACGGCTTAATGCATCAACAACCTGAAGCAAATCGGCCTTGCGATGCACAACTACGAGAGCATCGCCGGCGCCTTCCCGATGGTCGGGGTCCTGACACCCGGCGCACCTTTTTCTTGGGTGGGTTGGAGCGGACAGGCGCGCATTCTACCGCTGCTTGAGCAGGGTCCCATGTTTAGCTCGATCAACTTTACCCTGCCTTATAACGTGCCGGATAATTACACAGTCGCGTCGAAGGCGATCTCCTCATTCCTCTGTCCGAGCGAGGTCGATGCACAGCCGACCCCTGCGAATTCGTTCTTCAATACGCCAAAGGGGGTAACGAGCTATGGCCTCAACATGGGCGATTGGTTTGTGTACAGGGCGGGCGGGCCGCTAGCACGCGGAGTCTTTTCACCCAACATCAGCCGCAGGTTCGCCAATTTCGCGGACGGCACGAGCAACACGATGCTGGCGTCCGAGACCAAGGTGCGCAACCCCGGCTACATTTGCTTCGCCGGACTTTCATTGATCAACAATGCAAATAATGTTCCCGATCCGGCGGCCAATCCCTTCACCGTGGCGCCAGAATGTGGGGGAAGCTGTGGCCAGGTCGCCCAGTCCCATACGTCGTGGGTGGACGGAAACGCACAGGAGACTGGAGTTACGACGGCCTGGCCGCCGAACAAGGAGATTTTGGGCACCATGGGAGAGGGCGACCTGGACCTTATAGGGACACCTTTTTTCGGCGGCGGGCCGACATTCGCTGCGATCACGGCGCGAAGCTACCACCCAGGCGGCGTGAACATGCTACTGGCCGACGGCAGCGTACGGTTCACCAAGTCGACGATCGCTGGCGCGATTTGGCGAGCACTCGGGTCGATCGCGGGCGCAGAAGTCATTAGCGGCGATTCGTATTGAGCACTTGGCTTACGTGGGGAAGGAGGTGGCCAGTCGAAGGAGGAGATTAAGGTGGCTTTCCATACGCCAGGACAGCAGGCTGCTCTGTGCCCCACCCAGCGTCTCACCCGTAGCGCGGGATACCATGCTGATTCAGACTCGGAAAGGTAGGTGAGGAGCAGTAGTTCGGAGGGGCCGCCCCGAGTCTGCAAAGACCTCCAGTGGAGTTCTGGGCACGATGCCAATGCCCGTTAACTCAGCACCGCTTACCGTTGGATCTTGCGTCGCTGCGGCCGTGACCCCACCCCTTGAGATCGACTGCTCCCGGGATCGCAATCGCGGGTGGGGCTGGAGCCACTGCAGCATGCGACCGGGCTAACGACGGTTGATCCGCTTTTCCGGCGGATTCTACAGCCTATACCCGGACTAGAGCAGAGGTCGTCGCTTACAACTACAGAAACGAAATTGCCCTGAGAAGTCCGAGACCGATTCTGCCGAACCCGCAGGTCGGTCACCCGAGGTTGGTCAATCTACCGAGGAGTTTACCCCATGAGAGAAATAAATCGCTTGGGATCTTTCGCCATCGTGTTATCCATCGGATTGCTTGGAACAAGCTCCGCCGGATTCGCACAAGCGATAAACACACAGACGGCAAACATGCCCCCTGCCGAGTCTGTGCCCGCTGCAAACTTCGCACAGAGGAACATGGCCCCGACGGCGGCGTTCGCCATGTTCAACTTGAAGCAACAGCGACTGCGGGAGCACCACCTCCCGATCCCACTCGGACCGCTGCCTGCCGGTGTCAACCCCCAGGCGGCCGGGCAGCCGACGGTGAAGGAGACGGCGCTCTCGACTGCGCTGGCGCCCCTGGCCAACCCCAGCGTTCAACTGCTGTTCGAGCACGCGCTGACCAAGACAGAGACGAACCAGATCACGAGCACGGTCTGCGAGCCGAGTGTGGGGGCGCGTGGTCATGGTGGAAAAGAGGTCCTGTACACCGGCAATTGGTTCGCAGCGTTCTCCAAGGACTCGGGCTCGACCTTCCAGTTCATAAACCCCGCGACGTCATTTCCCGCTTCGTCCCACGGAGCGTTTTGCTGCGACCAGGTTGTCATTTACGACCCGAAGAACGACGTGATGTTCTGGCTCATGCAGTACATCAACGACGCCACTGGAAACATCCAGCGGTTGGCCGTCGCCCAGGGCAACGACATTACGAACGAGGCGTGGCACTATTACGATTTCTCGCCTCAGAATGTGGGGAATTGGACGAATGAGTGGTTCGACTTCCCCAACCTCGCTGTGGGTTCAAATTATCTCTACTGGAGCAGCAATGCGTTCTCGACGACCGGACAGGAGCCCTTCACCCGGTGTGTTATGATGCGGTTACCCCTGGCCAACCTGGCCAAATATCAGGGATTCTCCTTCCAATACTTCAACGCTACAGACGTCGGCGGCCTGCGTGCGACGCAAGGGGCGACCGACCCGATGTACTGGGCGGCCCACGTCAATCAGCAGACGCTCCGTGTGTTCACCTGGCCCGAGGCGAGCGGCCAGATCACCCAGAACGACGTCGCGGTCCAGACTTGGAGCAACAACGCGCGGGTCGCGCCCGGTCCCGACGGCCGGGATTGGCTGGGCCGAGAAGATGCGCGAGTCAACGGTGCTTGGCAAAGCGGAGATACCATCGGGTTTGCCTGGACAGCCTCTCAAGACGCCACTTACCCGTTCCCCCAGGTCCGTGTGGCGATCATGAACAAAGATACGAAGGCCATCACGGCCCAGCCTCATATCTGGAACAGCCAGTTCGCCTTCGCGTACCCCTCCCTTGCGCCCAACTCGGACGGAGTACCCGGCATCTCGGTGGCCTACGGTGGAAAGCTGCTCTATCCGAGTCATTGCTACGGCATTTATAACGGTTCGGGATGGGAACTGGTTGTGTCGGCCAACGGAACCAGTGGCCCGTCGGAGGGGAATCTGTGGGGGGATTACCTCACGATCCGCCCCCATGGGAATAACCCCAAGACGTGGGTCGCCACCGGCTTCACCCTTCAGGGTGGGTCGGCCCGGACTGACATCCAGCCGCTTTACATCAACTTCGGACTTGCTGGCCCTTGAGCAGATTCGCTGGCTCTGTTCCTGGCGGCAAGGACGGGCGCGGTCGCCCATCGCAACACGAACGCGGCCCCTTCGGGCAGAGGGGGCGGCTGTTCGCTTCGGGATATCGTTTCCTTCCATCGAGCGAGCCAGCGATTCTCAAGTCTTTTTATTCACTGGCGTAGGCTTGGTCCCCGGAGTGGTGGGTTCGGGGACTTCGACCGGGTCGTGGAAACCGTGGAGGGTCTCGCTCAGTTGCTTGATGCTTTTGTCGATCGCCGAGGGGTTGGCGGGGGCCGAACGGAGGAGTTTCCCCAACTCGGCCATTTGCACTTGGGCCGAATCGCATTGCGTGCGGATGCGGTCATCGGGCACGCCCGCAAGCGACGGGGCAGGGGGCAGGGGTCCGGCGGGGTGGAATCGCGACGTGGCCTTGATTCGATCCTCCGTCTCTTTCTGGGAGGATGGCTTCGATGAACTCTTGATCGGTCCCGCTGGCGCTTCGACCCGACCCTGGCTGGAGGAGGTTTTCTTCGGGTGCCCCTTCATCAGCTTGTCGGAATCGGCAGAGGACGCGACGGTCTTCCTCACGCTCGCGAGCCTGCTTTTCAACTCTTCGAGATATCGGTTCAGTGCCGCCATGTTGCCCGGCTGCTGCTTCCAAACCGCGAAGAAGCTATCGGACGTCTTGAGCATGTCCTGGTACCGCCGGTCTCTCTCTTCCGGAGTAACGATCGACTGGACCATGGCTTTCCCCCTCTCCCCTTTCGGAGGGCCTGCCGCCGGGTCAAGGGCCCGTTGAGCGGGCTCGGCCCTCCCAGTGTTGCCTCCGAGGTCCGCTTGAACCGTGACTATACCGGCAACTACCCCAACCAGGAATCCTTTAACTATTCGCACCCACGCTGTCATGACCAGCTCCTTTCCGACGATGTCGCGGCCTCATGCCTTGGTGCCGTTTTCAAAAAAACACTTCTTGCCTCATCCGTAATCTTACCGCGACCAGAGGGTGTTCGAGAAGTCGGCTTTGTTCCCATGGCTTTCCCCTTGAAAGTATCCGCTATTCTCATGGTGACCCGCTTTGGAGGGCACCATGTTCTTCCGCACCAAGACCTCTGGCCCGAGGACCTATCTACAAGTCGTCGAGAACCGCTGGGAAGGCGATCGCTCCCGACAACGGGTCGTCGCCACCTTGGGGCGACTCGATGAGCTCCAACAGGGCGGCGAGCTCGACGCCCTGCTCATCTCGGGAGCCCGCCTAGCTCGCTTGGTCCTTCTGCTCTCCGAGCATGCTCAGGGCAGGCTTCCGACCATCTCGATCCGGCACATTGGCCCGGCTTTGGTCTTCCAGCGGCTCTGGCAGATGACCGGCTGCCAGCATGTGATCGAGCAACTGCTCAAGGGACGCCGCTTCGAGTTCTCCATCGAGCGGGCCATCTTCCTCAGCGTGCTGCACCGTCTCTTCGACCCCGCAGCGATCGCGCCGTTGATAAGTGGAAGGGGAGCTACCAGGTCGACGGATGTGGAGACCTTCAACTACGTCACCTCTACCGGGCGACGGGATGGCTCGGCGACGAGTTGCCACGCACGGAGCAGGCCGACAAGGCGCCGTTTGCTCCCCGCTGCAACAAGGACCTCATGGAGGAGGCACTCTTCGCCCGACGGCGTGACCTGTTCACTCAGCTTCAGTTGGTCGTCTTCTACACGACCTCGATCTACTTCGAGGGACAAGGGGGAGGGACGATCGGTCAGCGTCGCCACAGCAAGGACCACCGGCCGGACCTCAAGCAGATGATCGTCGGGGCCGTGCTCGACGGTCAGGGGCGACCGATCTGCTGTGAGCTGTGGCCCTGCAACCCGGCCGATGTCACAACGCTCATCCCGGTAGTCGATCGGCTCCGCAGCCGGTTCGGCGTCACCAAAGCCTGCATCGTGGCCGACTGGGACATTATCAGCAAGGAGACGATCGAGGAACTGGAGAAGGAGGAGCGAGGCTGGCAGTACATCCTGGGCGCCCGCATGCGGTCGCAGAACGAGGTCAAGGACGAGGTCTTGGCCCGGGCTGGTCGCTATCGGGTCGTGCATCCCCAGCGCACGACCAGCGAGGACCCGGCGCCGTTGAAGGTCAAGGAAGTGCGGGTCGAGGGCCGCCGCTACATCGTCTGCCTCAACGACGACGAGGCCCGCAAGGATGCCGCCGATCGGCAAGCGATCGTGGCGTCGTTGCAGGAGAAGCTCCGCGCCGGGGAGAGGTCGCTGGTCGGCAACAAGGGTTACCGCCGCTACAGCAGCTCCACGGGCCCGGATCACTTCCAGATCGACGAGGCGAAGATCGAGGAAGAGGCTCGTTACGATGGCAAGTGGGTGCTCCGGACCAACACGGATCTGGATACGGCCGAGGTGGCGCTGCAGTTCAATCGGCTATGGATGGTGCAGGCATCAGAACTTGGACCAGGACAACCTGCCTGGCCGAGAACGATTGATCCACTCGAAGTGCTGTTGGTTCACGAGGCACTGGGTCGGCTCGCTGAGAAAACACCGAGCAAGGCCGAATTGGTCGGGCTGCGATACTCTGCTGGTTGCTCGATGGCCGAGTCGGCGCAAATCCTGGGCATCGCCCAGGCGACGGCCGAAGAGGACTGGAACTATGCCAAGGCGTGGTAGCGACGGCAGTGGCTCCGGGGCGGGGGAAAAATGCGCCCGACTGAAAATAGATTTCCTCCAACTTTCCTGTGGGTAGAATCAAGGAATTGAAAGCCAAGACTGAATATGCTCTTGGTAAGTGTGTGTCAGAAAGTCCGTCTTTCCTTCGACTCTTCGGCATGGAGGCACCAGGGTGCGGGACCAGAGGCCCCAGTCCCCGCCCCCTGGACCCCCATCCCCTTCCTTCTACTCTGTCCCGGTCCACTATCCCCTTGTCTCACTGCAACAACTCTTTGTCACAATTGAGTTATCACCCACAGGAAAGTCAAAAGAGCCATATTTCTTTCAAGCGATACAATACCTATTACCGACAGAACTATAAGAGCATATGGAGAAAGTGCTTTCGAGAAACTCCAGGAAGGGGAATTCGATGAGGTCAAGAGCTCTGATGATCTTCGCTCTGTTGGGGGCGTTTGGATGCGCAAACCAGCAGTTGCGGTTTAGTACACTCCGCCAGACCTCTACCTTGCCGGACGTACAACAGAAACAGGTTATCGAGAACTTCGCCCGGCTGGCGGCAAACACTGGTAATCTCCCTTTCTACGCCCTAGCAACCGGGGGGGCCGTGACTGTGTTGGATTCAGGAACAACGGGTTTCTCTGTCGTTGCAGTTCATAAGGCCTTTCCTTCATGGAATATTGCGGCCCTGACCGGATCCCGTTCGATCACAGAGAACTGGTCACTTCAGCCAGAGAATAACCCAGATCGGCTCAAGGCTATGAGAGCCGCATATCTCACTGTGCTCAACCCATCGTCCGTGGAACCCAAGGATGCTCAACTGCTCAGTGCAGTGATTCAAGGAGATCCCTCCTATGCTCTCCGTCAGGGTTGGGTTTGCACAGGAGGCAGGTGGGACGTTCCGTTCCATGCGTGGCTGGTTGCCCACTGTGAATCCACTTACGCCTGGGTGATGCCTGAAAACGCTGCAGAATTCAGCCGATTCGTCTTGTTAATGCTTCATCTCGAAACAGTAGCACCTGGTGGCGGTGCTGGCGGTAGGGCAGCATCACTCGCGCCCAGCGAGTTTGGCTCTCCCGCGTTTTCATCGTCCCCATTTGCACCACGACTCTTCGACCAACCGACAGGGGTGAATTCGGGACTCTTCTTCGTACCCCGCCCAGGTGGGCGATAAGTTGTAGTCGCAGCAGGATCGCCGGAGGGCCGGCCGCCGGGATGTGGACGGCATGCGAAGGTCGGCTCGGCTGCGGCCCCAGGCGGCGGACCATTGGGGCCGCGGCGAGGCACCGGTGGGTCATTGGGGTTTCTTTGAGATGACGTATTCGAGGGTGTAACCGGCTCCCTCGACCACCCCCTTGTACTCTGGCTTGGGGATGACCTCACGACTCGCAGTCACTGCGATGGCGTACGTCTTGTTGTCAACGGGGAGCACGGCGCTCTGGCCCCCGACGAGCGTCCGGGCGCCGCTGTCGGTGTGTTCGGGCAGGAGCGATGACCCGGCGCGGCGCCGTCAAGTGCCGCCTTCATCGCCGCATGATCGGTCCCCCCGCAACGACTCGGCTTTTTGTCGCCCGCGCGAGGGATCATCATCAGTACGAATCGGAGCTGATGACCTCGCCTCCGGCGATCGTCCCGAGGGCGCGCCACGTGTTGCCGTCGATGGAGCTCTTGATAAAGTGGACGCTGCCGTCGGCGAACACGGCGTTGACACCACCGGGATGGTAGCTCCGAGCCGTGATCGCCCCGTACAACGGCTGGTTCTTGCTAATCAGCAACGTCAGGATGTCGAGGTCAGCACCGCTGTTCGGGTTGCGGGCAACTGTGTTGGGCGGGAATGCGGTGGTCACGCCAGTCTCTTGTGGGTTGCCGTCGACCCAGGCGGTGTGCCCCTCGCCGGGTGGGTTGGCATTGCAGGCGGCGACGGTCGTGTATTCCGAGGCGACCGAGAGGGGGTTGGCGTAGGGAGACGGCAGGGGTGCCGTCGGTGAGCTCAGGTTCGGCTCGGAGAACTGCCCGCCGACCTGGCAGAACGGGTTTAAGGCCTTGACGTCGGTGGCGACGAGGGTCTGGCTAGTGCCATCGGTGAACGTGGCGATCCGTCGGCTTAAGTTGGGCCCGAAGACGCCACGCGTGTTCGGCGGGTTGTTGTAACCGCCAGGGGCGAGGGCGTTCCAGAGAAACCAGTCGCCCTCGTTGAAGCCGTAGCAAGGCACGCGGGCATTGACGCCGGAGGGGAACGGGGTCAGCCCGTTCATGTTCGGGTCACTCGGACAGAGGAAGCAGGTTAAGGACAGGCCCACTACCGTCGAGTTCTGGACCGTACGGTGAGTGAAGAAGAAGTTAACCGCGTTGAACGCCACTCCCTGTTCCATGAAGGGCAGGATGCGGGCGTGAACGCTGAAGCCGTTGTAGGTGTAAGTCCCGTTGATGCTGCCAGCGATGTTCGAGGGTGGAAACGCCCCGGTGATACCCTCGTAGCTATGCAGGCCCAGCCCGATCTGTTTGAGGTTGTTCGTGCATTGGATCCGCCGCGCGGCCTCACGGGCGGACTGTACGGCCGGGAGCAGCAACGCGATCAGCACGGCGATGATGGCGATGACGACCAGTAGCTCGATCAGGGTGAAGCCGGGACGAGGGCGGCGGGCAGCCATGAAGTCCTCCCTCAAGGAGATATGGATGTAAGGCAGCCAGCAGGAAATAATCTACCCGGGTTCAGAATGGATAACGCGGCTAGAACCGGACTGTCCGTGGTAGATCAATTCCTGCGTGTTGCCTAATTCTACTGTAACCTTGTCAGGGCAACCGCCGTCACATGCACGATTCATCATCCGAGGCTTCTCGCGTTCAACTCCGCCCAAAACATTAGCGACCTGGGGAGGGGGAATTTGCTGGCAATCTCGGGCTGAAACCCAAAACTTGACTCAAACGCTATGAGTTTTGCCATTCAAGTGCCCTAGCCGTGGTCGGAGCGCTGATTGCTCTCCTGTTCCGAGTGAGTGAAAGGTTGGGTATTCTCTTGGCTCGTGCCTTGCTCTTGGTCCCTCCTCATTATTCGGCAGCGTCAGCCCGGTCCACGCCTTCGACGCCTGCTACAGCAGGCAGGAAATGCCGGCCGTCGCTTTGACAGACCTCTCTATGGCATTGCTGGGAACCCTGTACATTGCCAGGAAGATCTGGTAGAGATTGGAGAGTAGTGTCGTAGTTTCAGCACAGCGAGTCGATCCCCTCCAAGTCACTTTGACCCCGAGTCGCCAGGGGCGGTCGACGCAAGAAGCGATTGGTTGCTTTGCTGGTCGGATCTCAATCGCGATGCCTGTCTTTTTTCTTTTCCCGTCCTGTCACCTCAGCCGAGCGTGGTGTAAAGTCGAAATCCAACACGAGACGCAAAAACACCACCTTATGCCTGTCGGGCTTTTTGCCAGGTGGTTTCTCCTCCGTGGGAATCCAGACTCGTAGCATGAATGAGGGTCTTGGGCCTTCTATTTGTTGATTTTTGACATATCTATACTGAACATCCCCCTACCGTAAGTCGCGGCGACAAGCTGCTTCTTCATCCAG
>Ga0310037_10002013_pt1 | contig 10801 bp, 7 predicted proteins | sample Sb_taG_11_FD_200239 | JGI IMG/M metagenome (GOLD analysis project Ga0310037, IMG submission 200239) | Peat soil microbial communities from Weissenstadt, Germany - Sb_50d_3_AS metaG (v2) (version 2) | ecosystem: Environmental > Terrestrial > Soil > Wetlands > Peat | place: Germany: Weissenstadt...
GTCTACGATCCGGCCGACGCCATCGCGGGCGCCGCTAAGTACCTGCTCGAGCACGGCGTTCTCGACAATGTCTCCGGGGCGATCTTCGCCTACAACCACCTGGACTCCTACGTTCAGTCGGTGCTCAGCTGGGCGAACACCTACGCCAAGGGCGGTTACTCGGTCAGCCCGGTCACCGTGGACAGCGCGCCTAACTGCCTGCCTGGCGTCGGTGTCACAGCAAGCAACGCGGCCTCCACCGCGATCGCCTTCGCTGAGCAGCAACTGGGCAAGCCGTACCTATGGGGCGGCACCGGACCCGATGCGTACGACTGCTCCGGGCTGGTGATGGAGGCTTACCGCGCCGCCGGGATCGATATCCCGCGTACGTCGGAACAGCAATGGCTGTGGGGGCCGCAGGTCAGCCCGGGCCAGGTCGAGCCTGGAGATCTGGTGTTCTTCGCCGGGGCCGACGGCACCCAGACGTCTCCTGGTCACGTCGGCCTGGTGATCGGCGGCGGGATGATGATCGAGGCATACGCCACCGGGTTCCCGATCAGGATCGCGACCTACATCGGCCGCGATCCGGTCGGCTTCACCCGCCCGTGGGCACACGCCGGCGTGCAGCAGGCCGCTGCCCAGGCCGCCGGCTAGTGCATGCTGTCGGCGATTCTGAGCAGGGTGGCTGTCCTCAAGCTGGTGCTGATCACGTTGATGTCGATGCCGTCCCGGTAAAACTCGACCAGTGCCGGGTTGGATTTGTCATGGTCCATCCGTGGCCTGACGATGATCGCGGGCTGCCCGTTCACCTGCCCAAGCACCGCGCTGCCGGGAATCTTGATCTCGGCGAAGTCGATCCTGAACCATTTGGCCGGATCGGTGTAGGTGGCACGCTGCATGATGATCGTGACCTGCCCCCCGTCAAAGACCAGATCAATGACTTGCCCAGCGACCAGCCAGGCGTGATCCAGGTCGCCCCTGCTCGCTATGGGGTCGTGCGGCAGCGGGACCGGGAAGCCGACTGCTGCCTGAGCGCCTGCCGCCGTCGTCTGCACCGCGCCGGGCAGGGGCTGCGCCCAGTTCGTCGGCGCCAATCCGAGGGACTGCGCCCTTCCCGCGTGTGCAGGGACGGATCCCGGCCTCGCGGTGAAGGGCACCAGGCTCAGGCCGCAGGCAAGCACCCCGACGAGGCTGGCCGTTGCGACGCCGATCACGACGCTCCTGCGACGTGGGCCGCGCACACGTGCGTTCCTGCTGGCTCGCCGCACAACCCAGGGTGATCGCAGGACGGTGCCGGCCAGTTCGTCGGCGAAGTCGGGGGTGGCGATCGGCGGTGGCAGCCTGCTCATCGCCGCCTGATGGCGGCGGGCGGCCCGAGAGAGATTGCGGACAGTGTTCATGGCGATGCCAAGCAGCCAGGGCTGAAGCGACTCACCGAGCGGCTGGACGGCTTCCCGCCGCCGCCATGCTTCCAGGAACGTCAGCGAGACGACTTCCTCGGCGGTCGATCAGTCGCCGGTGAGCCGGAAGGCAAAGTTATACACGTTCCTGGCGTACCGGTCGAAAAGCTCTCCGAACGCGTCGGGGGTCGCCAGCCCGCACGCGGGCGCGCAGAGTCGGCTCCACATACCTATGCTGTCCGGACAGCGGCATCGCATTCCAATCCATCCACGCGGACGAGGAGCTGGCATGGACTTTGAGCTGTCGGATGAGCAGCGACTGCTGCGCGACACCATGCGCTCGTTCGTGGACAGTCAGATCCGGCCGGTCGCCAGGGAGTGGGAGGAGGCCGGCCGGTATCCCGATGAGATCGTCGGCACCATGCGGCAGATGGGCCTGTTCGGGCTGTCTGTGCCTGAGGAGTACGGCGGGATGGCGGCCGACATGGTGTCGCTCGCCGTGGTCTTCGAGGAGATCTCCCGTGGCTGGATGGGCGTGGCCGGGATACTCGGCAGCCACTCGCTGTCCTGCTGGATGATCGCCAGGTACGGCACGGAGCAGCAGAAGCGTGCCCACCTTCCGGATCTGGCGACCGGAGCGCGGCGGACCGGTATCGCGCTGACCGAGCCAGGTGCGGGCAGCGACCTGCAGGGCATCGTCACGACGGCGCGCCAGGATGGCGACAGCTACGTGGTCAACGGCCGCAAGACCTGGATCACCAACGCCCGCCACGCCGACCCGCTGCCGGTTCTGGTCAAGACCGATCCGGCGGCCAGTCCGCCGCACGCCGGGATGTCAGTCCTGCTCGTCGATCCTGACCTGGCCGGCTTCGAGGTGGTCAGGGATCTGCCCAAGCTGGGCTATCGCGGCCCGGAGACGTGTGAACTCGTGCTCGAAGACGTTCGGGTGCCCGCCGCCAGCCTGCTTGGCGGGACGCAGGGCCGGGGCCTGCAGCAGGTGCTCGCCGCGTTGGAGAAGGGCCGGATCAACATCGCCGCCCGCGCGGTTGGCGTCGCCCAGGAGGCCTACGACCAGGCGCTGCGTTACGCGGGGCAGCGGGAGGCGTTCGGCCAGAAGATCTCCGGCTTCCAGGCTGTGCAGCTCAAGCTGGCCGACATGGCAACAAAACTGCAGGCCGCCAGGCTGCTCACCTACTGGGCGGCGTCCCGTGCCGACGCGGGCCAGCGCACCGACCTGGAGTCCGGCATGGCCAAGGTGTATGCCTCGGAGGTCGCGCTGGAGTGCGCCGTGACCGCGATGCAGGTGCACGGCGGCTACGGGTACTCCAAGGAGTTCACGGTCGAGCGGCTCTACCGCGACGCGCCGCTGATGGTGATCGGCGAGGGCACGAACGACATTCTTCGTACCGTAATCGCCCGTGCGCTCATCACCGGTCGCGGTTTCATCGGATGATGGCAAGGTCCCTGCGGCCGGCTGCGCCCTGGGGCAGGCAGGAGACAGACGACGCAGGAGGGAACTGGCGATGATTCCTTTCCACCGCACGCCTGGCCCGGCTGTCGGCCGAGTCGTGCGCCCGGTGCTGACCGCGGTCGCCGTGGCGGGACTAGTGGGATCGGCCGCAGCCGCGGCCAGCGCGGCGGCAGCGAGTCCGAGGGCCAGCGCCTCGGCGGTCGAGCGGAACGCTGCCGGTCAGCGGGCTGCGCCGGCCAGCCATGCGAGGCAGGCGGGCCAGGCGGGACGTCTGGTGCGCAAGCCGCTGGCCGGAAAGATCATCGGCATTGATCCAGGGCATAACGGGCGTAACTGGACCGATCCCGCCTTTATCGATCACCAGATCTGGAACGGCCGGGAGTGGGAGAACTGCGATACCACCGGCACCCAGACCGCGAGCGGATACACCGAGGCGAGGTTCAATTTCAACGTCGCGATGTATCTGGCCGCCGACCTGCGCAGGGACGGGGCCCGGGTGGTCCTGACCCGGACGAACAACCATGGCATCGGGCCATGCGTGGACCGGCGCGCGCGGATTCTGGACCGGGCTCACGCGAACGTGTCCATTGACATCCACGCGGACGGCGGTCCGTCCGGCGGCCGCGGCTTCACCGTGCTCGAGCCGGTAAAGGACGGGCCCAACCACAAGGTGATCGCCTCATCCGTTCGCTTCGGCCGCGACGTGCACGCGGCATTCCGGAAGTACACCCCCATTCGGGTCAGCGATTACTACGGTCATAACGGCTATATTTTCCGCAGCGATCTTGCCGGACTCAATCTGACCACGATGCCGAAGGTGCTGATCGAGTGCGGAAACATGCGGAATGCCGCCGACGCGAGACTGCTGACAAGTGCCCGCGTTCAGCGGGAGATTGCACGAGCGCTTGAGGCCGCGATCATCGCCTTCCTGACCGGACATTGACCACCGGAGATTGACGTGACTGACCACTCCCGCCGAACTGCGCCCGCCGGGCCTGCTAGACGGACCCTGCTTCAGCAGGCCGCCTTGGTACTAACGGTCGGGCTGGTGACCGCTGGCTGCGCGGCCTCTGCTGCCGGGTCGAGCGATCCGGGTGCGGCCAAGACCACCGGCACCGGCCGGACTGCATCGGCCGCTCCCCGGCAGACACCAGCAGGCGGCGGGCCGACGAGCAGCACCCGGACCGCCAGGCCGCTGGCGGGAAAGATCGTCGGAGTCGACCCCGGACATAATGGCCTTAACTACACCGATCCGGCCTTCCTCGATCGCCAGATCTGGAACGGCCGGGAGTGGGAGAACTGCAACACCACGGGTACCCAGACGGCGAGCGGCTACACCGAGGCGCAGTTCAACTTCAACGTCGCGATGTATCTGGCCGCCGATCTGCGCAGGGACGGGGCGCGGGTGGTGCTGACCAGGACGAACAATCACGGCATCGGGCCGTGCGTGACTCGGCGCATCCAGATCATCGATCAGGCGCACGCTGATGTGGGCATCGAGATTCACGCCGACGGCGGCCCGACCTGGGGACGCGGGTTCACCGTTCTTGAGCCCGTCGCTGACGGTCCGAACGATCGGGTGATCGCCGCATCGGTTCGATTCGGCAGTGATGTCCGCTCGGCGCTCCTCGCCGATTCGCCGATGCAAATGAGCAACTATTACGGCAGTAATGGAATTATTTTCCGAAACAACCTCACCGGGCTCAATCTCACCACGGTCCCCAATGTCCTGATCGAGTGCGGCAACATGGCCAGCGCCGCCGACGCTCGGCTGCTGACCTCGCCAGCAGTGCAGCGACAGATCGCCCGGGCGCTGGAGGCGGCGATCATCCGATTCCTTACCGGGTCCTAACCGCCTCGATAAGCCGGGTGGTCGGCCGCCCGAGCGGCAGCAGCTACGACGACGATCCGCGGCACTCTGGCTGCGGGCAAGTTCGTAACTGCCTTTGATCCGATTGTCGCCATCTGCGGGCTGGTACCGCACCCGGCACGTAAGATCTGACCCAGATGCCTCGACCTGGAAGCCAGCAGCTGGCGCCGGAATCGAAGACCGTGTTCAGCACCAGCGCGTGATTGAGAAGCCCGTGAGTCCCCGAGACACGAGTGCCGGATCAGTGCCGCGGATCCGTGCTCGCTCAAGCAGAACTCCGCTGGAGACCAGGTGACAGTCAGGCACCGCCGCGCCGTCCGACCGCACCAGGTGGCCGCGCTCGCAGCAATCGCGTTCCTGCTGCTGGGATGCACGTCGTCTGCGGCGACTGGGAAGCCAGCCGATACGCCGAGCGTTTCCGGGCAGTCAAATTCTCCGGCACCGTCAGCTAGCCCGACTTTGACCTCACCCTTCGCGAGCGTTCGCGGCTATCTGGCCCATCGGTCCGGTCAGGTGACCGCGGCGCTGTATGACGCGCGCACCAGGCAAACCTGGTTGCTCGATCCTGGGGTCATCCAGGACACCGCGAGCATCGTGAAGGTGGAGATCATGGGAACGGCGCTGGCGGAAGCGGCGGCGGCCGGCCGGGCCCTGTCGGCCGCGGAAGCGGGCCTGATGACGGCGATGATCGAGAACAGTGACAACAAGTCAGCGACCACGCTGCTTGCGCAGGTGGGTGGTCCCAGCGCGATCGGGCGGTTCGATCGCTCCGTCGGCATGACGCACACCACCCCGTCAACGCTGGCCTTTATTCCGGGAACCACGTTGCCTGGCTGGGGCCTGACGACGACGACAGCGCTCGATGAGGTCACCATCGTGTCGAGGTTCGCCTATCCCAACCCGTTTCTGTCCGATGCCGCTAGGGCCTACGGCTTGCGCCTGATGGAGAACGTGGAAGCTGATCAGAACTGGGGCGTCACCGGCGGTGTCCCAGCCGGCACGACCGTGGCACTCAAGAACGGCTGGGTTCCGATCCCGCCGTCGAATTACTGGCAGGTCAATAGCATCGGCTGGATCTCAGGTCACGGCCGCAACTACGTGCTCGCGGTGCTGACCGACGGCAACCCATCGCAGCCTTACGGGATCGCGACCATCGAAGCAATAGCGAGGGCCGTGTACGCCGAACTCGGCCGCGGTCACTGACCTCGTCTCGTTGACGACGACTGCCCCGCCCGCAAACGCGGAACCTGCACGGCCCGGCTGATCTTGAGGACGAGGCCATCGTCGCTGCGGCGAAGCCCGTTCCGTGATTGTCGTTGACGTCAACCTGCTGCTCTACGCGGTCGTCTCTGGCTTTCCGCAGCATCAAGCGGCCGGAGCGTGGTGGGAGGAAACTCTCAACGGGCCAGACGACGTGGGTCTAGCTTGCCCAGCTATATCTGGATTTCTCCGGATCGCCACTAATCCGCGAATTCCTCGGTCGCCGCTGCCAGTAGACTCGGCCATTGGCTATGTGACCGAATGGCTCGACTTGCCGAATGTCCGATTTCTCGTGCCTGGGTCACGGCATCTTGCCATCGCGTCCGAGCTCATGCGTGGTATCGGCACGGCCGGCAACCTCACAACCGACGTTCAGCTAGCCGCCCTGGCGATCGAATACGACGCCGACATGGTCTCAAACGACAACGACTTCGGTCGCTTCCCTGGGCTTCGCTGGGTCAATCCGCTCAGCTGATCCAGGCCGAGGATGGTCTGGAGCTTGGAGTCGGCCGTCGCAGATCTCGCTCCTCGACAGCTGAAGGCCGAAACGTTGATCGCAATCGTCTTGGTCGGACGGGCTTAGCGCGATGGTGACTGGCGCTAAATGCTGCTCGCCGATGCAGGAGCGTAGCCGTAGGTTTCCGCGATCGGATTCCAGACCGAGACGAAAACCTGCTTCGAGTTCTCGGCCTGGCCGTCCGCGGTGAGCGCACTGCTGTAGGCGCTCGACTGAGACGGGCAGCCGTTGCTCTCCTGCTGCTGGGCCCAGGCGAGGTAATCCTTGTCGGCATCCAGCGAGTTGAGCAAGGCCAGCCGCAGGTCGTTCTTCAACGCCGCGCCGTTGGGCAACGCGTCGGTCGACAAGGCCGACGCTTTGTTGTACTCGGCGGTGCGCTGGTTGACGACCGTTTGAATCTGAGCAACGTCGCCCGGAAGGTTGGTGCAGCTCATGACGGCGCTTACCGCGTTCTGCAGTGGCTGTCGGCTGGCGGCGCTCGTGGTCAGCAGGTTGTTCACTGCCCCAGCCTCGCTAGCCGCCAGGGTTGGAGTCGAGGAGGATGCCGGAGACGTCGAGGGCGTCGTCGGAGGCGTCGAGTGCGTTCCCGGAGACGGGCCGAAGCGGACGTGAAACCCGAACACGGCAATCGCTGCCGCGGCGATAGCAACGGCGACAATGCTGCTGACCGTGACGAACAACCCACGATGTCCGTGGGGAGCTGTCATCGGGCCAGTGGTGCCGGTGCCGTAGCCGCCGGGTCCGCCGGTCTGGCCGGTGCCGTAGCCGCCGGGTCCGCCGGTCTGGCCGGTGCCGTAGCCGCCGGGTCCGCCGGTCTGGCCGGTGCCGTAGCCGGCCGCCGCCGCGGCACCGGCCTGCCAGCCGCTCTGGATCGCCCCGCCGGGCGCGCCTGATCCTGGCGGAGCGGCCTGGCCGCTCGATCCGGACATCATGGTCGGTGGATCTTGGCCAGGGAACGCTCTGGCCGTCGGCTCCGGTGGGCCTGGCGCGGCAGGCGCTGCAGCTTCCGGCGCCATGCCCGCAAGTCCACCGCTGCCTGGTGTGACACCCGGCCAGCCCGGAGAGTCGCCCGCTGGCAGCCCTCCGCCGGATGCCGCAGCGCCAGCCTGGCCGGCCAGGGGCGTGCCGACGTTAGGTGCCCCGGCAAGCGGTGTCCCGCCCAGCGGTGTCCCGGCTTGGGGTGCCCCGCCCTGCGGTGTCCCGGCTTGGGGTTGCCCGGCCTGGGGTGCCCCGGCCGACCCGGCGGCCGGTACCTCGGGAATTGCGAGCTGCGCCCGGTCAGCGTCCGCTGGGCCGCGGGCCTGGTCGGCGTCGGCCGCCGCCGGCTCGGCGAGGTCGGTAGCCGGCCACGGTTTGGCCGGCTCTCCGGCGGCCGGTCCGACGGACGGCAGCCGCGAGCGGCCAGCCTCGGGCTCGCCGGGGATGAGCTTCAATCCCCGGCCGAGATCGGCGGCGAACTGTGCGCAGGTCGGATAACGCTCGTCCGGGGACTTCGCCAGCGCCTTGGCAAGTACCGCATCGGCGCCCGCTGGGATGCCGCGCCGACGGGAGCTCAGGGCTGGCGGTGCCTCGTTGAGCTGGGCGTACAGCAGGGCGAGGCCCTGGTCGCGGCGGAACGGAGGGGTTCCGCTGATCAGCTCGAAAGCGGCGCAGGCAAGGGAGTACTGGTCGGCGCGGCCGTCGGTGTCACGGCCTTCGATCTGCTCAGGTGCGACGTAGTCGAGCGTGCCGACGAACTGGCCGGTAGAGGTGAGATGGCTGGATAGCGTCTGCTTGCTGATCCCGAAATCGGCGAGATAGACGTGCTCGGCGCGGTCATCGAGACGAAGCCCCGGATCTGTCCCAGCGGCGGGGCTACCGGAATCCAGCAGGATGTTGGCCGGCTTGACGTCGCGGTGGATCAGGCCGCGGGCGTGGGCGGCGTCTAGCGCAGCTGCGACTTGGGTGACGATGGCCCAGACCCGACCGGCGGGAAGCGGGCCAGCCTGACGGAGCAGCGATCGGGCATCGCCGCCATGGACGTACCGCATGGCGATGAACAGCGAGCCGCCGGCGTCCCCGGCATCGTAGACCGGGATGATGTTGGGATGATCCACGGCCGCCGCCGCCCGCGATTCACGGATGAACCTGGCACGGAACGCGGTATCCGCGGCCAGCGCAGGAGCCAGCAGCTTCAGTGCGACCCGGCGGTCCAGCCGCTCGTCCCTGGCCCGGTAGACGACGGCCATACCGCCCCGGCCGATCTGCTCCTCAAGCAGATATCCGGCGACCCGCGTACCCACGCCCGTCTCGGCTGCTGCCGGGGCATCGTCGCTCACCGCGTTGGCCTGTCGGCGAGGCCGATGCGGTCATGGTCGGGTGTCGAATGCACGAATCCAAGTCTCCGCCTGCACGGGCCACCACTGGGCTTGGCCCTTTGCGTGGACTTTAGCTCGCCTTCCGGCAGCGGGACAGAAGCAACATCAAATCGTCATCTGGTGTCCGTGGTGGCGACGATCAGCCGCGCTGGTCAGCTGCTATCGGGGATTGCTGCCGACGTGAATGCCGACGTGACCTCGGAGCCCACGGCGACGCCCTCGCAGGCGTCCCCGGCAAGCTCGGAGTCCAGATCCTCAAGCAGCGACTGACCTTCCAGCCCGGCCTGGAGGTCCTCAGCTGGCCACGGTGTCGCGCCGAGCGCGTCGAGCGCCTTGTGAGCAAGCGCCAGCTTCTCGTATAGGAACAGGACTGGTCCGCCCGCCGCGCCATCGACCGCGGCGCGCAGCGCGTCATGCGGACCCTCGGCGAATGCGACGTCGATCCCTGGCCTGGCCTGGCGCAGGGCCGCCGCGATCAGCTCCCGCATCTCGCCGGGCGCCCGGCCACGCCGGTCCTGATCTTCGTAAATGACTACCCGGCTGAACCACGCGGCGATCGCCTCGGCTGTCTGCGTTACCAGGTCGTCGCGCCGGTCGCCGGGCAAGGTGATCGCGGCGGCTGGCTCGCCTTCCCAGACGCTGCTGATCATCTCACCGACCGCGTGCAGGGCGGCCGCGTTATGACCGTAGTCAAGGACGACGGGACTGGCCGCCGCCCAGGTCGCGGGCGCGGCCACCGCGTAGATGTTGCCCCGGCCCGGATTGGCCTGCCTGGGCGTGAACGTGCTGAGTGCCTCCGCGATGTCCTTGACCGCAATCCCCGCAGCTCGGCACGCCGCGGCAGCGGTCAGCGCGTTCGCCACGACATGCCTGGCCCGCCCGCCGAAGGCTCCAGGCAGCTCGGTGGTGCTCAGGATGGTTCGTCGGCGCCCGCCGACGGTCTCGGTGAGCACCCCGTCACAGACCTCGTAGCAGAACCCTCCGGCCCGCTTGTGCCGCGCGATCACCGGGCTGCCCGGACTGAGGCTGAAGTACCTGATCATCGGTGCGTGCTTGCGAACCGCGGGACGATCGGCCAGCGCCGCGGTGGCCGGGTCGTCCGCGTTGAGCACCACGCTGCCGCCGTCCCTTATTTCCTCGGCGACCAGTGCCTTGACGTTGATCAACTCGTCGAGGTCGTCTACCCCGTCGACGCCCAGGTGGTCGGCGCTGATGTTGGTGATCACCGCGACATCGGCCTGGTCGTAGCCGAGGCCGGCCCGGATGATCCCGCCTCTGGCCGTCTCAAGAACGGCTGCTTCCACAGTGGTGTCATCAAGCACCATTTCGGCCGACCGCGGGCCTGATGCATCGGCCAGATGAACCAGCCGCCCGCCGACAAAAACGCCGTCCGTGCTGGTCAGGCCGGTTCGCAGGCCAGCCTGGCGCAGGATGTGCGCGATCATCCGGACCGTGGTTGTCTTGCCGTTGGTCCCGGTCACCGCGATGATCGGTATTCGCGACAATGCGCCAGGCGGATAGAGCAGGTCGACGATCGCGCCAGCCACATCCCGCGGGGTTCCCTCCGCTGGAGCCAGGTGCATGCGCAGCCCAGGGCAGGCGTTGATCTCGATTACAGTACCGGCTTGGGGTTCGTGGCCAGCTCGGCCATAGACCTGCTGCCCGCATTCCTGGCTACCGGCCTGTTGCGGGTCACCGGCCTGTTGCGGGCCACCGGCCTGTTGCGGGCCGCCCGCCTGCTGCGGACCACCGGCCTGTTGCGGGCCGCCCGCCTGCTGCGGACCACCCGCCTGCTGCGGGCCGCCCGCCTGCTGCGGACCGCCCGCCTGCTGCGGACCACCCGCCTGCTGCGGACCGTCATCCAGGCAATCGGCTTGCTGCCAGCCGAGCAGCGGAGCGCTGACCTCGGCCAGCCGCAGGTCGATGCCGCAGATGTCCAGGCCGACC
>Ga0310037_10002018_pt1 | contig 10789 bp, 9 predicted proteins | sample Sb_taG_11_FD_200239 | JGI IMG/M metagenome (GOLD analysis project Ga0310037, IMG submission 200239) | Peat soil microbial communities from Weissenstadt, Germany - Sb_50d_3_AS metaG (v2) (version 2) | ecosystem: Environmental > Terrestrial > Soil > Wetlands > Peat | place: Germany: Weissenstadt...
TGGACAGGTACATCCGCGCCCGGGCCCGGCACGCCCAGGCATACCGGCCCCAGCTGTGGCTCGGGGTGAACAACCGCGGCCCGATGACCGCCAGCGGCATCTACCAGGTCATCTCCCGCCGTGGCCACCAGTGCGGCGTCCGGGTGTTCCCGCACCGCTTCCGGCACCACTTCAGCCACACCTGGCTGGACCGCGGCGGGGCGGAAGGCGACCTGATGGAGCTCAACGGCTGGACCTCTCCGCAGATGCTCCGCCGCTACGGCGCCAGCGCCCGCAGCGCCAGAGCCCGCCGCAGCTACGACCGCATCATGACCGGCACGCCCTGACCCAGGTCGGCCAGCCCGCCGCGGGTTGCTGCGTCGATGATGCCCGCTCCCTGTCTACTCCGCCCGCGCCACCAGGCGAAATATCCGCCCGATTCCCCAGCCGCGGCTCTTGCGACGTTGCAAGGTGACCACGCACAGACCGGGCCGGGTCTGCATGCGATGAACTCCACGGCCACATCGGAGGCGACCGCACATGCATGCCGAATAGTCTTGATGTCGGCTGCGCCGACGCCGTACCGGCGTGAAAATGGCGGTGGGTACCGCCCGTGACGCCGTTCCCTCAGTGGTGCTGTGAGGCCGTCGAATAGTCTGGCGCTGGGATCTGGTCATCTGAAGGGCTGTTCATTGTTGCTTCGAGCACGCGGGTCAGATTCTCTGCTTGCCCTCTAGATCCCCGGGCGGTACCTGTTCGCAGGCTAGCCGCCCGGGACCGGGCAGGAGGAGAGATGCGCGTGGACGAGATGACTGACGAGCCGCTGTACCGGAACCGGGTGTGCGGCATCGACATCGGCAAGGCGCAGATGGTGGCGACGATCCGGGTGCCCTCGGATCGTGATCCGGCGCGGCGGGCCGCCGAGACCCGCACCTTCGCCACCACGAAGCGGGGGGTGCTGGCGCTGGCGGACTGGTGCCGGTCCTGGCAGGTACCCGCGGTGGTGATGGAGGCTACTGGCGACTACTGGAAGGGGCCGTTCTACCGGCTGGAGGCCGAGGGGCTCGAGTGCGTGCTGGCCGATGCCCGGCAGGTCAAGAACCTGCCCGGTCGGCCCAAGCGGGACCCGGCTGACTCCCGCTGGCTGGCGGCCTGCTTCGAGCGCGGTGCCGTCACGTCGTGCTTCGTGGCCACGCCGGAGTTCCGGATCATCCGGCTGCACACCCGCTACCGCCGGGACCTGATCGAGGAGCGGACCCGGGACAAGCAGCGCGCGGAGAAGCTACTGGAATCAGCGGCGATCAAGATCTCCAGCGTGGTCAGCGACCTGCACGGGGTCACTGGCCGGGACATCATGGATCACCTGATCGCCGGCGAGCGCAATCCCAAGGTCTTGGCCCAGCTGGCCCGCACTGCGGCTCGCCGCAAGATAGGCCAGCTGGAAGAGGCGCTGGAAGGCGCGGAGTTCTTCACCGCCGAGCACGCCGGCCTGCTGACCGCCATGCTGGAGCGCATCGACCGGGTGACCGCCGGCATCGCCCGGCTGAGCGAGGTGATCGAGCAGCTGCTGGCCCCGTACGAGGAACAGCTTCAGCAGGCCGAATCGATGCCCGGCTGGAGACGGCGTTCCGCCGAGGACGCCATCGCCGAGACCGGCGCAGACATGACCCGGTTCCCCACCGGCGCCCACCTGGCCTCCTGGGGCAGCCGGGCCCCGCTGGACCACCAGTCCGGTACCCGCAAGGGCCGCGCCCGGTCCAAGAAAGGCAACCGGTACCTGGCCGGCGTCCTGGGCGAGACCGCCGTCGCCGCCGGCCGCACCCAGACTCGCGAAGGGGCCCGCTACCGGCGGCTGGCCCGCCGCCTCGGCAGGCCCAAAGCCCAGGTCGCCGTCGGCAACACCCAGCTGAAGGTCCTGCACAAGCTGCTCTCCAACCCCGGCATGCGGCATGAGGACCTCGGCCCGGACTACTACGAACGCCGGGCCAGCCTCCGCCGCCAGATCCACCACCACGTCAGCCACCTCGAAAGCCTCGGCTTCGAAGTCACCCTCTGCCGCACCCCCGACCCCCAACCCGGCCCCGCAGGCCAGGCACACGCCGTCTGACGCATACCGCACCCGCAGACCCGGCCCTACCACGTTGGTCAGGGTCCGCTGCCGCGTGCCCAGCTAAGGTCCCATTTTCGGGTCAGCGGTCGTAGCCTGCGCACGCACTTATGCACAGCTGTGCATAACCTTCCATGATTCAGCGGCGCGTTTACGTCGCAGCGGCAATTGCTGCGCAAGGTTTTCATCTGGCCACATAGAGCCTGCCGAATATTCACGCCCGCTGTGTCGGTCGGCCGTCTGCGATGACGGCATTCATATCGTCCAGTTCTGGGCCGCATACCCCGCAGCGCTCGTCCCTACGTGGTGACGCGACGAATTCGGCACGTGCACCGGGTGGCCGCGTTCCGTCCCTGGCCGCCTGAACGGCACACGGGTACGACGATGCGGTCAGGCATAGGGGGAGCGGCCTGTGAGACCGTCGGCTTCTCCCGAAGGGACATTCGAAGGGCCCGGATCTGATGCCGAATCCGGCCGTCCATGAACGAGCGGCGCCGCTGCGCAGCGCCGGGCCCGGCATTCGCCGCGCCGTCCCACCGCAGCTAGAGCCGGTGATTGAACGCTCCTTTGACGCGGAGATCCGGCAAGGAGTGCGCAGCCATCGTCCTGGCCTTCGAGTGTCCAGCTCGCGGTCACCGCCTCAATGCCGCCTTCGGCGTCGCTCGCGAACGGCTTCGCCGAGCACTGACCCGGCACAGCGCGCGCTGGTGATGACGGTGATGGGGTTGGCTCTGGCGAACGCCTGCAACCAGCCGGGCAGACCCGGAGTTAGCCAGGAGAGCGGGTACCTCATCAGCCGGTTGCTCTGGCAGTGCCTTCCTCAGCGTCGTCGTACCGCATAGACAGCGGCGGCGCCGAAGACCAGGACCAGGATGCCGTAGATGCCAAGCGGCGCGGCCGCGGCGGGCCCGAACGCTGTGGCGGCGATGCCTGCTGCCACGGCGAAGTCCCGCATGGCGGTCGGCAGCACGATCGCGGTACGCCGCCCGGACGGCACGCCGATTGCGAGCAGCCAGCCGAGCCCGGTCCCGGCAGCCAGGTACAGCAGGAGGGCGATGACCACGCGGACGTCACCGCCCCGCACCTGAAGTTCGCTGGCAACCTCCCAGAGCAGGACGAGGAGACTCACGGTTCCCAGGACTCGTACCAGCGGTTGCTCGCGTCCGCTGAACGGATCGATGGTGCGCACCGCCGAGCCCGCTGCCAGCGGCAGCGCAACGACCAGGGCCAGCGTGGCCAGGAGCCCGAGCTGTGACGCTGAGGAATGCGCGCCCAGGACGCTCAGGATGGGCCCGGCGAGCAGGACCGTCACCATCGTGGAAGCAACCAGCAGGCCAGCCGCCAGGGCAGCCTCGCCGCCGGCCAGGCCAGTGAGCGGCACCGAGGCGACCTCTGCCGGGGCTACCCCAGCCGCGAGGACGCCGCCGCGCAGCACCGGGCCAGCTACCAGATGGCTGGCCAGCCACGCCAGCACAGGCAAAGTGGCGGTGGTGACGGCCAGGACCAGGACCAGGCGACGGGAGGCAGCCCGGATGGCGGCGATCTCGCTGAACCTCATGGACGCCCCGGTGCAGAAAACCAGGACCGCGAGGGTCACCAAGATCGCCCGGGCGGCATCGCCATGACGTCCCGGTCCCGGCCAGGCGACCCCTGCCGCGGCCGAGATCACCACCAGTAGCAGCAGAAACCGGTCAAGAACGTCCGCGAGCCCCGCTAGCGGGGGCGGGCCGGAACGGCTCTGCTCGTGCTGCACTGCATCACCCGTCCCGGACCATCCGCGCCGTAACCGCTCGGGGCGGCACGCCTGACGGGCGCAGACCTGTCCGCGAGCCCAAGATCATGACAGTAACGCAGCATCCTTCTGGCAGTCCAAGCTGGAGATGCGCCGGGCGGCCGGTCAGCAGCTGGATACGGCGGGCGGCCAGGGCCAGTGGCAGGACTCGTAGAGTGGGTGGCTGTGGCAGCCGATCAGGAACCCGGCGATCCCGGCAGCCCGCGGTGGTTCAGCCGGGGCGTGGCGGGCATCGGCGGTGCCAGCTTCCTGGCTGATCTGGGTCATGAGATTCCCACTTCGCTGCTGCCGTCGCTGCTGACCTCGGTCCTGCATGCCCCGGCGTCGGCGCTGGGGCTGATCGAGGGCATCTCCGATGCTGGCGCCGGGCTGGCCCAGCTGGCAGGCGGGGCGCTGGCCGATGATCCGGGCCGCCGCCGCCGGGTCGCGGTCGGCGGGTACACCACCACGGCGGTGCTGTCGGCCGCGATCGGCGCCGCGGCAGCGCCGTGGCAGGCGGGGATCTTGCGGGCCGGGGCGTGGGCCGCGCGGGGGCTGCGGGTCCCGGCGCGCAACGCGCTGCTCGCCGACATCGTGCCGCCCGCCGTCTACGGGCGGGCCTACGGGTTCGAGCGGGCCATGGACAACCTGGGGGCGATCGGCGGGCCGCTGCTGGCCATCGCCCTGATCGGCCTGGCCGGGATCCGGGCCGCGATCGGGCTGTCGGTCATCCCCGGGCTGCTGGCCGCGGTGGCGATCATCTACGCCATCCGCCACACCACCGCGGCCAGGGCGCGGGCCAGCCAGCCCGTCCGCATCAAGATCCGTCCCGTCCTGCGCGGCCGCCTGGGGCGGCTGATGATCGGCGTGTCCGCGTTCGAGCTGGGCAACGCCGCCGCCACCTTGCTGATCCTGCGCGCCACCAACCTGTTCGGCCCGGGCCGCAGCCAGACCGGCGCCACCCAGCTCGCGCTCCTGCTGTATGTGCTGTACAACCTGGCCGCGACGCTGATCAGCATCCCGGCCGGGCGCCATGGCGACCGGTCCGACCCGATCCGGGTGCTGGCCGCCGGGGCGGGGTGCTTCGCCGCCGGGTACGCCGTGTTCGCCGCCGGTCCCCGCCAGCCCTGGCTGCTGGCGGCCGGGTTCGTGCTGGCCGGGCTCGGGATCGGCTGCGGGGAGACCGCCCAGTCCGCCGTCGTTGCTGCCCTGGCCCCGGTCAGCCTGCGCGGTTCCGCGTTCGGGCTGCTGGCCACCGTCCAGGCGGGCGCGAACCTGGCCGCCAGCGCCGTCGCCGGGATCTTGTGGACCGCGGTCTCCCCGGCGGCCGCGTTCGGTTTCCTGGCCGCCGCCATGATCATCGCCGTCCCTCTGGTCCTGGCCAGCAGGAGACCCGTTGCCCGGTAGCAGCCCGCCGCGCCCGGAACTGGTCTCGGCTGCCCTGCGGCTGGTCTGGATCTCCGTTGCCTTCGGCATCCTCTCCGGCGCTATCTCAGTGACAACCGGGCTGCGCGATCACAGCCTGGGCGTGTTCGCGGTCGGGCTCGGCGTGCTAGCCGACGTCACGGGATCGGCCACCCTCATCTGGCGGTTCCGGGCCGAGCAGCGCCAGCCACACCGAGCGGGCCCGGCCGAAACACGCGCCGCCGTCGTGGTCGCCACCGCCCTGGCCATCGTCAGCGCCGTGCTCATCACCGAATCGGCCATCGCCCTGGCCGCCCGGTCGCACCCGGGCACCTCCGCTGTGACCCTGGCCGCGGCAGGCGCCTCGGTCATCGTCCTCACGCCACTGGCTTATGCCAAGCGCCGCCTCGGCCGCCAGATGGCCAGCCGGGCGCTCGCCGGTGACGGCGCCCTCAGCGGCATCGGGGCAATCACCAGCCTGCTAGCGCTGGCCGCCCTGGCCCTGAACGACGCGCTGGGATGGTGGTGGGCCGACCGTGCCGCCGCGCTCATCGTCGCAGCCCTGGCCGCCGCCCAAGCATGGCATACCGCCCCGAAGCAAGGTGAGCACCACCGATGAGACACAGCCGGCCGGCCGCCGAGCTCGCCGAGGCTGGCCAGACGCCGGTCGCCGTCGCGGTCAACGATCAGCTCCGCCTGCTGCTAGGCGTCGCCGACGCACTGCGCCCTGACAGCCCGCACGGCATCCGACGGCTTCACGGACTGGGTCTTGAGACGGTGCTGGCCACGGGGGATACGCGGGAGGCAGCCGCGACCACCGCCCGCGCTGGCCTTCGCCGATATCGGCATCGCCGTCGCCGCCGGCTCCGACCCCGGCCATCACCACGCACCCAGCGCCGGCGCCAACTCATCCGCTGGCTGAAAGGACTGACCGTCGGCCGGGGACGTGTGCGCGTGTGAGCATTCAGGTCTGCTTACCAGCGGGATGACGCGTTCATCTCGAAGGTTTACGGGTGAGCCGGGGCGGCCTGCGGCCGTTTGGGTGATCGCGGCTGGCCGGGTGGCGGTCCCCGCCCTGGCGCCTCGGGGCGGGGGTGCTGGGATCAGCTCAGCAGCATCCGCAGACGCCGTCGCAGCATGAGCCGTCGCAGGTGCTGGTTCCGCAGCACGGGCACATCGCTGTCACCTCCTTCCGGGTTGGGAGAGGGCGGGTGGGCACCAGGTCCCGGGCAGCGGGTCGGGGCAGTCCGGGCCGGGCATGGCGGTGAGCATGGCGAGCAGCTCGGCCCGCAGCGCGGCGAGCCGCTCGATCTCGGTGCCGATCTCGGTGACGTGGCGGCGCAGCAGGGTTTCGGCGGGCTCGCAGGCGCAGGTGCCGGTGTCGCGGACGGCGAGCAGCTCGCGGATCTCGGCCAGCCGCAGGCCGAGCCGCTGGGCGCCGCGGATGAACAGCAGCCGGTCCAGGTCGGCGGGCCCGTACCGGCGGTGGTCGCCGTCGGTGCGCCGCGGGGCGGGCAGCAGCCCTTCCCGCTCGTAGTACCGGATCGTGTCGGTTCGCACGGCGGCCCGGGCGGCGAGCTGCCCGACCGTCAGCGGCTCGGTGACCTGGCCGGCTGTCATGACGGCCACGGTAAACCCTGGACCGCGCTCCAAGTTCAAGCCCCGCCGGGCATGTTGCCGGGCCGGCTTTCCGTGTTGTGCTGCTTGCGGAAGGCCGGTTGTGATGTAGTACCGGTGTGCCTGAGACGCCCGGTGCGGCTGATGTGGTTGCGGCGCTGCGGGCGGAGAACGCGGAGCTGACGGCCGAGAACGCGGACCTACGGGCTCGGATCACGGAACTGGCGGGCGGGTCGCGCGGCTGGAAGCGGCTGATCTCCCGCAATCGGGGAATTCGTCGCTGCCGCCGGGCACTGATGACCTGCCGGGCAGGACGCCCCCCGAGCGCAGGCCGCGCCGCGGGGGTGGTCGCGGGCAAGCAGCCGGGCGCGCCGGGTGCCTACCTGGCCTGGCGGGAGGTCCCGGGCAAGACGGAGGACCTGCTCCCGGGACAACCGATAGTGCACCTGACCTATGCACTCGCAGGTCCTCCGTTCGCAGGCGCCACCTTTGCAAACAAGTGATCAGTCTGGCGTGAAGAAGATTTCCCGTACCTCCCGGGCGGCGTAAAAGACCAGCACGTAACCGGTGGCGGGGTCGGCCCACCACCATCCCAGGGCGGCGTTCAGGATCAGGCCCAGCAGCACCGCGGTGGCCAGGATCCCGTCGATCATCGTGACCCGGCCCTCAGTCCGCAGAACGGGGTTACCCAGCGCCCGGCCGGTTCGCGCCTTGCCGGCGGCCAGCGCGAACATCACCGCGGCGGTCACCGCGGTCCAGATGATCCCGATCACCGAGTGCCGCGGGTGATAGCCGGCGGCCAGCACCACGGTGGATTGCACCAGCAGGTAGACCGCCAAGGCGGCGAACGCGTAGCCGATCAGCCGCAGGCCCCGTCGCTGGCGTTCCCCGCCGGTACCAGACAGCTCCCAGATCACCACGGCGGACGCACCGATCTCGATCAGCGAATCCAGGGCGAAGCCAGCCAGCGCCACCGACCGCGCCGAAACCGCCGCGATGGCCAGCACCACGATCCCGATCACGTTCCAGGCCAGCGTCGCATACTCCAGAGCAAAGCCCCGGCGTAGCAGGCCCTTTCGTACCTCGTCATCCGCAATAGTCACGCCAGTACCCTCCCGGCCACCGTACCCGCCGGGGCAGCAGCATAACCTTCTGTTCCCGAACGATCAGCGGCAAGGAGGTAAAGATTCCATGCCCAGACGCCAGCCGCCTGCCTGCGGCCCGGCCCGGGCCGGGCCAGGCGGGTCACTGTCGCGCTGTGGCTGGTCTCGATCTCCGTCGCCTTCGGCCTGCTCTCCGGTGCGGTCTCAGGTGATCACCGGGCAGCCCGGGTCAGCATGCGGGTGGAAGGGTGGGTGTCCTCCCGCGGACCCGCCGTAGGAGGGTACGTGACGCCCGGAACCCGTCAAGCCCGCCTGTGACCGCAACCGGACCAGGTAAAGCTGCATGGCCCATGTACACGCAAAGGCCTTGACCGGACCCGTCCATCGCATGGTCCGGCAGCAGCCGGGTCCGGGGTCTGGGCACGGCACGGCGCGGGCGGCGTCGCCGATGGAAGGTCCGGCGGGGGTGACGAGCGCCAGGGCGTCAGGGTCCGAGGCGTCGTGCCGGAGCGGGAGCCACGCTGGGAGACGCCGGGACGAACAACCCTCAAGGGAAGGTGAGGGCCGGGCGATCCTTGGTCGCGAGGTGCCGGGCATCTCCCTTTTAGTCCCGAGGCCGACCGGGAGGCCCGGGGCCGCGTGGCGGGCCGCCGCGCGGGGGCGGGGGCGGTGGCGGCGGCTTTCCCTCCGGGTAGTGCTCCTCGTCCATTCCTGTCTCCTCGCGGAATGCCTTGCGCTGGTACAAGATCTGCAAGGCCGCCTCGATCAGCGCTGTTTCGTCCCCGGCGCCTGAACTGCGCCGGATATCGCGCTCGGCCAGGCGCTTGAGCATCCGGACGCCCTCGACGCCGGCTCCGGCTTCGAGCAGCTTGCGGATCAGCGCGGCGATGGCCACATCCCGCGGCGAGTAGCGCAGCTTGCCGTGCTCGCGAGTCGGGCTGATCAGCCCCTGTTCTTCCCAGTAGCGCAGCACCCTGGGGGTCACCCCGACCCGCTCGGCCAGGCGGGGAATCGCCAGCAGCTCATCGCCCCCCGCGCGTTCAGAATCTGACATCATCGTGTAACATCTACTCCGTAGCTCCGGTAGCCACCGACCGGCGGCGATCAGGAAGTTTACCGATGAGAGGAGGTGACATGCAGCTCATCACGTCCAAGGACACGAACAAATCCGCCAGGATCACGTCACGTCGTGATCCCCTCCGGATCACCATATGGGCCGCGGGCATCATCCTTCCGATCATCGCGGCCGCGCTGCGACCAGATGCCTCAGCCGCCGCCGCAGCAGCCACGGCCAGGCCGTTCGCGACCCTGGCCGCGATCATCCTCGCCTCGGCGCTAGCCCACCGGCTGGGCGCGTTCCGGATCCTGGCCCGCGCGCTCATCCCGGCCCGCGGACCCAAGGTCAGCTCCGCCGCCGCCATCCTGACGCTCACCGCCCTCCTGAGCGCGCTCGTCAACCTGGACGTCGCCGTCGTGGTCGCCATGCCCGTCGCCCTGCGGGCCGCCCTGCGCCGCGGCCTTCCGGCTGACCGCCTGGCCGTCGCCGTCGCCGTGATGGCCAACGCCGCCTCCTTCCTGCTGCCCACGTCCAACATCACCAACCTGCTCCTGCTGGGCCGCGTGCCGCTGGCGACCGCAGCGTACCTCAGCGACTCCTGGCTCCCGTGGATCCTGGTCACCGCGGTCACCGCCGGGCCGCTGGCCTGGTGGACGGCAAACGCCCGGCCGGGACCGACTCGCGCCGTCGCCGCCGGTCCCTCCGCCCGCGCCGTGCTCGACCTGGTGCCGATGTTCCTGATCGCGTCCGGGATCCGCGCGCTGCTCGGCACCGGCCTCGCTCTCCACGGCAGCTTCACCGGCCAGCTCGCCGACGCAACCATGCTGTCCTGCGCCGTCAGCAACCTGCCCGCCGCCGCAGCAGTACTGCCAGCCGGAGCACCCGGGCTGTGGGCAGCGATCCTCGCCACGACCATCGGGCCCAACCTCCTCATCACCGGCTCAGTGGCAACTCTGATCACCCGGCGCATCGCCCGCGACGCCGGGGCCAGGCTCGTCATCTGGCAGTTCAGCGCCATCGGGCTGGCCCTGGTCCCAGCCCAGCTCACCGCAGCCACCCTCGGGCTGCATATCACCGGAGTACTCAGATAACAGCAGATCACCGGCAGCCCACCGAGATCAGCCAGCAACCCATAACACCTGAATCCCGGCCCGCACACATCAACCCGTTCGGTAGCTGATGGACAGTCGGCCAACCCACTAAGACCAACGTACATATCGAAAGCGGTTATCTGGAGTCGTCCCTGTTTATGCCGTGTCTAACCAGCACGTCTGCGGCGTTGACATGTAGCTGAACAGCGTTCACGTCGTAGCCGCTTAGTTTTTAAAAACAGCAGCGAAAAGGGGATTCGTACCAGGCCCGCGGCGGAGACACTGTCCAGGTAATGCGTCCATCACGCGGGGAAATGCACACAAAGCACCCACGGCGGCTACAGCGAAGACACCCAGATTTGGACTCCAGCTACGGCGGGTCGGCGCGCGGTTATCAGGCCGATCTTCGTGCCATTGACTACTCTCAGCGGTCCAAGCTACGACCCAATGCACGGTTAGCCAACCGTATATTTCAGGCTGTCGCGCAAATCCTTGTGTACGGATGCATCAGGAACCCTGGCATGCAGATCCAGGTGCCGGGCCGTGGTTCTGGGGGCGATTGCCGGTCCTGGCCGCTGGGGGCGGCCTTGGATCGTTAGCCTTGCAGGCGGTGCCGGTGCAGCTTGCGCAGATTGTGCGCGGTGCAGGCCAGCAGCCATT
>Ga0310037_10002019_pt1 | contig 10786 bp, 13 predicted proteins | sample Sb_taG_11_FD_200239 | JGI IMG/M metagenome (GOLD analysis project Ga0310037, IMG submission 200239) | Peat soil microbial communities from Weissenstadt, Germany - Sb_50d_3_AS metaG (v2) (version 2) | ecosystem: Environmental > Terrestrial > Soil > Wetlands > Peat | place: Germany: Weissenstadt...
ATGGATTGTTCTCGGCGCGGACATCGCCAACCGGGATTTCGACTGACGGGAGTTCGGCGCGCGCCCTATAGCATCCGTGGGGCGGCGGAGAAAGCCGACATTGGGCGCAATGCGCTGCCTTTTTTCCGGGCTATTGGCTATACCGCTCGCGGAGGAGCAATGCCCGGGGCAGGAACCGACAAGACCAAGCACTGGATCGAGACGGCCGGCCCGGTGGTGATCCTGGTCGAGCCGCAGCTTGGCGAGAATATCGGCGCTGTGGCCCGCGCCATGGCGAATTTCGGCCTGTCTCGCCTGCGGCTGGTGCGGCCGCGGCAGGCCTGGCCGAACGACAAGGCGCGCATGATGGCGGCCGGCGCCGACCGCATCCTCGACGGTGCTGCGCTTTACGACACGCTCGAAGCGGCAATCGCTGACTGTTCGTTCGTCCTTGCCACCACCGCGCGCGCCCATGACCAGGCCAAGCCGGTCATCGGCCCGGCGGAGGCGGCGGCGCTGATCGCGCCGCACATCGCGGCCAAGGAAAACGTCGCGATCCTATTCGGCCGCGAGCGCAATGGGCTGGAAAACGACGAGGTGGCGCTGGCCGACCGCATCGTCACCTTGCCGGTCAATCCGGCCTTCGCGTCGCTCAACCTGGCCCAGGCCGTGGTGATCGTGGCCTACGAGTGGTTCAAGCTTGCAAGCGGCGAGACGCTGCCGTTCGCCATGCCGCAAAAGTCGGCAACCGCGCCGAAGGAACAACTGCTGGCGTTCTTTGCTGCGCTCGATCGCGAATTGGAGAAGGTCGAGTTCTTCCGGCCACCCGACAAGCGCGAGACCATGCAGATCAACCTGCGCAACATTTTCACCCGCATGCAGCCGACGCAGCAGGACATCCAGACTTTGCACGGCGTCATCATGTCGATCGCCGAAGGCCGCAAAGGCCCGGCGCGCGGCGGCGTGCTCGACGGCGAAGAGGCCGAGATGCTGCGCGCGCTGCTCGCCGAGCACGGTCCCGGCCGGGTGCCGAAAGAGCGCGGCCCGGTGCGCGGGCTGGCGCGGCTCCTGCGCCGCAATCCGACCGAAGCCGAGCGCGCGCTATGGCAGGCGCTGGTCGACGATCGCCGCTTTGCCGGCCGGGGCTTCAAGCGGCAAACGCCGGTCGGCCAGCACATCTGCGACTTCGTGTCGTTCCCGCTGCGGCTGGTGATCGATCTGGTGCCGGCCGACGAAAGCGAGGCGGCCGCAAAATCCCGCGCCGACAAGCGCGACTGGCTCAAAGCGCATGACTACACAATGCTGGGAATATTTGACCGCGATGTGCAGTCTGATATGGCAGCCGTCCTCGAACGGATCGACAAAGCCATTCTAAAGCCAAACTTGGGCTGAATTCGAATGAGCGTAATTCCAAATAACGCGCGGCCGCCGTGCGCGGGGGTTTCGAAGCATGCAGTTCGCCAACACGACAACGCGCTACGGCGCGGTTCCGCAAGTGCTGCACTGGCTCACCGCCATTTTCGTGATTTGCGGCTTCCTGCTCGGCCAGTTTGGTGACGATCTGCCGAAAGGCAATGCTCAGGCCGCCGGTCTCTTCGTGCATATGACTTTAGGCCAAGGCGTGATTGTCTTGCTCATCGCGCGTCTGGTCTGGCGCATCGCCAATCCGCCGCCGCCGCCGCAACCGACGCCGCTCGGCCGGCTTCTGGTCTGGGCCGCCAGGCTCAGTCACTTTGCACTCTATGCGCTGCTGCTCGTGGTGCCGATTCTCGGCATCATCGTCCAGCTCAAGCGCGGCCACGCCTTGCCGGTTCTCGGTTTTTGGCAATTCCAATCGCCCTGGCCGGCCGATCGCAATATCGCCAAAACCATCCTCGGATTGCACGGCTGGCTTGCGGACGCGCTTTTGATCCTTGCCGGCGTGCACGCGGTCGCTGCGTTGGCGCACCATTACGTGTGGCGCGACCTCACGCTGCGGCGAATGCTGCCTGGTGCGGCGATCTAGCCTTTGAGCACTTTCAGCGCCGCAGCCGCGCCGGCGCGCAGCATCGACAGGTCGCTCGACACCGCGAGGAATTTGACGCCACGCTTGGCCAAAGCCGCGGCGCGCTCGGCGGAGTGACAATAGGCGCCGGGAATCTTTTTCGCCTTCTGCGCGCCGGCGATCAGAGTGTCGAGATGGCCTTCGACCTCTTTCGACAGCGGATCGACGGTCTTGCCGTCCGACAGCGCGATCGACAGATCCGACGGGCCGAGGAAGAAGCCGTCGATGCCCGGCGTGGTGATGATCGCCTCGAAATTCGCGAGTGCGGTGCGGGTCTCGATCATGGCGAGCGTGATGATGTTGTCGTTGGCCTCGCGCAGATAAGTTCCCATGTCGGACACGCCGCCAAGGGTCATGGCGCGGTGCGGGCCCCAGCTGCGCTCGCCGATCGGCGGAAATTTTGCCGCTGCCGCAAAGGCGCGCGCATCGGCCGCGGTATTGATCATCGGCGCGATGATGCCTTCGGCGCCGAAATCGAGCGCGCGGCTCACCAGCGCGAAATCGTTGAGCGGCACGCGCACGATCGGCGCGCCGCCGCCCTGACGGACCGCGGCGATGCCATTGAGGATGCCGCCGACGTCCCACAGACCGTGCTGGCTTTCGATCGCCACCGCGGCAAAGCCGTCGCGGGCCAGCGTTTCGGCCACCAGCGGATAGGGCAGGCCGCACCAGCCGGAATAGACCGTTTCGCCGGCATGCAGTTTTTTTGCGAGACTAAATGCGGGGATAGCCATGATGTGCGCTACTTTCCTGCTTTGATGTCGGCGACGGCCCTGGCCATCAGCTCGGTCATGGTGCGGGCGATCTGATGATCGGACTGATTGACGCCCTTGGCGTCGAAATCCTTGCGGATCTTGCCCGCCACGTCGTGTTCGCTCGCCTCGAGATCGGCCATGACGACCGAGAGCGCGTAGCTGTCGGCTTCGGCGCCGGAAAGTCCGAGCTTTTCCGCCGCCCACAGCCCTAACAGCTTGTTGCGCCGCGCGGTGGCCTTGAATTTCAGTTCCTCGTCGTGCGCGAAGCGCTGCTCGAAGGCCTCTTCGCGCTTGTCGAATTCGGTCATGCCTTCGCCCTCGATGTTGATGGAACACCGCAAATCAAGTGCCGCCTTGCATATCGGGGGTGACCCGTCAAGGCAACCGTGTTGACGCTTGAACTTGGTCGTTGCAGCGCGGGCCGTGCGGGTCTATGCCGATTGTACTCCGCGCCACCTTCGGCTAGCTTTTGTGTCGCGGACGGGCCGCAGTGTTGAGTCGTGCCGCCCACTTCCGCCGCCGCGGACCTAGCCACTGTAATTGGAGCCACGGCATCAATGGATTTTACAAAGCCACGGTACACTCCCATGAGCCGCCGTCGCCGTATCTACGAAGGCAAGGCGAAAATCCTCTATGAGGGTCCCGAGCCCGGAACTTTGATCCAGCATTTCAAGGACGACGCGACCGCCTTCAATGCGAAAAAGCATGAGGTGATCGAGGGCAAGGGCGTCCTCAATAACCGCATCTCCGAATACGTCTTCCAGCACTTGAACGACATCGGCGTGCCGACCCACTTCATCCGCCGGCTCAATATGCGCGAGCAGTTGATCCGCGAGGTCGAGATCATTCCGCTGGAAATCTGCGTGCGCAATATCGCCGCGGGCTCCTTGGCGCAGCGGCTCGGCATCGAGGAAGGCACGCAGCTGCCGCGCTCGATCATCGAGTTCTATTACAAGAACGACCAGCTCAACGACCCCTTGGTGTCGGAAGAGCACATCACCGCGTTCGGCTGGGCGACGCCGCAGGAGATCGACGACATCATGTCGCTCGCCATCCGCGTCAACGATTTCCTCTCCGGCCTTTTCCTCGGCGTCGGCATCCGCCTGGTCGATTTCAAGATGGAAACCGGCCGGCTTTGGGAAAACGACCTGATGCGCATCGTCGTCGCCGACGAAATCTCGCCCGACTCCTGCCGGCTGTGGGACATCAAGTCGAACGAGAAGCTCGACAAGGACCGCTTCCGCCGCGACCTCGGCGGGCTCCTCGAAGCCTATACGGAAGTCGCCAAGCGGCTCGGCATCATGAGCGAAGGCGAGCGGCCGCAAGGCACCGGGCCGGTGCTGGTCAAGGGCTGAAGCGCGGCGCGGCACGCATTCGTCATGCGCAAAGACATCACCATCGGCCTCGTCGTTCCGTTCGCCACCGACGAGGTGCCGTTCGAAGGCCCGATCATGTATCCGGGCGTGCGCTTCATTCCGCGCGGCGTCGGCGTGCGCAATCTCACGCCCGAAGGCTACGAGCCGGCCTGGAACGGCATCCTGCCGGCGGCCGAATATTTGACTGCGCAGAACGTCGACGCCATCATGGTGATCGGCACTTCGCTGACCTTCTATAAGGGGCCGCAAGCCCACGACCGGCTGCTCGAAGAATTGCGCGCGCGCACCGGCCTGCCGGTGAGCACCATGAGCCAGTCCATCATCGACGGCCTGCGCGAGGTCGGCGCCGAGCGCGTCGCCATCGCCACCGCCTACAGCGACGTCGTCAACCGGCGCCTGAAGGAATTGCTTGCGGCGGCCGGCATCGAGGCGCTGTCGCTCGAGTGCTTCGATCTTCTCGAATTCGGCGGCCCGAGCAAAAAGAGCGAAGCCGACATCATTGCGTTGAGCGACAGCGCCGTCGCCCGCGCCAACGGCGCCGAAGGCATTTTGATCTCCTGCGGCGGCTTGCGCACGCTCGAGGTGGCGAAGCCCCTCGAAGAGCGCCACCACATTCCGGTGGTGTCGTCGGCCACGGCGGCATTCTGGGCGGCGATGCGGCTCGTAGGCGAAAGCGGCCGCGTACCCGGCTACGGCCGGCTGCTGGAAGAGGCCACAGTGCCGGTGCATTAGAGCATGATCCCGAAAAGTGGATACCGGTTTTCGGATAGGATCATGCGCCAACGAAGATTCTGGACTATGATCCGATTCAATTGAATTGGATCATAGTCCCGGTTGGTTGCAGCCCCTGCGATTCCTACATATGAAATGGGCGGAGCGACCGCCAAACCCGCTGCCGGAGGCGCTGCAAAAAATGAAAGCCCGCGTCACCGTCACCTTGAAGTCGGGAATTCTCGACCCGCAGGGCAAGGCCATCGAAGGCGCCCTCAAATCGCTCGGCGTCAGCGGGGTCGCCAGCGTCCGCCAGGGCAAGGTTTTTGACATCGAGATTGAAGGCGGCGATCGGGCCAAGGCCGAGACCGCGCTCAAGAACGCCGCCGAAAAGCTCCTCGCCAATACCGTGATCGAAAACTACCGCATCGAGGTGACGGGATGAGATCCGCCGTCATCGTCTTTCCCGGCATCAATCGCGAGCGCGACATGGCGCGCGCGCTCAGACTCATATCCGGCCGCGAGCCGGCGATGGTCTGGCATGCCGACCGCGAACTGCCGGCCGGCACCGACCTTGTCGTCATTCCAGGCGGCTTTTCCTACGGCGATTATCTGCGCTGCGGCGCCATCGCGGCGCGGGCGCCGATCATGGATGCGGTGCGCGCATTTGCGGCGAAAGGCGGCCTCGTGCTCGCGGTGTGCAATGGCTTTCAGATCGCCTGCGAGGCGGCGCTGCTGCCGGGCGTGCTGATGCGCAACGCCCAGCTGCGCTTCATCTGCCGCGACGTCTATCTGCGGGTCGAACGCTCCGATACCGCTTTTACCCGCGGCTACAATGCCGGCCAGGTGATCCGCGTGCCGGTGGCCCATGGCGAGGGCAATTATATCGCCGACGGCGAGACCATCGCGCGGCTCGAAGGCGAGGGCAGGGTGCTGTTCCGCTACGCCTCGCCGGACGGCATGATCGACCCGAACTGGAACCACAACGGCGCCCTCAACGCCATCGCCGGCATCGTCAACGAGCGCGGCAACGTGCTCGGCATGATGCCGCATCCGGAAAATCACGTCGAAGCGGTGATGGGCTGCACCGACGGCCGCGGCCTGTTCGCAGGGCTGACGGCGCATTTTGCGCAAGCGGCATGAGGTCGAACAAGGCGGCGCGGCGAAGCCAAAAGATGCGCCGATCGAGGGGAGGGGCAGATGCCGGAGCCAGTCGAGCGCGCCAAAGTGTGGAAGCGCGTCACCGCGGCCGTTCTTGATTTTTTCACGGTGTTTTTTGTCTGCGGCTATGCGCTCGCTTCCATCACAGGCGGTGTCAATAGCAACGGCTTCAAGGTCACCGGCGCGCCCGCCTTGGGACTTTTGGCACTGATTGTCCTGTATTTTTATGTGCTCAGAACCTATGCCGGGGGCACCTTATGGGACCGCATATTCGGCATAAAGCGGCCCCAGCCACCGGACTAAGAACGGCCCAATCCGCATTGCGATCAATTAGGCGTGGACGATCGGTCGAAATCCGGTCGCCCTTGGTGAATTCCGTTGCCGCAGACGCTACATAAGCTTGGTGAACCGCGACGACCCCCCCATCACCCCCGAACTGATCGCCGAGCACGGCCTCAAGCCGGACGAATATGCGCGCCTCGAGAAGCTCATCGGCCGCAAGCCGAGCTTCACCGAGCTCGGCATTTTCTCGGCGATGTGGAACGAGCACTGCTCGTACAAATCCTCAAAGATCCATCTGCGCACGCTGCCGACCAAGGCGCCCTGGGTGATCCAGGGGCCGGGCGAGAACGCCGGCGTCATCGACATCGGCGACGGGCTCGCGGTGGTGTTCAAGATGGAGAGCCACAACCATCCGAGCTACATCGAGCCCTATCAGGGCGCGGCGACTGGCGTCGGCGGCATTTTGCGCGACGTCTTCACCATGGGGGCGCGGCCGATCGCCTGCCTCAATGCGCTGTCGTTCGGCGACCCGAAGCATCCGAAAACGCGCGCGCTGGTTTCCGGTGTCGTCGCCGGCATCGGCGGCTACGGCAATTCTTTCGGCGTGCCCACGGTCGGCGGCGAGGTGCGCTTTCACCGCCGCTATGACGGCAATTGCCTGGTCAATGCCATGGCGGTGGGGCTGGCCGACGCCGACAAGATTTTTTACTCGGCCGCGTCGGGCGTCGGCATGCCGATCGTCTATCTCGGCTCGAAAACCGGTCGCGACGGCATCCACGGCGCCAGCATGGCGTCGGCCGAGTTCGGCGCCGACGCCGAGGAGAAGCGCCCGACCGTGCAGGTCGGCGATCCGTTCTCGGAAAAGCTTCTGCTCGAAGCCTGCCTCGAGATCATGGCCAAGGGCTGCGTCATCGCCATCCAGGACATGGGCGCGGCCGGGCTGACCTGTTCCGCCGTCGAAATGGGCGCCAAGGGCGATCTCGGCGTCACCCTCAACCTCGACAAAGTGCCGTGCCGCGAAACTGGCATGAGCGCCTATGAGATGATGCTGTCGGAAAGCCAGGAGCGCATGCTCATGGTGCTCAAGCCGGAGAAGGAACAGGAAGCCGAAGCGATCTTCCGCAAATGGGGCCTCGACTTCGCCGTGGTCGGCGAAACCACGCCGACCAAGCGCTTCATCGTCCGTCATGGCGGCGAGGTCATGGCCGACCTGCCGATCAAGGAGCTCGGCGACGAGGCGCCGGTCTATGATCGGCCTTTTGCCGAAACCGAGAAACGAAAGATCGTGCAGGCCGCGGACGTGGTGCCGCCGATGCCCATCGCCGCCGCGCTGGAAAAGCTGATCGGCTCGCCGGATCTGTGCTCGCGGCGCTGGGTCTGGGAACAGTACGACCACGTCATCATCGGCAACACGGTGCAGCGGCCGGGCGGCGACGCCGCCGTGGTGCGCATCAACGACGGCCCCAAGGCGCTGGCGCTGACCTCGGACGTGACGCCGCGCTATTGCGAGGCCGATCCGTTCGAAGGCGGCAAGCAGGCGGTGGCCGAAGCCTGGCGTAATCTCTCAGCGGTCGGCGCCAAGCCATTGGCGTTGACCGACAATCTCAATTTCGGCAATCCGGAGCGGCCGGAGATCATGGGGCAATTGGTCGGCTGCATCCGCGGCATCGGCGAGGCCGCGCGCGCGCTCGATTTCCCCATCGTGTCCGGCAACGTGTCGCTTTACAACGAAACCAATGGACGGGCGATTTTGCCGACGCCGACCATCGGCGGTGTCGGTGTGCTCGACGATTTCACCACATCGATGACGCTTCGCTTCAAAGCCGAGGGCGAAGCCATCCTTGTGATCGGCGAGACCCAAGGCTGGCTCGGCCAATCGGTCTATTTGCGCGATATCTGTGGCCGCGAGAAAGGCGCGCCGCCGCCAGTCGATCTCGCCGCGGAAAAGCGCCATGGCGATTTTGTCCGCGGCCTGATCCGTGACGGGCTCGTCACCGCGGCGCACGACGTTTCCGACGGTGGCCTTCTGGTCGCGCTGGCCGAAATGGCGATGGCGTCCGGGATCGGTGCGGTGCTCGAAGGTTCTTCGGCGCTTGCCGCCCACGCGTTCTGGTTCGGCGAGGATCAGGGCCGTTATGTCGTGACCGCCAAGAACGCCGATCTGATCGCCGAGCGCGCCAACGCAGCCAGCGTGACCTTGACGCGGCTCGGTGCGACCGGCGGCAAGATTTTAGCGATTGCCGGCGAACGCCCGATGGCCGTTGCGCAGCTCAAAGAGTCGTTCGAGAACTGGCTGCCGGCCTATATGGCGGGTCTGGCGACCTAGTTTGTTATCGGCTCGCTGCCGCGCTCAGCGCGCTGTAACAGTTCGGCGACAGGCTCGATGCATTTTCCGCCAGGCAACTGATGATACGGCCGCCGCCGAACGGAACGCCGGCACAGAGCGAGCGCACTTCAACGCCGCAGATTTGCACGATCGCCAGCGCCTCGCGCGGGCGCAGCATCGGCATCGGCCCGATTGGCGCGACCGTGGGCGCTGCTGCCGCCGCCGGCGCTCCCGACGACGGAGCCGCCGCGCCAGCGCCGCCTGCGCCGATCGCGGCCACGGCGCTGCGGCACGCCGCCGAGAGCTGCGCCTCATTGCGCTTGAGACATTGCAACGCTTCGGCGCCGCCGGGTTGCACGCCCGAGCAATGGGACATGAAATCGGACCGGCACGACGCGCGGATGGCGGCTTTCTGCTGCGCCGTTGGCGCCGCCGGCGCGGCCGGCGCAGCCGGCGCAGCAGCGTTGGCGCGGGCCGGCTCCGGAGGTTTTGGTTCTGTCGGTTTTTTGGCCGGCGCCGCCTGCCGCGTCGGTTCGGCCGGCGACGCAGGAGCGGCGGCGGCGGGCGGCGGCGAGGCCGGCAGCGACTGCACCGCGGCTTGGCAATTAGGTGAAAGATCGGCTGTATTGGCCTTCAGGCACAACAGAATTTCCGGATTGTTCGGCGCGATCCAGGAACAGTGCGCCACGAAGTCGGCGAGCGTGCAGGCCTGCTGCACGGTCTTGAGGGCGTCGTTGTGGGCTTCGGCCGGGGCGACCTGAATCCCGGGCGGCGCTTGCTCGACTTTGCCGGCCGATGATGCGGTCTCGGAATTCGCCGGAGCAGCACCAGCCGGTGCGGCTGGCGCAGCGGCGGTGGCGGGCTCGGCCGGCTTCGGCGCCGCGGCGTTTACGGCCGTCTGGCAAGACGGCGACAGCTTGGCGTCGTTGCGAAGGAGACACTCGAATGCCTCCTTGCCGCCGGGCTGGACGCCGGAACAATTTGCCACGAAATCCGAGCGGCAAGCGGCGCGAATGGCGTCACGTTGGGCTTGCGTCGGCTGCTGGGCGGAAACCTGACTTGGCAACAGCGCCAGCAGCAAGCCGGCAAACGCCAAAGACTTGAACATCGGACGGCCCTCACTGCGGCGCGATCGCCGGCATGTTTTGCGGCGAAACATGCATCGCGGCCTGCGCGGCGTCCAGGGGAGGAACGGCCCAAATCCTTTGCCGTGCGGCGCCGATCTCTGCTAATCCCTCTGGGCGCTTCGCCGGCAAAGCGTGGCCCCGCGAGGAGACGCACCGTGGCAATGGCAGCGAACGATATCGAGCGCCTGATCCGGGCGCGCATTCCCGATGCCGAGGTGACGATCCGCGATCTCGCCGGCGACGGCGACCATTATGCCGCCACCGTGATCGCCGAATCGTTCCGCGGCAAATCCAGGGTCCAGCAGCACCAGATCGTCTACGAGGCGCTCAAGGCCGAAATGGGCGGCAAGCTGCATGCGCTGGCGCTGCAGACCGGCACGCCGGAACCCTGAACAAGTCGCCGCCGGCGGCTATTCTCCGCGGCCACCCGCGCGTGGAAATCCATGCTCCGTGACGACGGAACAGCGGCATTTCATTTGACTGCGAGGCTTGCCCGCCGGGATTTGACCATCCAGGCATGAAAACTCGGCATGGGCTTTGCACTGTTTTGCTGGACGTGATTGGGCTACATATATTCAGGCCCTGAGAGGGTGAGAGTCGCGCGGCTGGGGGTGGCCCGCGGCGTCAGGAAGGATGACCGCGATGTCAATCGAGCAATTCATCGACAATGAGCTGAAGGGCAACGACGTTGTGCTGTTCATGAAGGGCACGCCGCAGTTTCCGATGTGCGGCTTCTCCGGCCAGGTCGTGCAGATCCTCGATTACCTGGGTGTGCCGTATAAGGGCCTCAACGTGCTGGAAAACGACGACCTGCGCGGCGGCATCAAGAACTATTCGAACTGGCCGACCATCCCGCAGCTTTACGTCAAGGGCGAGTTCGTCGGCGGCTGCGACATCGTGCGCGAAATGTTCCAGGCCGGCGAATTGCAATCGCTGCTCAAGGACAAGGGCGTTCCGGTCAAGGAAACGGCGCAGGCTTAAAAGCCGCGCCGGCGTTCAGCGCATGCGTTTGCTGAGCAGGATCA
>Ga0310037_10002020_pt1 | contig 10783 bp, 9 predicted proteins | sample Sb_taG_11_FD_200239 | JGI IMG/M metagenome (GOLD analysis project Ga0310037, IMG submission 200239) | Peat soil microbial communities from Weissenstadt, Germany - Sb_50d_3_AS metaG (v2) (version 2) | ecosystem: Environmental > Terrestrial > Soil > Wetlands > Peat | place: Germany: Weissenstadt...
CCCGCGCCGTCGAGCCCGCCAGCGGACGCTCCGTGCTGTACGGCCGGCGCACCACGGCGCTGACCTGGCAGCTGGAAGGCCGGGCGTGGCAGCTCGCCAGCCGGACGCGCTTCTGGGACCCGGACTACTACCGCACCTACGTCGAGGAGCCGGGTCAGCCCGCGGGGTACATGTCCGTGCAGCAGGAGGTGACGCGCGCGCTCGCCGACCCCGGCGACTTCGTGGACGTGCCGCGCGGCATCCCCGACTACCGGCGCAAGACGAACGGCCGGTCGCGCGACACCATGACGGACGCGCGGCCGGCCTGGGTCGTGCGCGACGGCGCGTTCATCTCCGCCCGCTGGCCCGGCGACGCCCACACGTTCGCCCGCACGTTCGCCGACGTCCTGGCGGAGTCTTCCCCGTAAGGACGGGTCAGCTCTTCGAGAGCCGGCCGAGCCCGATGTCGTTGAGGAAGTTCGAGAGCTGCGTCGACACCCAGCTCACGTTGTCCGTCAGCAACAGCACACCGAAGACGACGAGGACGATGCCTGCCACGAGCTCGACGGCCCACAGCCAGTGCCGGGCCCGGGCCAGCGTGGCGGTGAGCCGGCCGAAGGCCAGCCCGACGATCACGAAGGGAACCGCCAGCCCCAGCGAGTAGCAGAAGAGGAGGAGGACGCCCCCGGGCAGCGACCCGTTGCGCGCCGCCAGGCTCAGCACGACGCCGAGGACCGGGCCGATGCACGGCGTCCAGGCGAAGGCGAACGCCATCCCCATGACCGGCGCAGCCCACACGCCGAGCTTGGACGGCCGCACGTCGAAACGGTGTTCGCCGGTCACCCGGGAGACCACGCCGAGGGTGCCGGTGCCGGCGTGGGCCCACACCCTGGCGGGCAGTGCACCCAGCAGCATGACGGCCCCGAGGAGGATGATCACCGCGCCGCTCAGGTGGGCCAGGGTGACCTCGTGGGCATCGAGCAGGCGCCCGATGCTCGAGGCCGCCGCCCCGAGCGCCACGAAGACCAGGGTGAAGCCGGCCACGAACAGGCCGATGCCGCGCAGGACGGGCCGCAGGGCGGCCGAGGGCGTGGCCCCGTCGCCCTCCGCCTGAAGCTCGGCTGCCGAGAGGCCCGACACCATGGAGATGTAGCCCGGGACGAGCGGCAGGACGCACGGGGACACGAACGAGAGGACCCCGGCCCCGAAGGCGACGAGGGCGCCGGCGGGATTGGCCGCGATCGCGGCGGGTGCACCAAACGGGAGGAGCGCGGCGGCCCCCCGGTTACCTGAGGCTCTTGCGGATCAGGTCCATGTCGGCTTCCACCATCATGGTGACGAGGCCGGCGAAGTCGACCTCGCGCTGCCAGCCCAGGACCTGGTGCGCCTTCGTGGCGTCGCCGACCAACAGGTCGACCTCCGCCGGCCGCAGGAACCGCTCGTCGGTGACCACGTGCTGCTCCCAGTCGAGGTCCGCCGCCTCGAACGCCAGCCGGCACAGCTCGCGCACCTCGTGGGTCTCCCCTGTCGAAACGACGTAGTCGCCCGGCGCGTCCTGCTGGAGCATCAACCACATGGCCCGTACGTAGTCGGCCGCGTACCCCCAGTCACGCTGGGCGTCGAGGTTGCCGAGCGCCAATTTGTCGTCGAGCTTGTTGGCGATGCGAGCCACCCCGTGGGTGACCTTGCGTGTCACGAACTCGAGACCGCGGCGGGGGGACTCATGGTTGAACAGGATCCCAGAGGTGGCGTGGAGCCCGTAGCTCTCGCGGTAGTTCACCGTGATCCAATGGCCGTAGACCTTGGCCACCCCGTAGGGGCTGCGCGGGTGGAGGGGCGTCGACTCGCGCTGGGGAACCTCCTGCACCTTGCCGAACATCTCCGAGGAGCTCGCCTGGTAGAAGCGGATCTCGGGGTCCACCAGCCGGATGGCGTCGAGCAGACGGGTGACACCGAGGGCCGTCGTCTCGCCGGTCAGCACCGGCTGGCTGAAGCTGGTCTGGACGAAGGACTGGGCGGCCAGGTTGTACACCTCGGTGGGTCGGTGGTCACGCAGGATATTGATGAGCGACACCTCGTCGAGGAGGTCGCCGGCCACGAGCTCGAGCTGGTCCTGGATGTGGGCGATGCGCTCGAAATTCAAGGTGCTCGAGCGCCGCACCATGCCGATCACCGTGTAGCCCTGCTCCAGCAGGAATTCGGCCAGGTACGACCCGTCCTGGCCGGTGACGCCCGTAATCAGTGCTCGTTTTGCCATCGGGGAAACGCTAGTCGACCCGCAAATGGGAGGGTCCGCACCGCGTAGGGTGCCGTACGTGGCGACGGCCTGCATGGTGTCCTTCCGCCTCGGCGGCGACGACGGGGTGGCCGTGGAGGCCGCCAAGTGGGCCGCGGCGCTGGGCACGCTGGGGTGGGACGTCCGCACGGTCGCCGGCGCCGGCCCCGTCGACACGCTGCTCCCAGGGTTGGCCATGCATGCCCCCGAGCCGCCGAGCCGGGCCGAGGTGGAGGGCGTGCTGGCCGAGGCCGACCTGGTGGTCGTCGAGAACCTGTGCTCACTGCCCCTCAACCCGGGTGCCGCGGACGTGGTGGCGGCCGCCTGTGCGGGCCGGCCCGCCGTCTTCCACCACCACGACCTCCCGTGGCAGCGTCCGCACCTGGCCCACCTGCCGCCACCGCCGGACGACTCCGCCTGGGCGCACGTGACCATCAACGAGCTGAGCCGCGCCGAGCTGGCCGTCCGCGGCATCCGCGCCACCACGGTGTACAACGCGTTCGATCCGGACCCGCCTCCCGGCGAGCGGTCGCGGACGCGGGCGGCCCTGGGCGTCGACGACGAGATCCCGCTCCTGCTCCAACCCACCCGCGCCCTGGCGCGCAAGAACGTCGCGGGGGCGATCGCGCTGGCGGAGGGCGTCGGGGGCACCTACTGGCTGCTCGGCCCGGCCGAGGACGGGTACGAGCCGGAGCTGGCGCGCCTCGTCGGGCGAGCGCGCTGCCCGGTCCTCCTCGGCGAGCCCGAGGGCGGCTGCGGCATCGCCGACGCCTACGCCGCCTGCGACGCCGTCGTGTTGCCGTCGACGTGGGAGGGTTTCGGCAACCCCTCCGTCGAGTCGGCGACCTACCGGCGACCGCTGGCCGTGGGCCCCTACCCCGTGGCCGCGGAGCTGGCGGCGTTCGGGTTCGACTGGTTCGACGCGAGCGACCCGGCTCCGCTGGCGGCATGGCTGCGTGCCCCCGACGAGCGGCTGCTGGTGCGGAACCAGCGCGTCGCCGCCGAGCACTTCAACCTGGCCGACCTCCCGCAGCAGCTGTCCCGGATCCTGCGCGACGTCCCGGTCTCCCCGTGACCCGTATGACCGTTCGGTAACGTGAGCGTCGTGCCAGGTGCGATGCAGGCCGCCTCCAGGCGGCTCACGGCGGAACAGCGGCGCCACCAGCTCTTCGCGGTGGCGCTCGAGCTCTTCGCCCAACGGGGCTACCGGCCCACCACCATGGACGACATCGCCGAGGCGGCGGGGGTCACCAAACCGCTGCTCTACCAGCACTTCTCGTCCAAGCGGGCCCTCTACCTCGAGCTGGTCGACTCCATCGCGCAGGACCTGCTCTCGGCCATCCGGCGCGCGGTCATGCGAGCCGACGGGCCGCGCCAGCAGGTGGAGTTGGGCTTCGCCGCCTACTTCCGCCTGGTGGTCCGCCACGAAGCAGAGTTCCGCCTGCTGTACGGAAGAGACCACGCGGACGACCAGGAGCTGGGACGGGCGCTGCGCACCGTGGAGGACGCGATCGCCGAGGCGATCGACCCCCTCATCGATGCCGGCCTCGACGACGACCACCGCCGCCTGCTCGCCTACGGGATCGTCGGCATGGCCGAAGGCGCCAGCCGGCGCTTCATGGCGCAGCGCCCCGACAGCGACGACGAGCTCGATGAGGAGGCACAGAAGCTGGCGCGTCGCATGGCCGACCTGGCGTGGGCCGGCCTGCGATCGGTGCACGCGGACTGAGCACCCGGCGACGCGCCTCGAGCCGACCGCCTACAGCAGCGTCACCAGGGTCCGGCACAGGTCCCACAGCTCGTCCACGCACGCGGCGTACACGTCCCCCTCCGCCCCCGCCGGGTCGAGGACGTCCTCGGTGTCGGACACCTCCACCTCGCCGAGGCCGAGGGCGGCCACACGCTCGCCGAGGCGCGGCGGTGCCGGTGGCAGGTCGCGGCACAGGCGGCGGATGGTCGCCGTCTTGGCGGCGGCGTCGGGGAAGCGGCGCCGCACGAAGCGCACGTGGTCGGCCTCCATGACGACCACCAGCTCGGCGTGCACCAGGTCGATCCCGTGGACCTGGCGGCTGCGGTGGCGGCGGAAGTCTGCGCCCGCCAGCTCGGGGAGGCGCGAGAGCGCGGCGCGCGTCCGCATCCCCATCGGTTGCCCGTCGATGGTGTGGGTGCCCGCCGTGACGATGCGCAGCGGGTCCCCGGCACGGCCGTCGCGCAGGTGCTCGAGCATGAAGCCGGCCATCACCGAGCGGGCCGCGTTGCCCGTGCAGAGGACCAGGAGGTCCGTCATGAGGTCACGAGCAGCGCGGGCGCGTCGACATCGAGCGCGTGCTGCGCGTGGCGGGTCGTGCTCGTCAGGAACATGAGGTCTCCGCGCTCGGTCCGCTGTACGACCATGGCCGCCACGATCGCCATGAGGACGCCCCCGAAGCTGTCCCGCCGCACATCCGCCCGGAGTTGCTCGAAGTCGTAGTCCCGCACGCCCCGCCGGCACAGCGCGTCGTGGTAGTGCGCCAGCAGGTCGGTCTCGTGCGCCCGGCGGTCCTCGGCACTGAGACAGCCACCGATGAAGTACGCCACGTCGTAGGACGCGCCCGCCCAGGCAACGGTCTGCCAGTCGACGACCACGGGCCTCGGGTCGCCCGGCTGGAACAAGAGGTTGTCCAGTCGGAAGTCGCCGTGGCTCGCAGTCCGGGGTCCGGCGCGCAGCTGCAGCCAGGCCGGGAGGTGCTCGGCGAAGACCCGGCAGACCGCCTGGTGGTCGGGCGACAGGGTGTCCTCGTAGCGCTCGAGGAAGCCCGGCAGCAGCGACGACACGAGCATGCAGAGGAGGCCGTCCGATTCGGGCGTGGCGCGGTTGAGCCACTCCAGCCCCGCCAGGTCGGGAGCCTCCCAACACGGCGCATGCAGCCCCGCCATCTCCTCGAGGACGGCGGCCGCCACGTCCGGGCCGCAGGCGGCGATCTGGTCGCCCTGCGCGGCGCCGACGATGTCTTCGAGGAGAAGGGTGAACCACCCCGTCTCGGGCTCCACCTCGGCCACGTAGGCCACGGGCAGGCGGGCACCCACGCGGGCGGCAACCTCGCGGTAGAAGCGGACCTCTATCTCGTAGGCCCGGAGCGCCAGGCCCGTGCTGCGGCTCTGCTCGTCGGCCGAGGCGAACTTGCCCACCACGCTGCGAGGACCGGCACCCGGCGTGTCGTACGCGAGCGAGAAACGCGTCGTGTCGGCCATCTGGCCCGTGCCGACCGGATCGGTGTCGAAGGAGGTCACCCGGGCACCACCGGCCAGCACGCCCGCCGCACCCAGTGCGTCGGTCAGCCACTCGGGCGTGACGTCAGCGGCGTGGCGCAGGAGCGGGGGCGGGGGCATGGTGGGCCGACACTATTGGCTGGGCCCGTCGTGGGGCCGTTCGAGGGTCTCGGGCACCGTCGGGGGGGCGGTCGTCGGCTCCCCGCGGCGGCGAACCTACGATGACCGGGTGCCCCGCATGCGTGCCCCGTGCTGACGGTGGGTTCGGGACCGAGCGGCCTCGGTAGGGACGAGCTGGCCCTCCTGGTTCCCGAGTACCTGCTGGCCGGTCACCTGATCGATCGGGCCGGGATGCCGCACCTCATCGGCGCCTTCGGGCGCGACGTGATGCGCGACATCGCCATCGCCGAGTGGACGGGGGCGAGTCCGGTCTACACCCGGCGCATGCAGCGCGCCCTGGGCTTCGGGGGTGACTCGGTCGAGACCGTCTTCAAGGGGATGCAGTTCGACGTCGGCGCGCCACCCCAATTCATGGACTTCCGCTACCGGGTCACCGACCACGACCACGGAGAGTTCTGGCTCGACCACTGCGGGGCGCTGATGGATGTCGAGCCCATGGGCCCCGACTATGTCGTCGCCATGTGCCACGACATCGAGGATCCGACGTTCGAGGCCACGGCGATCGCCACCAACCCGCAGGCGCAGGTCCGCCCCATCCATCGCCCCCCTCGGGTGCCGGCCGACCGGACGCCGCACTGCCACTGGACGGTGACGATCGACGACGACAATCCCCTCCTGCCGGTCCCGCCCGAGGCCGAGGCGATGGCCAGGACCCGGGCGGCCACCTTGGAGCTGGCGCCGATCGACCCCGACGATCCGGGGCAGCACGACTACAGGGGTCCCCTCGTGGCCGACCTCCGATTCTCGGACTGGTCTGCCTCGGCGCTGCGCAGGATCGTCGACGAGGTGTGCCTGCAGGGACACCTGTTGGTCCTGTCGTTCGTCGCCGCGGTGCGGGAGCGGGCCGACGCGGCGACGGCGCTGGAGTTCGCCCGGCGGCAGTTCACCGGCGTGGCCGGCGTCGCCGCGGACCGGTTCCGCGACGCGCTCCGCCTCCCCCCGACGCTGGAGGGGGCGGCGCGGCTGCTGGCGCTGCACCCGAGTCTGCAGCCCCACGACTACGTGCGCTGCGACGTCGAGCTCGGCGAGCGGCTGCGCCTCCGGCTGCCGCGCGACACGGGCGCAGGGACCGACGGTGCCTGGCCCTCCATGCTCGACGGTGACCACCTGGCCCCCCTCGACGCCATGGTGCGGGCGATCGAGCCCCACCTCCACTGCGTCGCGGTGTCCGACGGGGACGCCCTCGTCGTCGAGGTCGTCCGGGGCGAGCACGAGACGACTGTCCCCGACGACGTCGCCCTGACGCGCTTCAGCACCGGTACGACGTTCTCCTTCGAGGATCGGGGGACCCCCGTCGAGCTCCGGGCCGGCGGCCGGAGCAGCGAGACCTAGTTGATGTGGATGCCGGAGATGGCCCGGCTGATCACCAGCCGCTGGATCTCCGAGGTCCCCTCGAAGATGGTGTAGATCTTCGAGTCGCGGTGCCACTGCTCGACGGGGTACTCGCGCACGTAGCCGTAGCCGCCGAGGATCTGAATGGCCTGCTCGGTCACCCACACCGCGTTCTCGCCGGCGTAGAGCTTCGACATGGACCCCTCGCCGTTCTCGAACTTCTTGCCGGTGCTCGCCATGTTGGCGGCGCGGTGCACCAGGAGGCGGGCGGCGTCGGTGTGCATCTTCATGTCGGCCAGCTTGAAGGCGATGGCCTGGTTCTCGATGATGGCCCGGCCGAATTGCTTGCGCTCCTTGGCGTAGTCGAGCGCGAACTCGTAGGCGGCCCGGGCGATGCCGACGGCCTGGGCTCCCACGATCGGCCGTGAGGCCTCGAAGGTCGCCATGGCGGCCTGGGTCGAGGTCTTCTTGCCCTCCTTGGCCCGGGCCAGGCGCTCGTCGAGCTTCTCCTTGCCACCGAGGAGGCAGCGACCCGGGACGCGACAGTCCTCGAGCACCACCTCGGCGGTGTGCGACGCCCGGATGCCCATCTTCTTGAACTTCTGCCCCTGCGAGATCCCCGGCGTGCCCTCGGGCACCACGAAGCTGGCCTGGCCACGGCTGCCGAGCGAGGGGTCGACCGACAGCACGAGCACGTGCGTGTTGGCTATGCCGCCGTTGGTGATCCAGGTCTTGGTGCCGTTGAGCACCCACTCGTCCGTGGCCTCGTCGTAGACGGCCCGCGACTTGAGGGAGGACACGTCGGATCCGGCGTCGGGTTCCGACACGCCGAACGCGGCCAGCTTCACGTCGTCAGCGGTGCCGAAGCACTGGGGGATCCACTCGCCGATCTGCTCGGGGGTGCCGTTGGCGAAGATCCCGGCCACGGCGAGGGTGGAGCCGAAGATGGCGAGTGCGATGCCGGCGTCGCCCCAGCTCATCTCCTCGTTGACGAGGCACATGAGAAGGCCGGTCGGGTCCGAGAAGCACTGCGCGATGAAGTCGAACGAATACAGGCCGTTCTTGGCGGCCTCCTCGATGATCGGCCACGGGGTCTCCTCCCGCTCGTCCCACTCAGGGCCGGCGGGGCGGACGACGTTCTCCGCGAACTCGTGGACCCACTTCTGAATCTGGAGCTGGTCCTCGTTCAGCTCGAGCGAGTAATCGGACATGGTGCCTACGCCCTCCTTCGGGTTCCCCGTTCGCAGCCGGGTTGGCGCGCCGCCCCCGACGGTTTCCTAGTTACCACAGAGTAACCTACGGGCCGGTAACCGGTCCAACATTTGCATGGTTTAACGCTCTGACCTGGTACTCCCCTCTTCGGGTCAGCGGCGGATGGCCGTGCCCGACGGCGTGTCCTCCACCGTCCATCCCCGCCCCACCAGCTCGTCACGCAAGGCGTCGGCCCGGGCGAAGTCTCGGGACGAGCGGGCCTCGTCCCGCTCCGCCACCAGCCGGGCCGACTCCTCGTCGATCTCCCCGTGGTCGGCACGCAACGTCAGGCCCAGCGCCGCCAGGAGCACAGCCGCCGTGTGGGCCAGGCGGCCTCCCTCCGCCTCGTCGCCGGTGTCGGCCGCGGAGTGGGCCGCGGTCACCAGCTCGAAGATCGTGGCGAGGGCGCCCGGGGTGTCGAGGTCGTTGTCCATGCGCGACCTAAACGCCGCGACGGCGCCGGCGTCGACGCCGGTGGCCGGGGGCGATCCCTCGACGACGAAGCCGCCTTCGGTCCGTGCCAGCAGCTCCGCCACGTCGAAGCTCGCGAAGCGCCTGGCCAGGCCGTCCAGTCGGGCCAGTGCCTTCTCGGCGTCGGCCAGTGTCTGCGGCGTCACCTCGATCGGCGAGCGGTAGTGGGCCCGGAGCACGAGGACCCGGTAGGCGCGGGCGTCACTGCGGGACAAGAGGTCGGGCAGCGTGGAGAAGTTGCCGAGCGACTTCGACATCTTGGTGCCCTCGACCTCCACCCAGCCGTGATGCATCCAGTGCCGTGCGAACGCCTTGCCGTCGGCGACGGCCTGCGCCCGCTCGTTCTCGTGATGGGGGAACATCAGATCCTGCCCGCCGCCATGGAGGTCGAATCCCTCGCCCAGCAGGTCGAGCGACATGACCACGCACTCGGTGTGCCACCCGGGCCGGCCCCGGCCCCAGGGCGAGTCCCAACTGGGCTCGCCCTCTTTCGCCTTCTTCCAGAGGGCGAAGTCGAGCGGTGACCGCTTGTCCTCGTTGGCCTCGACCCTCGCACCGGCCTGCAACGACTCCAGCGGCTGCTGCGCGAGGAGGCCGTAGCCGTCGACCTTGGCCACCTCGAGGTAGACACCATCGGGCGTCTCGTACGCCATCCCCCTGGCCGTCAGCTCGCCCACCAGCGCGACCATCCGGTCGATGTACTCGGTGGCGTGCGGGGCGTCCTGGGGACGGAGGTCCCCCAACGCGTCCATGGCCTCCCACCAGCTGGCTTCGAACTCGGCCGCCACGTCGGCCTCGGTACGACCCAGGGCCAAGGCCCGCTTGATGATGTTGTCGTCGACGTCGGTGACGTTGGCCACATGGTGCACGTGCAGGCCGGTGAAGCTCAGGTAGCGACGCAGGATGTCGAAGGTCAGGTTGGCCCGCCCGTGCCCGATGTGCGGGAGGTCGTAGACCGTCGGGCCGCAGACGTACATCGACACCTCGCCGGCGGCCCGGAGCTCGAGCGGGCGGACGGTTCCCGTGGCGGTGTCGTAGAGGTTCAGCACCCCGGGTACGGTAACCCGATCATGTCGACCCCCAGGACCGGAGCGCCCCACGTCCCCGACAAGCCGACCCTCGACGACCTCGAGGACCGCTGGGCGGCCGAGTGGGAGGAGAGCGGCATCTACCGCTTCGCGGAGGGCGCCGGCCGCGCCGAGGTCTTCTCCATCGACACCCCCCCACCGACGGTGTCGGGCTCGCTCCACATGGGATCGGTCTTCGGCTACGTGCAGACCGACGCCATCGCGCGCTACCGGCGCATGCGGGGCTGGAAGCTCTTCTACCCGATGGGCTGGGACGACAACGGGCTGCCCACCGAGCGCCGGGTGCAGAACCACTTCGGCGTGACCTGCGATCCGACCCTCCCCTACGACCCGGACTTCACCCTGCCCGACGAGCCGGGCAAGGACGACGTCCCCGTGAGCCGGCCCAACTTCATCGCGCTGTGCGCCGAGCTCACCGCCGAGGACGAGCGGGCCTTCGAGGACCTGTGGCGGCACATCGGGCTCTCGGTCGACTGGGGGCGCACATACGCGACGATCGACGACCGCAGCCGGCGCACGAGCCAGCGCATGTTCCTGCGCAACCTGGCGCGCGGCGAGGCCTACTCGTCCGAGGCGCCGACCCTGTGGGACGTCGACTTCCAGACGGCCGTGGCCCAGGCCGAGATGGAGGACAAGGAGCTGAAGGGCGCCTATCACCGGCTGCGCTTCGGCGACATCGAGATCGAGACGACCCGTCCGGAGCTGATCGCGGCCTGCGTCGCACTGGTCGCCCACCCCGACGACGGGCGCTACGCGGCGCGATTCGGCACGACGGTGCGCACCCCCCTCTTCGGCGTCGAGGTGCCCGTGCTGGCCCACCCCCTCGCCGAGCCGGACAAGGGCACCGGCATCGCCATGATCTGCACCTTCGGGGACGTGACCGACGTCGTGTGGTGGCGCGAGCTCGATCTCCCGACGCGCAGCATCGTGACGAGGTCGGGCCGCATCACCGACACCC
>Ga0310037_10002022_pt1 | contig 10780 bp, 7 predicted proteins | sample Sb_taG_11_FD_200239 | JGI IMG/M metagenome (GOLD analysis project Ga0310037, IMG submission 200239) | Peat soil microbial communities from Weissenstadt, Germany - Sb_50d_3_AS metaG (v2) (version 2) | ecosystem: Environmental > Terrestrial > Soil > Wetlands > Peat | place: Germany: Weissenstadt...
CACGCGGCGTTGCTGCGTCACGCTTTCGCGCATTGCGCAAGATTCCCCACTGCTGCCTCCCGTAGGAGTCTGGGCCGTGTCTCAGTCCCAGTGTGGCTGATCGTCCTCTCAGACCAGCTACCCATCGTTGCCTTGGTGAGCCGTTACCTCACCAACAAGCTAATGGGCCGCGGGCCCATCCCGATGCGGAGGCCGAAGCTTCCTTTCCCCAGCGGCCTTATGGCCGGAGGGCACATTCGGTATTAGCCCGAGTTTCCTCGGGTTGTCCCAATCATCGGGGCAGGTTACCCACGTGTTACTCACCCGTTCGCGGCTTTGCCCCAGGCCGAAGCCTGGTTCGTCGCTCCACTTGCATGTGTTAGGCACGCCGCCAGCGTTCGTCCTGAGCCAGGATCAAACTCTCCGTGAAGAACTACGGGCGAGCGATCGTGAGACCACCCGCCTTTCACAAAGAGTCGTCAGGGATTACAACCCGCGTTTGCGGATGCGACGTGTGTCGCACCAGCTGCGGGCAAAAACCTGGGTCTGTCCCTGGTGGGATCAGACCCTTGCGCTCACACGAGGAAGCCCGTTGTACACATGAAGGGCCTCGGAGCGCAAGACGGGGTTCAATTTCTGGCACCGCCGCCTCAGCGACTCAAACGAGAGTCGAGCGGGCGACGGTTTCGAACCTGGACACACTCCTCGACCGAGGGATCGGTCGAGAGTGCGCATGCTGTTGAGTTTTCAAAGACCGTCGCACCTCTTCGGAAAGGGGTTTCCTTCCCAGCGGTACGCCCGGGAACCGAACTAGGATCCCGGGGCGGACACACGAGTATAGCGCGCCATATGGGGCGCCGGGAGGTCCGCCCCGCAATTCCGAGACACGGAAGCGCGGGCCGTGGAGCATAGCGCCGGCGCGAGAAACGCGCTCGCCGGGTCGAGGAATCCGCCCGAGGGTGCGGATTCGTCCTTTAGGACAGCACCTGCACGGTCACGGTCCGCGTCCGCGGCCGGTCGTCGAAGTCGATCAGGACGAGCTGCTGCCAGGTTCCCAGCGCGAGGCGCCCATCGACGAGCGGGATCGTCTCCGACGGCCCGATCACCGCGGCCCGGAGGTGGGCGTGGGCGTTCGTGTCGTGGTTCAGGCGGTTGTGCTCGTAGTCGCCTTGGGTCGGGACCAGGCGCTCGAGCAGCTGTTGGAGGTCGTGGACGCCGCCGGGTTCGTGCTCCATCGTCGTCACCGCGACCGTCGAGCCGGTGGCGAAGACCGTGACGACGCCGCGCTCGACGCCGGAGGTCGACACCACCCGCGCCACTCCCTCCGTGATGTCGACGATATGGCCGTTTCCCGGCGTCTCCAGCCGCAGCATCCCGCCCTGGACCGCCATCACCTCACCTCGACTCGCGCCGTCACCTCAGCTCAACCCGCGCGAACCGCCGCTTGCCGAGCTGCAGGATCTTGCCGTCGACCTCCACCGGATCGACGTCGAGCGAGCCGTTGGCCACCTGAACCCCGTCGAGCCTGACGCCGCCCTGGGCCAAACTGCGCCTCGCCTCGGAGGTTGAGACCCCGAACGCCCGGGCAATAAGCGCCGGCAGATGAACGCGATCTCCGCCCGCGTCCCATTCGATTACCGTGGCATCCTCGGGCAGCTCGTGGCGGACGTGCAGGCGATCGAACTCGGCCTGCGCCTGGGCGGCCGCAGCGGCGCTGTGGAAGCGCTCGACGAGCGCCCGGGCCAGCGCTCGCTTGGCATCGCGCGGGCTCGCGTCCGGAGGAGGTTCGGACCCGATCAGCAGCGAGTACCACTCGCCGAGCGACTCGTCCGGGATGCTGAGCGTCTTGCCGTACATCTCCTCCGGCGGATCGGTGACGCCGATGTAGTTGCCGAACGACTTCGACATCTTGCGCTCGCCGTTGGTGCCGGTCAGCAGCTGGGTGGTGAGGATCACCTGTCCAGGCTGGCCGTAGGCCCGCTGGATGTCGCGGCCGAGCAGCAGGTTGAACTTCTGGTCGGTCCCGCCGAGCTCGACGTCGGCCTTGATCGCCACCGAGTCGTAGCCCTGGAGCAGCGGATACAGCAGCTCCAGCACCGAGATAGGTTCACGCGCCCGAAAGCGCTTGGAGAAGTCGTCGCGTTCGAGGAGCTGCGCCACCGTCGTCGTCCGCAGCAGCGCGAACAGCTCGGTCATCGGCATGTCGAGCCACTCGCTGTTGTGGCGGACCTCGAGGCGCTCGGAACTGAGGACTTTGCCAGCTTGGGCCTGGAACGTGCGAGCATTAGCGTCGATCTGCTCGGGCGCAAGCACGGGCCGCGTGCTGGAGCGGCCGCTCGGATCACCGACTCGCGCGGTGAAGTCACCGATAATCAAGACCACGGTGTGACCGAGATCCTGAAACTCCCGGAGCTTCTGGAGCACGACTGTGAAGCCGAGGTGAATATCCGGCGCCGTGGGGTCGATCCCCAGCTTCACACGGAGCGGCCGGCCGAGCGCGAGCCGATCCTGGAGCGCTCCTTCGGGCAGGCAGTCGACCGCGTTGCGCGCGAGCCATGCAGCCTGCTGTTGATAACTCGATGGGGGCATGAGAGACGGCGCCACGGGCTCCTCCCGAGGCGAAGAAGGCGTCCGGCGCAATGCTAGACTCCCGCCTCCCACGAGACCGCTGCCCGATGCCGTCCGGGCGCCGCAGTCTCCACTTTGGATCGCGCGGGCGCACAACTTCCGTTGCGGTCTTACCGATCGCATGAGCGTCGACGTCCACATCCCCAAGCCGGGCCAAGAGCACGGCGAGCCGATTCCGCTGCACCCGACGAAACGGCGCCGGTGGCGTCGCGGCCCCCGCAGGCGCGACCGCCCGCCCAAGCCGAAGCTGCGCAAACTCCGGCTGCTGTTCGTGCTGGGCGGCCTCGGCGCCCTCGCTCTCGTCTCGACGATCTTCGGGATGATGATGGCGGTCGCCTCCGACCTGCCGCAGATCGAGAATCGCGCCTTGTACAAGAAGGCGGCCAACTCCTACCTCTACGACGATCGGTGGCGGCCAATCGGGATCTTCGCGCCGCCGAACAACGCGGTGATCGACAGCTTCAAGCAGGTCTCGCCGTGGATGCGCAGGTCGATTGTCTCGGTCGAGGACAAGCGGTTCTGGACCGATCCAGGCGTCGACATCCGAGGAATCGCCCGGGCCTTCCTGGCCGACGTCACCGGCGGCTCGCGCGAGGGCGCCTCGACGATCGCCCAGCAGTTCGTGAAGAACGCCCTCTCCGAGGAGAACAACCGCACGATCTTCGAGAAGCTCAGAGAGGCCGCGCTCGCCTATCAGCTGACCCGCGAGTGGCCCAGGAAGAAGATTCTCCAGGAGTACCTAAATTCGATCTACTTCGGAAACGGGGCGTACGGGATCGAGTCCGCCGCCCGCGTCTACTTCGGCAAGCAGCTTGGGTACACGCCGGCGGCGAGCGCGGACACGAGCATCCCCGACGAGCCTGCCCCGTCCCCCGGCGGATCGCGGTGCGGCGACGGGGATCTCCCCAAGTGCGCGTCGCTGCTCGATCCGGCGCAGTCCGCGCTGCTGGCCGGGCTGGTCGCTTCGCCATCGGCGTTCGATCCCGTCCTGAACAAGGGCGCTGCCCTGGCCCGCCGCGACCTGGTGCTGCAGGACATGCTCGCCCAGCGGATGCTCACGCGCGCCGAGTTCACGAAGGCGATGAATACGCCGCTCCCCACGGCGAGCGACATCCAGCAGCCGGAGGAGCCGACGCTGGCGCCGTACTTCACGAGCTGGCTCCGCCCCCAGATCATCGCTGCCCTGGAGCACGGACACGTTCCCCCAAACGTCGCCGAGTACCGCGCCTACTACGGGGGCCTGAAGATCAGGACCTCGCTCGATCTCGACATGCAGCGCGCGGCGGAGGAGGCGGTCAGCTCCGAGCTGCCGTACGGCTCGGGCCTTCCGTCCGCGTCGCTGGTCGCGATCGACAACAAGACGGGCGAGGTGCGCGCGATGGTGGGCGGGCCGCTGCCGGGCGGCCAGCAGGACTACAAGGACTTTCCGTTCAACCTCGCCACCGAGGGCTACCGGCAGCCAGGCTCGGCGTTCAAGCCGTTCACGCTCGCGGTGGCGCTGCTATCGGGCAGGTACGGCCCCGACTCGATCATCGACTCGGCGCCGCAGAACTTCATCGTGCCCAACAGTGCGGGCAAGGAGCACTTCATCGTCCACAACTTCGGCAACACGTACTCCGGGCCGATCACCCTCGCCGACGCGACGGCGATCTCCGACAACTCGGTGTTCGCCCAGGTCGGGATCAGCCTCGGGACGACCAAGATCAAGAAGATGGCCCAGCGGATGGGTATCCGGTCGCCGATCTCCACCAACTATTCGATGATCCTCGGCGGACTGAAGGAGGGCGTGACGCCACTGGACATGGCGCATGCTTATGAGACTATGGCCACGGGTGGCCTGCGCGTCTACAACCCGCGCCTCGGTGCTCCCCACGAGGGGCCGACCGGAATCGCCCAGATCAACTGCCCCGCCTATGTCTGCGGGGGCTCGGCGAAGACGATCGTCGACAAGCCGACCTACAAACGCATCATCCCCGAGAGCATCGCCGCGACCATCCAGGAGCTCCTGCAGGGGGTCGTCGAGCATGGAACCGGGACGAGCGCGCAGATCCCGGGCGTGATGGTCGCCGGCAAGACCGGCACCACGTCCGACTACGGAGACGCCTGGTTCGTCGGCTGGACGCCTGAGCTCACGACGGCGGTGTGGGTCGGGTACCCCAAGGGGCTGGTTTCGATGGCTACCGACTACAACGGCGCCCCGGTCGAGGGCGGCACCTACCCGGCAATCATCTGGCAGAACTTCATGACCCAAGCGCTGCAGATCTTCGCCGCCGAGCATCCCAAGGCCGCCCACGCGCTCAGCACGACGACCACGGGCTCGTCCAGCGTGGCTACGGGGTCCGGGTCGACCGCGGTCCCCTCGACGACTGGAAGCGGCACCGGAGCGGGCAACACCGCCGGCGGCAACGGTGGCGGGACCGGCGGTGGCGCAGGCGGCACGACCGGCGGCGGAGGCAACGGCGGCGGTGGCGGAACCACCGGCGGTGGCGGCGGCGGTGGCGGAACCACCGGCGGTGGCGGCGGCGGTGGCACCGGCGGCGGTGGCGGCGCCGGCGGTGGCGGCGGAACTGGCGGTGGCGGGGGAACCGGCGGTGGCGGGGGAACCGGCGGGGGAACCGGCGGCGGTGGCGGAACCGGCGGTGGCGGAGGCTCGGGCGGCGGCGGCGGCGGCGCGGGCTCGGGCGGAGCCGGCCTCGGCGGCGGCGGAGGCGGCGGCTGAGAAGCCACCCGCCGCCCTGACCGGGCGCGAGCGGACCAGCTAGGAAGCCACCCGCGCCCTCACCGGCCGGGACAAAAACCGGCTTCCGGTGGCGACGAACCGCCACGGCAGCTCCGGCGCCTTGGTGATCCCGATCCGCACGTCGGCGGACACCTCCGGCTGTTCCCAGCCAGCGGGGCGCTCAGAGATGAACACGGGGCCTTTCGTCAAATCGATCCCGTTGTGAACGAGCTCGATCCCGAGCGCCTGGGTCAGCTTGCCCGGCCCCGAGCACAGATCCTCGACCCGCTCGACCCCTCGCCGCGCACGCATCTCCTCGAGACCGGACGCCGGCTCGAGCGCCCGGATCAGCACCGCGGCGCCGACGCCGGCCGGCTCGCACACCGCGTTCAGGCACGCGTGGATGCCGTAGGAGAGGTACACGTAGGCCCGCCCCGGCGGTCCGAACAGCGTCCGCGTCCGGGGCGTTAGCCCCACGAACGCGTGAGACGCAGGCTCGGAGTGGTGGTAGGCCTCGGTCTCGACGATCACCCCCGACGTATCGCCGTGGCTGACGACACAGCCGATCAGGTCCTGCGATACCTCGAGCACGGGGCGGTCGTAGAACTCGGCATCCACAGCTAGGCGCCCACCGCGGCACGAGCGCGATCGAGCTGCTCCCGGACCCGCGCCAGGCTGGTCCCGCCCTCGGACACCTTCGACTCGAGCCACGCGCCGTCCCTCAGTACGGCGTAGAACTCCTCATCGAGGACGGGTGAGTGCTCGGTGAGCTGCTCGGGGGTCAGCTCCGACAGCGGCACCCCCTCCTCGACGGCCTGGCGAACGATCCCGGCGACGATCCCGTGGGACTCGCGGAAGGGGACGCCGCGCCGGACTAGCAGGTCGGCGATGTCGGTGGCGGCGAGCAGCTCATCGGTGGCGGCGGCAGCGAGCCGGTCGCGCCGGAACGAGATCGTCGACATCATGCCGTCGGCCGCCGCGAGGCACAGCTCGAGCGTGTCGACCGTGTCGAACAGGTGCTCCTTGTCCTCCTGCATGTCCTTGCTATAGGTGAGCGGCAGTCCGTGCATCACGCCGTGGAGCGCGACCAGGTGCGCGGCGACGCGCGGCGCCTTGGCCCGCAGGAGCTCGGCGGCGTCCGGGTTCTTCTTCTGCGGCATGATCGATGACCCCGACGCCCACGCGTCGGACACCTCGCAGAAGCCGAACTCCTCGCTTGACCACAACACGATCTCGGCCCCGAGCCGCGATAGATGAGTCGCGCACGTGGCCGCCGCCGCCAGGTAGTCGAGCACGAAGTCGCGGTTCGAGACGGCGTCGATCGAGTTCTCGGCGGGTCGGCCGAATCCGAGCTCACGGGCCAACAACCCGCGATCGGTGTCGAAGTTGACGCCCGCCAGCGCGCCCGCCCCCAGCGGCAGCGATCCGGTCGCATCGACGACGCCAAGAAAGCGATCGCGATCCCGGACCAGCATCCACACGTACGCGAGCAGGTGGTGGCTCAGGTACACGGGCTGGGCCCGCTGCAGGTGGGTGTAGCCGGGCATCGGCCAGTCCAGGTGGCGCTCGGCCAGATCCACGAACGCCCTCGAAACCGCGCTGATCGAGTCGACCGCTCGCTCCGCCGCAGCCCGGACGAACAGCGCCATGTCTGTCGCCACCTGGTCATTGCGCGAGCGCGCCGTGTGCAGCTTTCCCCCGACCGCGCCGGCGAGCTCGGTCACGCGGCGCTCGATCGCCATGTGAATGTCCTCGTCGCCGTCGGCGAACGGGAACGTCCCGTCGGCGAGCTCGCGTCCGGCCTGCGTCAGCGCCTGATCGAGCTGGTCGCGCTCGGACTCGGAGATGATGCCCTGCGCCGCCAGCATCGCCGCGTGGGCCCGCGACTGCTCGACGTCATACGGCCCGAGCCGCCGGTCGAAGCCAATCGAGTCGTTCAGCCGGCGGAAGGCTGCGTCCTGTGGCTCGGCAAATCGAGACATCGCGCCGCCATGGTATGAGACCGCCCCGGCAACCCGCAGCCGCGCCGCAAAGCAACGGGCGGCCGCCGGGACAGCGAGTCACCTTAGGTACGCGATTGACGTCCGATACGCCGTGTAGCTGATGTAGTGCCCATGCAGCCACAGCAGCTTGATCAGGCCCTTGCCGCCACCGCGCGGCACGACCGGCCTGACATTGCCGATGCCCGGCGTGCGGGCAACCGTCGAGTGGTGCCAGGTGTAGCCCCCGTTGCTCGTCACCCATTGCTCGATCTCGAACCACCCGTTGACCTTGCGCGACAGGTAGACGATCGACGGATCGGCGTGGTCGAGGGCGATTCCGCCCGAGTACTCGGTCTCGATCGTGCCCGGGCTGATCGTCGGCCCGGCGTAGGTCATGAAGTGCGACACCCACCGCTGACCGTCCCAGCGGGCGTACCAGTAGGCGTGGTTGGAGAGCGAGCGGAACGTCGCGTAGACGACCACCGGCCGCTGCCGTGAGTCGAGCGCCACGTCCCACACCCAGCTGGAAACATGGGTCTTCGCGCCGTCGTAGACCAGGTCTCCCCGGTCCGGCAGGATCGGACCGCTGCCAAGCCGGGCGATCGGCCGGCTATCGGCGTGCCGCAGCCAGCCCCCGCGGTAGGCGGCGTAGTAGATGCTCGTCGTCGTCTCGCGCGGGTGGCCGTTGGTGTACGCGAACGCGATCGTGCCCAGCCCGTTCGTCGCGACCTTCACGTACGGGCGCTGGCCGGGGTTGTGGATCAACTTCCGCGCCGGGGTCCAACGACCGTTCAACCCCCGGGTCTCGTAGTCGGTGCTGTAGTCCGCCCCGCGCCAGAACAGGTACAGCTTCTCGCCCTCGCTGGAGAGCAGGACCGGGTTGGGGTAGGTGAAGCCGAGGTCCCCGGGCAGCCGCGATTGGATCTGCTGGACGGGACCCCAGGCGCTGATGTCGCCCGGGTTGACGGTCGTGCGGTAGTTCATCTGCCGGCCGTTGTGCCCGGACCAGAACACCGTGATCTGCTTGTCGGGCTCGACCAGGACGGCGGGCGCGCCGTGGTCGTCGTGGAACAGGTGGCCGACCGCATAGGTCTGCTGCACCCCGCACCCGGGGTCGAGCGCGGCGACCGTGACGTTCCCGGTCCAGTCGATCCAGCCGACGATCGTCTCGTCGTAGGGGGAGTCGATGTCGACGGCGCGGGGATCCGCGAACCACGACCACGAGCCCTTGCCGAGGATCCCCATCCGCCCGGCCGCGGCGACCTGCACGGCGGTCCCGTTCGGGCACGACGCTGCATGGGCCGTCGGCCCTCGATTCGTGCGGCGAGCCGACGCCAGCATCGACCCCGGGCCCAGGGCGACTCCCAGACCGAGCGCCACGGCGACCAGAGATGCCGGTAGCGCGCGCCTCAGCCCGAGGTCCGCCTGTCCGGCTCCAGCACGTCCGCCAGGGCCGACGCGACCATCTCCACCTGCCCCTCGGCCATCTCCGGAAAGAACGGCAGCGCGATCGAGCGCGCCGCGACGTCCTCGCACACCGGGAACTCCCCATCGCGGTGGCCGAACTGCTCGCGGTAGTAGCTCATCAGGTGAACCGCCGGGAAGTACGGCTTGCTCGGGATCCCGCGCGAGCCCAACGCCCGCACGACCGAATCCCGGTCGACCCCCCGCGGCAACTGCACGACGTACACGAACCACCCCCGGCGGTTGCCCCCCGACTCCGGGCACGGCAGCGACAGACCCTCGATCGCCCCCAGCACCGACCCGTACAGCGAGGCCACCCGCGCCCGCCCCTCGAGCAGCGAATCGAGCCGCTCGAGCTGTGCCAGCCCGAGCGCGCAGGCGATGTCCGAGAGCCGGTAGTTGTAGCCGAGGCGATCGTGATCCAGCCAATCCATGTCGGGCGCGCGGCCCTGGTTGCGCTCCGAGTCGATCCGTTCCTTCATCGCCTGGGATGAGAGCGTGACCATCCCCCCCTCGCCGGTCGTCAGCTGCTTGTTGGCGTAGAAGCCGAACACGGCGGGGTGGCCGCGGCCCCCGACCGGCACCCCGTCGACATGGACGGCGCCGAGCGCCTCGCAGGCGTCCTCGACGATCGGGAGCCCGAGCGCCTCGAACCCGGCGATGTCGCAGGGGTAGCCGAAGATGTGGACGGGCAACAGAGCCGTCGTCCGCGAAGTGACCGCCGCCGCCGCCGCGTCCACCGACAGATTCAGCGTCACCGGATCGATGTCGGCGAACACCGGTCGGGCGCGCTCGTAGACAGCGACGTTGGCACTGGCGACGAACGAGAACGGACTCGTGATCACCTCGTCGCCGTCGCTGACGCCGACCGCCCGCAGCGCCAGGTGCAGGCCGGCCGTCCCGCTCGAGACCGCGCTCGCGAACGGAGCGTCAACCCGCGCCGCGAACGCCTGCTCGAACTCGGCCAGCCGCGGGCCGAGCGACAGCTGGCCCGAGCGCAGCACCTCGAGCACGAGCTCCTCCTCACGCGCCCCCAACACCGGCCGTGCCAGCGGCAGCGTGTCGTGCGAGACCGAGCTCACGAGCCGGAGCCCGTGCCCCGGACCGGGCGCGCCGCCAATCCAGCAACCTGCATCCCGTACTCGAGCGAGTCGACGAGCGCTTCCCAGGATGCCTCGATCACGTTCTCCGAGACCCCGATCGAACCCCACACCTGGTCCCCGTCGGAGGCGTCGAGCAGCACGCGGGTGATCGCGCCGGTGCCCTTCGCCTCGTCCAGGATCCTGACCTTGAAGTTGACGAGGTCGATGTCCGCCAGGTGCGGGTGAATCTCGACCAGAGCATCGCGCAGCGCGCGGTCGAGCGCGTTGACCGGACCGTTGCCCTCGGCCGTCCGGACGTAGCGCTCGCCGTCGACCCAGATCTTGATCGTCGCCTCGGTCTCGACCCGCCCATCGGCGCGCTTCTCGACGATCGCCCGCCAGGACTCGAGCCGGAACAGCGGGTCGTACTCGCCGGTCTCGCGGCGGAGCAGCAGCTCGAACGAGCCGCCAGCCGCCTCGTAGTGGTAGCCGCGGTGCTCGAGCTCCTTGACGCGTTCGACGACACGAGCCGCGGCGGGATCGTCGAGCGCGATCCCGGCCTCACGTGCGCGCGCGTGAACCGTTCCCTTTCCTGACAGCTCGGAGATCAGCACCTCGCGCCGGTTGCCCACGACGGCAGGATCGATGTGCTCGAACGTGGCCGGATCGGCGGCGATCCCCGCGACGTGCATCCCACCCTTGTGCGCGAACGCATTGCGCCCGACGTACGGCTGGTCGGGATCCGGCGTGAAGTTGAGAAGCTCGTCGAGGAAGTGCGCCGCGGGCGTAAGCGCCCCGAGCTGCTCGGCGGTCAGGCACTCGTAGCCGAGCTTCAGCTGCAGGTTGGGGATGATCGAGACGAGGTTGGCGTTCCCGCACCGCTCCCCGTAGCCGTTCATCGTCCCCTGCACGTGCGTGGCGCCACG
>Ga0310037_10002025_pt1 | contig 10771 bp, 8 predicted proteins | sample Sb_taG_11_FD_200239 | JGI IMG/M metagenome (GOLD analysis project Ga0310037, IMG submission 200239) | Peat soil microbial communities from Weissenstadt, Germany - Sb_50d_3_AS metaG (v2) (version 2) | ecosystem: Environmental > Terrestrial > Soil > Wetlands > Peat | place: Germany: Weissenstadt...
CGGTGTGTGGAGAGATACCTGCACGTCTTCATGGCAGAAAAATGGGACTCATGATCGGTAAGTAGCTATCTACTAAAGGAATCCCATTGAATCAGCCCGGCTGACTGGATGCTACCCAGAGCGATTGATCGTGGAGGGGTCAGCGCACCCTAACCCTAGCGTACAGTTTTCAGGTTTCGGTACGCTGAACCCTGACACAGGATGAGTCGCACCCTGGCCCTCGCTCGTGCCAGGGTGCGGCTCATCCTGTAGCTCATCGCTCACCATCCATTTTCCTGGCCAGAATCACCACGCAGGTACAACTTAAGTGTGCAGTCTCTCACCTGTCTCACCTGCTAGACTACGTATAGACACACATGATGGGTCGATAAAGAATTCAGAATAACGAGCATCGTTACATTCGAGATCAGACAACACCCATCTCCTCTTTCATGTTGGAGATGGAGCAAGAAAGGAATGCACTATGGCGACACAGACCCCTTCTCTCGTACGACGAACATTTCGCATCACCGTTGACGTCGAGACCATCGTCACCGCTAAACCTCGTGAAACGCTGGGCAACGGTCCTGAGGATGAATGCGCTCATCAGGAATTAGTGCGACAACTGCTTGCACATCCTCCTGTGCTGTCTCAACTCCTGCGCTCTTCAGCCGTGGAAGCACTCCTGGAAGCTCAGCAGCTGCTTGAGGCAGAGTATGGCTGGGGAAGAATCTCTGAGCAACAGTTGCTCCAGCCGCTCGTCGCAGAGCTTGAACCGGCCGCCCAGGCCTCCCTCACCGAAGAGTTGGAAGATGGGGTCACCGTATACTCCTTCGATGGCTACGCAGCGACCATCAAGCAGGTGAGGATGACAGAGGTGGGCCAAGAGGGCGCTTGAAAGCGTCTCTGGTGGATGGCAGGCGAGACAGGAATCTTTGTCAGGTTTCGAGACGCTCACCTAGGCCCTGCCCCACAGGAGAGCAGAGGCTGGCTTGAACACGATCACTTTACTCATACGCTGTACATGCAACCATCGTCTTCTCGCTGATGCAATGAAGTCTCACGCTTGTGAAGAAAGGGAGATGCAATGAGTGAAAAAATAGCACAGGCAACTGCAAACGATGAGTCTCTTGAAGCCGTCGTCATTGGCAGTGGCTTCGGTGGCGGAGTCACCGCACTACGATTGGGACAAGCCGGCTATCGAACAGTGGTGCTGGAACGCGGGCTCCGCTGGCCCATTACCGCACAACAGACTACCTTTGCTACCTACGAACACCCAGATGGACGAGCGGCATGGCTGAGTCCTACAACAGTCGACCCGATCAATCAACATGTACCTATTAATCTATACACAGGGGTCTTAGACCGCCACAGTGGCAATGGGATTACAGCGCTCTCAGGTGTCGGTGTCGGAGGTGGTTCGTTAGTCAATAACGCCGCGCTCGTCCAACCAACACAGGAGTTGTTTTCACGCCAGTTTCCTGCGCTTGATTATCATCAGTTCGCTGAGGTGTACTACCCACGAGTTCGTTCGATTATTCAACCTGCACCGCTTCCTGCGGATATCCTCGCATCTTCCTACTATCTCTGCACACGGGTCTTTCTGGCATGGGCTGCAAGCGCTGGATTGCGTCCGGATTTTATTCAATCAGCTCTCGATTGGAATATCGTTCGGCAAGAGATGTGTGGAGCCAGGGGACCATCTGCCATCGCCGGAGAGGTTTGGTATGGGATGAATTCTGGGGCACACAAGAGCCTGGATCAGAATTATTTGGCACAGGCAGAAGCAACTGGATATGTTGAGATCCTTCCTCTTCACGTGGTGACAGACATTGAGCAGACAACATGGGGTGGTTACCGTGTCTCATGCCAGCAGATCGATACCTCAGGAACCGTACTCACGAACGTCACGTTCACCTGCACGTATCTCTTTTTAGCAGCAGGCTCAATAAAGACTTCTGAGTTACTGGTGAAAGCCAAAGCGAAGGGGCAGCTTCCCCAACTCAACGAGCACGTCGGTCAAGGATGGGGAAACAACGGAGATCTGGTGGCTTTCACATCTGGTTTCCCTCCTACCAGCCCGGGACAAGGAGGCCCAGGTAGTGCCCAGATACCAGATTTTGGAAATCCTTTGGGGCCAGTTGTCGTTGAGAGTGGTCCATTGCATGGTGTGCCTGATGGGAGTATGGGTACATTCGCCATGGTCATGCCACCCTCAGGTCCCTTTCCTGCGAAAGGGGTCTTCCAATACAATCCAGGGACGGATACCGTCACGGTGCAATGGCCAAGGAATGACCCTGCCATTACCAATCTCACAGCAGCCGGAAGGCTAACGTACTCACGTCTTCGTGTGAGTATGATGCCAGGAGCTCCTCCAGTCACTTCAAATGTCCAAACAGGGTTTACCGTTCATCCGCTCGGTGGAATGGTCCTTGGCAAAGCCTGTGATCTGGATGGGAGAGTTTGCGGATATCAGAACCTCTATGTGGTCGATGGTTCCTTGATAGCGGGTTCGACGGGCTGCGCGAATCCCTCGCTGACGATTGCTGCCCTGGCAGAGCGCATCATGGAGCAATTTGTTGCTACTCATAGGGGTAGAGCTACGTAAGGGAGACCGCTCAAAAACGGGGGCTGCGAGGCTGAAGGTGTCAACACCAGTTTTTGAATGGTCTCAAAGGGCATCCCTGATCACTTTATGCATCATGAGGTTGATCGCGCTCGTCTTGCGAACATGGTCAGTAAAATGATCAGAGATGCCCTTCTCTCACATGACCCACACCACCTATACTTGGCCTGTCGGGAGTGTTTTCAGAGGAGCAGAGACGTAGATAGAAAAACAGGATCATGTGCCGCAAAAAGCTCTACTTTAAGAAAAACTACCATAAGATGATGACGACGAGAGCAAAGGCTCAGAAAGGATTGCTATATGTCATCACAGGCCGAACAGTTGATGCCCCAATTGAACCAATCTCATACGTGTCTCATACATTCTGGCACAGATGAGCAGCCAGTGGAATGCACATGCAAGCAGCAGACAGCAGACGAAGCAAACTTGCAGGCTGCCGCTGCGAAAAGCTCACGGTTGTTCTTCATCGATAACTTGCGTGTCTTTCTCATCATCCTTGTTGTCGTGTTTCACCTCGCCATCACCTACGGAGCGGCTGGCTCGTGGTATTACCAGGACCCCACAAAGGACACGCTCACATCGGTTTTATTGACGATCCTGACGGCGACAGATCAGGCCTTCTTCATGGGATTGTTGTTCTTGATCTCGGCCTACTTTACACCAGGTTCCTATGATCGCAAAGGGGCCGGTCCATTTCTACGCGACAGACTTTTGCGCCTGGGTATTCCATTGCTCATCTACGATATTGTCATTGATCCTTTCGTCGCTTTTATCGCTACGGGATTTCAAGGGTCGTATTGGCATTTCTACGCCAGCTACCTGCTCTCACTCAGAGGCATTGGTCAGGGACCTGTCTGGTTCATCGAGGCACTTCTCTTCTTTACCGTGCTCTACGCGCTCTGGCGCGAGTTCTACAACGAGCGGTCAAAATCCCTCGCTCGAATGACGACAGACGCCCCGTCCGTCGACACTGCCTGCATGCATCGATACCCTACATATAGAGACATGCTTCTGTATATTGTTGGCCTCGCGCTGGTCAACTTTCTTATTCGTCTTTGGCTCCCAATAGGTTGGACATTCCAGCTCTTGAATTTCCAGTTCCCCTTCTTCCCCCAATATATCAGCATGTTCGTCCTGGGTCTTATCGCTCACCGGCGTCGTTGGTTTACCAGGATACCGGACGCGATGGGTAAGGTATGGTTATGGGTTGCGATCATTGAACTCGTACTCTTCCCGGTTGTTGCAATAGCGGGAGGAGCCATCAATCATCTCGAATACTTTGCGGGCGGACTCCATTGGCAAGCATTATTCTACGCTCTCTGGGAAGCCATCATGTGTGTGGCGATGTGCACGGGCCTGCTGGTGCTCTTCCGTAAACGCTTTCACCGTCAGAGGAGCTTCGGGAAATTTCTCTCGGCCAATGCCTACACGGTCTACATTCTTCATCCACTCGTCATTGTAGGTCTTGCATATGGCTTGCACACAGTCGCACTTTACCCGTTGCTCAAATATGGTATCGCCGTCATGATCGCCGTACCGTGCTGTTTCGCGCTGAGCGCTCTCGTTCGCATGATCCCTTATGCGAAGAAGATTCTTTAAGCAGATACCTCAGCAGGGGTTGATTCAGGCTGCTCTCACCTTTGCGAATCAGGGAAGTTGGTGCGCCTATCATTATTCTTGATACGGCAGGGGTAGGTGACCTGATCTACTCCTCGTCCGGAATACCTAGAATTTTGGAGGGATGAAGATGCTCTCAAAAACTACTTTTGCCGCGCAGCCTACGCTTCTGCAGGGATTGTCAGAAGAGGAAGTGCGCCTGCGCAGGGCCAACGGTCAGGGTAACACGGCCAAGCTCCCGACCAGTCGCTCCTATGGGCAAATCCTGCGCGAGAACCTCCTGACCCTGATCAATCTCATCCTGTTCGCGCTCAGCGGTGCCCTGATTCTGCTTGGTCGACCGCTTGATGCGATTACCACAGTGTCCGTCATCTCCTTCAACATGCTGGTGGGCATCGTCCAGGAGGTGCGTGCCAAGCGCGTCCTCGACCGCATCGCCCTGCTGACTCGTCCCACGGCCACCGTGATCCGGGAGGGCCATGAGCAGGCCGTGGATCCAGATGCCCTGGTCGTTGGGGATCTGCTTGTGGTGCGGCCAGGAGATCAGATTGTGGTCGACGGTCGCCTGGTCGGCGAAGGGTGGATCGATATCGACGAATCCCTGCTCACGGGTGAGTCCGACCTGGTGCGTAAGAGCGCTGGCGATTCCGTCTCTTCGGGCAGCTTTTGCGTCAATGGCAGCGCTGTGTATGAAGCCGTGAAGGTGGGAGCTCAGAGCACGGCGTACCAACTGACGGTAGGAGCACGTACTTTTCGCCGGGTGTTGACGCCCCTGCAGCGACAGGTCACCATGGTGATCCGCATCTTGTTGGTCCTGGCCTGTTGCCTGGGCCTGGCTTTGCTCATGACCACGGTGATTAAGCAAACTCCTCTGCTCCAGACTGTGCAGATGGCGGTGGTGATCGCGGGCCTGATTCCCAACGGCTTACTGCTGGCGATCGCTGTTGCCTACGGCCTCGCCGCTGTGCGCTTGGCCGGCAAAGGGGTGCTGATCCAGCAGGCCAACGCCGTCGAGTCTTTGAGCACGGTCACGGTACTCTGCTGTGATAAGACCGGCACGCTGACGGCGAATCGCTTATATGTTCATGCTCTACAGCCTTTTGGCACCGGCGAGGAGAAGTTGGGTGCCTTGCTAGGGGCTTATGCGGCCAGCGTCTCGGCTGTCAATGCCACTATCACGGCCATTGCTGCAGCCTACCCTGCTCAAGCGCAACTGGCCAAGACTGAAGTCCCGTTCTCGTCGGCCACCAAGTGGAGTGCGCTGATTCTGGCTGGGACGCAGAGAGTCTATGTGCTGGGAGCGCCGGAGGTGCTTGAGGCTTTCTTGCGGCCTGAAAGCCGGGTGGGAGAGCAGGCTGCTGCTTGGGCAGAGCAGGGACTGCGGGTCCTGCTCTTTGCATGCTATGAAGAATTCGTTGATCTTTATGATTCCGATCGACAACCTCGCCTGCTGTCTGGCTTGCACCCACTGGGATTGGTGAGCCTTAGTGATGTCCTGCGTCCAGAGGCGCGTCAAACGCTGACAGCGTTCAGCCAGGCAGGGGTACAGTTGAAGGTCATCTCCGGTGACAACCCACAAACCGTCGCGGCCCTGGCCAAGCAAGTGGGGCTGGCTTCTGGCCTCACGTCTGTGTCTGGCCTCGATCTGGCGCAGATGGAACCGGCGGAGTTCGCTCAGGTTGTGCGCGATACCACTGTCTTTGGACGGATCACCCCAAAGCAAAAAGAGCGCATTGTGCAGGAACTGCGTGCGCAAGGGGCCTATGTTGCGATGGTGGGCGATGGCATAAACGATGTGCTCTCTCTCAAACGCGCAAATCTCGGCATCGCCATGCAGAGTGGCAGCCAGATGACCCGCAGCGCCGCCGATCTGGTGCTGTTGGATGACTCGTTCGCGACCCTACCACGCGCGGTGCAAGAAGGCCAGCGCGTGATCAACGGTATGCAACAGATCCTCACGCTCTTTTTGACGCGCGTAACCTTATTCACCCTGTTGATTCTGCTGATTCCAACGTTCCCTTTCAGCCCGCGGCAGTCCTCCCTGATCACGCTACTGACGGTGGGCATCCCCACGGTAGCACTGGCGGCCTGGGCGCATCCGGGCCCGACGCACGGCAAGAAGCTGTTCCTACGCCTCATGCATTTTGTGCTTCCTGCTGTCCTGACGGCAAGCCTCATGACACTGTTCGTCTTCTTGATTGCCGTGGCGCTGGCTGTCTCAAGAGGACTGCCGGAAGCAACGGTCATCGCCACGGCCCGTTCCACCATCACCGTCTTTGCCACCGTATGTGGGATCCTGCTGGTGGTGTTCGTCGCTCCTCCCACACGCTTGTGGGCTCGGGGTACCAGCCCGAGCGGGGATTGGCGACCGGCGATCCTGGCTGCGGTACTGCTGGGCGGGTTAACATTACTCCTTAGTATACCCCTGGGCCGTGCTGCGTTTGAAATTGGAGCGTTGCCGCTGTTCGATGTTGCTACAATTGTGGGTGTGGCGCTGCTCTGGGCGCTCCTGCTACGCTTCATGTGGAGATTCCGGCTGCTTGAGCGCCTGCTCGGTATGGAGGGCGAGGACGGGCCATCATCCCTTCAGGAATAGCTCTTCTTTCACTCCATCACAGATGCTTTTTGCAGGATATGCTTGCACCGAACCTGTTGATCGATCAGTACACCTTTCATAAAGGGGAGTGGCAATGAAGACACGTTTTCAAAACATGGGTCTGCAAGTGCTCATTTTGGCCGGTATGGTTGTCGTGTCCATCTTCTTGAGCCTGCCTTACCAGGTAGATCGCCTCATTAGCCCCCACTTTGCCTGGAGCGTTCGCACGCTGATCTTTCCCTTGAGCTTTGTGGCTGTCGATTACCTGAAAACGCTGCTCTACCCGTTTGGCAGTGTCGGCTCGCTTGCCTTCATGCAGTGTGGCAAATTACCCTTGCTCCAACTCGTTGCTATCAAGTGCTGAATTGAAGCAACCCGAGCTCCCGATAATGTACTGTTCCAGGAACTTGCTGGAGAAAGCAGTTCAGTTCATCAACTCATCGGCTGTGAATTGATCCATTTCGTTTACTTCATTTTGATATCCTACAACAAAATAATGAACTTATTTGGCGCTATTTACAGCTTGAACAAAAAATGATGGGAAAGCTAAAAAGTTCTCTGTAATCAAGCAGCAACAATGCCTATTTTATAGTTGACGTTATAGTACATCTGTGCTATAGTGCGGAGCATCACTTAGATTGAGGTAAGTAGAGAAATAAGATGCGATAGGTGCTTTGAGATGCATACTTATCGTCGCTGACTACGATAAAGGGCTTGTTCAGTTTGGACAAGCCCTTTACAACTTTATTCAGACCCATGGCACTTCTGGTTTCATTCCCACTTCTACTGCCCTCAAACAAACAAGTTACAACGATTTAGATCAGGCTATCAGTAATCAGGGAATATGCTCAGTATGCAGTACACACGTAAACCTGGAAAATATTGGGATAATTTTGCCAATGTCGAGACAGAACTTCTTGCTTTCATTGAGGAGCATGGAACCTCGGGTATCATGCCTATCGAGACAGAACTTCTTCGCGCAGGCAATCAGGAAGCATAAAGGCATAGAGACGGTTGCTCAAAGGTTGGGACTACAGCTTCCATCTCACAAACGTAAACGACGTGGATACTGGAAAGATTTCGCCAACGTTACAACCGAACTCCAGTATTTTATTACAGAAAGCGGCGTGCCAGGTGTAATGCCGACGCAGGACGATTTGACACAGGCCGGTCTGACTAGCCTTACTAACGCAATTGACCACCACGGAGGTATGTATGCTGTTGCAGAGCGGTTAGGATTACGCCTCTCTCATACTCGACATCCCGATGGTTATTGGGACGATTTTGCGAATATTGAACGTGAGCTTTTAACTTTCGTCAGCGAGCACGGCACTCCTGGCGTGATGCCCTCCCGAAATGATTTGCGTCAAGCAGGCCTTCACGATCTCAATGGAGCTTTAGAGAAACACGGGGGCACAGCAGCAGTCGCCAAGCGTCTCAACCTCAAACCGAAGTTCAAACCAATGGGACATTGGGACGACTTTGCGAATGTCGAAAGAACCCTTTCTGCTTATATAACAGAGTACGGCACTCCTGGTGTGATGCCCTCTCTCTCTGAATTGCAGAGAGCTAAACAGAGTGGTCTGGTCAATGCTATCAGGAAGCATGGAGGTATTTACGCTGTTGCAGAGCGGTTGGGACTTCAGCTTCCGTCTACGGCGAAGCCCCCTAGCTATTGGGATAACATTGAGCATATTAAGCTCGCCATTTGTGAGTTTAACGAAATGCGTGGAATGCCCGGCGTGATGCCAACTGGCGGTGAACTGAAAAAGGCAGGGAGAACGGATCTTGCTAGCGCCATTACCAACTACGGAGGCTTCCCAGCTTTAGCGGAACAAATCGGTTTACTTTACACTTATACAGCGAAGCCGGACCGTTATTGGGAAGATTTCGCCAATGTGCAACAGGAGATCCTCGACTTCAACCAGGCCCAGGGAATATCGGGCAGAATGCCGACAACAATCGAGCTACGCGATGCAGGTAAACATAGCCTTACAGCAGCCATCAATGCTCATGGGGGTTTTTCCTCGGTAGCAAAGCAGTTAAAACTCACTACTACTACAAAGCCAAATGGTTATTGGGATGATTTTGCCAATCTGGAACAGGAACTTCTCGCCTTTATTCAAGAGCAGGGAAAACAGGGAGTTATGCCGACTCACCAAGAATTCTCGGTAGCCAAACGGTCAGATCTTGTTTTCGCAATTCATAAACATGGCGGCGTGGCAACAGTGAGAGAGCGCTTAGGGTTGCGCACTCCACCTAAACGTCCAGGCCCTTGGGATGATTTCTCTCGCGTTGAGCAAGAATTGTACACATTTATAGATACCCAGGGAATTGCTGGAGTTATGCCAACACGGGAGCAGTTAAAGCAGTCGGGAAGAAGTGATCTTATCGCTGCAATTGATACACATGGCGGCAGTTTTAGTGTAGCTCAACGACTTCAACTCCAGCTTACTTCGGGGAATAAACCGAATGGATACTGGGATGATTTTTCCCATATAGAAGAAGCTGTTAAATCCTTCCTCATCACCTCATCTACTCCTGAAACAATGCCAACACTAGCACAGTTAAAACAAGCCGGACAAGGAGACCTTGTAACTGCAATTGCAAAGCACGGAGGTGTCGGAGCGGTTGCCCAACGTTTAGGGTTACAACTAAGCTCTTTTAGCCGCCCCAATGGATATTGGAATGACTTCTCACATATTGAGCAAGAACTCCGATCTTTTATTGAAGAGCAGGGGAATATCGGGGTTATGCCCACCGGGGCGCAATTAGAAGATGCGGGATACGGAAATCTCCTTCACGGGATCGCCAAACACGGAGGATTGTTAGCCGTTGCCCAACGTTTAGGGCTAAAAGTTTCATCGAATGCCAAGCCATACGGATATTGGAATGATTTTGCCCATCTTGAGCGAGAGCTTCACCAGCACATTCAAGAACGGGGGATCCTTGGAGTCATGCCGACTCAGAGTGAACTTCATCAAGCTCACCGCCAGGATCTGATCAATGCTATTAGGCGATTTCATGGTGGCTTCGTAGCTGTTGCGAAGCGATTGGGACTGCAACAGCGTGTATCTAGCAAGCAGCCAGGGTATTGGACAGACTTTGCCAATGTAGAGCAGGAGTTGAGGACGTGGATTGCTGAACATGGTTTACCAGGAACAATGCCAACACAGCAAGTGCTGCGTCAAGCTGGTCAAACAGGCCTTTCTACTGCCATTACAAAGCATGGCGGTTCTCTCGCAGTTGCGCAGCGATTAGGATTAATTTACACATACACTTCCAAACCTGCTGGCTATTGGAATGATTTCAGTCATATCGAACAAGCCGTGAATGCTTTCATCGTAGAGCACGGAACCGCTGGAGTCATGCCAACACGAGGTGAACTGCGAGATGCGGGATGGCATGACCTTGAAATCGCACTAGTAAAACATGGAGGAAGTGCAGCTGTTGCAGAGCGGATGGGGCTTCAACTATCTTATATAAAAAGGGCAATGGGCTACTGGAAAGATTTCGCGAATGTTGAGCGGGAGCTTTTAGAGTTTATTAATTCCAAAGGAACAATAGGAAAGATGCCGTCATCAGAGGAACTCCATGCCGCAAGGCTTTCTGGACTCTCTGATGCCATTATAAAACATGGTGGGTTCGCCGCTGTTGCAACACGCTTAGGATTGACCTATAACGCGACTAAGCCAAATGGCTATTGGAACGATTTTGCCAATGTTGAGCATGAACTTTTGTCCTTTATCCACGCTTCTGGAATAGATGGAACTATGCCAACAGCTGAAGAACTGCGTCAAGCTGGTCTATCTACCCTGGCAGCGGCAATACGTAAGTATGGAGGATTTTCAACTGTTGCAAGCCGTTTAGGATTAACGTATACCTCACATAAGCCAGATGGTTATTGGCAAGACTTCACCAATGTCGAGCGTGATCTTTTAGCGTTTGTCCAA
>Ga0310037_10002026_pt1 | contig 10769 bp, 9 predicted proteins | sample Sb_taG_11_FD_200239 | JGI IMG/M metagenome (GOLD analysis project Ga0310037, IMG submission 200239) | Peat soil microbial communities from Weissenstadt, Germany - Sb_50d_3_AS metaG (v2) (version 2) | ecosystem: Environmental > Terrestrial > Soil > Wetlands > Peat | place: Germany: Weissenstadt...
TTCATCGCCGGAATCGACTTCGAGCAGACCGAGCAGCGCCGCACGTGCCGTCTGAGCGAGGGCGCCGAGCACATCCTCACGCTCTCCGGCGAGCGGATCCCCACGCCGCGCTCCGAGCAGTTCCAGCTGTTCAGCCATCTCTGGATGGACCGCCAGCCGCAGAGCTCCGAGTTCAAGATCAACGCGATCGAGATGGGCGTCAGCCTGCGGCCCGGAGTCGCCTCGCTGGAGCTCGGCGATCGTCACCCGATCGCGCTCGAGCTGGCGAGCCTGATCGTCCGGCGCCAGCCGATCCAGTACCAGTACATGGCTCGCTTCGAAGGGATTCTCTACGGGCCCGAGCACCTCTCGCTGGCGCTGCTCGCCAAGGTCAGCGCGAGCGCCGAGGCCGCCGCGGACCTTCCGGCGCAGCCGGCATAGGCGGACCGGGCGATGGCATCGATCACAGCGGAGCGATCTCTGCGCGAGCAGTATCCGCGCCTCGCGTCTGGCAGCGAGGGCATCGATGTACGTGAGCTCGAGCGGCTGCGCGCCCGCGCGCGGCGCTTCGCCGATGAGCACGTGCGCCCGCGGGCACTGGAGATCGACCGTCGCACCGGCGAGGACCCGGGCTGGTTTGACTGGGATCTAGTGCGCGCGGGCGCGCAGGCCGGGATGCTGAGCTTTTTGATCCCCAAGCCGGCCGGCGGCGCCGGCGGCCTGTCCACGCAGGCCGCGGTCGTGATGGAGGAGCTGTGCGCCGCCTGTCCCGGGATCGCTCTGATCTTCGGCGCTCACGCACTCGGGATCTCCCCGCTGCTGCTGGGTGGCCCCTCACAGTGGGACGGCGTGCTGGCGGAGCTCGTCGCATCCGAACACAGTGGTGAGCCACAGCTGATGGCGTGCGCGATCACCGAGCCCGAAGCCGGCACGGACGTAGAGGATCCGGACCTCTTGCGCCGCGCCCGGATCACAAGCCACGCCCACCGTGTTCCGGGCGGCTTTCGCCTGAGCGCCACCAAGCGGTTCATCTCCAACGGCAGCGTCGCGCGCTGGATCACAGTTCTGATGCCTACCGATCCCAGACGCGCGGCGGAGACGTGGACCTGCTTTTTGGTGGATACCCGCAGCGAGGGGTTCACCGTCAGCCGTGTCGAGCACAAGATGGGCCAGCGCGCCTGTCCCGCCGCCGAACTGACATTCGACGGGGTGTTCGTCCCCGACGAGCGGGTCGTGGGCCGGGAGGGAGACGGGGCGCCCGAGACGATGATCGTGCTCGCCTGCTCGCGTCCACCGGTGGGCGCGATCGCGACCGGGATCGCACGGGGAGCCTACGAGCGTGTGCTGAGCTGGCTGGAGGAGGACCGCGCCGCCACCGGTCTGCTCGAGCGCCAGCACGTGCAGCTCGCGCTGGCGGGAATGGAGGAGGAGATCCACCTCGCGCGCCAGCTCTACATGGACGCCGCCACCGAGCTCGACCACGCGGCGCTCGGGAGCGCCATGTCCCACCCCGCCGTTCGCGCCCTCGGACACGTGCCTGCGAGCATCCGCGGGCGGGCGCCCGTCCGCGGCTGGCTTCACTCAGGCCGCGCTCGCGACGCGACGGTCGCGCTGCTTCACCGCACCACGAGCGAGCGCGCCGTGACGCGCTCGCTCGCGCTCTCCTCGATGGCGAAGGCCCGCGGCGGCGACGTCGCGATGCGCGTCACCGGCGCGGCGCTCGAGCTCGCCGGCCTGCGCGCCGGTCCGCTCAGAGCGGAGCTCGAGAAGCTCTGGCGCGACGCCAAGCTGTGCCAGATCTACGAGGGCACCAACCAGCTCAACCGCCTCGAGGTCTATCGCGGGCTGTGCCGCTCGGAGACGATTGGCTGCCTGCCGCCGCTGCGCGGCCACCTCGACACGGACGAGAGGGCTCACACAAACGCAGACGCGCGTGCTCATCTTGATTCAGACGCTCTCCAGCACGCGAGCGTCGACGGAGATGGAGGCCGATCATGACCGAGACCACTGTGGCCGAGCGCGCCGAGATGCGGGCGATGGCGCGCGAGCTGGCGCGGCGCGAGCTGGCGCCGCGGGCCGCGTCGCTCGACGCCGGCGGCCAGGACGTCCTCGCTGAGTGCTGGCGCCTGCTGGTCGAGCTCGGACTCGACCGGGCGCTGCTCGACGAGCAGCACGGAGGCGCGGGGTTGGGCGTTTCAGACCTGCTGGCGAGCATCGAGGAGCTGGCCGTCGGCGACGGCGGCATCGCCATGTGCGTGCTGCTCTGCAACGCCGCTCTGGCGACGCTCGCCGATGAGCAGCTCGCGGAAGTCCCCTGGGGTGCCCGCTGGGCGCTCGTGCCGGCCGCGCCCGAGGTGGAGGTGACCGTGTTGGGCGGAGCGCTCGACGGTCGTCTCGCGTGCGCTCTTGGTGCTCACGGCGCCTACGGACTTGTCGTTCTCCTCGACGGACCTGTGCCCATGACCTGGGCCCTCGACACCGGCGCGGCCGGTTCGAGGCTCGAGCGCGATCTCGCCCAGATGGGTTTGCGCGCGGCGCCCGCCGCGTCGGTCGAGGTGACGGGCGCCGCCTGCGCGCCCACCGCCGATGGGTCAGACGGCTCCAGCACGGCAATGAGCGCCGCGAGCGCGCTGGCGCTGCTACGAGCCGGCACTGCGGCGATCGCACATGGGATCGCCCGGCGCGCCTATGAGATGGCGCTCGAGTACGCGCACGCCCGCCGGCAGGGAGGGGTGGCGATTATCGAGCACGACGCGGTCAGCGACATGCTCTCCGCGATGGCGGTGAGACTGGCATGCTGGCCTCAGATCGCCGCCGACAACCGCTCGGAGATCGACCAGGCGCAGGCGCTCGCCGCGAAGATAGCCGCGACCGACGCCGCCGTGGCGAGCACCACCGACGCCGTGCAGGTGTTCGGCGGCACCGGCTACATGGTCGAGACCGGGATCGAGAAGCTGATGCGCGACGCCAAGTACTGCCAGCTGTTCCCCGAGCCGAACTGGGTCGCGCACGACGAGCTGATGCGCTCACAGCGCGCCGGTCGCACAGCGATGAGGGGCGGCTGACGTGAACGCCACCATCGATCATCGCCAGCTCTATCGCCTGCCGTGGTCACTGCCGGACAACGCCATCGCTTGGTTGGAGCCGACCAAGAAGTGCAACCTGGCGTGCCTCGGCTGCTACCGGGAGAACGACCCGCGGGGACACAAGACCCTCGATGAGGTCCGTCACGACCTCGACGTGTTCGAGCGCTTTCGCACCGTGGACGGCGTGTCGATCGCGGGCGGCGACCCGCTCGTGCATCCGGAGATCGTCGAGATCGTCCGGATGGTCGCGCGGGATGGCCTGAAGCCAATCATCAACACCAACGGCCTGGCGCTCACCGAGGAGCTGCTGGGAGAGCTCAAGGACGCCGGCGTGGCCGGCTTCACGTTTCATGTCGACTCCAAGCAGGGCCGTCCGGGCTGGAAGGAGGCGGATGAGATCGAGCTGTGCGAGCTGCGTCAGCGCTACGCCGAGATGGTGGCCGCCGCGGGAGGGATGGGCTGTTCGTTCAACGCGACCGTGTACGAGGACACGCTGCGCTACGTGCCTGACGTCCTGCAGTGGGCTCAGCGCAACATCGAGATCGTCAACACGATCGTGTTCATCGCCTTCCGCGCGGGCGTCGTCGGCAACGACTTCGACCACTACGTGCAGGGAGAGCCGGTCGACTTCTCCACGGTGCCCTACGCCACCACCGATCAGACCCCGCACGAGCTCCAATCGACCGACATCGTGGCCGAGATCCGCAAGCGCTTCCCCGACTTCGCCCCCGCCGCATACCTCAACGGAACCGAGCGACCCGACACGTTCAAGTGGCTTCTCGGGGGACGTCTCGGCGCGAAAGGGAAGATCTACGGCTACGTCGGGCCGCACTCGATGGAGCTCGCGCAGAGCGTCCACCACCTCGCGACAGGAAGGTATCTCGCGTACACCCGGCCGCAGACGCTGAGCCACGGCAGGGCGATGCTGCTGCTGTCCGCGCTCGACCCATGCCTGCGTACGATCGCCCGCCGCTGGCTGGCGGCGGGCGGACGCAGACCCTCGCGTTTGCTGGAGCGCCTGCACTTCCAGTCGGTGATGATCATCCAGCCGGCCGACATCTACGAGGACGGGCGGCAGAACATGTGCGACGGCTGCCCCGACATGACGGTGTGGAACGATCGCCTCGTGTGGTCGTGCAGATTGGAGGAGCCCGAGCGCTTCGGGGACTTCGTGCAGATGGTGCCCAAGAGCGGCTGACCGGTATCGCGATCGTGCTCGCTCACGCACAGAACTCTCGAAGCCACGTCGAGCGTCTCGCCGCTCTCTCATGAGCTACGGGCCGGCCCTCGAGCGGGTCGTCGGGCTGTGGGAGGCGGATCGCCGTTCGGCGGCGGCAGCAGTGAAGGATGGCTATCTCGATCTGCTCGGCAACGAGGATCCGACCGGGTCGCATCCCGGTCAGCGGCTGATGCTCAGCCGCTCACTGGCGCTGATCTACGAGCGCCTGTGGCGCCCGCTCGGCGGACGCCTGTTGATGGGGGTGACGGGTCCCGGGACACGCGAGGAGCGCCACATGGCTTTGAGCATGCTGGACCTCTCACCTGGCGACCGGGTGCTGGACGTCGCCTGCGGGCCGGGCAACTTCACGCGTGGCTTCGCTCGCCCCACGGGGGAGGGTCTGGTGGTGGGGCTCGACGCCTCAAAGACGATGCTCGCCGTCGCCGTGCGCAAGACCGAGAGCGCCAATGTCGCCTACGTGCGCGGCGATGCCTGCGCGCTGCCGTTTCGCGACGGCAGCTTCGATGCGGTCTGCTGCTTCGCCGCGCTGTACCTGATCCAACAGCCGATGCGAGCGCTCGACGAGATCGCCCGCGTTCTCGCTCCGGGGGGTCGCGTCGCGCTGCTGGCAAGCTGCAACCGCGGCCCACTGCCCGCCGGGGCGACCAACGCGGTCGTGCGTACGCTAAGCGGGGTGCGGATCTTTGCCCGCGACGAGCTTCCGCGAGCGCTGCGCGATCGCGGTCTGACCGATATCGAGCAGCGCGTGTCCGGCCTCGCACAGTTCGTCTGCGCCCGCAAGGATGCCGGCATCTTGGGGTTCACCACACGGCAGCCGCGCCGCGCAGGTGGGCGTCGTCCCGCTGATACGGTGTCATGACCACGTTCAGCGCAAGACCAGGAATCGGCTCGCTAGACGCGTTGATCGCTGTCGCCCCGTGGCCACAGCGCTGGGGACTGCGCGTGCTGCTGGCGATTGCGCGGCGTCCGCGCGGAGTGGCGCTGCTCGCCCGTGCGGCTCCCTGGGATCAGCTCGTACGCGGACTGCTCACAGCAGGGCACTACGATGAGCCTGAAGTCAGCCGCTCGCTGGGCTGGGACGCGGATGCCGTGGTCGCCCGCGGGCGGGAGCTGCGGCGCGCGGAGGAAAGGCCGTGATGGGGCGCAAAGGGGGCTGGCTCGACGCGGATGCGTGCGTGATCGGCGCGGGCGCGGGCGGAGCGGTCGTCGCGGCCGAGCTGGCCGAGGGCGGCAGGAGCGTGGCGGTGCTTGAGGAGGGGCACCGGCATGACCCGGACGGCTTCACGGCGAGGATGCCGGAGATGCTGGCGCGCCTTTACCGCGATGGGGCTCAGATCATGACAATCGGCAAGCCGCCGATCATGCTGCCCCTCGGACGCGGTGTGGGGGGCACGACGCTGATCAACTCGGGAACGTGCTTTCGCACTCCCGCGCGTGTGCTGGAGCGCTGGCAGCATGAGTTCGGTATGGACATGAGCGAGCAGTCGCTGGGACCCTGCTTCGAGCGCGTCGAGCAGGCGTTGTCGGTGAGCGAGGTCACGCCCGAGCTGGCGGGCGCCAACGCGGAGGTCGCTCGCCGCGGCGCCGCCCGCCTGGGCTGGTCACACGGCTACCTGCGGCGCAACGCACGCGGCTGCGTGGGCTCCGGCGTCTGTACCCTCGGCTGCCCGACCTCGGCCAAGCAGCACACGGGCATCACGTATGTGCCGCGGGCGCAACAGGCCGGCGCACGCATCGTCACGGGCGCCCAGGTGCAGCGGGTGATTATCGAGCGCGGTCGCGCGCGCGGCGCGCAGGCGCGGATGACGGACGGAGCGCCGTTTGAGGTGCGTGCGCCGATCGTGGTGGTGGCGACGGGCACGATCCATACGCCGCTGCTGCTCGGGCGTAGCGGCATCGGCTCGCAGTCGGGGCAGCTCGGGCGCAACCTCTCGCTGCATCCGGCCGCGGGGATCTTCGCGCGTATGGGGGAGATCGTCGATATGAGTCGTGGCGTGCCGCAGAGCTTCTACGTCGACGAGTTCGCGCACGAGGGCATCATGTTCGAGGGGGCCGCGGGACCGCCCGCGTATGCCGCGATGGCGCTGCCGCTGACAGGTCGGCGGCACGCTGAGGCGATGGCCGACTACCGCAGGCTCGCGCTGTTCGGGCTGATGGTCTCAGACAGCTCGCGCGGGAGCGTCAGGACGCTGGCTGGCCGCACGCTGATCCGCTACGACCTCTCCTACGACGACCTGATGCGCTTCCGCAAGGGCCTTGCACGGATGCGCGAGCTGTTCGATGCGGCCGGCGCGCGCGAAGTTCACCTGCCGCTGCCCGAAGGAGTGAAGCCCGAGCGCGCCCGTGTCCGTGACCTGAAGCTGATGGCCTTCCATCCTCTGGGGACCGCGCGCGCCGACGCACGGCCCACGCATGGGGTGCTCGACGGCGAGATGGCGGTGCACGGCGCGGAGGGCGTATATGTCGCGGACGGCTCGGCGATGCCGAGCTCGCTTGGCGTCAACCCCCAGTTGACGATCATGGCTCTCGCCACGCGGCTCGCCTTCCATCTGCTGGGTAAGGGCGTTGCGAGCACAGCCGCCAACGAGGATCTGGGGGCACAGTGTCCTTCCTGATCGATCCGCCGCTGCTGTACGGCGGAGGACGCGTGTACGCACGCGTGACCCGCAACGCGAACCCCAGCCTTACACGCGACGCAGCGGCCGGCGTGGCCTTCATGGCCGTCTTCTGGGGCATCAGCGTCGGACTATACCTCGACCAGGGTTGGACCCGGCCAGTATGGAGAATGTGCCGCGCCTCCTCCGGGCGAGACTGGATGCTCAACTCCGGCGTGTTCAGATTCCAATGGCGCAATCCAGGCGCTCGCACGCACGCGATCGCGGGCGCGATCTTCGCCACCTACCCGATCTGGCTTTGGCTGGGCATGCGCCACACGCGGCGATGAGCCCGATCGACGGCGTGCCGCCCGACCCACGCGCCGAGCTCGAGGGCTGGCGCGCAGCTCGGGCGACGAACCTCTACGACGCCACGCCGAACCTCGCCCGATCGCTGCGCGCTCGGCTGGGCGATGACGGCCTACGAGCGATCGAGCCGAGGCTGCGCGCGTTCGGCGAGGCCGCCGCGACCGTTGTCGAGCCGGCGGTCAGGGCGGCCGAACTTTGCCCGCCGTCGCTGGCGCCGGCGGATCCGCTTGGTCGCGAGTCTCAGCGCGTCACATTCGCCCTGGAGTACGCACAGGCCGGCCGAGCCGTCTGTGCCTCTGGCATCGCGGCCGCGCCGGCATTCGAGCAGGCGGCGCTGCTCTACCTACTCGCGCACGTCGGCGAGGGCGGTCACGCTTGTCCCGTCGTCTGCACGGCCGGCCTGATCCGGGCCCTGCGACTGCACGGCTCGCCCGAGCTGCAGGAGCGGTTCCTGCCGGCGCTGCTCGAGCCCGACTACGACCGCTGCCAGCGCGGGGCGCAGTTCCTGACCGAGGTGCAGGGCGGGTCCGATGTCGGGGCCAACCGCGTCGAGGCGTCACCGGAAGGCGAAATCTGGCGGATCTCCGGCGAGAAGTGGTTCTGCTCGGTCGCCGACGCTGATCAGTTCCTGGTGACCGCGCGGCCGCGTGGCGCTCGCGCAGGCACGGACGGGATCGGCTGCTTTTTGGTGCCGCGCTGCCTTGAGGACGGAACCACCAACGGATTCCGGATCCGCCGCCTGAAGGACAAGCTCGGCACACGGGCGCTGGCCACGGGCGAGATCGAGTTCTCGGGCGCGCTCGGGTACATGATCGGCGCGCCGCAGGAGGGCTTTCGCATCGCTGCCGGCGTGGTGCTCAACACCTCGCGCTGGCTGAACGCGCTCGGCTCGACGGGGCTGATGCGCCGCGCCTACCTGGAGGCGGCGAGCTTCTCGCGGTGGCGCACCGCCTTCGGCCGCCGGATCGCCGACTATCCGCTCGTGCGCGAGAACCTGGCGGTGATGAAGGTGGAGGAGCAGGCAGCTCTCGCGTCGACTCTCGAGCTCACGGGGCTGGTCGAGGAGATCGACGCCGGGACGGCCGAGGAGGAGGATCGGGTCTGGCACAGGATTCTCGTGAACGCGAACAAGTTCGTCACGTCGCTGGCCGCGAGCAGCTGTGTGCGCCGGGGGATCGAGGCGCTCGGCGGCAACGGCACGATCGAGGACTTCTCGCCGCTGCCGCGCCTGTACCGCGACGCGATCGTGTTCGAGAGCTGGGAGGGCACCCACAACATTCTCTGCGAGCAGGTTCTGCGCGACCTCATCCGGCTCGACGCACTGGATCTCGTGCTCGAGCGTGTCCACGCCTGCGTGCCCGCTGGGAACGGTGACGCGGCCGCGATCGCCGAGACACTCGAGCAGCTCGCGCCGCGGCTGCGACGCTCACTCGCCGAGGGCCCGCTCCATTTCCGCCGGCAGCTCGACCTGCTCGTGCGCGCGCTGCAGGCGGGGTGCCTGCTCGCCCACGGTGAGGCACCAGCGGCGGCGCTGCACCTCCGCCGCCACCTCGTCTCCGGTTATGACCCAGAGGCCGACGCCGACTACGCGGACCTCTTGGACGAGGTGCTCGGCACCGACCTCAGCGCCGGCTGACGAGGCGGACCGTCTCGCCGGCAGCGGCTCCAGGGCTCTGAGCACAGCGCTGAGCCAGAGGCATCCGAGACTGCCGGTTTGGGGCGCCAACGGCAGCCAACACGCGCTCGGCGGCGCTCTGACCCTGTGCGATGCACTGCGGCACGCCGATGCCGCGGTAGGCCGAGCCGGCGAGCGCGAGGCTTGGAAGTGCGGCCAGCCGATCCTCGATGCGGGCAACGCGGTCGAGGTGACCGGGCGCATACCGTGGCAGCGATCGCTTCCAGCGCATGACGTGCGTGTCCAGCGGCTTCCCGCGCAACCCCATCGCCTGCTGGAGCTCGTGCGCTAGACGGTCGACGAGCGTCGCGTCATCGAGGGTCAACGCGTTTGCGGTACTAGCCCGCCCGACCGAGCAGCGCAGCCACAGCTCGCCGGTGGCGGCGAGATGTGGCCACTTGGCGGACAGCCAGGTGCACGCTCCAAGCAGCCGCCGCTCGCTCTGCGGGACCAGGAAGCCGGCGAGGGACAGCGGCTCCGGCGCGGCCCCAGCGGGATATCTCATCGTGACGACGATCGTCGAGGAAAAGTCGATCTGCTTCAGCTCGGTTGCTGCGCTCGGGCTGACGGCGCTCAGGATGTGCGCCGTCTGGTCGTGCGGTGTCGCGATCACCACTCCGTCCGCGCGTAGCGGCTTCCCGTTGGGGATGTGGAGTTGGTAGGAGCCGTCCTGCGCGCGTTCGAGCAGTCTCACCGGGGTGTTGCAGCGAATGTCAACCTCTCCCAGCTCTTCGCGAAGTCGTATGACGATCCGCTCCAGGCCGCCCGGCAAGCTCACGAATAGCGGACCAGGCTGTTGCGGCGCGGGCCGGGCGGCGCGCAGAGCGCCGATCAGGCTGCGGTGTCCTCGCGCGAGCGCATCCAAGTGGGGCACGGTCGCCTGGACGCTCAGCTCCTCGCAATCGGTCGCATAGATCGTTCCCAGCAGTGGATCGACGAGCCGGTCGAGCGCTTGGCGCCCGAGCCGGCTGCGTACGAGCTCGCCCACGGAGCGGTCGCCGTTGACACGTGAGGCGGGCAGCAGCAGATCGAGCGCTCCCCGGGCGAGCCCGAGTGGCGTGAGGATGCCCGAGCGCAGCACCGGTCTCAGGCCGTCTGGCAGTCCGCTGAGGATGCCGGCCGGAAGCTCACGCAGATCTGAGCGCGTCCAGACGGCGGTGGTCGTCCTTGCCGCTCCGACCAGCTCCTCGCCCAGGCCCAGTTCACGGCAAAGCTCGATCGCGGCGGGCACCCGCGCGAGCAGCCCCTCGGCGCCGACGTCCACCGTCTGATCGCCGATAGGCTCGCTGCGAATCTTTCCTCCCAGGCGCTGGTCGGCCTCCAGCAGCGTGACGTTCGCATTCCCCGAGCGCACCAGCGTATGGGCCGCGCTCAGGCCGGAGATCCCGCCGCCGACGACCGCGATGTGAGGCGAGCCGCTCATTTTGCGGCCATGGCCAGGCGTTCGCTCACGACGTCACAAAGCGCCTCCAAGAACACCGGGTCGGCATTTGGAGAGGAGGTCCGCTGCCAGGCAAGCCCAAGCTCGGCGGCGAGAGACCGGCATTCGATGTCGAGGTCGTAGAGGATCTCCAGGTGGTCCGCGACGAAGCCCGCAGGACACACGATCATGCCCCTGCTGCCGGCGGCCGCGAGCTCGCGCGTGACTTCGAGGATGTCCGGCTCCAGCCACGACTCCGATGTGCGTCCCGCGCTCTGCCAGGCAGTCGACCAGCGGGCTAGGTCGATCGTCGAGGCGACCGCCTCGGCGGTCTCGGCCAGCTGCTGGGGATACGGATCGTCCGACCTGGAGACGCGAGCCGGGAGACTGTGCGCCGTGAAGACGA
>Ga0310037_10002029_pt1 | contig 10764 bp, 16 predicted proteins | sample Sb_taG_11_FD_200239 | JGI IMG/M metagenome (GOLD analysis project Ga0310037, IMG submission 200239) | Peat soil microbial communities from Weissenstadt, Germany - Sb_50d_3_AS metaG (v2) (version 2) | ecosystem: Environmental > Terrestrial > Soil > Wetlands > Peat | place: Germany: Weissenstadt...
TGTTGCTGTTGTGTTGGCCGCAGCGCCCCGGTCCGCCGTCGCGCCCGCACTCCGGACCCGGCCCTGTCACACTGGCACGCGCGCCCGCCCGCGGCTGTCAACGCCGACCAATTTTCACCCGATGCCGACGGCCGCCCGAAGACCGGCTGCCGCCGGCTACCGCTGGCCTGCCAGCCATCCCGTTACCCCCTCGGCCAAGCCGGGAATGACCCACCGTGAGGAACAAAGCATGCGCCGACGGATCAAAAGCACCCATAACGCCGACTCGGCGCGCCCGATGAACCAAGTCGGCCGAGCGGCTGGCCCGCGCGGATCATTCATTATGGTGTGCGTCGTTGGCCAGATTCAGGGTGGTGATCCGTCAGGGTGAGGCTCGCCCGATGGGGCTTGGCCGGCTGCCGGTGGGGCGATCACGGGTAGGCCTGCTGCGGCCCAGCCGGTGAATCCCCCGTCCAGGTCGGTGGCGTGGATGAGGCCGAGTTGCTGCAGGGCCGCTGCGGCCAGGCTCGATTGGTATCCCTCGTTGCAGACCAGGATGATGTGCAGGTCCCGGTGAGTGATGGCGGGGTGCCGCCACTGCGATGCGGGGTCGCAGCGCCATTCCAGGGAGTTGCGGGGCACGACGATGGCCCCGGGGATCAGGCCATCGCGCCGCTGGTCGTCGCCGCGGATATCCACCAGCAGGGCGCCGCCGGCCTGCGCGTGCAGTGCCTCGGCGGGCGAGGGGCGGTGCGGCAGCGTGGCCCGGGCCTGGGCGAGCGGCTCATCGACCGTCTTGGCGGTACTGCGTCCGGCCATGGTGTCCTCCGGATCGGGTGATGGCGTCCCGTTCAGCCTCGCTGGCTGGCCTTGCAGCCGGTTTGCAGGCCACAGATCGATGCCGGTCCTGCGCACTCCCCGCAGGGATATCACCTGAGCCAGGTCACCCGATGACGATGCGCAGCCGGTCGTAGGCGGCGGTGAGCGCCTGTTCCACTTCCTGCCGGGTGCCGGCTTCGGCGAAGATGAAGCCCAGGTACCGGTCTCCGTCCGGGAGCGGGAGGACCTGCTGGCCGGCCGGGATGGTGATGGTCAGCCCGGTGATCCCGGGTACGGCCGCGGCGGCGGCGCGGCCCTCCACCGCGCGGAGTACGCCCGGCCGCGGCACGGGGAGCATGAACACCCCGCACGGCCGGGCCTGCCCGAAACCAGCCGCGGCGACGGGCTGGCCGAGCGCGCTGGCCAGGACGAGTTCTTCCAGAGTCTGGCCGCCGGGGAACCGCACCGTGCGTGAGCACAGCCCGCCGATGCAGCGGGCTGCCAGTTCGAGCATGGCGGGCCTGGGCTGGCCGCCGCGGTCATCGATGCGCAGTTCGGCGTGGACCGGGCCGCTGGCGAGCCCGAGGGCGCGGGCCGCCTGCCCGGCGGTGCGGATCGCTGCGGCCAGGACCGGCGGGGGCAGCCGGGAGGGGGTGACCAGCAGGGTTTCCTCGAAGGTGGGCCCGTCTGGTGTGGCGGGCTTGTCGAAGACGGCGGTGACGGTCAGGTCGCCGCCGGCCAGCAGGCCGTCGATGCTCAGCTCCGGGCCGGGCAGGTACTCCTCGATCAGGACGGGCTCTGCGGCGGGCCGGCCCGCTGCGGCGAGGACCTGCCGGATCCGCCGGGCCGCGGTGACGGCCGCGGCCGGGTCGTCGGCGCGCAGGATGCCCTGACTGGCGCTGAGCGAGACGGCCTTGACCACGCACGGGAACCCTACCGCCGCGGCCAGCTGGCCGATGGCGTCCTGCGGGGCGGCGGCGGGCACGAGCCGGAAGGCGGGCTGGGCCACGCCGGCCGCTGCCCAGCGCTGCCGCTGCCTGGCCTTGTCGGTAGAGTTGCGCACGGCCTCGACCGGGTTGTGCGGCAGCCTCATCCGCGCGGCCACGGCCGCGGCTAGCACCAGCATCGGGGTGTCCGCGGCAACCACGGCGGCCACTGGACCGCTGCGGGCCAGGAGGCGGCGGATGCTGGCGTCCGGGTCACCGGGGTTGACGGGGATGACCGGGCGGCTGCCGACTGGCAGCGCGCCGTCGCTGGCGATGACCAGGTCCAGGCCCATCCGGGCAGCCGCCAGCAGGAAGTCGGCCGCGCGGTACGTGCGGGCGGGCACCAGCAGCAGCACGCGCGGCCCCGCCGCGGCGGACCCGTCCGGGAGGACGCTCTTTCCCGGGTGGGTCATCGTTTCTCCGGGGAGTAGAACGGCTCGGTTCCGGCTTCGTGGTCGGTGACGTCGATCAGGCCGGTCATGGCGGGCAGCCGGGAGCGCAGCAGCGGCTCGATGCCCTGCCGGATGGTCACCTCGGCCAGGCTGCAGCCCTGGCAGCCGCCGTCGAGCCGGATCCGGATCCACCCGCCGGTTGCGCCGGTGACGGTCACGTGACCGCGGTAGGCGGCGATCGCCGGGTTCACCTCCGCGTCGATGATGGCGCGCGCGGCCTCGGCCAGATCCCCGGCGGCGGCGGGCGGCGGCCCGGCCGATCCCGTGCCGGGGGTGACCAGCCGGACCGCGGTGATCCCGGGCACGGCGGCGCGGATCACTGCCTCGATGCGGGAGGCCAGCGGGAACACCGCACCCGGTGACCCGGTCACCTCCAGGGTCACGACGCCGTTCCCGGCGGCCGCGACGCGGACCGCGCCGCCGCGGGCGATGACCGAGGGCACGACGCTGCGCTCCAGCGCGTCCGTCACCTGCGCGGCCAGGTTCGTCACCGGGCAGCCTCCCCGCTGGCCCCTGATCCCGGCGCCGGGCTGCGGGCCGCGGCATCGAGCGCGGCTTCGAGGTCGGCGATGAGGTCCGCAGCGGCCTCGATGCCGCACGATATGCGGAGCAGGTCATCCGGTACGGGGGAGGACGGTCCCTCATTGCTGCGCCGGTGCTCGATGAGGCTTTCCACCCCGCCCAGGGAGGTGGCCCGCTTGAACACCCGGACCTCGCGGAGCACGGCCTGGGCGTGCGCGGCACCTCCGGCTACCCGGATGGACAGCATTCCGCCGAACCCGCCGCGCATCTGGCGTTGGGCGATCTGATGACCTGGATGGTCCGGGAGCCCTGGGTAGAGCACCGTGGTCAGCGCGGGATGCTCGGCGAGGCGGGTCGCGATGGCCAGCGCGGTGTCCGAGGAGCGGTGCACGCGCAAGAACAGCGTGCGCATGCCGCGCTGCAGCAGCCACGCCTCGAACGGGCCGGGCATCGCGCCGGCGTTGCGGCGCCAGGACCGGATCCGTTCCCAGAACGGGTCGCGGCGGGCGGATAGCACCGCGCCGGCCAGCACGTCGCCGTGCCCGTTGAGGTACTTGCTGGCCGAATGCACCACCAGGTCCGCCCCGTGCTCGAACGGCCGGGTCAGTACCGGTGTCGCGACCGTGTTGTCCACTGCCACCCGGACCCCGGACGGATGGGCGAGCTCGCAGATGGCGGCCAGGTCGGTGATCTCCCACATGGGGTTGGCCGGCGTCTCGGCCCACAGCAGCCGGGTGCGGCCCGGGCGGATCGCCGCGGCGACCGCGTCCGGGTCGGTGGTGTCGGTGAACTCCACGTCCAGGCCCCAGGTGAGCGCGAACTCGGCCAGCCACTTCCGCACGCCCCAGTACAGGACCCGGGAGACCAGCACGTGGTCCCCGGGCAGCAGTGCCTGGAAGACCGCGGTGGCCGCCGCCATGCCCGAGCTAAACAGCGCGCACGAGCAGCCGCCGCCCTCTAGCGCGGCCAGCAGTCGCTCGGCATGCTCGACGGTCGGGTTGTCGGCCCGCGTATAGACCCGGCCCTGCGGGTAGCTGCCGTCCGGCTGCTGCTCGTAGTTGGTGGACAGGCTGAGCACCGGGGCCAGGCCGCCGGTGACCGGGTCCGTCTCGCCTAGGCCCTGCGCGGCCAGGGTCTGCGGTGACAGCGGTCGCTGGTCCATCAGGCCATGCTCCCTCAGCGGAAATCCGGTGCGGCGCGCGGCATCTGCTTTCCGGGGCGGTCAAGCCCTGATGATGATGCCGCGGGCGGTAAGGGCCAGCAGGAGGACGGTGACCGCAGCCGGGATGATGCATGCCGCTGCGCACGGTCATCCGGCTGTCCTGGCGGGAAGCGGGGATGACGGAGGTCGTAAGAGCAGCCGCTGGATGCGGCCACGGCGGCCAGCGGCCGCCCGGTGCGGAAGTCGAAGGAGAGGCCGGGCTGGAGCGCGACGTCGCGATACTTGGCGCGTATCTCGCGGCGCAGCCCGCCGATATCGATGGTGTCGTCTTTGCTGACAAGCCTTCCGTTCGCGGGCCGGCGGCCTGTCAGGCGCTGCGGGCGGCCGCCGGTCAGCCCGGGCGGCTGGTCGCGGCCATGATCCGCCGCGGGTAGGGCTGGATCTGCAGGGTGACGAGCGCCTCGGTGAGGACGGCCGCCGCGGCGGGCTCGCCCATCTCGGCGGTCAGCGTGTCGCTGTTGGCGGCGATGGCGCTGAACGCCGCGTGCACCCGTTCCTGCCAGCCGGGTGTCTCCTCATACGCCTCCACGGTCAGGCCCGCGGCCGTCATCAGCGGCCGGTAGTCGGCGACCGGGTCGACGCCCAGCACCGGCAGGCCGGCCACTGCTGCCAGGTCGACCTCGAAGCAGACGATCGCAGCCCGGCCGCCGGGCCGCAGGATCCGCGCCAGCTCCGCGAGCGCGGCGCGCTTGCCCGGCGCGTACTGGAACGCGTCGATGCTCATCACCGCCCCGGCCGCCCCGCCGGGAAGGCCGGTGTGCTCGAAGGTGCCGTGCTGGAACCGGGCCCGGCCGGCCAGCCCGGCGCTGGCGGCGCGGTCGCGGGCGGCGGCCAGGCCAGCCGGCGAGGGATCGACCCCGGTCAGCAACGCCCCGGTTTCCCTGGCCATCCACAGGCCCGGCCCGCCGGCACCGCAGGCCAGGTCGGCCAGCATCTCGCCCGGCCGGACCTGCAGCAGCTCCCGCAGCCGGCGTGCCTCGGCGACGGTCAAGAAGCCGATGTGCGCGAACTGCTCGGGAAAGTCACCGCCGTAGGCGTTCATCCGCCACAGCCGGGCGAACGTCTCACTCCGCGGGAACGCGTCATAGACCGCGTCGTAGCCCTCCAGCACGGCGCGGAACACGCCGTCGGCCGTCACGTCCCCGGCCACGCCGTCGAGTGCGCCAGGCGGCGCCGGGTCGTTCATGCGCTCCTCCTCAGGTCCGGCTGCCCCAGCAGCCCGGCCAGCGCCCGCCGCGCCCGGTGCAGCCGGCTCTTGGCAGCCCGCTCGCCGATGCCCAGCTGCCGGGCCGTCCGCTCCACCGGGAAATCCAGCAGATCCGCCAGCACGATCACCTCACGGTACGCCGCCGGCAGTGCGGCCAGCGCCTCGGCGACCACCATCCGGTCGACCACCCCGCCCGCCGGGTCGGCTCCCGCCAGGTCCCCGGCGACCTCGACCGGGACCAGCACGACCTCCGGCACCCGCCGTAGGCAGGCGTGCCGGATCGCCACGAACAGCCAGCTGGTCACCGCCTCGGCGGCCCGCAGCGCGCCCACCCGGCGCACCAGCGCCATCAGCGCGTCCTGCACCGCATCCTCGGCATCCTCCCGGCTCGCGCAGCTGCGGGCCGCGAATCGCCGCGCCGTCGGGAACACCGCCCGCAGCAGGCCATCGACCGCCTCCGGATCACCCCGCTGCGCACCCGCGAACCACCTGGCGATGTCATCGCCGGCGGCCGCCCGCCTCGCTCTGCCGTTCATCCCTGCCATCCTGACCCGTCACCGCGGGCTATGCCGTAAGAGGCGCCGTCACCCCAAAAGGATTCGCCGCGCTGCGCCAATCCGGAAACGGAGCGGCGCCGTCGGCCCTCCCCGGGGCCGCTCGATGATCGCGACTGCCTTCGCTGCGACCTCGAGACTCCCCGTCGGAGGCTCGAATTATTCAGCATTCACTGTATAGTTCAGCTATGACTGTACTGACCCAGGTGGATATGGGAACCCTCGGCCGGGTGGGGACGGCGCTGGCCGACCCGACCCGCCGCCGCGTGCTGGTGCACCTGATCAGCGGCCCCGGTTACCCGGCCGAGATGGCCGCCGACTTCGGCACCACCCGCGCGAACCTGTCCAACCACCTGGCCTGCCTGCGCGAATGCGGCCTGGTGACGGCGACCGCGGAAGGCCGCCGGGTCCGCTACGAGCTCGCCGACCAGCGGCTGGCGGACGCGCTGCGGATGCTGGCCGGGCTCAGCCTGCCCGGCTGCTGCGCTGAGATCTCATGATCCCCTGGAGGTGACACCCGGTGTCCCGTGTCCAGCTCTCCTTCAACGTCACCGATCTCGACGCCGCCGTCGCGTTCTACTCCCGGCTGTTCGGGACGGCACCGGCCAAGCTGCGCCCCGGCTACGCCAACTTCGCGATCGAGGACCCGCCGCTCAAGCTGGTGCTGAACTCACCCGGCAACGGACCCGGCGGCACCATCAACCACCTGGGCGTCGAGGTCAGCTCCTCCGAGGAAGTGACCAGCGCCGGGACGCGGCTGGCCGCCAAAGGCCTGCACACCGAGCCCGCACCCGGCACGGTGTGCTGCTACGCCCTGCAAGACAAGGTATGGGCGCACGACCCGGACGGGCTGGCCTGGGAGTACTACACCGTCTTGCAGCACGTCGAGACACCATGACCCTGCAGCCACCCGGCCGCGTGGCCACGGGCGCCGGCCTCGGGATGGTGATGCCAGCGAACTGGCTGCGGCTTGCCCGGCTGGCCAGGATCTTGTCCTGGCTCACCCTGGCCTGGATGGGGGGTCGAAGGCGGGGTGGCGATCGGCGCCGCCATCATCGCCGGGTCGACGGCCTTGCTCGGGTTCGGGCTGGACAGCGGCATCGAGGCCATCGCCAGCATCATCGTCATCTGGCGGTTCACCGGCACCCGTCTCCATAGTGCTACCTCCGAGCTCCGCGCCCAGAAACTGGTCGCGGCAAGTTTCTACCTGCTCGCCCCCTACATCGCCGTCGAGGCCGTCCGGGCGCTGGCGGCCGGCGACCGCGCCGAGACCAGCATCGCCGGGCTGGCCCTCACCGCGGGCACCGCCATCTTCGAACCCGTGCTCGGGATAGCCAAACGGCGGATCGGCGCCCGGCTCGGATCCGCCGCCACCGCCGGGGAAGGGACACAGAACGTACTGTGCGCCTACCTCGCAATCGCAGTGTTCACCGGCCTGGGCGCCAACACCCTATTCGGCGCATGGTGGCTCGACGGCATCGTCGCGCTCGGCATCGCCGGATGGGCAGTGATCGAAGGACGGCGCGCATGGACCGGGTACGGCTGCGCATGCGCAAGCCAGCCAGGGCAACCCTGCTGACCGGCGGCCACCAACCGCCGAACGCCGTACGCGACGCCTTGCTGCAGATAAGGCGGAGCTTGCCGAGCTGACCTTGGAGCGCGGCGGTCAGCATCCCCGCGTGGCCGGCGGCTCCGAATGAGACGACCTCGCCGGGGACGGCGGATCGGCGTGATCGCCCCATCATCCGTGGGCGCGTGGCGGCCACGCCGCCGGGTGGCTATCCGGCCAGTGCGTAGGCGGCGGCGATCCAGCCGCGCAGCTCGTCGTCAAGGTCAGTGGCTGCGGTGATGCGGACACGGTGGGTGAAGAGCGGGTTGAACTTGGCCGCCGACTCCAGCCGGCCGGTCGCTGGCGTTGTGGCCGGCAGGATCAGCCCTACGTCGATGCGGCTAGCGGTGCTGGGCTGGATCATCGCGAACTGCTTGCGGCGGCGGAGGCTCAGGTAGCCCTTCTTCGGGGCGATGTCGAAGGCGCCGATCGCGCGGATCTGGCCGAGGAGGGCATCGTGCAGCGGCCGGAGTCCGGCTTTCGCGCCAACATAGAGGGCGTCGGCCGGGTCCGGTGGTGCGGCTGCGCCGGCGTGATCGCGTTGCCGGGCGAGCAGCGAGACGCGGTGCGCGGCGCCGTGCGCGAGCCCGTGGTCGCCTTTGAGCATCGCCACGACCTGGTTGTGCTTGGTCAGGCCCGACGCGTCGATGACCGCGAACCAGTAATCGAGGGGCTTGCCGTAGGTGGCCTCGATGTTGCGGATCTGGGACTGCAGGGCGGCGTCGACGTCCATCAGGTCTCCCCGGTCGGTACGGGCGCCGCGCCGAGCGCGGCGATCTGGCCGGTGATGTGCCGGCGGACCGCGCCGGCAGGCTCGAGCGCGAGAGCGTCGCGGTATGCGGCGATGGCATCCTCGCGGCGGCCGCACCGGGTGAGCAGCGCGGCGCGGGCGATGTGCAGCTGGGGCCAGCGGGTGAGCCGGGAGCTGGCAGCAAGCGTGTCGAGGATCGCGAGCCCGGCCGCCGGCCCCTCAGCGTACGCGACGGCGACGGCGCGGTTTGCCTCGATGACCGGGGACGGGTCGAACCGGAGCAGTTCGCTGTACAGCGCGGCGATCTGCCGCCAGTCGGTGTCGGCGCTCGTGGCCGCGTCGGCGTGGCAGGCGGCGATGGCGGCCTGCACCTGGTACGGGCCGGGGCGGCGCTGGGCGAGCGCCGTCTCGACCAGCGACTGTCCCTCGTCCAGGCCGCCCTGGTCCCACTGGCTGCGGTCCTGCTCAGCGAGCAGGACCAGCGCGCCATCCTGCTCAGCGCGTGCGGCGCTGCGGGCGCTGGTGAGCAGGATGAGCGCGAGCAGCCCGGTGACCTCGGGCTCATCCGGCATCAGCCGGTGCAGCCCCCGGCGAGCCGCACCGCCTCCTCGCACAGGTCGTCCCGGACGACGGCGCTGGTGCCATGCGGGGAGTGTCCTTCGGTGAAGGTGAGGTAGACGGCGCGCAGCACCGACGCCAGGCGGGCCGGCCGGTCGCCCGGATCGGGCACGCGCAACCGGATGCCCGCGTCGCGGATCTTCCGCTTGGCCCGGACGATCCGTTGAGCGACAGTGGGCTCGGGCAGCAGCAGCAGCCGCGCGATGGACGCCGTGGGCAGCCCGCACACCACGCGCAAGGTGAGCGTCACCGCGATGCCGGGTCCAGCGCCGGGTGGCAGCACGCGAATAGCAGCGCCAGCTGGTCGTCGCCGGCGACTGCACTGTCGTCCAGCCCGGCGGCAGCCTGCTCCTGCATGGCTTCGCGCTCCTTCCTTGGACGGGCGCTCTCGCGACGCAGGTGGTCCAGCGCACGGCGCCGCGCGACCGCGACGACCCAGCCCCCGGGATTGGCCGGCAAGCCATCACGCGGCCACTGCTGCACGGCCGCCGCGCACGCCTCCTGCGCGCAGTCCTCGGCTAGCGACAGGTCACCCGCGAGCCGGGCCACCGCCGCCGCCGCGGGCCACCACGCGCCGCGCAGCGCCCGCTCGATGTCCCCGCTCAGTGCGGCCCCATCACCATCACCGGCCGGACTTCGACCGACCCGTACTTTGCCGACGGGATCATCGCCGCGTACCGCAGCGCCGTGTCCAGATCCTCGCAGTCCAGGATGTAATAGCCGCCGAGCTGCTCCTTGATCTCGGCAAACGGCCCGTCGCTCAGCTGCGTCTCACCGTCGCGGACCCGGACGGTGGTCGCGGTCTGCGGCGGCTGCAGCGGGCTGCTGTCGACCAGGACCCCGGCGTCGGCCATCGCCGCCGTCGCAGACTCAAACTCGCTGAGCATCTTCATGAACTCCGGCGTCCCCGGCGCCGGACCGGCGCCCGGCTCGCCGTAAAGCAAAGCGATGTACTTCATATCGTCCTCCCACGACAGTGTCCCGGCAATCACCGTGTTATCGAACACTCCCCCCAGGATTCGACAGTCACGCGGAGAAAATCTCCAAGACCAGACACCCTCGCGTCGGCACGCCGCCGGTTCTGCCCCAGCCGGGCAGACCACGCCCGGGCTCACCTCTCGCCCAACGCGAAAGCCTGGCACAGAACCCACTGCTCCGGCGCCGCGGGAGGCGTTGTCCATCAGCCAAACCGCGTTCGTCCGGTTCCTCAGCCTGAGCAGGCGTTGCGGGGTCAATCTGATCCGTGCTCGTCCAGACGCGCGTTCGGGGTTGCTGCTCACGGATCACTGGCTAGATCCGGCTGATCGCAACCACGTCCGTTCAGACCGAACTGTTGTTTACAAGATGCTTGTGACGCCGACCTCGCGTGACCAACCGCGGCGGTGCAGGCCGTGACGGCCTGGAGTACGGCCGTGTCCGGCCTCTTAGCTGCATCGTTGGCTGCACGCTTCCGCGGTCTCCCCGCGGGCACCTTGACCTAGCATGTTAGTTAGAGGATACTAACGGTTAGTGGATGCTAACCGAGATGCCGACCGGTGGGGCGCGCTAGGCGACGGCACGCGCCTGGCCATCGTGGCGTGCCTGGCTGAGGGGCCCCGGGCTGTGGGGCAGCTGGCGGCTGAGCTGCCGGTGAGCCGGTCGGCGGTGTCTCAGCATCTGAAGATCCTCAAGGACGCCGGGCTGGTGGAGGACACGGCGGCGGGGACGCGCCGGATCTACCGGCTCAACCCGGTCGCGCTGGCGGCGTTGCGGGATCAGCTCGACACCTACTGGCAGCGGGCGCTGGCCCGGTACGCCGATGCCGCGGAAGCGCCGAGTGAGGAGGGGTGATGGCCCAGACCGACACGGCGACGGTCCGCAAGCAGGTCGTGGTGGACGCGCCGATTGAGCGTGCTTTTTCGGTGTTCACCGGCCGGTTCGGGGACTTCAAGCCGCCGGAGCACAATCTGCTCGGGGCGCCGATCGCTGAGACGGTGTTCGAACCTCGGGTCGGCGGCGGCATCGTGGACCGGGCCGCGGATGGCAGTGAGTGCCGGTGGGCACGG
>Ga0310037_10002032_pt1 | contig 10744 bp, 16 predicted proteins | sample Sb_taG_11_FD_200239 | JGI IMG/M metagenome (GOLD analysis project Ga0310037, IMG submission 200239) | Peat soil microbial communities from Weissenstadt, Germany - Sb_50d_3_AS metaG (v2) (version 2) | ecosystem: Environmental > Terrestrial > Soil > Wetlands > Peat | place: Germany: Weissenstadt...
CCCTACGCCGCTGGGGCAGGCAGAAGCAGGCCGCCGCGTGATTGGCCAAGCGCGCGAACCTTTGTGGTCAGGGCACTAGCTCACGCGGCCCACCAAGACCTCCCCCCGACGCGGTGTCCGGGTCACCTCGGCCCCCATGCTCGCCGCCTTGCGGGCCAGGCGCCCGGCGTCACGCAGCGCGCAGGCCCGCTCGTCATTGTTGAAGTAGCAGTAGACGTCCTCGTCGCCCGGCCAGAGCTCGAGCAGTCGATCGGTCCAGCGGGCGATGGCGTCTCGGCCGTAGCAGGGCGTCGATGCGCTGCGGCCGCGGTGGAACCTCATGTAGCCGAACCCGGCGGTCCGCCACAGCGGCGGATGCCGCCCGGCGAGATCGCTCAGGCAGAGCGCGGCCCCGTGGCGCTCGAGGAGCTCCCGCAGCTCCGACGTGAACCACGACGGATGACGGGGCTCGAACGCCACCCGAACCGATCGGGGGAACGCATCGAGGACGCCCGCCAGAGCCCCGAAGTCAGCCGGAAGGTTCGGCGGGAGCTGGAGGAGCACCGGCCCGCACTTCGGACCGAGGCCCTCGATCCGCTCCAGGAGCCGCCGCACCGGCTCGGCCGGGTCTCGGAGGCGGCGGACGTGGGTCAGGTACCGGCTCGCCTTGACCGCGAAATCGAAGTCCTCGGGGGTACGCGACCCCCAGTCCTCGAAGGTCGCGCGCTCGGGGAGGCGGTAGAAGGCGCTGTTGGACTCGACCGTGGCGAAACGGTCGGCGTAGTACTCGAGCCACCGGCGCACCGGAACGCCGGGGGGATAGAAGGAGTGCCGCCAGTGGTCGTACTGCCAGCCCGAGGTGCCGACCCTGAGTCGCACCCTGTCGGCTTACCCGGTTCCGGTGGTCCGTGTGTCGGACCCGTTTCGAAGCGGGCCGAAATGTCTGGCACGCGGCCCGGCCGGCTTGGGGTGCGGGTCCTGCCCGAGTCGCGCTTTGTCGCCCCGGCCGCCGAGCAGCACCGGGCGGCTGATTAGATTCCGGGCGTCACGAGTCCCCGCCACCCAGAAACGAGAGCGCGGATGACCGCCACGTCGAACCCTCCCGGAACCCACTCCCCCGAGCTGGCTCGGAAGATGTGGCGCACGCTCGAGCCCTATCACGGCATCGTGTACTTCACCCCTCACGCCGAGGAGCAGTATGCGGCGCTCGGGATCGACGGCCGGGACGGCTACTTCGCCTCCCGGGCGGCGGCGCTCGGCCCGGTGAGCGCCGAGGTGGTGATCGCCACCTTCTTCAACTTCCATCCCGGTCTCGTCCGCCACGCGATCCCGGCCGTCTGGGACCGGGCGGAGCCGGCGGCCATCCTGGCCGCGCGCCTGCGGGCGGCCGACCTGGCGCTCCGGGAGATCCTCGGGGACGAGGTGGCGGGCGACGACGTCGTCGAGGCGGCCGAGCTGGCCGGGCGGGCTGCCCGCGCCGGCGGGGTCGAGGGTCGGCCGCTTTTCGCCGGTCACGCCGCTCTCGAGTGGCCCGATCCTCCGCACCTCTCGCTGTGGCATGCGATCAGCCTCTTGCGGGAGTACCGCGGGGACGGCCACATCGCCGCACTCGTCACCGCGGACCTCGATGCCTGCGAGGCGCTCATCACCCATGGAGGGGCCAGCAACGGCGAGGTGGGTCTGTCGGTGCTGCAGCGCTCGCGGTCCTGGCCCGACGCCGAGTGGGGCGCCGCGATGGAGCGACTCCGGGCCCGCGGCCTCCTCGACGGCGACCGCTTGAGCGCCGAGGGGGAGGCGTTGCGCGCCCACATCGAGGCCGTCACCGACGAGGCGGCCGCACCAGCATGGTCGGTGCTCACAGAAAAGGAGGCGCAACGCCTGCGCGCCCTCGTCCGGCCATGGTCGCGACGGATCGTGGAGAGCGGGGTCTTCGGCCTGCGCTGAGCGGTTCAGACGACCCAGGACCGGGTGCCCGAGCCGAAGAGCAGCCGCCCGAACTTCATCCCCGGGAAGTGCGCCGCCGCGACCGGCGTGGCGGTCCCCTCGAGCTCGCGCACGAGGGCGAGCCGGGTGCGCAGGGCCAGCGCCGGATCGACGTCGCTCATCCCAGCCCACTCGTCGTCGAGGAGCTCGACCGGGCAGTGCACGACGTCGCCGAGCAGCATCGCCCGTTCGGTGCCCGACGACAGCACGATGATCGTGCTCCCGGGGGTGTGACCCGGGGCCGACATGGTGTCGACCCCGGCGAACAGCGTCTCCGAGGTGCTCCACGGCTCCAGGTGGCCTTCGATCGGGCGGAGTTTCTTCGTCGCCCCCGGGTCCGGGCCGACGAAGTGCGACCAGTCGCGCTCGTCGCAGCGGTAGGTGGCGTTCGGGAACACAATCTCGCCGTGTCGGGTGGCCCAGCCCACGTGGTCGAAGTGGAGATGGGTGAGCAGGACATCGGTGACGTCGGCCGGCGAGACGCCGAGTGCGGCCAGGTTGTCGAGGAACTCCCCGCCCCGCAGCCCGGCGGTGTCGAGCGCGCCGATGCCGGTGTCGACGAGCACGACGCGCTCGCCGGTGCGGACCAGGAAACCGCCGAGCGCGATCTCGAGCATCCCGTCCTCGGTGAGGAGGCCCGCGTGGGGGGCCCAGTCCTCGTCCTTCGCGCCCTTGGCGTCGTCGGCCGCACCCATGGCCCGGAACGCCGCTGCCGGTGCGAACCGGGCGACGCCGTCGATCACCGGGTCGATCGAGATCTCCCCCACCTTCATCGCGGGCACCTTACCGACTGCCGGCTTGGCCCACCGCTAGCGTGCGGCGGCGTGGAAGCGGGGGCCACCGGGTTCCCCGACCCGGGCGTCGAGATCACCCAGCTGTTCGTGGTGCGCGATCTCGACGCGTCGGTGCGCTTCTACACCGGGGTGCTCGGGGCCGAGCTCGTCCGCGCGTACGGTGGGACCTCCGCCGTCCTGCGCTTCGCCGGCACCTGGGTCCTCCTCGTGACCGGCGGCGGGCCGACCGCCGACAAGCCGACCGTCACCTTCGAAGCGCCCGGGGACCCGGACCGGGTCAGCCGGGAGATCACCCTCCGGGTGGCCGACTGCACGGCGACCTACGAGGCCTTGCGGGCGCGCCGGGCCGAGTTCCTCACTCCGCCCGTGGAATACGAAAGGGAGGTCCGGGCCTTCTTCCGCGACCCGGACGGGCACCTGTTCGAGATCAGCGAGGCCCGGTGAGCGACCGCGGCCGGCTGCGCGATCCGGCGGAGGCCCCGGAGACCGGGGAGCGGATGGACGTGCTGGCGTCGTCGGGGGCCTGGAGAGTGGAGCAGATCCTGAGCGGTCGGCTCGAACGGCCGGTCGACGACCGGCTCGACCACACCGAGTGGGTGGTGGTGCTCGCCGGCTCGGCCGAGCTCGAGGTGGACGGCGAAGCCGAGCAGATGGGCGCCGGCGATTGGCGGCTCCTGCGCCCGGGCGTCCCCCACCGGGTCCTGTCGACGACCCCGGGGACCAGCTGGCTGGCCGTCCACCTCCCCGACGGCGACCCAGGCGGTCCGGGCCCGCGCTCGGCACAATGACCCCGGGCGATCCGCCGACACGAGTCCCGGGGGCGACCGAGCTGCTGCTGCACAACACCCACGAAGCCCTGCGCCGCTGCTGGCATCCGGTCGCCCGCAGCGCCGAGGTGGTCGACGGCCCGACCCGGGCGGTCCTGCTCGGGACCCCCCTCGTCCTGTTCCGGACCGGCGGCGTCGTGTCGTGCTTCCTCGACCGCTGCCCGCACCGTCGGGCGCCCCTGTCGCTCGGCGCGTGCGACGGCGAGACCCTGCGGTGCGGCTATCACGGGTGGCGCTTCGGCGGCGACGGCCGGTGTGTCGAGATCCCGGCCCTGGGCGAGGGCGCCGCCGTGCCGAGCCAGGCCCGCCTGGTCCCGGTCGCAGAAGTCGAGGAACGCAGCGGCATGGTCTTCGTCGCCCCCGAGGAGCCGGTCGCGCCGCTCGGGCGGATCGAGGAGAGCGAGGACCCCGCGTTCGAGATGGGTGAGCTCCCGCCCATCCGGGCCCGGGCGAGCGCCGGGCTGCTGGCCGACAACTTCCTCGACATGGCCCACTTCCCCTTCGTGCACCGGGGCACCTTCGGGGCCGACGAGGCGGCCGAGGTCGAGCGCTACGAGGTGGTGCGGGACGGCTGGTCGTTCACGGCCCGTCGGGAGCACCCCTTCGCCAACCGTGAGGACCCGGGGGTGGCCGCAGGGCTCCGGCCGCTCGTGCAGTCCCGACGGCTCACCTACCGGCTCGACGCGCCGTTCCACCTGCAGCTCCGCATCGATTTCGTGGAGGCGGGCGGCACCAACGTGATCGGGTTCTTCCTCCAGCCCGAGACCGACCAGCAGTGCCGCATCTACACGACGCTCTGGCGGAACGACCTCGCCGGCGATCCCGAGGCGATGGCGGCCGCGGTCAAGTTCGAGATCGAGGTCCTCGAGGAGGACCTGAGGGTCCAGGAATCCTTCGACGAGCTGGCACTGCCGCTCGATCAAACCGCCGAGGTCCACACCCGGGCCGACCGCAGCACCCTCGAGCTGCGCCGGTTGCTCGGCGATCTCGTGGCGGCGGCGCACCCGCCCGGTCGCTAGGTCCGCGCCCGCCCCGGGCCCGGTCGGGGGCCGGTCTGGCCGGCTTTCGCCGCGAGATCGGCCCACACCACTTTTCCTCCGCCGACGGCCCGGGCGCCCCACGCGGCGACGATCGCCTCGACGATGAGCAGGCCCTTGCCGCAGGGCAGGTCCGCCGCGTTGTGGATGACGAAGGGCATCGTGGGCGACTCGTCGCTGACCTCGACCGAGAGCCCGCGGTCGGACCGCGCCAACGCGACGGTGAAGGGACTGCGCGCGTGCACGTACGCGTTGGCTGCGAGCTCGCCGACCACCGTCTCCACGTCACCCGGGTCGATCCCCCATCCCGAGGCGGTGCGCGACGCGAACACCCTGGCCGCCCGCACCGCCGCGGCCTTCGGTTCGAAGGCGCGCCGAACCGTCACAACGAGACTCATACCGTTGCGCCCGGCTCCGCATGCATGCGTGGTGCGGTCGCGGGGCGGAAACCACGACCCTGCGATTTCGGCCCGGTCCAGTCCGGACCGGTCCGGGTTCAGGCCTTCGATCGCCTGTCCGACCAGGTCAGATCGGTCTCGACGGTGGCAGCGCGGGTCGCCCGGCCCGTCGGAGAGGCGCAGGTGGACGGCCAGGTGCCGGCCCGGTCGCAGGGCGGCCCGGACGATGCCCCCCTCGACCCGACCGCTCAGGGGACCGGGGGCCGGACCGGCCGGGCGGGCCCGTCCTGCACGTCGATCCTGGTCACGGCCAAGTAGGCGACGAGGACCACGATCAGCACACCGAAGATCAACACGACCCAACCGTCGCCCAGGCCGAGGCCGCTCACGATCTTCGGCTTCCCGAGCCCGTCGGCCACCGAGGCGCCGAGCGGCCGGGTCACCACGTAGGCGAACCAGAACGAGAAGACCCCGTCCCAGCGGAGGAACCGGAAGCCGAACGCCGGGATGAGGATCACGCCGGCGAACAGGAACGTCGAGGTGAAGTAGCCGAGATGGGCGGTGTAGGCCGTGAGGTCCCCGAGGGCGGTGCCCATCGCGAAGGTGGCCACGACTGCGGCCCAGTAGAAGGCCTCGCGCCGCGGCGTGTCGATGCTGTGGATCGAGAGCGTCCGCTCGGTCCGTCCCCACGCGACGAAGACGGCCACGAGGGCGACCGCGTAGATCAGGGTCGACACGGTGTAGGGCACACCGAGACCGACGTGCAGGACGTCGGCCGCCATGGTGCCGAACGTCCCCACCATGACCACCGCGAACCAGTAGGCCCAGGCCACATACCGGCCCTGGCGGAACTGGATCAGGAGCGCGATCAGGAACGCGATGAACCCGAGCACGACGGCGAGCGCCGGGGCCATGTTGTGGACCATGAAGTCCGACGTGGCCTCGCCCATCGCCGTCGAGAGGCCCTTGATCACCCAGAACAGCACCGTGATCTCGGGGACCCGCAGAGCGCCGGCGGTGGTCAGCCAGGTGCGCAGCCAACCGCCGGTCCCGGGTTCCACCGGTTGAAGGATACGAGACGGACCGGCGCCGCCCCGGTGAAGCGCCGACCTCGCAGAGTCAGTCGAGCGCCAGTCCCGCCGCCACCGCGAACAGCGTCTCGGCCCCGGACCGGTCGCCGCGGACCTCCGCCTCCACCGCCGCCGGATCCACCCGGTTGGCGACCAGCCGGCAGAAGTGGACCGCGTCCATGACGATCCGCGTGGCCACCGGATCGGCGCCCGGGCCGCCCGCGCTCATCCAGGTCCGGCCGCCGGGGCCGGTGAGCACGAGCCGGGTGGTCGGCGCGCCGACGGGAACGCTCCGGGACAGCACACCGGGGAGGAGGCCGCAGGCGACGTCGGTCATGAGCCGGAGGCTCGCGGCACCGGGCGGATCGAGCGGCCGACCCACGGCCCGGCGGATGTCCTCCTCGTGGGTCCACAGCTCGAAGGTGCGGACGACCATGAGCACCCCGAGCGGCAACCGGATCCCATGGAACGGCACGACCTCGCTGGACGTGGGCGCGTGCCGGCCGAGACGGCTCCGCGTGAGCTCGAGCGCCGCCTGCCAGTCCCGCCGGGTCTCGGCGGGGGGCCGGCGGCCCTGGGCCAGCGCGAGCGGGTCGGTCGACGCGACGTGATCGGCCCCGCCCTGGGGACCCTCGGGGTCGTCGAGCGCGTCGGCGAAGGCGAGCTCGACACCGATCAAGTGGCCGACCAGGCCCTGGACGTCGAGCCCCCGGAGTGCGGGGGTCCGCCATTCGGCGTCGGAGAGGGAAGCCAGCACGGCGTCGAGCGACGCGGCGGCGACCTCGAACGCCTCGAACGGCGTGATGGGCGGCCCGTCGGTGCTGGAACGGCCGGGGGCCCGGGCCTCGAGCGCGGCCGCGAGCACCGATGCCGACAGCGCATCGGAGGGACGCTCGGCATCGCCTTCGGCCAAGGCGGCCCGGAGCTCGTCCAGGGGGCCGGGCTGGGGCGCGGTCTCGCTCACGACGCCCCCTGCGCCACCGGTTCGAGCCAGCTGCGGAGCTTGGCCTGGGCGAGCCGCAGCCTCGATTTGGCCGTGCCCTCCGGGATGCCGAGGCGCGCCGCGATCTCACAGTGGGTGAGGCCGCCGAAGTAGGCGAGCTCCACCGCCTCCCGCTGGTCGCGGGGCAGACGCGCGATTGCGCCCCGCACGGTCCCGGAGAGCTCGAGCGCGTCCTCGATGCCGTCGGCGACCTGCTCGCGGCGCTCGTTCATCGTGAAGTGGCGCTTCTCCCGGGTGCTGCGCCGGCTGTCCTGGCGGAGCAGGTCGATGGCGCGTCTTCGGGCATGGACGCCCAGGTAGCCACGCAGGGAGCCGCGGCCCGGGTCGAACCGCTCGGGATGCGCCCAGAGGCTGACGAAGACCTCCTGGGCGACGTCCTCGGCGATCGACGCGCTGCCGGTCAGACGACGGGCATGTCCGAACACGGCCGGGCCGTGACGCTCCCACACTTCGCCGAGTGCCTCCTCGTCGCCTGCGACGATCCGCGCGACGAGAGCCGAGTCTCCCGAGTCCACGGCGCGCACGATATCGGTCCGGCCGATCGGCTGGCCGAGGTCGGCGAACGCCGCGGGGTCCCGGCGGGCGGCACCACGCTTCGCGACCAACGTCTGCATGTCGTTCGTGTTGCGGCACCGTGTCCGGCGCCATGCCCCCCTTGGTCTCTCTGCTCATTCCCAGGTTCGGCGCAGTGACCCGACGCGGATCACCGGAAATTCTTGCGGGGCGGGGTGATCCGGGTGTTCGCGCGGTGCCGAAACTTCGACCGAGCGCCACCGCGGTGGCCAAGGGTAGGGAGGGAGCGGCATGAGCGCTGCGGACAACACGAAGACCATCGAGGCCATGTACGCGGCCTTCGGCCGGGGCGACGTCGAGGCGATCCTCGCCTCCCTGACCGACGACGTCGACTGGGCGACCGACACCGAATCGTCGGCGGCCCCCTGGTACGGGGTGCGGCACGGCAAGGACGCGGTGGTCGACTTCTTCCAGCAGTTCGGCTCGAGCATGGAGGTGGAGGAGTTCACCCCCACGACCTACGCGGCCAACGAGGACTCGGTGCACACGATCGTGCGCTGCCGGGCCAAGTCCCGCGCGACCGGCAAGGTCGCCGACATGAGCCTGCACCACTACTTCCGCTTCCGGGACGGAGCGGTGTGCTTCTACCGGGGCACCGAGGACACCTTCCAGGTCGAGGCGGCGCTGAAGGGCTGAGCCGGTCGCGTCGGCACCCGGGTGCGCCGGTGCCGTCGCCGCTCTCGAAGCACACTCGAACACACCAACAGAGGAGGAACCATGCCCATCGTGGCCCACGTCGTGCTCGCCGGTGTCAGCAAGGAGCAGTACGACAAGGTGCGCGACATCGTCGGCTGGCTCGACACCCCACCGGAGGGAGGTCTCTCGCACGTCACCTGGTGGGAGGGCTCGGACTGCCACAACCTCGACGCGTGGGTGAGCGAGGAAGCGTTCAACGCGTTCGGCGAGACGAGGCTCGGCCCCGGGATGGCCGAGGCCGGGGTGGCCGTCGAACCCACCGTGACGTTCCACCCGGCCCACGAGGTGTTCGCCCCCGCGGTGCAGCGCATCACCGCCTGACAGAGAAGCGTCGGGCCGCCCGTGCGGTCGGACCCGACCACGAAAGGAGGCCGCCATGGCGATCGCGGTCTATTTCCAGCCGAAGGACATGACCCTGGAGCAGTTCCTCGAGATCCACCGACGTCTCGAGGCGGCGGGCGAGGGCCGCAACGAGCACCGGCTGCACCACTCCGGCTTCGGCGAGGACGGGCATCTGATGGTCTACGACATCTGGGACACAGAAGAGGCGTTCCAGGCCTTCGGTCAGGTCCTGATGCCGATCCTGGCCGAGGTGGGCGTCGACCCCGGTGAGCCGACGGTCATGCCGGTCCACACGATCATCCAGTCGGCGGTCGGCTGACCACCGGCTCGGCTCAAGCGCCGACCGCGGCGTCCTGCGGGCACCGGAAGGTGGCCCGATAGGCCTGGGGGCTGACCCGCACCGCCCGGCCGAAGTGCTTGCGGAGGTTGGCGGCGGTCACGAACCCGCTCCGCTCGGCGACGATGTCGATCGGCCAGTCGGTCGTCTCCAGCAGGCGCCGGGCCAGCTGTAGTCGTTGCCGGACCAGCCACTGATACGGGGTCGTCCCGGTGCCGGCCGCGAACCGGCGGGCGAAGGTCCGCCGGCTCATCGCCGCCCGCTCGGCCAGCTCGCTCACGCTCACCTGCTGGTCGAGGTGCTCCTCGAGCCAGGCGAGCGTGTCGGCGAAGAGGTCGGTCGAGTCGACCCCCCGGATGGGCACGTCGATGTACTGGGCCTGGCCGCCATCGCGATGCGGCGGCACCACCATCCGTCGGGCCAGCCGGCTCGCGATGTCCGCTCCGTAGTCCTCCCGCACGATGTGGAGGCAGAGGTCGATGCTCGCGGCGCTCCCCGCCGAGGTGAGGATGTCGCCGTCGTCGATGTAGAGCACGCCGGGGTCGACACCGATCTCGGGGTGGCGGCGCGCGAGCTCCTCGGTGTGCGCCCAGTGGGTCGTCACCCGGCGGCCGTCGAGCAGGCCGGCGGCCGCCAGCACGAACGCGCCCGTGCACAGCGACACGAGACGGGCACCGCGGCGGTGGGCCGACACGAGGGCCTCGAGCACCGCCGCGGGGACCCGGTCGGGGAACTCGGTCGGCGGGACGATGATCGTGTCGGCACCCCGCAGCCGGTCGAGACCGTGGCGGCACTCGATCCGCAAACCCTCGTTGACGTCGACCGATGGCGTCGCGGCGCAGACCGCGAACCGGTACCACGGCACGCCGAAGCCGGCCGAGCGGTCGACGCCGAAGACCTCGCAGGCGACCCCGAACTCGAACATCGAGAGCCCGTCGTAGGCCAGCAGGGCGACGGACCGCCCCTCTGTGCCGGCGCGCCGGGCCCTTGGCCCGGGGTTGGCCTTTTTGTCGCGCATATAGATGATTATGCCACTCGACCCTTCCGGCATCCAGGCGCACCATGGGGGCATGGTCCACGTCCGCCGGCAGCCAGGAACCCTCCGGTCCCGCGACCTGCGTTCGGGGGACCTCGTGCTCACCGACCGGTGCTTCCCGGTCGAGTTGGTCGAGCTCCGCCCTGCGCTCGCGGTGCGGGTGCTCGCCCGCCTCCGGGGGCCGTCCCTCGACGAGGAGCTGGCCGCCGGGTGCTCGCCCGACGACGACCCGCTCCGGGCGGTCCGGGCCCGCTGGCTCGTCCGGCCGGCGGTCCGGGCCAAACTGGCCCGCGACTGGGAACGCCTGGTGGAACGGGCGAAGCTCCCGCCGACGCTCCTCGGGTCGCGGCTCGCGGTCTGTCGGAGCCGGGTCCTCGACGCCGCACCGGACATACGGCTCCTCGCCGCGTCCCTCCGCACCCCCCAGCCCGTCCCGGCCCGCGGGGTCGCGATGGCGGCCGCGCTCCTGGCCGACGGCTCGAGCCCGATCTACGAGCGGCGTTCCCGCGACGACTTGGGCGCGCGTCTCCGCGAGGTTCGGGCGCGGCTCGACCCGTCGACCCGCCTGCTGGAAGAGGACGCGGCGTGACCATGCACCCGTGGATCCTGCAGCAGCTGATCTCCGAACGCGAGGCCGAGCTGCGGCGCCGGCGGCGGCACGTCGCGCCG
>Ga0310037_10002039_pt1 | contig 10718 bp, 4 predicted proteins | sample Sb_taG_11_FD_200239 | JGI IMG/M metagenome (GOLD analysis project Ga0310037, IMG submission 200239) | Peat soil microbial communities from Weissenstadt, Germany - Sb_50d_3_AS metaG (v2) (version 2) | ecosystem: Environmental > Terrestrial > Soil > Wetlands > Peat | place: Germany: Weissenstadt...
TTTCGGGCGGGTCAATCCCTTGGCGGAACGGCATCGCTGATTCGCAACCGTATGTATATTTGGATCGCCGAGCGCGAGTTTGTGGATCATAGGCAAAATGTGCTGCTCCGTAAAGCACTGCAACCGCCGGCTCGGGCGGCAGGAGTACTTCGGCGCGCCCCTGTAGATGCTGCACCAGACTTTGCTGAAGATATGGTGATGCACCGAAACCACCGACCAGAATTACAAGTTCACCTGTCGAACGCCTGCCACTGCTTTGAATCTCAGTGATTTGTTGATCTATAAGATGCAAGACGCTAGGTATAACAGACTCGAAGATTCGCGTGAGGTCGTCGGGTGTCAGTATGAAATGGTCGTCAATACCCTCTTGCCCAGAGGAGAGCTTGCTTCGAATTTCATCGCTTAGCAACCGGTCAAGAGCAGTAGGTATCGAGATATATACATCATCGCGGGGGTGGAGCTGAACCGTAAGCTTGGCTCTCTCCCAGTTGGCAAGGAAATCCATGAAGGCACTAGATTTTGCGCTAGCGATTTGCGCCAGCACATCAAATCCACCCAGCTTTTCAGCAACGATCTCCAAGAATGCTTTATTAAGATATTCTGACCCGAATGCTCCGCCAAAATCGCGCCCTACTTCAGAAAGCTTGCCGCCACTATCCGATCTGTAAGCCGTGATGTCGATCGTCCCACCACCGCAGTCAGCTACTATGAATCTGGATCCCGCCGACATCAGGTTCGCCCGGCGGCCTCCTGTTGCTCCCAAGGTCCGCACCCCTGCTACCCTTGCGTAATGTGCGGCCGCCTCTGGTTCTATAGCAAAGAGGAGACGTTTCTCATCATCTGGAAAGCCAGCTGCTACAGCCGCCTTCCACATTACTTGTTTTTGATAGTCGTCCCAGATTGCTGGCACAGTTAGGCACCAACGGATCTCATCTTCTCGATACCCGGACATCGCGATGTCATCAATAGCGAGTCGATAAACCTTCTGTAGATAGAGTTCGACGAGTTTAGGGCCACCAAGCTCGCCATCGCCACCTGCACTAATACCAATATCAGCATCGATCAGCTTCATTTTAAAGGAATCAATATAGCGACCCGAATTAGCGCTTGTTGTCGCAATGCGCTTTGCCTCGTAGGCCCCATGCGACAACTTGCCCGATCGAATCGACCAAGAGCGCAGTTAGATTCTTGGCTGATGAGACAGGCTGAGCCGGCCACTGCGTGCGTACCTTGATCAGCCGACGTTGTGCATCTTGGTTTTGTGCTGATATCACGGACCATGCGTAACCGCTACCGTGGGTCCCAAAATCAACAGCTGCTACCACTTTCTGGGTTAGCACTACATCTCCTCAGGCAAGTTCAAAAATCTAAACAGAAATCGCTTACTCTCTTCTTCCAACGATCTTTGCATAGTATTTGCGAGAAAGTCATCATCTGATGCATCTGTGATGCTCTTTGCTCTCCGCAATAGATCGAGCGCATCAGGATCCGTCAAGCGGTCGCCCCGATTTAGATCATCCGCGATGCCTCTGAGGACATCGACGGCAATCTCGTCATATCCAGATTCTGCAAGGAGAACTGCTTGGTTGACGCGACCAGACAACACGTCGATTTTATTAGCGCTAATCGCAACATCGTATGCGGCGGCTAGCCCTGGGCCGACTTCCCGTAGCGATATGGTGTCCCGATCTAGTTGGCGATGAAGTTTAGGGCGCCTTCCGGTTTTTATCAGATGAAACCATTCCGCTAGCAGTCCTGCAGTAACCGCTACGGCCCAACCAAGGCCGTCTTCGAATTCGATTCGTTCCTGCTTTCCATGAGCATTCGACTGCGGGAAGGGGAGAGGCGGAAGATTAATATTGATGGATTGTCCTGTGTATGGAGGAGCCAGATTCCAGGCAGTAATTGAACACCAGACCCGGTTTTGCCCTTGAATCTCACCATGTATTAGTATTACAGGTAGGGCGTGCAGCGCCTGCCTTATTATCAGGACATCAAGATCCGTGTTACGGAGGGGGCGCTTTAGAAGGCCATCAAGAAGCGCTACATCATTCGACCACGGGCAACTTATCCAGCTGCGCCTAATGGCCACGCGGAATGCTGGAGGGCCATTATCTGCTTCATTGACGGAAAGTTCATCGTTGAAGAAAGGCGCTATCAATAGAGCTGGCTTTGCGCCATGGCCGCTAGCGTGATCCACAATCTCCGCAAGTTGCCTTTGATCATAACCATAAGGCGCGTTTTCCAGCAACCTTGCGTCCGCCTGGATTTCTTGCTGTAGAGCCACATTGATTCGTGCTGCTGTAAGCTGAAATTCTGTGTTACGAAGATGATCAGCTTGCGCGCGGTCTTCTCCCAGTTTGGCAAACAGAACCTCACGTTTTGCCGCTCGCTCACTTGCTGCGTCGGCTTCATACTCGCGCAACTTGGATGAGAACGCCTGCTGCTCAAAGAAGCTGCCGTCGCGCTTTAGTTTATATAGCTCCAAGAGCTGACCGCTTATATCGGTCATTCCGCTTATTATACTCAGGAAAGGTACGGCCATCTTTACGTTCTATCGTATTTCGACGGTGAAGGGCTGGTTACCCCCTCGCGCACGATACCATGGGTTACCAGAGGTTATCTAACAGTAGCCAGGTTTGGGCGGCCACAGTTGGATAACGTCAGCAGCTGGGTTCTGCCCCATGGGGTGCCTGCAACGTATGTGACCACCCGGCTATGCGCCGTGGGCCCGTCGCACGGTGAACGTGGCCTCGATGACTAGGCGACGCAACGGACCGGTCGGCAAAAGAATACGTAAGGTCCTGATTCATCCCCGGCCTCCTCCACCGGCGGGCGGCGTGCCCGGGCCAGCGCGCCGCCTCACGCAATCCGGGGTGCCGGTAACAACGTGCCACCGCTGGATCGGGCGTCAGCGGCGGCTCAGCCTTGGAGAAGTTCGCCAGGCTTCGACGTGAGCACCGCCTGTCCTCGTCATCGGAGCCTCTCATCCGGCTGGTCCGGGATACCGGCCAACAGCCGGTTCATCTCGTCCTTGTGGACGTTGAACGCGGCCGGGGTGAAGCCATGGTCAGCGAGCCCTCGCTGGAACTCCTTCATGAGTATCTTGGCGAGTGCCTGGACGTCCATTCCGTTAGCGATCGTCGGGATTGCAGGGCAGTCCCGATCACGGTCGACACCCGTGTAGAACTGGTGCCCACCTCCCGGCGCCCCCGGCCGAGCGTCTGGCCGTCGGCGCCAGACGACGATGGACCGGGATCCAACTGTGCTGTCACCGGTCGCTTCAAGGGCTTTATGGGCTTCATAGTTGAGCCCGGCAAGCCGATCAGCGATCAAGCGGTCCGAGATCTTGCCGCAGTCGTGCGCCTTAACGAGGCTCAGCAGTGATCGCCGCTTGACCCTGTCTTTCTGAGCAAGGTAATAACCGCCCGATCCTGCGAAAGCGAGACGGACACTCGGCGAACCCGGGATGTTGGTGCGCTGATGACTTGTGTAGCGGTACCAGTGCTGCCGCGTCTTAGGGTGAACTGCGTTATCGATGGTGTAAAGCCGAGAGCCGATACCTCGCACGAACGCCGGGATGACTATGGAGTGACTGCCGCCCGGCACGGATACCAGGTACTTCGGCAGCTCCCTGGTCGCCGCATCCGCGAGAACACCGAGCGTTTGCTCAAAGGTCATGCCTCCGCGTCCGCGCAGGACGGCGCTCATCCATTCGGACGGCTGCGTACCCCTTGGCGTGGCACCAAGGCCCGCGTATGCGAGCAGGCCGTGGCCATCAGTGGTTTCGAGGTCCATGATCTTCACTGCATCGTTGACCGGTGGTCGACGGCCGCCATATGACAGCCGCCGGTCCACCACGACCCACAGACTGTCTCGGCTGTGCACACTGAACACAAGGGTCATGGGCTTCATGATCCCACTACGGAAGCCCTCTCCGTAGCTGCGACGGTCTTGGCTGGGCTCAGATCCTCCCCTATACGGTGCTGCTGCCTCCGAGTCACGTACGGCCCGCGCGGGGAGCGTGGCGTGCACCGTCAGGCGCGCGCCACGCCGCGATGGAGCGGGTTACTAGGCCGGCCGCTCCCCGCATGTCCAGGGCTCCTGACATAGTCGACCGGTGACGTAGTGTCACGAGTCTGGTGACCTGGTTCTTTCTGCTTTTTCCCGACATATCGCTCCGTGTCGTCACGCCTGGAGCAGTGAAAATAGATGCAAGGAAATTATGTAAAGCTGCAACACCTTTAAGCCTGTGGCCTTGGGAAACGTGGCCGGCTGCAGCTCGATCTGAACCTCTTCGAGTTATCCACATCACACCAAATTTCGCTCCATGTCAGGAGTCCTGATGTCGCCGGGAACGGCCGATACTGTTAGCCAGGATGTCAGAGCGGGTAGGTGGCCTCAATCATGAGGCGGCGGGCTGGACTGACTGGATGATTGGGGGATTCAGCCAAGATGCCTCTACCGGTCTTGTACGCCCAGTGTGCGGGGTGTGTTGGGGCGGTGTGTCAGGCCGGGGCGGGCGGGTGCCTGTGAATCGAGTAGGCAAACCACCCCTATCTACTGGCTTCACCGGGTGGCAGGGTGAGCTGCAGCGTGCGATGGTTAGGTCACCGAGCGAGGGCGGCGTGGGGGTGGAGTTGGCCAGGGTCTATGTGTCGTCCACGATCGTCGACCTGACCGAGGAACGGCGGGCGGTGCTGGACTGGCTGCGGCTGGCCCGGCATCAGGCGGTCGACAGTTACCTGCCCGACAGCGACACCGTGCGGGACAGCTGCCTGGACGACGTCGCCACGTGTGACCTGTACGCGCTGATCGTGGGGCACCGGTACGGGTTCCAGCCCTCTCAGGACAATCCGGAGGGCCTGTCGATCACGCACCTGGAGTTCCGGCGCGCGGGTCAGTGCGGCATTCCGCGGGTGGTTCTGCTGCGTACCAGCATTCCCGACGTGCGCCTGTCGGATCTGCAGGACCCAGCCCGGGCGCCGCTGGTGCTCGCGTTCCGCGATGAGGTGACCAGTGCGGTGCGCCCGGCGGAGTTCAGCGACCTGAAGGAGCTGATCCAGGGGCTAAGCACCGGGATCCAGGGTGCGCTGGACAAGCAGGTTAGGCGGGATGAGCGGGAGAAGCGGCCGGCCAGGTCGGCGGCGGGCTGGGCGCTGCGGCTGGCGCCCCGGCCGGTGTTCCTGGCCGGGCGAGAGGAGTTGCTGACCGAACTGGAGGCCCGGCTGGCCGGGGAGAACGGCGCCGGGCCGCCGATGGTGGCCCTGTGGGGGCTGGGCGGTGCGGGAAAGACCAGCGTGGCCATCGAGTATGCGCACCGCCATCTGGACGGGGTCGCGGTGGCCTGGCAGTTCCCGGCCGAGGATCCGGCGGTGCTGGCGGCCGGGTTCGGCGAGCTGGCTGCCCAGCTCGGCACCGCCGAGGGCGGAGACCCGGTGGCTGCGGTCCACGCGGTGCTGGCCGCCAGCCCGGCGCCGTGGCTGCTGGTGTTCGACAACGCGCCCGACCCTGCCTCGGTGGCCCGGTTCGTGCCCCCGGCCGGGCCGGGCCGGGTGCTGGTCACCAGCCGGAACCAGATCTGGCCGCCTGGCCAGGCGGTGGAGGTGCCGGTGCTGGACCCGCAGGTGGCCGCGGGGTTCCTGGCCGTCCGGACCGGGGACGCGGACCGGCGGGCGGCCCTGGAGCTGGCCGGAGAGCTGGGCGGGCTGCCGCTGGCTCTGGAGCAGGCGGGCGCGTATATGCAGGCTTCGGGCCGCGGCACCGGGGAGTACCTGGGGTTGTTCCGGACGCGGCGGGCCGAGCTGCTCGATAGGGGGGATCCGGGCGGTTATAACAAGCGGGTCAGCGCCACCTGGGCGGTGGCGTTCGCCGCGCTGGGCCAAGCGGGCCCGGCAGCCGGGCTGCTGCGGCTGGTGGCGTGCTGCGCGGCCGAGGACATACCGCTGCACCTGCTGTTCCGTCCCGGCCCGTCCGCCGGGGACTTCGATGCCGGGGTCGCACCGGTGCTGGTGCCGCTGCTGACCGATGAGCTGGCGCGGGATGAGGCGGTGGCGGGGCTGCGGCGGTTCTCGCTGATCAGCGCGCCGCGGGGCGGGCTGGTGTCGGTGCACCGGCTGGTCCAGGCGATCACCTTGGCCCAGCTCCCGCCGGAGGAGGCGGAGGCCTGGCGGCGGGCCGCCGCCGTGGTGATCGAGGCCGCGCTGCCCCGTGACCCGCGGGATCCGGAGTGCTGGCCGGTGTTCGCGGTGCTGCTGCCGCATGCTCAGGCCGCGCTGGACCCGGCCAGTGATGGCATAGACAAGCTGGCCGACTACCTCGGCGCGAGCGGAAGTTACGCCGCCGCGCGGGCCGTGAGGCGGCAGCTTCTGCACGCCATGGAGGAAACCCGGGGCGCCGAGGAGCCCGGCACGCTGACCGCCCTCGATTATCTGGCCCGCTGGACTGGGTGGGCGGTGGATGCGGCCCAAGCCCGGGACCAGTACGCCGCGCTGCTGCCGATCCGTGCGCGGGTTTCCGGCGCCGAGCACCCCGACACGCTCGCCGCCCTCGATTATCTGGCCCGCTGGACCGGGGAGGCGGGGGATGCGGCCGGGGCCCGGGATCAGTACGCCGCGCTGCTGCCGGTGATCGAGCAGGTCTCCGGAGCCGAGCATCCCAGCACACTCGCCGCCCGCGCCAACCTGGCCCGCTGGACCGGGAAGGCGGGGGATGCGGCCGGGGGCCGGGACCAGTTGGCCGCGCTGGTGCCGGTCTGTGAGCGGGTCCTGGGCGCTGAGAACCCCGATACGCTCGCCGCCCGCGCCGATCTGGCTTACTGGACCTGGGAGGCTGGGGATGCGGCCGGGGCCCGGGATCAGTTCGCCGCGCTGATGCCGGTCCGCGAGCGGGTCCTGGGCGCCGACACGCTCGCCGCCCGCGCCAACCCGGCCTACTGGACTGGGGAGGCTGGGGATGCGGCCGGGGCCCGGGACGAGTACGCCGCGCTGGTGGTGCCGACGCGTGAGCAGTTCCTGGGCGCCGAGAACCCCCACACGCTCGCCGCCCGTGCCAACCTGGCCTACTGGACTGGGGAGGCTGGGGATGCGGCCGGGGCCCGGGACCAGTACGCCGCGCTGCTGCCGGTCATCGAGCGCGCCCTGGGTGCCGAGCACCCCGACACGCTCATTGTCCGCGACAACCTGGCCCGCTGGACCAGGCTGGCACAGGACCCTGAGTAATCCGCGGCAGGAATCCAAGCCCGAATCGGAGACCGATAAGTGGCTGGCGTCAGAGCGGGTACACAGCCTCGATCACGAGACGGCGTGCTGAACTGGCCGGACGGTTGTGGGATTTATCAAAGACGCCTCTAGGCGGCTTGGCGGGTATGCCGGTCTTCGCCGGCACCATCAGCGCTGGTGTTAGCTACAGGGTGGCGCGTCGGGCCGATACCGAGTGCGCTGGAGCGCGCGGCCAGGTCCTCGACCCGCTGTGGTGGCGGTGTGCCGTGGCCGGCCAGCGGGAGGTCGGCTTCGCTGCGTCACAACACGTCGCCGGGGGCGCTGCCGCAGACATGCTGTGTTTCGTTCCGTCCCCAATGGCCGTGGCTAACTCATGTTGTCAGCATTTCGCTGTCACCGGGTGTTAGCTATGTGCTGTGAGCCGTAAGTTCGTGCTGGGCCTAGTGGTCGCGGGGAGCGCGGCGGCGTGCGCGTTTGTCATTGGAGTTCTCATTCACAAAGGCCTGGCCCAAGCAACGGCGTGGGCTGGACTGGTGGCAGCGCTGGCTGGCGTGGTGGCGGCAGCTGCGGCGATATGGATGCTGGTGCCGCGGCCGTCTAAGGTCCTGCTGCCGCCGGAGTTGGAGGTGCCGGACTGGGTGGTGGACCGGCCTGCGGAGCTCTCAGCGGTGGTGAGGGCGCTGGTGGGCGGGCGGGCTGGGACAGTAGGGATCACGACGGGACTGTATGGCGCCGGCGGGTTCGGGAAGACGATGCTGGCCAGGATGGTGTGCGCCGACCGGCGGGTGCGGCGCCGGTTCGGGGGGCGGGTGTACCTGGTGACGGTGGGCCGAGATGTGCGGGGGACGGCGGCGGTCGCGGCCAAGGTAAATGACGTGATCAAGCTCATATCAGGTGAGACTGCCACGTTCACCGATCCGCAGCTGGCCGGGGCGCGACTAGGTGCACTGCTGAATGCCGGGCCGCGCCGACTGCTGGTGCTGGATGATGTGTGGAACGCCGAGCAACTGGCGCCGTTCGCGGGGGGCGGCAAGCGATGTGCCCGCCTGGTGACCACCCGGGCGCCGCTGCTGTTGGCTGGGTGCACCGCGGTGCGAGTAGATCAGATGTCGCCGGAGCAGGCGCGGATGCTGCTTACCGCCGGGCTGTCCTCGCTGGACCCGGCGGTGATCCAGGGGCTGCTGGTAGCAACCGGGCGGTGGCCGCTGCTGCTGCGGCTGGCCAACACGATCCTTGCCGATTACGGGCGAGTGGCGGCGAATGTGTCCTCGCAGGCAGCGATGCTGCTGGAGCGGCTGCGCGAGGGTGGCCCAGCGGTGGTTGATGACCTTCGCGGGCTGGATGTGGGCCAGCAGGAAGAGGAGGAACGGACCCGCGCGGTGCGGGCCACGATCGGCGCCAGTACCAGCCTGCTCAACCCAAGAGACGCGAAGTGGTTCGCGGAGCTGGGCATCTTCGCCGAAAACGAGGTCATACCGCTCGGCCTGGCTGCCCGGCTCTGGCAGATCACTGCTGGCATGGAGAACCGGGATGACTTGCAAGCCGCAGAGGTATGCGAACGGCTGGCCCAGCTCGCCTTGGTGGCGCAGGCCAGTGGTTCGGCACGGGGCATCACCGTACACGCAGTGGTCCGCGACTTCCTGAGGGTCGAACTCGGCCGGCAGCGGCTGGCCGACCTAAACCGGATGCTGCTGGATTCGACCGCCAAGGACTTGCGCGCCGCAGCTCCGCTAGATCCTGCCCTGCCTGCGGTGCGAGTGGCCTGGTGGAAGCTGAGCCAGGAGGACCGGTACCTTTGGGACCACCTGATCGAGCATCTCCTAGATGCCGGGCGCTTCGGCGATGCCGTGGCCGTCGCTTGTGATCTGCGCTGGGTGGGGGCGCGGCTGGAACGGTTCGGTCCCGCTGCCCCAGCTGCTGATCTGTCCGTGCTCGACAGAATCGATCTGTCCGCGTTCGATAGAGCGCGAGCGGCCCGGGTACGCGCCGCGCTGGCACGAGCGGCCCGGATGCGCACAGCGCTGGCACGGGCGGCACATTTGCTGGCGCCTGCTGAGCCCCCCGTGGCAGTGGTGGACATTCTGCACAGCCGGGTCGCCGACGACCCAGACTGGGGACCGCAAGTCACCGCCCTCCGCGACATCTACCTTCGACCCAGACTAGTCAACCGCTGGCAGTTGCCGGATCTGCCTGACCCGGCCCACCGGCGTGTCCTGATCGGCCACGGCGGAACATTGTTCGCTGTGGCAATCGCGCCGAACGGACGCTGGCTCGCAGCGGGCGGCGGCGACCGTACGGTGCGGATCTGGGACACGGCGACCGGCGGCGATGACGAGACGGTACGGATCTGGGACACGGCCACCGGGCAAGCCCGGACCACCCTGACCCTCCGCCACAGCATGGTGAGCGCGGTGGCGATCCCGTCGGATGGCAGCTGGCTTGCCACCGCGGACGGCGGCTGGACAGTGCAGACCTGGGACCCGGCCACCTGGCAAAAACAAGCATCCCTACCCGGCCGCCACGGCGGGGTGTACGCGGTGGCGGCCGCTCCGGACGGCAGCTGGCTCGCCGCCGTCCGGAGCCGGGGCGTGAAGATCTGGGATGTGCCTAAGAGGAAGGCCATGGCAACCCTGACGGGTCACCGTGGCTCGGTGTACACGGTGGCGGCCGCGCCGCACGGCCGCTGGCTCGCCACCGGCGGCAGCGATGGGACGGTGCGGATCTGGGACACGGCCACCTGGCAGGAACAGGCCAAACTAACCGGTCAGCACGGCGCGGTGAGGGCGATAGCGGTCGCGGGGGATGGCAGCTGGCTCGCCGCCGCCTGCACGGGAGCCGTGGAGGTCTGGGATGTGGCGGCCGGATCTCCACGGCTCCTGGTCCGCCTTGTCGGACACCGCGGCCCGGTGTACGCGGTGGCGGCCGCGCCGCACGGCCGCTGGCTCGCTACCGGCGGCAGCGACGGGACGGTGCGGATCTGGGAGGCGGTCACCGACAGCGATGGTGAGACGGTGCAGGTCGGGGATGCGGCCACCCGGCGGGCACGGGCCAAACTAACTGGCCATCACGGCGTGGTGAGCGCGGTGGCAATCGCGCCGAACGGCAGCTGGCTCGCCACCGGCGGCAGCGACGGAACAGTGCGCATCTGGGACGCAACCCTGACCGGGCGGGACCGGGGCCTTCTGCCCGGCCAACGCGGCCCGGTGTATGCAGTAGCGGCCGCGGCGAATGGCGGCTGGCTCGCAACAGGGGGCGACGGCGGGACGGTGCGGATCTGGGACGCGGCCACCGGGCAGGAACGTGCCACCCTGCCCGGCCACCGTGACTGGGTGGAAGCCGTGGCGATCGCACCGGACGGCCGCTGGCTCGCCACTGTCAGCGAAGACGGGACGGTGCGGATCTGGGAGGCGGACACCGACGGCGATGGTGAGACGGTGCAGGTCGGGGACGCGGCCACCTGGCAGGAACGGCTCGTATTGGCCGGCCACACCGGCAAGG
>Ga0310037_10002040_pt1 | contig 10717 bp, 7 predicted proteins | sample Sb_taG_11_FD_200239 | JGI IMG/M metagenome (GOLD analysis project Ga0310037, IMG submission 200239) | Peat soil microbial communities from Weissenstadt, Germany - Sb_50d_3_AS metaG (v2) (version 2) | ecosystem: Environmental > Terrestrial > Soil > Wetlands > Peat | place: Germany: Weissenstadt...
TCTGCACCCCGAGACGCTCGAGCGCCTCGGGCAGCTCGGCCAGCGCGGGCCTCGCTCGCAGCAGTGCGACCGGCAGCGCAGCGAGGTATTCGCGTGCCTGCTTACGATCTCCGACGACGATCTCGGACCGGCGTACTCGCGCCCGAGTGGCCGCCGCCACCGCCGCGAACCGAGACGGGGCGACGCCAAATCGAGCGGGCACCCGTAATCCCCGTCGCGCCGCGTCAAGCACTCCCTTGACCCGCTCGCCATCACCGAAGGCCGGTCCGCCATACAGCCGCAGCAATCCCCGCGCGTCGAAGCAGACGAGCCCTGGTCGCTCGGGTTCGACCGCCGCTCCGATCGATTCGAGGCGTACCAGCAGCCGCTCCCAAGCATCGGCCACACCGGCGGGATCAGGCGCAATCAGAGTGAGACGTGGGCAGCGGGCGAGCGCCTCGCCGAGCGGGATCCCCGGATGGACACCGAACGCCTCGGCGGCGAGTGACACCTCTCCGATCCGCTGGACGCCACCGGGCTCAGGTGCGAGCGCGACAGGCGCCTGTAGCAACTCAGCTCGATCGCCGGCGGCGGTCGAGAGCTGAAAGCGCGGCAGGAGAACGCAGATAATCATGCGAACATATGTCCTTACTCGACTTGAGTGGAGATGCAATCTCCGCTCAGGTCGCGAAGCACCGCGGGGGCGCGGGACGTAAGCTGGGTTTGGGATTTCAGGGCGCCTCCATCCGAATCGAGTGGGAACATATGTTCCCTCTCGGATCGGACGGAACCGGGACCGGCGCGATCACCCCTGGCGATGATGCACAGCACGCCAATCTCGACTCAGCACGCGAGCCTTGGCGTCCTATGCACGAAGAGTGTGCTCCACACGCCAGGGCTCGGACTTCACGCCGGCTGAGGCGTGCTATGCATCATCTGAGTCTCCGTCCCGCGATCGGACCGAGTCTCCGGTCCCGCGATCGGACCGAGTCTCCGGTCCCGCGATCGGACCGCTCCCTCCCCCCTCTTCCCAGCCAAATACCAGCCCGACCACTCGCAAGGCTGCGGGCGCGGAGCGGCCTCAGGCCGAGGCCACGACACCGCACACGACACCCGGTGGTACGGTCATCTCGCATGGCATCGACACCCAACATCACTGACATCGCAGTCCGCAGCGCGAAGACTCTGCGGGCCTTTGGTCAGCGGATTCCCGGGGCGGGGGAAGTGCTGGCGCGCTCGCTGGATGACGCCGTCGACGGCAGGACCGTGCTGATAACAGGCGCCTCGCAGGGAATCGGGAGGTCGGCCGCGCTGAAGATCGGGGCCGCCGGCGGAACGGTGCTGCTCGTCGCCCGGACCAAGGAGAAGCTCGACGAGGTGGTGGGTGAGGTCGAGGCGCTGGGCGGGATCGCCTATGCACATCCTTGCGATCTCTCGGACCTCGACGACATCGACCGGATGGCGGCGGAGGTGCTCGAGCGCCACAAGGCGGTCGACATCCTGGTCAACAACGCCGGCCGGTCGATCCGGCGTTCGGTCGACCGGGCGTACCACCGCTTCCACGACTATCAGCGCACGATGCAGCTGAACTACTTCGCGGCGGTGAAGCTGATCCTCAACCTGCTCCCCGAGATGCGGGCTCGGAAGTCAGGCCACATCATCAACATCTCGACGATCGGGCTGCAGACGAACACACCGAGGTTCTCGGCGTATCTGGCGTCGAAGGCCGCGCTGGATGCGTTCTCGCGCTCGATCGCGCCGGAGATCATCGACGACGGCGTGCATATCACGACGGTCTACATGCCGCTCGTGCGCACGCCGATGATCGCGCCCACCAAGATCTACGACCGCTTCCCGACGCTCAGCCCGGATGACGCGGCTGACATGATCGGCGACGCGATCCGCAAGCGACCCAAGCGCGTGGCGACCGCGCTCGGGAACCTGGGACAGCTGAGCTACGCGGTCATGCCCGGCGCGCAGGATCTGGTCGTCAACCGCGCCTACAAGCTGTTCCCGGAGGGCGACGGCAAGAAGGAGCAGATCGAAGAAACCCCAGAGCAGCGGGCGTTCGTGCGCGCGACCCGGGGAGTTCACTGGTAGGCCACAGGCACAGAGGAGACCGATGAAGCTCGAGGGCATCCATCACATCACCGCGATCACCGCGGACGCCCAGCAAAACGTCGACTTCTACGCGGGGGTCCTCGGCCTCCGCCTGGTGAAGAAGTCGGTCAATCAGGACGACACATCGGTCTATCACCTGTTCTACGCCGACGAGCACGGCGACCCGGGATCGGACATCACGTTCTTCGAGTACCCCGGCGTGCCGCTCGGACGCCCCGGCGCGGGGATGATCCACCGGGTGGTGTGGCGGCTGACCGGTCCCAAGGCGCTCGAGTTCTGGACTGACCGCCTCGCGGCCCACGGGTACGAGGCGAGTCGCTTTGACGACAGCGTCGTGTTCGACGACCCCGAGGGACTGACGCATGAGCTTCGGGTCGTGGAGACCACCGACGAGCCGCTGATCGCCGAGCATCCCGAGATCCCTGCCGAACTGGCGCTTCAGGGGTTCCACGCGGTCCGCGCGTACGCGGCCGACCCCGATCGCAGTCGCGCCCTGCTCGAGGACACGCTCGGCTTCACCGCGCCGATGAAGGTCGGCCCAGGCGAAATGACCCTCTCGAGGGAGCTCCGCGGCGAGCGGCGAGGCAACTTCTACCTGTATGACCCTCCCCCGCCGGAGCGGGGCCTGCAGGGCGCGGGCAGCGTACACCACGTCGCATGGGCGTCGCGTCCCGAGGACCACGAGGCGTGGCACCGGGCAGTGCTGGCCGCAGGCGCGCACGCGACGCCGGTCATCGACCGCTACTACTTCCGATCCGTGTACTTCCGGGAGCCCTCCGGCGTGCTGTTCGAGATCGCGACGATCGGTCCAGGCTTCACCGTCGACGAGCCGCTCGACGACCTCGGCGAGAAGCTCTCTCTGACCCCCCAATACGAATACCTGCGCGACGAGATCGAGCCTACGCTCACTCCCATCCGAAACCCCCGCGACAGCTGGGTCAGCTAGGGCCGCTCGGCCCGAACCCTAGACCGGCGCGCCGGCGTCGTGCATCAGCCGGCCGACCGGCACCGCCTGCAGGTGCTGTGCCCTCAGCGCCTGCTCGAGCCGTCCGACGAGCAGCAGCACGTCGGTGGTCCGCGTCGGCTTGACCTCGACCACCTCACCGGGGTGCAGCGGGCCGACGGTGTCATCACGGTCCTCAAGCCTCACCGCACCGGCGATCAGATGGCCGCCGGCGCCGTGCGCGAGCCACCACTGGCCGACGCTCGGGCCGTTCGACGCGTACAGGAAATGGTGGCCGAAACCCATCGCCCGCAGGACGTCGTGGAGCTGGTCGCGCGTGCCCAGCCACCGGACCAGCCCGCCGGGCGGCAGCAGCGGGATCGCCTGGTCGCCGTAATCGAGCACGCTCAGCTCGCCGCTCGACGGAACCTGGTTGAGCGCGAACGAGGCATGGATGCCGTCGGCGGCCAGCTCGTTGGCGATCACCGGGAGCTCGGCGGGCGAGACGCTCACCAGCACTCCGACTTCGGGACGGCTCGTCGGCACGTTGGTGGTCGGCCGCATATGGACGAAGTCCGAGACGAGCTTGTAGGAGACGCCCGCCGTCAGCGTCCAGGCGAGGACGGCGATCGTCGCGGCGGCCGTCGTGACCACGCGGGCCGTCCGCAACCGCCACACGGGCACCTGGCGCGCCCGGCGCTCATCGCCGAGGATCAGCGACGCCGTCGGGGGACGCCGCGCGAACGAGCCGTCGGGTTCGGCGCGATGCTCGAGCGCGCGCGCCAGCGCGGGCCCGAGCTCGGCCTCAGAGCCGGCGACCTGCGCGAGGCCGAACCGCTTCAGCGCGGCGTTCGAGGCGCGGACGTGGCCGTAGCCGAACCCGTAGGAGATCACCGGGCAGCCGCGAATGATCGCCTCGAGCACGGTCAGGCCGGCGCTCGAGTGGATCAGCGCGTCGCTCGCTGCTAGCACGTCGCCCATCCGGTCCGTGAAGCCCATGATCCTCAGCCGAGGTTCGGCCCCGAAGCGCTTCGACACGCGCGCGCGAAGCTTGTCGTTGCGCCCGCACAGGCACAGCACCGTCGCATCCGGCACCGCCAGCGCCGCGCTCGTGGCGCCGGCGAGGTCGCCTACGCCCCAGCCACCGCCGGAGACCGCGATCACCTTGCCCTCGGCCGGCAGCCTCAGCGCCTTGCGCGCGTCCGCTCGCGAGCGAGCGGCGAGGAACGCCGGTGAGGTGGGCGGCTTGGCCCAGATCCCGCTGCCCGCGCCGGCGATCCGTTCGACCTCCTCGATGGATTCAGGGTGGGTGACGAAGTGCCGGTCGATCCCGGGATGGGCCCAGAACTGCAGCCCGGCCAGATCGGTGATCGACGAGTAGCAGGGGACGTCGAGCTTACCCTTCCGTCGCAGCTCGCCGAGTACGGCGGTCACACCCGGATAGGTGGACACGATCTGGTCGGGGTTGTGCGCGCGGATCAGCCGCATCAGCCCGCGCCGCCCGAGCGCCGTCAGCAGCCGCTTGGCCAGCCACCGCGTCGGCGCGAAGTTCATGAACAGCCTGTACTGGAGGTCGAACCACCACGGGACCCAGCGGAACATGAACGCCGAGTTCTCGCGCAGCACCTTTGTGAGCACCGGCCCCATCGCCGGCAGGCCGTTGACGATCGCGACCTGGGCGTCGGGATCCTCGTCGGCGAACTCGCGGGCGACGGCGCGGGCGGGTAGATCGTGGCCCTCGCCGATGTCGGCGGAGATGATCAGCACGTGGCGCGGCCGCGACTCGGCATCGGGCTCGCCGGCCGGGATCACCTCGGCGCTCTCGCGCTCGGCTGCACGGGCGTTCTGCTCCCGCCGCCAGTCGACGTACTTGCGCACGCCCTGGGAGAACGGCGTGGCCGCCGTCCAGCCGAGCTCCTGCTCGGCCCGCTGGCTGCACACGATCTTGCCGCCGAAGTCCCCGGGCCGCGCCGGCGTGTAGACGATCTCGACGTTGCCGATGAGCTGCTGGACGGTCTCGGCGATCTGCTTGATCGTGACGTTCTCGTCGCTGGCGAGGTTGTAGACGCGGTTAGTGGCGACGTCGTTCAGCCCCAGGGCAACCCCATCGGCGAGGTCCTCGACGTACACGAAGCGCCGCGATTGCATCCCGTCGCCGGCGAGCGTTAGCGGCTCACCGGCAAAGGCCCTGTTGACGAACGCGGGGATCACGGCCGCCTCGCGCGCGCGTGGGCCGTATGGGATCCCGAACCGCAGGATCGTGAAATCGATCCCGTACAGCTCCTGGTAAGCCTTGCAGTACAGCTCGCCAGCGAGCTTCGTGCTCGTGTACAGGTGGCTCGGCGCCGGCAGCAGCGTCTCCTCGTTGACGGCCTCGTCCTCGCAGTCCGAATAGACCCAGATCGTGCTCGCATAGACGATCCGTTTGACGCCGGCACGCCGGGCCGCCTCGAGCACCGACACGGTGCCGCGGGCGTTGATGCGCTCGGCATCCTCGGGGGAGGCGTGGACGTCGTTGACGTCGGCCACGGCGGCGAGGTGGGCGACCGCGTCGCAGCTGTGTAGCGCACGCTCGAGCGCCTCGCGATCGGTGATCGAACCGAGCACCGTGTCGACCGTCCCGGGCTCGTGCCAGGGCGACGGCCGCAGATCGTAGATCACCGGCTGGTGGCCGCGCAGGCGCAGCTTGTCGACCACATGCGAGCCGATGAAGCCAGATCCGCCGGTGACGAGAACTCTCACGATTCAGGCGCCTCAGGTCTGTAATACAGAGGAACACACGAGTGGTTGCGCGCGACCCAATCGCTGTTGGGTAGTTCGACGTCGTGGCCGAGAATCCGGTGACAAGGCTCTTCGTAGACGCGGCCGGTGGAGCGCTCGAGCCAGTCGAAGACGATGTACTTGTAGAGGCCGGAGGTCATCCCGTCGGGCAGCTCGAGCCGGCTCGGGTACTGCGGATCGAGGTGCTCGGCGGCGACTGCGTTCTTCCATTCCACGATCTCGGGGAGCCGCTCGATCTGGACAAGCCCGAGCGCAGCCGTGAACTCGCTCATCCGGAAGTTCAGCCCGTGGACGTCGTGGGTCGGCTTGCCGTAGTTGCGAAACGAGCGCGCGTGCTCGACGACCTCGGGCCTACGCGAGACCAACACGCCGCCCTCCCCGGTGGAGATCGTCTTTGTCGCATACAGCGAGTACACGCCGACATCGCCCCACGTACCTGCGCTTCGCCCGTTCCATGAAGCACCATGAGCATGGGCGCAATCCTCGATCAGGAAGATGCCGTGCTGGCGGCAGTAGTCGGCGATCTGCTCCGTCTCGAACGCGATGTGGCCGCCGATGTGCACCAGGAACGCGGCGCGCGGGCGCACCGCCTCCGCCTTGGCCACGAAGTCGGAGAACGACATGCATAGGTCTTCGCGGTTGCAGTCGACGAATTCGACGCGCGCTCCAGACCGGATCGCAGCCAGCGGCGTCGCCATGAACGTGTTCGACGGGCACAGGACGGTCTCGCCCTCGACCTCGGCGAAGTGCAGGGCCGCCAGCGCGCCCCCGGCCCAGCTCGAGACGGCCACCGCCGGCGCCCCGTTCCACTCCTCCCAGGCCGTCTCGAACCGCTCGGTCATCGTCGCCTCGGACCAGCGGTTCGAATCCAGCACCTCGTCGATCAGCTCGTGCAGCCGTGCGCGGTCACGGCGATCGAAACCGATCGCGAACCGTGCGAAGTCGGGTGGTGCTGATGCGGTTGTCATCGAAGAAGTCTCCGAGGTTGGGGGGTCGCACGCGCGTCCACCGGCCGGTGGCGGCGAGCCTCCGTGCCTCCGCTTGCCCATCCTCTCAAGTCCTTGTGCGCTTGGGCAAGCCTGTCAGATAAGTAGGACGGTACCGATTTGGCGCGATTTCAGCGCTGAGAGGATCGATCCCACCGCCTCGACTGTGCGCCTATACGAGTTGTGCGAGCTGTAGAAGTCCGCGTCGTGCAACAAGATCACATCGCCATCGGCGACGTTCGCTGTCGCGCGCGCCGCGATCCGACCCGGGGTCGTGAACTTGCGCCAGTCCTTGCCCCACCGCGACCATAGCAGCGGCCGAAGGCCGGCTTCACGCGTGAACGCCAGCCCCGCGGCGCTGTAGATCCCGAACGGCGGGCGGTGCCAGACCGGGCTCGCGCCGGTCGCATCCTCGATCGCCGCCGCCCCCCGCCGAAGATCGGCATGCACGTCATGAGAACTGAGCCGGAGCTGTAGCCGGTGCCGGTAGCCGTGCAGCGCGATCGCATGGCCCGCCGCCAGGACCTCGGCCGCGAGCGCCGGCCGTCGCTCCACCTGCTCGCCGATCATGAAGAACGTGGCCCGAGCCCCCTCCCGGGCGAGCACCTCGAGGACCGCGGGCGTGCCATCGGGGTGCGGCCCGTCGTCGAACGTCAGCGCCACGCCCGAGACGCCACTGAGGACGCGCGGCAGACCGAGGGCGTGCGCGGCGGCTGGAACCACGGGCGCGAGAGCATGGCGGACCACTGCGGGAATGATCTCAGTGCCCCCGGCATAAATTCGCGCCGGAGACCACTCGGGCCACGCCGTCACATCAGTGGAGCCCGTACCGTTGCCCCTTCGCATGATGAAACCCGACCTCGACCAGTGGCTGCCGGACCCGGCAGTCCGGATCACCCACCGCCGTCAGAGCAGCGCGGATCCCGATCGGCTTTGGGAGGCAGCCAGGTCCGTAAAGCTGACCGACACCTCGAGGCTCGGCCTCCTGGTCCGGTGGCGGATCCCGGGGACCGACGCGGCAGTAGCGTTCGACGACCTGTTCCGAAACCCGCCGTTCGTCGTCCTGGAGGAGCACGAGACGGCGCTCGTGTCCGGCATCGTCGGACGGATCTGGACGCTCCGCCGCGACTATCCGGAGCTGGCGACGCCCGAGGAGTTTCTGGAGTGGTCCGCGCACGGGACCGCCCAGGTCGCCTTCGCCAATTGGGTCGATCCGATCGACGGCGGAGGCGCGACGCTGACCTCGGAGACCCGGGTGCAACCGATCGGCACCCAGGGCCGGATCGGCGTCAGCGCAGTCCGGCCGGTGATCCGCGCGTTTCACAACCTTGTCGGAAGCGACGGGATCGAGGCGGCCGTCCGGATCGCGGAGCGTCGTTAGTCACAGCTTTGTTACGTACGCGGCGGACAAGCCAACCGGGCGGCTAACGTCACGACCATGCTCGACTTCGACGCCGATGTCACGGTCAGGCGCACCCGCTACGCGAGCGACACGACCGGCTGGGCCGTGCTCGACGCCGACGACGACTCCGGAGAGGCGGTCGTGCTGGTGGGGCCGCTGATCCACCTCGAGGAGCGCGAACGGGCCCACATCGTCGGCACCTGGGTCGACGACCGTCGGTACGGCCTCCAGATCAAGGTGACCGAGGCGCGGCCACTGCCACCGACGGACGTCGAGACGGTGATCGCGTACCTACGCCGCGTCAAGCACGTGGGCGCCAAGCGGGCGGCCGCACTGGTCGAGCGATACGGGCAGAACGAGGTGTTCGAAGTGATCGATCGCGATCCGCAAACGGCATTCGCCGCCGTGGGGCTGCGACACCGCCGCGCCGAGGAAGCGGCGGCCTCGTGGGCGGACCTGCGCGTGATGCGCCAGCTCCACCTCCTGCTCGCCCCCCACGGGCTCGGCTACCTCGTCACGCGGATCAGCGAACACTACGGCCCTACCGCCCATCGGGTCGTGGTCGAGCATCCCTACGAGCTGACGAGCGTTTTCGGCGTCGGCTTCCTGATCGCCGACCGGATCGCGCGCACGGTCGGCGCCCCAACCGATGGCCGCGAGCGGATCCGCGCCGGGGTCCTTTACACCCTCGCCGAGGCCGAACGGAGCGGCAGCACGTGCATGCCGCTCGAGCTCCTGCAAAACGCGCTGGCCGAGCTGCTCGGAATGGCCGTCGCGGAGTCCGTGATCGACGATTTCGTCGACGGGGGCGATCTGGTGCGCGCCGAGCAGTGGATCTATCGGGCGCCGACGGCAGCGCTCGAGGCGGAGCTGGCCGAGCGCATCGACGCGATGCTCGGGGATTCCCCCAACCGGCCCCTCCCGGAGGCCCCGATCATCGAGGAGCTGACCGACGAGCAGCGCGCCGGCGTGCGCGGCGCATTCGCCCACCGCCTGTCGCTGATCACCGGGGGTCCGGGCACCGGCAAGACCGCCTCGATCAAGACGATCGCGGGTCTGGCCGCGAGTCAGGGCGCGCGGGTGCTGCTGGTCGCGCCGACCGGGCGGGCGGCGATCCGGATGACGGAGGCCAGCGGGACCAAGGCGCTCACCGTCCATTCGGCGCTGGGCTGGATCCCGGGCGAGGGCCCGACCCACGACGAGGACGATCCACTCGCGTGCGATCTGCTGATCGTCGACGAGTCCTCGATGGCGAACCTCGAGCTGCTCGTGACGCTGCTGCGCGCGGTGGCGGAGCCGACCCATGTCGTCCTGGTCGGCGATGCCGATCAGCTCGCGCCCGTCGGTGCTGGCAAGCCGTTCGCCGAGCTGGTGGCGTGCGGCGCCGTGCCGACCACCCGCCTGACCCACATCTTCCGCCAGGCCGCCGGGAGCATGATCGTCCAGGGCGCCCATGCGATCAGGCGCGGACAGCCGCCGGACTTCAGGCCCTCGCCACAGATGCGCCGCGACCTGTTCCTGATCGAGCGCGCGGATCCCCGGGGCGCGCGCGCGGAGATCGTCTCGCTCGTCAGCGAACGGCTGCCAAAGCACTACGGCGTCGATCCGGTCAGCGACATCCAGGTGTTCGCGCCCGTGTACCGGGGCGAGCTCGGGATCGACGCCCTCAACACCGCCCTTCGCGACGCGCTCAATCCCGACGGCGAGCCGCTCCGTGGCGGCCGGCTGCGGATCGGGGACAAGCTGATGATGACCGGCCGCAACCTCCACGACCTCGGCCTGATGAACGGGACCGTCCTGCGGCTGCTGGACGAGGTCGAAGGCTCCGACGATGACGACGGCGCGCTGCTGTTGAGCGCGGAGGAGGCCGTCTTTCGCCTCCCTCCCGAGGAGGCGGACCGCCTCCGGCTCGCGTACGCGTGCTCGGTCCACCGCGGGCAGGGAATCGAGCTGCCCGTCGCGGTGATCGTCGCGCACGCGGCGGCCGGCGCGTTCTTCCTGCGCCGCGAGATGCTGTACACGGCGGTCACGCGCGCGCGGCTCGCGACCGTGGTCGTGGGCACACGCGAGGCGATCGTCCGCGCCGCCCGCACGCCGGACACGGGCCGACGCCACAGCCGGCTCGCCGAGCGGCTGCAGGGTTAACCTGCGCCGGTGCGGAAGCCACCGAGCGACTGGAGCCCGAAGAGATCGAGGCGCTGCTCGCACTCGACGTCCCCGCCGAACGCCTCGTCATCCGTCTGCGGCCGTCGACGCCCGTCGGCTTCGCAAGCGTGTGAGCGGATCCCGGTTCGGGACCGGTCATAGGGTTTAAGGGGCGCGCAGGGCGCGCCTGGGGTGTGGCGGTCGCGTTCCTTCCGGCCGATCCTCACCCGGCTCGGTGGCTTAACACGCCACGGCTCGTCGCTGGCGCCGGTGTTGGCGTGCTGTGCACCATCGGAGGACCGGATCGGGCGATCGATCCGCCCCCACCCCGTCCAGAAACCTGGATAGCACGACAATCCT
>Ga0310037_10002041_pt1 | contig 10715 bp, 11 predicted proteins | sample Sb_taG_11_FD_200239 | JGI IMG/M metagenome (GOLD analysis project Ga0310037, IMG submission 200239) | Peat soil microbial communities from Weissenstadt, Germany - Sb_50d_3_AS metaG (v2) (version 2) | ecosystem: Environmental > Terrestrial > Soil > Wetlands > Peat | place: Germany: Weissenstadt...
GTTGACGACGACTGCGTGCATGCTTGCCCTTTCCGAGTGATTTGTGGTTACCGGGTCACGCCATGGCGACTGGTGTTTCAGCTGACGCGCGCTCGCTATGGAAGCGTGCCGCTGACTCGGGGTCGTGTGAGGGCAGGTAGATCGTTGGGTGTTGCGCGCAGTGGGCTAGGATCGTTTTCATGGTGGCGATGTGCACGTTGGCGTTCGGTGCGACGGCGTCGGGGCGGAGCGACTGCAGTTGTTCGAGCGAGTCAGTCGTGTCACCGGCGAGCATTACGTGGCGGCCTTCGTCGTCGACGCAAATCACGGAGATGTGACCGGGAGTGTGGCCTGGTGTGTCGACCGCGACGATGCGGCCGTCGTCGGTTAGAGCCCGGCTTCGGGCAAACGCGCCGAACGGGCTCTCGTCGAGCGCGAAGGGTTCGGGGGCGAACCCGGGCGGCAGCGGCTGGCGCAGGACCCGACGCATGACCCGCGCCATCGGCGTGCCGAGGAATCGCAGCTCGACCTCGTTGATCAAGACGCGTCCGTGCACGTGAACGAGCCCGTCCATGTGGTCGCCGTGGGCGTGGGTGAGGACAACCTCCGAGACATCGTTGAGCGACAGGCCGGCCGCGGACAGAGCGGCGGGGAGTTCTTGCTCGCGTGTGACTTCCATGCGCGCGAACGGCACGTTGCGCGCTGCGGCGGTCTCACCGGTGTCGACGAGCCGGAGGACTCCGTCGTGCTCGATCGCCCAGCAATGGATCGGTAGCGGGTCTGAGAAGGGGCCGGGGAGGAACAGGTCCAGCTGCCGGCGCGGGCCGAGGCGAGGGAAGAGGAAGCTGTGCTTGACGCGCACGGCTCCGGTCGTGAGGGCGTGGATCTTCATGCGGCTGGCTCCGATCTCGGGGTCTCGCGGGTGTCCCAGCGGTCGTAGTAGGGGCGCACTCCGAACACCTTCGCCAGCGCCGCCAGCGGTGGGAGGATGAGGTTCTGCGCCCAGGGCGGGGGTGAGGTGACGCGGTTCTCGCGGCGGAAGTGCCAGAGCGTCGCGCCGAGCTGGAGCGGGTTTTTGGGCGCGCCCCGGGGGGTGGTCTTGCCCTCGGACGCCAAACCGCCGAAGGCTTCGTGCATCTCTTTGGAGTGGAGTGCGGGGCGAAGTTCGACGACGCCCTCGATGGTCACCGATCCCGGGTTTGACTCGGAGTGAGGGACGCCGATGGGGACAACGATCGTGTCGCCCGGTCCGATAACGCGTTTCTGGCCGTTGACGGTGAAGTGCGCTTCGCCTGCGGTGATCATGAAGCGTTCCTCCTGGTGAGGGTGCAGGTGCTCGGTGATCGAGCCGCCGGGCCGGCTGGTCCAGTCGAAGCGGACGACATCCTCCTGGCCGTCCTGAGCGGTCGCTGTGAACGTGATCGTCTCGCCGGTGGCCGGGTTGGAGAACTGGCGGAATCGGGCGGTCGCGGCATCTGTGGTGGTCATGGGATCAGGTCTTTCGTTTGGCAGGGGTGGAGCCGTTCTGCGTGCGGTACCAATCGACGGTCGTGGTGATGGCGGTCGCGAGCGGGGTGCCGGTGTTCCCGAATGCGGACTCGTATTTCGTCGTGTCCAGCACGAAGGGCTCGTCGAACTCGTAGGACATCTCGACGAGCTCGCGCAACAGTGGGTTGAACACGCCCAGGACGCGCACCGCCAGCTTCGGCAGATTGCGCACGCCGACCGGGTGTCCAACGTCGCCGGCCAGCAGCTCGAGGAGCTGGCGGGTGGTGACCGTCTCCGGGCCCGGCAGGTGCCACACGCCCCCAACCGCGCGCTCGTCGGTGCCGAGTGTGGCCAGACCGATGGCGATGTCCGGAACGTAGCTGTAGGTGTGCGGGAGGTCCGGGTTGCCGATGAAGTCAGCGCGCTTGCCGGCGAGAGCGTTGGCGAAGACCCGGTCGCCGAGCGTCGTGCCCGTGGTGATCCCGGCACCGAAGAAGTCCGAAGCACGCGCGATCGCGATGCGGACCCGACCGGCAGCCGCCGCAGCGAGCAGCTCCTGAGTCATCGCCGCTCTGGTTCTGCCTTTGACCGTCGTCGCGGCGAGCGGAAGGTCCTCCGTCATCGCTTTTCCGGCGGTCGGGCCGTACCCGTACAGGTTCTCGAGGCTCACCAGCAGCGCCCCGTTGCGCTCGGCTGCGCTCAGCACCCCTCGCTGCAGCGGTGGGAAACGCTCCGGCCAGTCGGTATAGGGCGCGTTCAGGCACTGGTAGATGACCGACGCGCCCTCGGCCGCATCCGCGGCCGCGACCGGATCGGCCGCGTCAGCAGCCCGCCACTCGACCCCCTCGCCGAACTCCGAAGGCCGACTCCGCGACACCGCCCGGACCGACAGTCCCATGTCAGCCAAGCGTGCGCTCAGCGCACGCCCCACCTGTCCCGCCCCGAACACCACATGAAGCCGATCCCCACTCATGCCCCGGCCCCCGCGCTCGCACGGGCGACAACATCTTCAGCCTTCGCGGCATCCGCCGCGCGGCGAACTCCCGCGAGGTCGTGGAAGCCCGCCGCGGCCGTCGCCAGGAGGAGGGCACCCGCGCCCAGGCCGGTCGTCGCCACGAGCGCCGTGCCTGACAGCACAACGACCAAGATCACTGGCCCGACGGTCAATGCCCATCCGACCGGCCGGTATCGCGGGATATGGACTCGGTAGTCGAGCCACAGCAGTAGCGGTCCGATCGTGATCGCGATCGACGGAAGCACCCAGTCCGAATGACCAGCCCCGCTCACGATCACCGGCAGCACAATCGCCGCGGCGAACTCGATCACTGTCGCGATCGTGACGGCCCGCTCGATTCGCTTCCCCTCCTGGCTTCGTGGCCGCGGGGCCGTGCCCGCCGCCGCCCTGATCGCGTACACAAACACGCCGATCACGATCACTCCGAACACGACGAGCAATACGGCGGCCACGCCGCCCCCGAGCACGACGCTCCCCCGCACCAGCCAGAACGCGGCAAAGGCCGCCTGAATCAGCCCTCCGACCCACCGAACCCGCCTGGACCATGCGGCCGTGGGCGTCAGATCAGCGCCGCCCGTCGTTGCGCTCATACCGTCCCCGTTCCTATCCCCCGACGTGTTCGCGGCGGCGCGCTCCACTCGGCGCTCTGTAACTAGCGCGGTCCCTCGTACACCTGTCATGTCATTTCCCTCTCTTGCTCTCCACACACCTGCAGTCGGCTGCGCCTCAGCACGGCTCTAAGCTGGTCGACGTCGGTTCGCTCAGCACGAGCCCGAGGATCACTCGGGCGGGCGGCGCGAAGCACGTCGCGACGACCACCAGCGCAGCGAGCGCGTCCCCGCGCAGTCAACCGGGCGGCGCCGAGGCCGACACATGACCGACTATCGCGCTTCTCCAAGGTCGACTCCTAGTCGGGCGCTTAGCGCTGACCGTCAGGTCAACGCTCACACCGGCCAATCGCTGGAGCCGGAACAACTTGCCCGCCGAAGGTTGGAGCAGGCCGACGCCGATCATACACCCCGGTTAGAGGAGCAATTGGCCCGGGCACGGCCGACTGCGCATGCCGCCCTCGCACGCCCGAAAGCAACCGTCGCGGGCAGGGCGACTAACCCCGCACCGGCGGCAACCGGAGCTGCCACGGCTTTTCTCAGGCATGCGCCGCGACCTCGCGCACTTCGACATCCCTGAAGGTCATCGCAGACGGCACGGTTGCCTGCGCCTGCCCGCTTATGGCGTTGGCCGCGTCTTCAGAATCGAAGACGAGCATTGTCAGTCCGGTGTTGTCCTTCAGCGTCCAGTAGCCGGTGACGAATCCGGGCAGTTGGGAGACTCGCGGCACGAGCTGCTCGCGGAGTGCGCGTTCGGCGGCTTCTGGGTCGTTGATCGTGACGTTGACGACGACTGCATGCATGATGTTTCCTGACAGTGGTTGGGTGGTCGCAGCTGCTCGGAGCCGGCAGCGACTGGAAGCGGGCAACTGCTAAGCGACGAGTTCGGGCACTCGGTCGGTCCGATTGGCACCGGCGACGGCGACCGTCGTTGCGGCGTTGAACCGGGCGAGCGACTCGGGGTCGTGTGACGGGAGGTAGACGGTCGGATGCTCCGCGCAGTGGGCGAGGATCGTGTCGAGCGTCGCGACGTGGACCTCGGGGTTCGGTCCGATCGCGTCGGCGCGTCGCGCGTGCAACTGCTCGAGCGTGTCGGTCGCGTCACCGGCGAGCATTACATGCCGGCCGGAGTCATCAATGCAGATCACCGAGATGTGACCGGGGGTGTGCCCGGGCGTCGCGACAGCGGCGATCCGTCCGTCATCGCTGAGCGCCCGGCTGTGAGGGAACGCGCCGAATGGGCCGCTGTCGAGCGCGAACGGCTCGGGAGCGAACCGTTGCGGGAGTGGCTGGCGCAGCACGCGACGCATGACTCGAGCCATCGGCGAGGCGAGGAACCGCAACTCGACCTCGTTGATCAGGACCCGCCCGCGGACATGGACCAGCCCGTCCATATGGTCGCCGTGGGCGTGAGTGAGCACCACTTCCGAGACGTCATCGAGCTCGAGGCCCGCCTGGGCCATCGCGGCCGGGAGTTCTTGCTCGGGGGTCACATGCATCCGCGCGAACGGCACGTTCCGCGCCGCGGCAGTCTCGCCGGTGTCGACGAGTCGCAGGACCCCGTCGTGCTCGATCGCCCAGCAATGGATGGGCAGCGGCTCTGAGAACGCGCCTGGCACGAACAGATCCAGCTGCCGGCGCGCGCCATGGCGAGGGAACAGGAAGCTGTGCTTGACGCTCACGGTTCCGGTAGTAAGGGAGTAAATCTTCATGTGGTGCTCCGATCTAGGGGTAGTCATGCTGTGCGGTCCTGCGTTGTCCGCGCTGCGGCCGGGAGTGGGTCCGGAGGCGGCGGGTGTGTGGGTGGCGGATCGGCGCGCGTCAGGTGGCGACGCCTTTGCGCGTGGGCGCGAAGCCGCGCAGGACCAGCTCGACGATGCCCTCCGCGAGAGGCGCATCGATCGGTCCGCCGGTCACCAGCAGCCGGTAGAAGATCGCCCCGCCGAGCACGTCGAGCGCAAGCTCGAGATCAAGGCCACGCCGGAGATCCCCGCGCCGCACCCCGCGCTTCAGGACCGCGCTCAGCGCCGCGCGGCGTCCGGCGAGGAACTGATCGCGAACCGTGCTCGCCAGCTCCGGGTTGCGGCGCGTCTCCTCCAGCACCGCAGGCATCAGCCGAGCCGCGAGCGAGCCGCTGTAGAGCTCGACCGCCTGGGACATCAACGCCATCAGATCCGCGCGCGTCGATCCGGTATCAGGGATCGTGATCTCACTCACCAGCGTCGCCACCGCGTCGCTAACGAGCTCATCCTTCGACCGGTAGCGACGGTAGATCGTGGCCTTCCCGACACCCGCACGCTCGGCCACATCGTCCATCCGCAGGTCGCGGACCCCGCGCTCGGCCATCAACTCCAGCGTCGCCATCAGGATTGCGCGGTCCGCTCTGACGTCTCTCGGCCTCCCGATCGCTCGCGCAGGTGAACGATCGCTTGACATCTCACTCCACCTCTCATTCGCATCGGCTGGTCCCTATTTACGGCACCGACGGGTGCCGTAAAGGAACTGTAGCACAATTCCGAAACTGCCGAGTCTCGTTAGCCAAAGGGGCAACGCGACCGCGATCCGCTTCGTCCGCAAGCAGCCGTAGGCTCACGTCCGCCCGCCGTCGGAATCGGACATCGGGAGCCATGCGACCGCCGTGGGCGGCAAATGCCCGCGCCGGCACGAAGGCAGGTCTCGCAACGCGCGATCCAAAAAGACCCCGTATTCGCGACAAGCGCGCACGTTGCGCGTCGCCGACGGATCGGTCCACCGCTGCTCGGGCGCTAACCGAAGGTCGTGAAGCTGCAAGACGTCAAAGCGGTCACGACCGCGCCGACATCGGCGCTGCCGCTAAAGGCGTCGAGCGGTGGCGCCTGGGCGACGGGTCGCTTGAGCTGACCGCCGATGTCGCCGCTGGCGAGTCCGAGATGACCCGTCGTGTCCGATACCCGGCAGCGAGAGCGCCGGCGGCGGCGCTGCTGCTCTGCTACTTGCGGGATTCGATCGCGTGGCAAGCACCGGGCGGACCGAGCTCCGGGTGGCGTCCTCGTGGTCGCCCAGCGCGCGTTCCGCGCAAGGCAGGGCGCCGGCCGAAAGCAATCGGATGCGCGCCGCCGCGCGAAAGGAGGTCTCCGGGCTCCTAGCCGCACGCGGCAGTACCACGGAAGTCACGCTTGAGTGCCGGCTCGAGCCGTGACGCGTCGTTGAGCGAAAGTTCAGCGGGCGGTCGCAGCGGCGATGACGCCGCCACCGCGACGTGCGGGTATCTAGTGGTGTGTCTCGTAATTAGCTAGGGATTGCGGTAGGATGGGGAATCCGCTCCCCGACTGCCCCGCTCCCCGTCACCGACGAGCAACGATCGGTGCTCGAGAGGTTGATCCGCTCGCATACCGCGCCGCATCGTGATGTGCAACGCGCGATGGTGCTGTTGATGGCCTCGGACGGGTTCGCGAACACGCGGATCGCGAGCGAGGTCGGGGTCGCGCCGATGACGGTGAAGGCGTGGCGCGATCGGTTCGCAGAGAGCGGGCTCAAGGATTTCTCGAGCGTGCGGCCAGGCCGTGGTCGCAAGCCGTCGGTCCCGCCGGAGCGGGTGGAGGAGATCGTCCGGTTGACGTTGCACGAGACGCCGGCTGGGGAGACGCATTGGAGTTGCCGCACGATGGCCGCTCGTGCTGGTGTGTCGCCGGCGACGGTGCAGCGGATCTGGTCCGCGCGGGGTCTGCAGCCGCATCGGGTCGAGACGTTCAAGCTGTCCAACGACCCGCAGTTCGAGGAGAAGCTCGTCGATGTCGTCGGTCTGTATCTGAACCCGCCAGAGAACGCGATCGTGCTCTGCATGGACGAGAAGAGCCAGATCCAGGCGCTGGACCGCAGCCAGCCGTCGCTGCCGATCAAACCCGGCAGAGCCGGGACGATGACCCACGACTACAAGCGCAACGGCACCACGACGCTGTTCGCTGCGCTGGACGTGCTCAGCGGCTCGGTAATCGGCCAGTGCCTGCCCCGTCACCGCCACGTCGAGTTCTTGAAGTTCCTACGAACGATCGATCGCGAGGTCCCCAGACGTCTGCGCATCCATCTGATCCTCGACAACTACGCCACCCACAACCACCCCAACGCGAAGGCATGGCTAGCCAAGCATCCACGGTTCGAGCTGCACTTCACCCCGACCTCCAGCAGCTGGCTGAACATGGTCGAGATCTTCTTCTCACAGCTGACCGACAAAGCAATCCGCCGCGGAATCTTCCACAGCGTCCCGGACCTGATCGACGCGATCCAGACCTACCTCGCCGCCCACAACGAGAACCCCGAGCCGTTCCAATGGACCGCTACCACCGACCAGATCCTCGACAAAGTCCGGCGCGGTCGAGTCACCCTCGATGCAATCGCCAACTAAAACCGAGACGCACCACTAGGTCGCCGCCGACCCGTCGAGTTCGTAGACGGCCGCGACGTCTTGGTCGGCGAGGTCTTCTCCGGCAGTGTTGAAGCGCGCGAGGACGGCGTCGAGGACGGGCATCGTCGTTTTCGAGCTCTGCTCGACTTCGTGGACGAGTTCGAGGTCCTTGAGCGCGAGTCGCACCGGGAAGCCGGCGGGGTACTGGTGGCGTCGCATCTCCTGGAGCTTTTGCACCGCGTAGACGGACCCCAGCGGACCGCCGTCGAGCAGCTCGATGAAGTGCTGCTGATCTAGGCCCATCGCGTCGCACAGGTGCATCGATTCCGCCAGCGCTGCGACCATCGAGATCATCCATTGGTTGGCGGCCAGTTTCAGGCGTGAGCCCATCCCCGCCTCCCCGACCCACATCACCCGCGACGCCAGCGCATCAAATGCCGGCTCTAGCACCGTCCTCGCGGACTCGGGCCCAGAGGCAAGGATCGTCAGCTGGCCGTGCTCGGCCGGCAAGGTGCTCCCGGAGACGGGCGCATCGACGATCGTTACTCCGTGGGCCTCGGCTGCCTGCGTCAGCCGGTCTGCCTCGGCCGCTCCGACGCTGCTCATCTGCAACCAAATGGTGCCGTCGGGCCAGTCATCGAGCAGCGGCTCGATCACCTCGAGCACGATCTCCGCGGTCGGGAGCATCGTGATCACAACCCCGGCGCCGCCCACGACCTCGCCCGGTCCGCTGGCCTTTACCGCCCCGCGATCTCCGAGCGTACGGACCTGTCCGCCGTCACGATCCCAGGCGATGACCGGGATGCCCTGATCCAGAAGTCGATGGGCCATCGCTGAGCCCATCAGGCCGACACCCAACAGACCGACGCGAGCGTTCGCTGCTTCAGAGTGCTCAGGATTCATCGTGTGCTCCCTTCGATTTCGGCTGCGTCCTCGGCACTGAGTTCGAGGTTGGCAGCGATGAGGATCGGGTCAACCTGATCGGGCCGACGGAAGCCGACGATCGCACCGTCGACGGCAGAGTTGTGGAGCGTCCAGGCGACGGCGACGGCACCGGGGGTGGTGTCGTGTCGCTCGGCGACCGCGGTCAGGCGGTCGACCAGCTCGAGGTTGCGCGATAGCTGGGGCTCCTGGAAGCGGAGATCGCGCGCCCGCCAGTCGTCGTCGGCCATGCTTTCGATCCGCTCGCGGGTCATCCCCCCGGCCAGCAGCCCCGACCCCATTGGCGAGTACACGATGACCCCGATGTGCTCCTGCAGTGCGTAGGGCAGGATCTGCGCTTCGACGTCGCGCTCGATCAGCGAGTACTGGGGCTGGAACGTCTCGACCGGGGCGACCTGCTGGATCTGACGCAGCTGCTCTACATCGAAGTTGGACACACCGATGTGGCGAACGAGATCTTGCTCCTTGAGCTCGGCGAGTGCCGCCCAACCCTCCTCGATGTCCGAGGCCGGGATCGGCCAGTGAATCTGGTAGAGATTGATCGCGTCGACTCCCAACCGGGTCAGGCTATCGCCGGCCTCGCGCAGAATCGAGTCCGCGGCGCGCCGGGAGCCTGAATGGGTGAACGCGAGATCGTGCGGACCGGCGCCAGTTGGGCGCTCGGCATCGGCCGAATCCCAGCGAGCAGCGACTTTTTAGTGGATCCAGTTGTCACCGCTTCGCGAAGGGCTGGGCGGGTTGCCGGGTGCTACCGGCGAGGGCCTGTGACCCAAGCATCAATGTCGCGGTGCTGCAACGCTCGCGCGACGGAGACGCGGTGGCGGCCGTCGACGACGTAATAGCCGTCCGGTTGTCTGCGCAGGAGAACTGGCGGTAGCGCGTGGCCTTTGCGGTGCGCCAGTGCGATCCGTTCCCAGCGCCCGCGCAGTGCGTTTGACGCGGGGCGGAAGTCTGAATCGAAACTGGCGGTTGGCTGGAGCGTGCCGACGATTGCATGCAGCGGCACCACCTCGAGTCGTGATGGCCCGGCTGCGAGCGTCGTCGAGTGCGACAGTGCCCGGGGGTGCCTGCAGAATCGACGCCTGAACATCCAGCCCCCGATTCTTGCGACGCGGTAGGCGCGGCGAGCGCGACGGAAGTCCCACTCTGCGTCAAGCAGCGGGAGTCCTGTATTGCGGGAATGCATTTAACCGCTCACGATGTCGAAGGAGAGTGAGGAAGGAAGCGCGATTGCCATCGCCAGTTCACGTGAGTTGGGCCTAGCCACTGCATCACCCCAGCGGGGCGGCAGAGCCCCGGTCTGAGCGAGAAAAGAGAGTTGCCGGCGGCCGCGAAGGCCCCGCGTGTGGGTGTTGACTGCTTGCGCATGTGATGCGCCCTCGATCAGCGTCGGCCGCAGCCAGGGCTAGGCAGGGGTGTACGCGAAGGTGTCGGGGTTGGGTCCGGTGCGGCCGTCCGCGCCGCGGTCGAGCGCCTCGATCGCCTCGCTGTGTCCGGGCTCGAGCTGGAAGTCGAAGAGGTCGAAGTTTTCGGTGATCCGGGCGGGCGTCGTGGACTTCGGAAAGACGATGTTGCCGCGCTCGAGGTGCCAGCGGAGCACGACCTGGGCGGGGGTCCGGTCGAGCTCGCGCGCGATGCTGGTGATAACGGGGTCACCGAGGACGGCGCCCTGAGCGATCGGGGACCACGCCTCGGTCGCGATGCCGTGCTCTTCGTCGTAGGCGCGGACCGGCTCGTTCAGGAGGTAGGGGTGCAGCTCGATCTGGTTGACCGCGGGCACGGTCTCGGTCTCGGCGGCGAGCCGCTCGAGATGCGCGACCTGGAAGTTGGAGACGCCGATCGAGCGGGCTCGACCCTCGTGCTGGAACTCCTCGAGGGTTTTCCAGGTCGAGACGAAGTCGCCGTCGTAGAGCGTCGGGAGGGGCCAGTGAATGAGGAACAGGTCGACGAAGTCAAACCGGAGCGCTGACAGTGTCTGCGCGAACGCGCGTCGCGCGTCGGAGGGGCGGTGGTAGCGGTTGTCGAGCTTGCTCGTCACGTACACGTCCTCGCGGTCGAGTCCCGAGGCGCGGATCGCCTCGCCGACGCCGCGCTCGTTGCGGTACATCTCGGCCGTGTCGATGTGTCGGTAGCCGGCATGGAGCGCGGCATCGACCGCGCACGCGGTGTCCTCGGGTGGGATCTGAAAGACGCCAAAGCCCAGCTGCGGGATCGCATTGCCGTCGCCCAGAGTGATCGACGGGACGACGCTCGTGCTCATTGAGGTGCTCATCTGCTGCTCGCTTTCGAAGTGAAGAAGACC
>Ga0310037_10002043_pt1 | contig 10695 bp, 9 predicted proteins | sample Sb_taG_11_FD_200239 | JGI IMG/M metagenome (GOLD analysis project Ga0310037, IMG submission 200239) | Peat soil microbial communities from Weissenstadt, Germany - Sb_50d_3_AS metaG (v2) (version 2) | ecosystem: Environmental > Terrestrial > Soil > Wetlands > Peat | place: Germany: Weissenstadt...
CGATGAAGGCGCTGGGCACGGGGTGGAATCATGGCGTGCGCTGGCAGGATTGCGAAGTGGTGCGCATGCCCGGCGGGCGTCCCACGATTGCGTTTCACGGCCGGGCGGCGGAGTTCGCTGCCAAGCTGGGAGTCAAGAATGCGGCGTTGTCGATTTCGCATACCGCGGAGCAAGCCATCGCGCAGGTGATCCTGGAGAGCTAGAGAAATGACCGCCCCTAGGAGGCGACCGGACCCGCAAAGAATTCCGATTTTCGGGCGGAATATGGCGCCCGTTGGCGGACAGGAGTGTCCGCCCCACATGACCGCTACCCTCCCGGGTAGTGTCCTAAATCGACAAACCACGAAGGACACGAAGGTGCACGAAGGCAAAAGCGTTCGCTGACCTCCTTCGTGTCCTTTGTGTCCTTCGTGGTGAAGTTAGGACCTACCCCCTCCTGGGTTGGCTTGCAAGCGCTGGGTGGCGGCGTTATGATTCGCGTCGAAACTGGCGCCGAAGACAGATTCTTCCCCGCTCCGTGCAGGGGCGCCGCACTCCTCGACGCACAACGATAGCTGGGAGCTGGCAGTGACATCTTCTGTACGGCCTTTCGCCGTAGACGAACTGGTCGGTGAGTACAGGATTCTGGGCACCGCCGGCGTGGGCGGGATGGGCATTGTCTACAAGGCTCTCGACCTCAAGCTGAACCGCACCGTTGCCCTGAAGTTTCTTCCTAACGATCTCAACCTCGCTTCCAAGGATAAGGAACGTTTCCTGCAGGAAGCGCGGACCGCTTCCGGGCTCGACCACACCAACATTGGAGTGATTCACGGGCTGGAGGAGACGTCCGACGGCCACACCTTCATCGTGATGGCCTACTACGAGGGCCTCACGCTGGCCGAGCGGATTCGGCGCGGGCCGATCGCTCCCAAGGAAGCGCTGAACATCATGGTGCAGCTAGCGCACGGGCTGATCGAGGCGCACGAGCACAGCATCATTCATCGCGATATCAAGCCGTCGAATGTGATCGTCACGCGGCAGGGTGTGGCCAAGATTGTGGACTTCGGGCTGGCGCGCGTGGCCGGCGGCGCGGCGACGACTTTGAGCGCGGGGCCGGTGGGAACGCTGGCTTATATGTCGCCGGAGCAGGTGCGGGCGGAGCCGCTCGACCGGCGCACCGACATATGGTCGCTGGGGGTGGTGTTCGACGAGATGCTGACCGGGAAGCATCCCTTTCAGCGCGAGAACATGTCGGCGGTGCTGCTGGCGATTCTGGAGCAACCGCCGCCGGTCGAGGGACTGGATCCGGCCCTGGCGGCGATTGTGTGCAAGGCTCTGGCCAAGGATCGGGTGCATCGCTACAACGATTGCCGGGAGTTGCTGGCCGACCTGGAAGCTTGCAAGCCGGCCTTTGATGCCCATCCCACGGCCCCTGTGCCGCGGGACAGCAGAGTCTCTTCGCTGAATCTCAGGAAGGCGCTGGAGCACGCGTCGTCGACCCGTCCGCTGGCCACGCCGCTGGACCGGGCGCGGCGCTGGGCAATCGAGTTGCTGGCTGCGGTAGTGGTGCTGGCGGCGCTGTCGCTGGTGATTCCGTCGGTGCGGCAGCGGGCAGCTGCTTTGCTGGCGCGTGGAGGGGGCGGAGAAGAGAAACACATTGCCGTGCTGCCGTTCGACAACATCGGACACGATCCGGCGAACGAGGAGATTTCCGAAGGGCTGATGGACAGTTTGACCAGCAAGTTGTCCAATCTCGATGCCGGGCAGCAGTCGTTGTGGGTGGTGCCGGCCAGCGAAGTTCGGCGGCGAAAAGTGGAAGACCCCGAGGCGGCGCTGCGCGAGTTTGGGGCGACGCTGGTGGTGAAGGGCAGCGTGATGCGCGACAGCTCGGGCGTGCGCCTGACGGTGAATCTGATCCGCACCAAGGATGTGCGGCAGGAGGGGTCTTTATCGTTGCAGAACCAGTCCGGAGATTTTGCCGCGCTACAGGATCAGGCGGTCTCGGGGCTGGCGCGGCTTATGCACGTGGAGGTTCCGGCAACGGCATTGCGCGCTGCGGAGGGGCCTGCGGCGCCTGCGGCGTATGAGTCATACCTGAAGGCGCTCGGCTACATGCAGCGTTACGACAAGCCGGGGAACATCGATCAGGCGATTGCGGCGCTTACGGCGGCGGTGGAGTCCGATTCACAATTTGCGTTGGGGTATGCCGGGCTGGCCGAAGCGTACCGGCTGAAGTATCAGCTGGACAAAAATCCGAAGTGGACGGACATGGCTGTGGCGGATGGCAACAAAGCCGTTGCGCTGAACGATTCGCTCCCGACGGCGTATGTGACGCTGGGCCGAATTCACGACACGCTGGGGAAGAACGATCTGGCGCTGGCGGAATTCGACCGCGCACTGAAGCTCGATTCACGCAACGCCGACGCGCTGACCGGAGAGGCGCATTCGTACGAGCACGCCGGACGGCTGGCCGACGCCGAGGCGGCCTACAAGAAGGCGATCGCGCTGCGGCCCGACTACTGGGATGGGTACAACAGTCTCGGCCTGTTCTATGACGATCAGGGCAGATATGACGATGCGTTCAAGCAGTTACAGCACGCGATCCAACTGACTCCGGACAACGCAACCGCTTACTCGAATCTGGGAGCAGCTTACGTGGATTCGAGCGATCCCAAGAACTATCCGCAGGCCGAGGCTGCGCTCAAGAAGTCCCTTGAGCTTGCTCCCAGTTATGGCGCCTATGCCAACCTCGGCGATTTGTACCTTCTGCAGAACCGCTTCGCCGAAGCTGCGTCGGCGACGGAGAAGGCGTTGCAGTTGAACGACAAAGATTTCATCGTCTGGGCAAACCTGGTGGCGGCGTACGACGGGCTGAAGGATGACGCCAAGGCAAGCACAGTTTTGGACCGGGAGCAGGCGCTGCTTGAGCAGGCGGCGAAATCGAGCCCGCGGGACGCGGCGGTGCAGTACCGGCTGGGCATTGTGTACGCCAGAAAGAAGCAGAGTGAAAAGGCTCTAGCCTGCGCCCAGACCGCGCTGGCGCTTTCACCGGATGATCCTTATACCCTGGGCTCGGTGGGCGAGATTTATGAGAGGCTGGGCGACCGCCCGCGCGCGTTGCAATACATCGAAAAAAGCCTGCAAAAGGGCTATTCTTTACAAGCGCTGCAGAATGATCAGTTTTTCCAGAGTCTGTTAGCGGATCCGAAGTTCCGGCCCAGTCCCAAATAATTCAGTTCGACAGGAGACAAACCTATGGCAGCGGCACCACTTCCACTCGTAGCGCAGCGAATCGACATCAACGCCAGCGGGGAACCGGATTCCCCCGGCCTGGTGATGTCAAACACCGACACGCTTGCCTTCTACAACTTGTCGCCGTACACCGTCTCGATCCACTTCATCTGTGCAAACGGTCCCGTGTTCGACGATATCAACAACTTAGGCCCCAACAAGACGAGCACGGCGCAGAGGCCACTGAAGAATCAGATTACGACCGACTATCAAATCAGCAGCAGCCACTTTCCCACCACGGGGCCGTTCAGCGTTGAGGTCGCCGGCAATCCGAACGTCGGGGCGCCGCTGTTGATTGAGGTCGCACAGTCCACGCCGGACGAGGACGAAGTCGCCATACCGATCAATGGCTGGATCCAGTTCGACCTGGATGTGGAGTACGACATCGAGTGGACGCCGGCGACCGCGTTTCCGTCGGGCAAGTACGGACCCGGGTTAACGCCGGCGTGGCGGGCATCGTCGGGAAACGCGGTTCTGGAAGCGGAGTATACGCTCACACCAGAAACGAACCTGCCGGGGCATGGCACGGTTCACATCAACTCGTAGCTCGTGGATGAGCCCCATTTATCGCGGGATGGGGCTTTGACCTTGAGGCGAACCATTTTCTGTAGGTCTGTTATCAGATCCGCATCTCCGGTCCGAGCCAAGTAATTCCGGCCCAAGCAATTCCAGAGCGAAAGGAGGCAAGACCATGGCAACCGCAAGAGCTTTTCTAGGCCAACTTCAGCGCATCAACATCAATGCCAGCGGCCAGTCGGATTCTCCCGGCGTGGTGGCCGGCGATACCGATACGGTCAGCTTCTACAACGCAGCGCCGTTTCCGGTAGGGATCCATTTCATCTGCGCCAACGGCCCGGTGTTTAACGATATCGCCAGGATCGCTCCCAACCAGACCAGCCCGGCACAATCACCGCAGAAGACGCAGATCACCACAAACTATATGGTCATCAACCTCAATGACAACGCCGCTCAAGGGCCTTACAGCATTGAGGTCACCATCAACCCTCAGATCCCGGCGCCGTTGTTGATCCCCATCGTAAGCGCCGCCCCTCCCGCGAACGAGACGGTAGTTTCGATGCCGGAGGGCGGCTGGCTTCAGTTCGACTTCGATGCGGCGTATACGATTACCTGGACTCCGACGGGTGTGTTTCCTGGCGGTCAGGTGGGACCCGGAATGAGCCCGGCATACCGGGTACCAACCGGGAACCAGGTCAATCTGGTTACCTACTCGTCGAGTAGCGGCATGGAAGGCGGAACGCCGATCAGCAAAGCGCTCAAGGTTGGCGGCGGCACGGTCAAGATCCGTTCCTAGGGAGCTGCCGCGAACCGACCTCCGATTGCCCGGCGAGCGAGCTTTCTGGAATCGCTCGCCGGTTTCGATTTTCACCGCGAAGGAAACGAAGATACGCGAAGGAAATCTAAGGGAATGTGGATCTTCGTGAGACTTGGTGTCCTTTGTGGTTGTCGACTCCCGATAAAGCTGGATTTCGGACATGGATTTTCGACCGAAATCCTCGTGCTATAATCTTTTATTCTCAGTTGCTTAGAGCACGGAGGACGGTATCGATAAGCGTTTTATCCGCATCAACGATCGCATTCGGGCGCGCGAAATTCGCGTGATTGACGACGAAGGCAATCAGCTCGGCATCTTGCCGCCCTACGAGGCGATCAAGAAAGCCCGCGAGAAGAATCTGGACCTGGTTGAGATTTCGCCCACCGCGCAGCCTCCCGTATGCCGCATCATGGATTATGGGAAGTATCTCTACCAGCAGGAAAAGAAAGAGCGCGAAGCCAAGAAGCACCAGAAGACGATCACCGTAAAAGAGGTCAAGTTCCGCATCAATGTGGACGACCACGATTACGAGACCAAGAAGAATCACGTGTTGCGCTTCCTGGACGAAGGGGACAAGGTCAAGGCGACGATCTTTTTCCGCGGCCGCGAGATGACGCGCACCAGCCTGGGCCGGCAAATTCTGGAGCGGTTGATCAAGGACGTGGAAGCGCACAGTATTGTGGAGTTTCGTCCGCGGCAAGAGGGCAACACGCTGCACGCGATCCTGGCGCCGAAGAAGGTCGATGTGCCCAAGAAGGCGGAGAAGCCGCGGCCCGCGGTGCAGAGCGCGCCCAGTCCGGACGTGGCGCCGGTGCAGGTGGCGAAGCCGGCGTCGTAACTGGTTTACATCGCAGAGAAGTAAGAAGCAGGTTCCTCGCTCCGCTCGGAATGACAAGCCTGGTCTGGGCGGTATCTGATATCAGAAGCGAGCACCACGAAAAAGCTGAAAGCTGAAAGCTGACAGCCGAGAGCTGACAGCTGCTCCTGAGGACTTATGCCAAAACTGAAAACACACAAAGGCGCCGCCAAGCGCTTCAAGAAAACGGCGACGGGCAAGGTGAAGCGGGGACACGCGAAACTGCGTCACATCCTGACGTCGAAGGATAAGAAGAACAAGCGGAAACTCGGCAAGTCGGCTTTGGTGAGCGATGGCGATCTCGCCAAGGTGCTGCGGATGATTCCGTACCAGTGAGAAGAATGCCGAATTGCGATTTTCGATTGCCGATTGATCTGGCGGGTTCCAATCGAAAATTGGCAATCATGCAATCGGCAATTGACTCAGGCGTGTGAAGAGGTCAGCGAATTCTTCCTTACCTCCAGCCGCCATAAGACGAAAGCAAAAAGGAGAAAGTCATGCCTCGTGTAAAGCGCGGGACCAAACGCCGCGCCAAGCGTAAGAAGATACTTGACCGCGCCAGCGGTTACTTCCTGACAAAATCGAAACTGTACCGCTCAGCCAAAGAAGCGGTCGAGCGCGGGCTGAAGTTTGCCTACTCCGGGCGCAAGCAGCGCAAGCGGCAGTTCCGCTCCCTATGGATCGTGCGCATCGGCGCCGCTGCCAAGCTGAACGGGATGAGCTATAACCAGTTCATCCACGGGCTGAAAAAGGCGGGCGTAGAACTGGACCGCAAGATTCTGGCGGACCTGGCCGTGAACGATCCGGCGGGTTTTGCCAGCCTGGCGGGACAGGCGAAGGGCGCGATCGGGGCCGCGTAGGCAGCTTTCAGTCGTCAGCTTTCAGCAGTCAGCCTAACGTATTGTCATTCCGAGCGCTCGCAGCCGCGCACAGCGCGGAGAGAGCGCCGAGGAACCTCGGGTTCAGCCGGCGCCGGCGAGAACCCAGGTCCCTCGCTTCGCTCGGGATGACAATCCTTTATGAGCGTTCAGATCATCGTGGCATACACCGTTCCCAAGTTAGCGGACTATTCAGAGAGGGAGTTGGATGAGGCAGTCGCACATTTTCGTCTTGCCCTTAAGACTGAAAGCAGCGAGATTGATCTTAAGGTATGTGACCCGGCGCTGACCCCAGCCGTCCGACAGGACTTGCTTAGGAAGTTTCGCGACAGATGGCTGGGCCGGAAGTCTGGTCTTTTCGGTCACCTCAACGATCTTTGGCTTAAGAATGCCCCACCCGATCGCAAAAAGCATGTCGGCCAGTTGATAAATGAAGTAAAACAGACCGACCTACCTCAGATTGAGCAACTCGTTAAGGAACGGGATCTAATCGCCCGGCAGTCGTCAGATGCCATCCGCTCCCTTCAAGTCTTCGACGACGTGACGACAGAGTCGGTCGACATCACACTTCCCGGCGCGCGGCGGCCGATCGGCGCCGAGCATCCGATTCTGAAAACTTCGCGGGAGATTGTCGGCGTGTTTCAGAAGCTCGGATACTCCGTCGCCGAAGGGCCGGTCGTAGAGACCGACTACTACAATTTCGAGGCGCTGAATTTTCCTCCGAACCATCCGGCGCGGGATACGCAAGACACGCTGTTCATTGCGGGGCAGGGGGCGAAACCGCAGCGCGAGCGGCTGCTGCTGCGCACGCATACTTCGCCGGTTCAGATTCGGACCATGGAGAAGATGCGGCCGCCGATCCGCATTGTGATTCCCGGCGTCGTGCATCGCAACGATCCGCCAGACGCCAGCCATTCGCCGATGTTCAATCAGATTGAAGGCCTCGCGGTCGACACCAACATTACTTTCGGCGACCTGAAGGGCACGCTTGACTATGCGATGAAAGCGCTGTTCGGATCGAGCGTGAAGACGCACTTCCGGCCGTCGTTCTTCCCGTTCACCGAGCCGAGCGCGGAATTGTATGTGACCTGCTTTATCTGCGGAGGCAGCGGCAAGCGCGGCTCCGACCCGTGCCGGCCCTGCAAGCAGACGGGATGGATCGAAGTGCTCGGCTGTGGCATGGTCGATCCCAACGTGTTCGAGTTTGTGAAGGACAATGGGTATGACCCGAAGCGCGTTTCGGGATTCGCTTTCGGCATGGGCACGGACCGGCTCGCGCTGCTGAAATACGGGGTGGACGATCTGCAGCTGTTCTTCCAGGGGGATGTAAGGTTCTTGGAGATGTTTGGGTAAAGCAGTTTCTAGCTCCTGGCGGCTAGCTTCTAGCTCAATTGCGAGCCGGTTGGCTAGCCGCTGGAAGCTAGGAGCTAGAAGCTTCTCATGAAACTTTCTGCACAATGGATTCGCGACTTTGTTGATCTCACGGTCGACGATCGTCAGCTTGCGCACGACTTGACCGATGTCGGGATTTCGATTGAGGGCATCGAAGGGTTGGGCGCGGATACCGTGTTTGAGGTCGAGATTGGGACGAACCGTCCGGACGCGATGAATCATTACGGGGTGGCGCGGGAAGCGGCTGCGATCTATGATCTGCCGCTGAAACCGATTGCGCCACAGCTGCCCGCAGCGGCTAAAGCCGCGTCCAATAAGGCGTCTGACGGCGCGGCTGGAAGCCGCGCCCTTTCAAGGCGGGCCAAGGGTAAGACCGGAACTGGACCTTCCGACTCACACGACGCACCGTTTCCCATCATCGTCGAGGAGCCGGAACTTTGCCCTCGATTCTCGGGGCGGGTGATTCGCAACACGCGCGTTAAGCCGTCGCCGGACACGGTTGCCCATCGGTTGCAGCTACTCGAGAAGCGGCCGATTTCGAACGCCGTCGATGCGACCAATTACGTGTTGTGGGAGATCGGAAAGCCGACCCACGTTTTCGATCTGGATCTGCTCGACGGCGGGAAGATCGTGGTGCGCAAGGCGCGCAGAGGCGAGGTCTTGAAAACGCTCGATGGCGTTGAGCGCAAGCTGACCACGGAAGATCTCGTCGTTTGCGACGCCAAGAAGCCGGTGGGCCTCGCGGGCGTGATGGGCGGCTACGACACGATGATTACCGAGAAGACTCGGAATATTTTGATCGAGTCTGCCTGGTGGGATCCGATCACGGTCCGCAAGGCATCTCGGCGGCATGCGTTGCATACGGACGCTTCGCACCGGTTTGAGCGGGGGGCCGATTTCGAGTCGACGGTGTTGTCGTGCGATCTGGTCGCGCGCATGATTCTGGAATCGGGTGGTGGCGACCCGGCCGGCGATGTGGTCGACGTCGTCTCGAAGCACATGGAGCAGGCGCCCGTGCTGCTGCATGTGTCAGAGGTGCGGCGCATCTTGGGCGGGAGTCTCGATGCGGGGCAGATTTTCCGTCTGCTCAAAAGACTTGGATTCAGCCTGGTGCCGGAGGGGCAGGACGATGAGCAGTTCCGCGTGCATATCCCCAGCTGGCGTCTGGATGTGGAGCGCGAGATTGATGTGATCGAAGAAATCGCGCGGCTGCATGGGTATGACAAGTTCGAGAGCACGCTTCCGGCGTACAGCGGGGCGGTGGTAGAACTGCCGCATGCCGCGGTGGATGCGGCATTTCGCAGGCGGGCGCTGGCGCTGGGGTACAACGAGGCGCTGTCGCTGACGTTTATTTCGCACGACGATGCGGAGAAGTTCTCTGCCGGGACGAAGGTGCTGGAGTTGGAGAATCCGTTGAGCGAAGAGGCTTCGGTGATGCGCACCTCGCTCGTGCCCGGGATGCTGGACATGCTGGCGCGGAATTTGAATCGCGATGTGACGGAGGCGCGGTTGTTCGAGATGGGCAGCGTGTATGAGACGCGCGATGGCGAGCGCATCGAACCGATGCGGGCGTGCCTGGGCGCGACGGCGGCGGCGGTACGGGCGGCTTTGCCGGCGGGCGGAGCGCTCGATGCGAGCAAGGGCGAGCAGGCGGCTGCGGCGGAGGCGTTTCGCGGGTTCAAGGGCGACGTGGAGAATCTGCTGGCGGCTTTTGCGGGCGAGGCGAGCTTCGACCGGGAGACGGCGGAGTATTTTCATCCTGGGCGGTCGGCGCAGGCGCGGCTCAATGGCGCGGTGGTAGCGCAGTTCGGGCAGGTTCATCCCGAGGTGGCGGCGGCGCGCAAGCTGAGGCAGGATGTGTTCCTGGCGGAGTTTGATTTCGAGCAGTTGTACAAGCGCGGGCTGCGGCCGGTGCGGTTTGCGCCGCTGGCGAAATATCCGGCGGTGGAGCGGGATTTCTCGTTCGTGTTTGCCGACGAGGTTTCGTTCGCGCAGATGTCGGCGCGCGCTAAGGGCGCGGGGGTGGCCGAACTGCGGGAATTCAAGCCCGTGGAGATTTTCCGGGGCGGCTCGATTGGCGCGGGGAAATATTCGATACTGCTGCGTGTTACGTTTCAGTCGGCGGAACGGACGCTGCGCGAGGACGAGATTGCGCAGTGGGCGGGGAAGATTGTGGCCGCGCTGACTGGTTTGGGCGGCGTGCAAAGGGCGTAGTCGACTCCGCTGATTAGGGAAAATCCTCACGTCTCGCAAAAGATGCGAGACATGGGGCACCCGTCAGCCATTCCCGCGGCTTGTCCCTCGGAATCCAACCCATGGTTCCGATCCGCGCGAGATCCCTCCGCCCGCTGGTAAAAGCGCGGGCGTTCGGGATGACGCCTCAGAAAAACAAGTTCTGGCGCTGTCGGGCTTCGCTTGACCGGAGAGCCGAGGGCGGCTGTCCCCACATAATTAGATGATTATGCACTTGACACATCATGCCCTTTTGTGCCATGATGGGCCTGTATTCGGGAGTGCCCATCATGAACCTGTTAGACATCCACAAAGAGCTGAACACCGAAGAGAAGTGCCTGACCTTCCTAGAGCATATGCGCTGGCCGGAGGGAGTCAGGTGCGTAGCCTGTGAATCGCTGAGGATTTCGCGGATCACGGCGAAGGGTAAGCTCAACAAGAAGACAGGCAAGCGCAGCCCGGACCGCAAGCTCTACCAATGTAACGACTGCCGCTTCCAGTTCACCGCCACCACGGGCACCGTCTACCACGACACCCACCTGCCCCTGACGCACTGGTTTCTCGCCATTGCGCTCATCACCGAATCGAAAAAGGGAATCTCTGCCAACCAGTTGAAGCGCGCTCTGGGCGTGAACTACCGCACCGCGTGGTATCTGGCGCACCGCATTCGCAAAGCGATGGTCGAAGCGAATCCGCCCAAGCTTAGAGGCACCGTGGAAGTGGACGAGACCTAC
>Ga0310037_10002050_pt1 | contig 10678 bp, 9 predicted proteins | sample Sb_taG_11_FD_200239 | JGI IMG/M metagenome (GOLD analysis project Ga0310037, IMG submission 200239) | Peat soil microbial communities from Weissenstadt, Germany - Sb_50d_3_AS metaG (v2) (version 2) | ecosystem: Environmental > Terrestrial > Soil > Wetlands > Peat | place: Germany: Weissenstadt...
CGATCGAAGCGTCGGCGAAGGCCAGCGCTACGGCCAGGCGGACCCACAGGTTCTGCCACAGGTACGGGCGGTCACGCATAGCGGCGGAGGGTGAGGCGGGCCAGGGCGCCGAAGATCAACGTCAGCACGGCGAGGTGGATGAGCGGGCCGACGATCCCCGGCGCCGTGCCGCTGAACGCGTTGTTGACGGCGTCCAGCGCCGCCTTGAACGGGAACACGAACGACACGGCGTCAAGCACCTTCTTCAGCGTGCCCGATACGGCGTCCGCCGGGATCAGCGCGATGAACGCGATCGGCAGCGCGATGAGGAAGGCCATCAGCGAGGCGACGCTGACGTCGCGGGCGAGGCCGCCGATCGCTACGCCGAGCGCGCCAAAGGCAAGGCCGCCGAGCGCCAGGGCGAGCACCCACAGCTCGAAGCGGCCCCAGTCGAGGTGCACGAACAGCGACACGAACGCGGCCATCAGCAGCGTCACGGCGGCCGCGCAAACGGCCGACAGGACGATCTTCTCGGACAGCAGCCCACTCGGCGAGATCAGCCCGCGGACGAGCCGGGAGTAGGCGTGTTCGGACCGCTCGATCGCGAGCATCCCGGACGCGAGCAGCAGTGTGACGAACATCAGCGAGACGATCACGGCGATCGCGACCGCGTAGGAGTCGGTGGGGGTGGTCTTGCCGGAGAGCTGGGTCAGGTTCACCGTCAGCGGGTTGCCGATCGAGCCGAGCACCGGCGTAGCGAACCCGAGCCCCTCGATCGCGAGGTCGGCGAACGACACGACCTGGCGCAGGGCGACGCGCAGCGGCGAGTGCGCGGGCAGCGAGCTGAGCGCCCCCTGGACGATCGCGCGCGAGTCGCGGAGACCCAGCAGATGGAAGTTCTGCCCGAGGAACTGGATCGTGCCGCCGTTCAGCACCTGCTCCAGGTCGGTGATCGCCACGCGGAGCACCTGCTTGGACACCGCCTGCTCGACCTGGCTCAGCCGCGAGGTGATCGCCTGGTCGACAAACTGGCGCTCGAGCGGGTTCTTCGAGTTCAGCACGACGTCGACGGTCGGGCTACCGACCCCGGTCGTGATCAGGCTCTGGATCTGGCTGACGATGTCCGACGGGATGATCAGCGCAGCGAGCGCGTCCCCGTTCTGGACCTTCGCGATCGCCTCCTGGCGCGAGCTGACTTTGATCGGCTGGATCGACTGGAACAGCTCCTTGGCGTAGGCCGAAACGTTGATCTGCTGGTTGCCGAAGCCGATCTTGCCCTTGCCGGCCGGGACCTCGCTGTAGAACGCGACCTTGGGCTTGCCCGGCGGGCTGGAGAGGGCGAAGCCGATCATCAGCGCGATCGCCACCGGGTAGATCGCCAGCAGGGCGGTCAGCAGCGGCGAGCGCTTGAGGATCTGGAGATCCTTGATGAACAGCCAGCGCACCGGGTCAATGGCCTCGCTCGTGGAGGAAGCGCACGAAGGCCGCCTCGAAGTCGCGCGGGTCACCGCCGACGGTCTGCTCGAGCTCGGCCGGCGTCCCCGTGAACAGCAGCTCGCCGTCGACGAGGACGAGCACGCGGGTGGCGTAGCGCTCGGCCTCGGCGACGTTGTGGCTGGAGAAGACCACCGCGGTCCCGCCGCCCGCGAGGTGTCCGATGAACTCCCACAGCCGCTCGCGCTGGCGCGGGTCGAGTGACGCAGACGGTTCATCGAGCAGCAGTACCGAGGGTTTCGAGAGCAGGCCGATGGCGATGTTCACGCGCTGCCGGTTGCCGCCGGAGAGCCGACCGACCTCCTCGTCGGCACGGTCCTCGAGGCCGGTCTGCTCGAGCATCTGGGTGACGGCAGCTTCGGGATCGGCGAGCTTCTCGAGGCGCGCGAACAGGCGGAGGTTCTCCGCGGCCGACAGCTTCGAGTAGAGCGCCGGCTGCTGTGGCACCCACCCGATCTCCGACGGGCTGCGCGTGATTTCGCCCTCGGTGGCGGGGAGCACCCCGGCGAGGATCGAGAGCAGCGTCGTCTTGCCGGCGCCGTTGGGCCCGATGATCGCGAGCAACTCGCCTGCCTGCAGCTCGAAGCTGACGTTCTGGAGCGCCGTCCTCGTGCCGAAGCGCTTGGTCAGCGAACGAGCCGCCAGGGATGCGGACGCGCCGCCGGTGGCGGTGCTGGTCGACACGGGCCGCAGGCTAGCTCAGCTGGGCGTGTGGACGCGCGGCTCGAGGGAGGCGCCGCACGCCCGGCAGAACTCGTCGCCGGGACGGGCCGCCGTGCGGCAGTCGGGACATCGGTCCGGGCCGATGTGGAGCACCCCCGTATCCGGGGCGACCGTGCCCCACGGCTCGAGCACGAGGTGCTTGCGCAGATACAGGACCGTCTGGCGGATCACCGCTGCCACGGGGAGTGCGACCAGCGCGCCGGCGATGCCGTACAGCTGGTAGCCGATCAGGAGCGCCAGGATGATCAGGATCGGGTTGATCCGCAGTGAGATCCGGAACACCTGGGGCGCGACGAAGTGCCCCTCCAGCTGTTGCAGGGTGACGAACAGGAGCACCACCCACAGCGCGCTGATCGGATCGTTGAACAGCGCCACCAGAATCGCCGGCAGCGGGCCGATGATCGGACCGACGTAGGGAATGAACTCCATCAGCCCGTAGAAGGCGCCGAAGAACACGGCGTAGTGCTCGCCGGCCGGGAAGATGCCGACGACCCCGAAGATCCAGAGGGCCACGGCGGCGCTGGCGCCCATGATCAGGCTGAACAGCAGCTGGCCGCGGACGTAGCCGAACACCGCGCGCTGGACGAGCAGCGGGAAGTCGTCCTCGGGCGTGCCGTCGCCCGGCGGCATGATCCGGCGGACCAGCTCGCCGATCTGCTTGCCGTACACGAGCAGGTAGATCGACAGCACCAGCATCAGCACCAGGTCGAATCCGATCGTCACGATCTGCGCGAGCAGGTCGCGCGAGTAGGAGACGATGCTGCCCGAGCTCTTGACGACGCGATGCTCCAGCGACTGCAGCGCGGTCTGACCCTGCTGCTGGATCTGGACCTTGATCCCGTGTTGGTTCAGCCACCTCTGGAAGTTCGCGAGGTCGTGGTTCGCGCGGTCGACAATGTGCGGGACGTCGGCGGCGAAGCGGTTGACCTGCGTGCTGATCGGGTCCGAGAGGAGCACGCCGATCCCGGCGAGTGCGCCGAAGCCGGCGACGTAGATCAGCGCGATCGCCGCTCCCCGCGGCATCGTCCGCTCCAGGAGCCTGACCACGGGGTTGAGGATCAAGGCGATCACGCTCGCGGCGATCAGGATCAGGAGGACGGGGCCAGCGGCCCGGGCCAGCGCCCACAACCCGAGCAGCGCCAGCGGCAGCAGCACGAGCTGGATCCAGCGCGGGACCACGACGGGCGGAACCGGAGCGCCGGCCGATGGCAGGTCGGACGGCTCGGACTCGAGCGCCTCGTCGGCGCGCTCCTCGCGCTCCGCCTCGTCCTGGGGCTGATCGTGCGCCTGCGGAGCAGAACTCTGCTTAGAAGCTCTTAACCGCATACTGATGGAAGTATGGGCCCCGCGTGGACATGACTGAAGACGAGATCGGCATCTTGTTCGTCGGCGATGTGGTCGGCGGGATCGGGAAGCGAACGCTGCTGAAGCTGTTGCCGACGCTCCGCGATCGCCTCGAGCCCGCGTTCGTCGTCGTCAACGCCGAGAACGCCGCCGGCGGGCTCGGGATCACGCCGCGGATCGCCGACGAGCTGTTCGCGGCGGGGGTCGACGTGATCACGCTGGGAAACCACACGTATCGCCACCGTGAGATCTACCCGTATCTCGACGCTCACGAGCGCATCCTGCGGCCGGCGAACTTTCTGCGCAGCCAGCCCGGCCATGGGTGGTGCGTGGTCGCGCACGACGGCGTCCGGCTCGGCGTCGTGTCGCTGTCCGGGAATCTGTTCATGAACGCCGGCCGGCCGGCGTTCGCCGAGGTCGACGCGGTGCTGCACGCGATGAAGGGCGACGTCGATCACGTGCTCGTCGACATGCACGCCGAGGCGACGAGCGAGAAGGTGGGCATGGGGTGGCATCTTGACGGGCGTGTGACCGCCGTGCTCGGGACGCACACGCATGTGCCGACCGCGGACGCGCGGATCCTCCCCGGCGGCACGGCGTACATCACTGACGTCGGGATGACGGGGCCGCGAGGCGGGGTGATAGGCGTCAAACGGGAGCTCGCCATCGAGTCGATGGTCACGAAGATGCCCGTCAAATTCGAGACCTCGACCGAGGATCCGTGGATCAACGCAGTCTTGATCCGGACGGATGGTGCTTTGCGGGCTCGGTCTATTGAACAGGTGCTTGAGCCGGCACCGGGGGTCGTCTAACGGCGTCGCGTTGGGGGCGGGACTGGTCGCGCGGCCAGGCCCGCCTGTGCACGCCTCTCGAGGCCCTCGGCGGCGCTCCGTGGCTGGCTTAGTGAGGCGCGGGCACCGGTCGTTTGCGGCGCGCCTTCGCTGGCGCCTCGGCCGAGGTCCGGGTGGAAGCGCGCCAATCGTGGCCATGGCCTCATGGCTCATTTAAAGCTGGGGGCTGTGAGGCGCTTGGCGTCCCGACGATTAGCCCCCGGAGACGGGGGGTCTGGTTGGCGTCCCCCGCCCCTCGCGTTCGACGCAGACCGCCGAACAATCGGTCCCAACACGCACGGGGCGGGGGACGTCCTGCCAGACCCCCCTACGTAAGAGCAGGGGCAACCGGCGCCGGGGCCGCCTCGTACGAATCGTTGCGTCGCAACGCCCACCCGATCTCTGAGGGGAAGGAGCCGATCAGGGCCACGATCACGAACGGGAAGAACCACGGGATGTAGAGGTAGAACCAATGGGTCAGGCCGAGCTGGAAGGCGATCAGGATGGCGGCGCCGAGCGCGCCTACCTCGACGATTGTGCGGTGGCGGGGGACGAAGGCGGCGGCGATCGTGAGCGCCACCGCGAACGCCTGGACGAGGTGCTGCTCGAGGCTGAGCCCGCCCCACAGACCCCACACCGAGAACGGCGAGGTGCGGTCGATCTGGGACTCGAGCGAGTCGTGCCAGAAGGTATGGAAGTTGTTGTCGAGGATCACCGGCAGCATCACGATCACCGCGGTCAGCGCGAACGCGCCGGTGAACGCCACCAGCTTGCGCTTGGGCGGCCAGGTCGAGCCCTCGCCGCGGGCGAACAGCGGGAACAGGATTAGCGGCGCGAACTTGGCGAAACCGGCGAGGGCAGTGGCCACGCCGCGCGCCGGCGCCGAGGTGATCACGAGCATCGCCAGCACGAGCAGCATCGCGACCAGCGAGTCGTTGCTGTTCGAGCTGAGCGTGTACAGCGTGAACGGATAGGCGACCCACAGATAAGCGAAGACGACGCCGGTCGAGGGGCCGCGGATCCGGCGCCCGAGGAAGAACAGGCCGATCAGCGTCAGCACGTCGAAGGCGATCGCGGCGGCGTGGGCGGCGGGCAGCGTGTCCCACGTGCCGCTCCAGCCGAAGATCGCCGTGAACGGGACGTAGGCGTAGTAGTTGACCGGGCCGTAGGTGTCGCCGTGGACGTTGTCAGACGGGTAGTTGCCGTACAGCGGGTGGTCGTGCAGGAGCTTGGAGGAGCCGATCACGCCGGCGTACCCGACGTCGATCACGTTCGAGTTGGTCAGGTTGAGCCCGACGCGGAAGCCGAGGAGGAAGACGACGCCAACGGCCAGCCAGGTGGCGGGGACGAGCAGGCGCAGCGGCTGGCGGGGACGCCCCTTGCCGAACGCCACCAGCAGCATCCGCACGAGCAGGTAGAGCAGGAACGGGTACGCGAGCGGGACCGAGAGGCCGATCAGCGCGTGGTTGAAGAACGCCAGCGAGATCGAGAAGCCCAGCAGCATCACCAGGTCGAGGTGCAGCAGTGTCAGCCGCCGGTTCCCGCGGCGCAGCGGCAGGAACGGAGCGATGAACAGCAGGCACAACGGCAGCCACACGTAGACGGCGTTGACCCGCCGCCCGAACGCTCCCGGGTAGCCCCGCGCCATCGTCCACGCCACCTGGAACCCGGTCCACGCCTCGGTCACCTTGCCGGTCGAGTCGTCGACGTAGACCTGGGCCAGCTCCTTGCCGTTCGGCCCCGGCGAGAACCAGCTCACCTGCCACTGGCCCGGCCCCTTGGTGTACTCGTAGGGACGGGCGGTGGGATGGCGGTGACGCTCGGCGACGATCTTCGGGACAACCGCGGCGATCCGCTCGACCTGCGCCGCCGTCAGCCGGAACCCGGCCGGGGGCTTGTTCAGGTCGGTGACGAGCACCGGCGCACCCGGTTGAATCGCTACCGTCGAGGTCGAGGTCGAGGCGGCCCGGGCCAGGCCCGGGGAGAACAGCATCGCGAGTAAAGCCAGGACCGCGAGCGGCGCTGCGCGGCGCGGCGGCAAACGGCTTACGCCCGGAAGCTCCAAAGCTTCTGCCCCAGGAACGACAACGGCGTCCCTGCGGCAATCGCGATCGCTTGCGCGAACACCTTCTCCATGCCGGTGCTGCTCACCAGCCCAACCAGGATCACGTAGGTGAAGCCGAACGTGAGCAGCGAGACCGTGAAGAAGCGAGCCGCCTGGTCGACCGGATGGTGGTGCTTGGCGTCGAAGGTCCAGTGACGGTTCCACCAGAAGTTGTTGGCCACCGAAACGACGAAAGCGATCACCGCGGACAGCCGGTAGTCGATCGCGAAGAGGTGCACGCAGGCGGCGAACACCGCAAGGTTGACTACATAGCCAGTCGCCCCAACGGCCGCGAACCGGCCGAGCTGGACCCAGTTGTGCGTGCGGCGGATCCCATGCCGCACCCGCGCACGGAACGGGAGCTCGACGGTGGTTGTCAGTTCATCGGGCATCGGGGGAATGTATCGGCGGTACGTCGGGCGTACGTAAGAGTTACCGGCGCTAACGGGGTCCTAATCCGAGTTTCTAACGGATTCGAGCCCGAAGTGCGAACACACGAGGGGTGCGACGTCGCGCAAGGACCAAAGCTCGCGCACGTCACTGGAATCCGGTCCGGTGCCGCACCACATCAGCGCCCCGAGCGAGTCGGAGCGATGGAGCGAGCCGTGGGATCCACCGCCGACGTGGTCGGCGCCGCCCCAGTCGACGAACTCGTAGCCGGGCGCGGCCGACAGCAGCAGATCGCCGGCCGTCGGACAGCTCAGCGCCGACCAGATCCGGGCGAGCGCGTCGGGGTATTCGGTGCACAGAAACTGTCCGTCCTGCACCTCGGCGAGGAGCGTGGAGAGGTCGCCGTCGACGCTCCAGTGCTCGCCACGGCGATCGGCGAGCTCGCCGCCGGGGGCGAATCGAAGCTCGCCCCGAGCGCTGCGGACGATCGCCTCGCCGTTGCCCAGCCACATCGCCAGATCGACGCCGCCAAGATCCTTGACCGCCTCGACGGAACGGTTGAGAACGTCGTCGCGAGTGTCCAGGTCGAGCGCGTAAACCATCGCCGAGCGCTGCGCCGGGCTGAGCGCGACCTCGGCGCCCACCGACCGCGACGCGCTGGGCGTGGCTACGTCGAAGTCCGTGAACGCCTGGTCGAGGCGGATTCGCTCCTCGACCGGCGCTTGCGAATGGTCCGAAGTGACGATCACGGCGTGGGTCTCCAGGAACGCGTCCGGGCCTCCCGCGGCGTGCATCAGCCGCTCGAGCTGACGGTCCGCGGCGGCGATCGAAGTGACCTGCGCGTGCGGCCCGTTCTTGTGCGACCACGCGTCGTTGTCGGGCAGCGAGAACAGCAGGAAGTCGAACAGGTCGTGCTCGACGAGATACGCGCCGACGCAGCCCGTGTGCTGATCGCGGATGCCGGGCATCCCGAGCTGGCCGCGGCAGCCAGTCTTGCGGCTCGCGTACAGGTCGGCGTAGAACAGTTCCTGGGGCCCGTCGATCGTCCGTCGAAACAGGGTCGAGGTGACGATCCGGGCGAGCGCGGTCTCGTTCGAGACCTCGTGGTGGTGTCGGCCGCGGTAGATCAGATAAGTCGTGCCCGCGGTGCGGACCTCGGCGTCGTCGAGCGATTCGAAGACGGTGTCGACGTCGTGCGAGAGGTGCTCGGCGTTCATCCGGTAGACGGTGTCCGTCAGCGACCGGAGCACGCCGAACTGCCGGGACGCGGAGAAGCTCGATCCGTACTCGACGTACCGGGCCTCCTCGCGGTGGTACCAGTTCATCGACGGGATCAGATGGCGGTCGGGTCCGACGCCTGTCGTGATCGTCGCCGCGCAGACGGGCGTGACCGACGGAAACGCGGCGACGCAGTCGTCGACGTACACGCCCTCGTCGCGAATTCGCTGCAGGGCGGGGGCCCGCCCGGTGGCGATCGCGCGGTCGAGCATCGCGGGCTTGAGCGCGTCGATCACGACGAGCACGAGCTTCTTCTTGCTCGCCTTGCGCTTCTTGGCCGCGGGGCTCACCGGAGGATCCGGAGCCCGGCGTACTTCTGGTCAGCGCGCCTGCGGTTGGCCAGGAGCAGCCACAGGAGCAGCACGACGCCGATCAGCCCGACCGGCGGCGCGACGACCGACAGCGCCGCTAGGGCAACGGCGGCGGCCTCGGCGAACAGCGGGACCGCGGACGCCGCCTCGGTGTCGAGCCGGGCCCGGACGCGCGCCAGCAGCGGTACGGTCGCGGCGATCCCGATCGCTGCGCAGATCACGCCCCCGATCAGGCCGGGCCAGGCGGCGTAATGGCCCCGGGCCAGGGATCCGGCGAAGAACACGGCGCCGAGCGCGAGCGATGCGACCGCGAGCACGATCGCGAGGGGACGATGACCCGCGGCCTTCTCGGTGACGCGCCGCTCGACCAGCGCCAGCACGATCACCAGCACGACCAAAACCAGGAGGAACACCGCTCCCTGCAGAAATGAATAGTCCGTGTGCTTGAAGTGGATCTCGACGTTGTCGGCGGCGAGCGCGCCGACCACGACGGAAGGCAGGAACGGGCGGATTCCAATCGCCGTGGCGATGCCCATGCCCTGGAAGATGTCGAATGCGAGATGCACCGTGCTGTACCGTGAGTGAACGTGACGATAGACAAAAGGGCAGGACGAGCCCGGGGCGCACGGACGCGATGAGCTCAGGCGGTGGTCTCAGCCGGCGCCCGCGGTCCACGGCACGGGACATCGAGCGCTACGCGAGACTGTTCGCCGAGAGGACGAAGGTAATGAAGTCCTCGGCGATGCGCGATCTGATGGCGCTGACCGAGCGCGACGACGTGATCTCGCTGGCGGGCGGGCTGCCGGATACCTCAACGTTCCCGCCGGATTCCTACGCGGCGCTGATGAGCACGGTCGCGGTCGACTCGTGCGCCCGCGCGCTCCAGTACAGCCCGACCGATGGGCTCGAGCTCGTCAAGCGCTGCATCATCCAGGTGATGAGGGCCGAGGGGCTCGAGATCGAGGCCGACGAGCTGCTCGTGACGACCGGCGGCCAGCAGGTGATCGACCTCGTCTGCAAGACGCTGCTCGACCCCGGCGACGTGGTCGTGACCGAGGCGCCCACCTATCCGGGCGCTGTCCCCACGTTCTGCGCCTACCAGGCGGACGTCGTGCAGGTGACGATGGATCGGGACGGGATGCGCGTCGACGAGCTCGCCGCCGTGCTCGATGGCCTCGGGGCTACGGGCAGGCGGCCCAAGTTCATCTACACGGTTCCGAACTTCCACAACCCCGCCGGCGTGACGCTGTCGCTCGAGCGCCGGCGTGAGCTCGTCCGGGTCGCCGCCGAGCGGGAGCTGCTGATCCTCGAGGACAACCCCTACGGACTGCTCCGCTACGAGGGGACGCCGCTGCCGACGCTGCGCGCGCTCGACGACGAGTTCGTGATCTACGCCAGCACGTTCTCGAAGATCCTCTCGCCGGGGGTTCGGCTCGGGTGGACGGCGGCGCCGGCGCCGATCCTCCAGAAGATGAACATCGGCAAGCAGGCCTCGGACCTGTGCTCGTCGTCGATCTCGCAGCACTTCGTCGGGGCCTACTTCGACTCGGGTCCGTGGGAGGACTACGTGCGCTCGCTGATCGAGATCTACCGTCGCCGGCGCGATGTGATGCTCGACTCGCTCGCCGAGAACTTCCCGCGCGAGGCGGAGTGGACCCACCCCCAGGGGGGTCTGTTCATCTGGGTGACGCTGCCCGACTACATCGACACCACCGACCTGCTGGCGCGGGCCCTGGAGGAACACGTGGCGTTCGTGCCCGGCCGCGCGGCGTACGTCGACGGCCGCGGGGGCTCGTCGATGAGGCTGAACTTCTCCGGCGTCGACGAGGACGAGATCCGCGAGGGGGTCCGCCGGATCGGCGAGGTCGTATGCGAGCAGGTGGCTCTGTACGGCACCCTGACCGGCGCCCGCGTTCCCAGCCCGCGGCGAACCGATCGCGCCCCGGCCGTGGCCGAAACCGCAGCCGAGTCGGAGCTCGCCAAGGTTCTCCACCTCCGGAGCAAGCGCACCCAGGCCGGCTAGTGTGCGCGTGGCGGTGCTCAAGGGCGGGCGCTCGCTGGAGCGCCAGGTCTCACTGAAGTCGGGCGCGCGCGTCGAGGACGCGCTCAAGCGCCTCGGGCACGAGGTGATCCCGATCGATGTCGGCGCCGACCTGGTGGACCAGCTGACCGAGTCCGCGCCCGAGATCGCGTTCGTGGCGCTGCACGGACGCGACGGCGAAGAC
>Ga0310037_10002055_pt1 | contig 10652 bp, 10 predicted proteins | sample Sb_taG_11_FD_200239 | JGI IMG/M metagenome (GOLD analysis project Ga0310037, IMG submission 200239) | Peat soil microbial communities from Weissenstadt, Germany - Sb_50d_3_AS metaG (v2) (version 2) | ecosystem: Environmental > Terrestrial > Soil > Wetlands > Peat | place: Germany: Weissenstadt...
GCGGGCTCGTTGTACCAGGCGATGCGATCGGCGAAGCTGGGGCGATCGCCGCGGCTGTGGCTCTGGCCAGGGACCTCGCCAATACGCCGTCCATCCGCAAGAGCCCGCAATGGCTTGCGGAAGCGGCCGTGGCTGTCGCCGCGCAAGCCGGGCTGACTGCCCGGGTCTGGACCGAAACCGAACTTGGCGACGAAGGCTTCGGTGGCATCACGGCCGTAGGCTCAGGCTCGGCTCGCCCGCCCCGGCTGATTCAGCTGAGCTATCACCCGCCCGGTGCCAGCAGGCACCTGGTGCTGATCGGCAAGGGCATCACGTTCGATACCGGTGGTCTGTCGCTCAAGCCGAACGACGGCATGAAGGCGATGAAGACCGACATGGCCGGTGGCGGCGCGGTGATCGCCGTCATGTCGGCCGTGGCCAAGCTCGGCGTCGCGCACCAGGTCACCGGCCTGATCGCGGCGGCCGAGAACATGCCATCTGGTTCGGCATACCGGCCTGGCGACGTCATCACTCAGTTCGGCGGCCGCACGGTCGAGGTGCTCAACACCGACGCCGAGGGTCGGCTGGTGCTGGCCGACGCGCTGGCATATGCCGACGTCATGCTCGCGCCGGATGTCCTTGTCGATGTCGCCACCCTGACCGGGGCGGCCAGGATCGCACTGGGCAGCACGCATGCGGCGCTCTACTCGACCAGTGATCAGCTAGCGGCAGCGCTCGTGGCGGCTGGTGAGGCGAGCGGAGAGCGCCTCTGGCGGATGCCGCTCGTGCCGGAGTACCGGGAGGCGCTCGACTCGCCCGTCGCCGACCTCGCCAATATCACCAGGGCAGATGGCCAGGCTGGCTCGATCACGGCGGCGCTCTTCCTGCGCGAGTTCGCCGGAGCCCGCGCCTGGGCGCATCTGGACATCGCGGCGGCGGCCAGGTCCGGTTCGGATGACGGTGAACTGACGGCGGGAGCGACCGGCTTCGGGACGAGGCTGCTGCTCCGCTGGCTGCTTGACCAGCCTGCCTGAGGTCCTAGCCGGTCCGCTTCACCGCGGCGAGCAGACCGCCGCCGATCGGCAGCAGCAGCGGGACCAGGTCCTCGTCGGCGGAGATCTGCTCCCGAAGCTCGCCGATCGCGGCGGTATCTGGATCGCGATGCACGGGGTTAGCGCTCTCGTCTGCCCAGAGCGCATTGTCGAAGGCAACGATCCCCCCTGGCCTAAGCAGCCGCAGCGCAGCGGCCAGGTACTCGGGGTACTCGCGCTTGTCGGCGTCGCAGAAGACGAAATCGTAGGCGCCGTCGGCCAGCCGCGGCAGCACCTCAAGCGCACGGCCGGTGATCAGCCGGTACCGGCCGGACGGGAATCCGGCGGCGGTGAAGGCGGCCCGGGCGAGCCGGTGGTGCGAGGGCTCAACGTCGACGCTGGTGAGAACTGACCCGGCTCGCATGCCGCGGAGCAGCCAGATGCCGGAGGTGCCGCAGCCGGTACCGATCTCGACCACCGACCTGGCGCCGATCGCGGCGGCCAGGAAGCGCAGCGCCGCGCCGACCACCGGTGCCACCGGGACAGCGCCGCCCACCTGCTCGGCGTTCCTCCGGGCCGTCAGCAGAAATTCGTCCTCACCGAGAAACTCGTTCAGGATCGCGGGCGTGACGTCTGCGCTGGCGATGGTGACCTCCGGTACCGTGGGTGAACGTCCTCGGGCGGCAGCCTAGCGTCAGCCGCCCTGAGCCGGGAACAGGCCGGGCGTCCCGCACGTTTACGAGTTGCAGTCAGCTAGAGGCAAGCGGGACGCCGCAGGCGGCCTGCCTGCGCAGCAGTTTGCCAGGACGCGGCGCCAGCAGACTGCGGCAGCGGCAGGCGACGCGGCCCCAGGCGGAAGGTTGATCTGCGCCGCAACGGCGGCGGAGCTGCCGCGAGATAGTGATGGAGCTGGGAAGCCGATGCAGACCGAAGCGGCAGAGCAGGCCGCAGGCGAGGCGGCGCAGGGCGCCGACTGGACGCCGCCGAGCTGGGAGGACGTGGTCAGGGACCACTCGGCCCGGGTCTACCGGCTGGCCTACCGGCTGACCGGGAATAGCCACGACGCTGAGGATCTCACCCAGGAAGTCTTCGTCCGCGTGTTCAGGTCCCTGCCCAGCTACACGCCAGGGACATTCGAAGGCTGGCTGCACCGGATCACCACCAATCTGTTCCTGGACATCACGCGCCGGCGGCAGCGGATCAGGTTCGAGGGGCTGGGTGAGGAGACCGCGGCCAGACTTCGTGGCGTCGAGCCGACCCCATCGCAGGCGTTCGACGACCGTCATCTCGACTTCGACATCGCGGCGGCGCTCGCTGACCTGCCCCCCGAATACCGGGCCGCGGTCGTGCTGTGCGACATCGAGGGCCTAACTTACGAGGAAATAGCTGACGTGCTTGGCATCAAGCTCGGCACCGTCCGCAGCCGGATCCACCGTGGCCGCGCCCAGCTCCGCGCGGCCTTGGAACACCGCAGGCCTAGGCATCAGATCGGTCCAGCGGCAGCCGCGGCGGCCGGCTCCGCCGCCAGCGGCCGGCTGACCGCCAAGCCGGCGCTCCTGCCTCAGACCGCCGCTTCCGTCGTACTTGGCGAGGGGGGCTAGCAATGAGCCACCTTGGGCGCTGGCTGTCGGCTCTGGTCGACGGAGAGCTGGACGGGTCCGAGCGCGACCGGGTGCTGATTCATCTGGCCGGATGCGAGTCGTGTCGGCAGGAGGCCAACACGCTGCGGACGCTGAAGCGCCGGATGACCGCTCTCGGCGGCACGTCAGCTGACTCGTCCATCGCCAGCAGGCTGATCGAGCTCGCCCGCTCGGAGCCGGAACATCTCGCGGCTGCGGCGCAATCGCTGCCGCCGGCTCCCTGGGCCGCATGGCCGGCCGCCGGGCCGGCCTTCGGAAGGCGTCAGATCCGGTCCGGCTGGATCCTGGCCGCCGGATCCGCTGGGATGGCACTGGCCGCGATCGGCGCGGCCGCGTTCATGCTCGGCGGAGCACAGCCTGCTCCAGCACCGCGGATCACGCCGGCCTTCGACACCTACTGGCCGCAGCACGACTACGACATGGGCCAGGCGCAAGCTACCCGGCTGGCACCTGCCAGGCAACCAGCCACCAGGCCAGTCGAGCGCAAGCACGCACCGTAACTGCCGTGATCTGGCTGTACTGGCATCGGTGGCGGCCTGCCGTCCTGGCGGTCGGTCTCAGCCTGGCCTCGATGGCGACGCTTGTCATTGTCGCCGGTTCGATAGTGGGGGCCGATCAGCCAGCGCCGGCCCGACGGGCTGCGGCCGGCCGGACCGGTGCGCAGCTGCGACGGCCAGCCCCGTCCGCAGCCGACCTCGCCCGGATCCACCAGGGCGTGCAGCTGATGAGCGCCGCCGCGGTGGCCTGCCAGACTGTCAGCTACCGCGGTGTGCAGATGGTGGCCTGGTGGGGACCCGGTGGTGCCAGCGCATACCTGATCGAGGTCTGGCACCGGCCCGGCGGGCCGGAACTGGCCGAGGGAGATCAGAGTTCCAGCGCCTCAGGGTTCGGCCGGCAGGAGGCAGCGGGCGGCGCCGCGGCCGAAGGCATGCTGAGCTTCTCGACCTCGATGCTGCGCCTGATGCGTGGCAACTACCTGATCGAGTACGCCGGGCCGGGATCATCCGGCGACCGGCCCGCCATCATTGTCGCGGTGCGGCGCGCGGACGGCACGCTGGCGGCCAAGTTCTGGCTGGACGCGGCGACTAGCCTGCCGCTTCGCCGGGAGACGTACGACTCCGGCGGGCGGCTGGTGAACGAGGCGGCCTTCATCGACCTGCAGATCGGCGATCGCGAGGTGGGCGACGTTCCCGCTGCCGGAGCCCTGCCCTGGAGTACCCAGCCTGCCGAGCACGGTCTGGCCAGCCTCCGTGCGCAGGGCTGGTCGCTGCCGGCCACCTTGGCCGGAGATATGACGCTGGTGGCGGTGACCAGCACGATGACCAGGTCAGGCTTCGTGGTCGACGCTTCCTACTCTGACGGCCTGTCTGTCGTTTCGGTGTTCATGCAGCGCGGCGAGCTGCCCCGCGTGCTGCCCGGCTGGCAGCCAGCCGCCGTCCGCGGTCAGCAGGTGTTCTCCGGCGAGCCGGATGAACGGACTCTCGCCTGGGCCGCAGGTGGCTTCGTGTATACCGTGCTCGCTGACGCCCCCCCGGCGACAGTCCAGCGGATGGTCGCTGAACTGCCGCACGACCGGCGGACCGGGTTCTGGCAGCGGGTTGCGCGTGGGCTGAAGCGGATGGGCTCATGGTTCGACCCGTTCAGCTGACCCGCCGGCGGCCGATTGCGGTTAATCTGGTAGCTGCGGACCGCATTGGCGGACGTGGTCACGACAGCAGAAGCGCGAGGCCAGCTTGTTCGATCTGTCGATCACCAAGATCCTGATCCTTGCGGTGCTTGGCCTGATCATCTTCGGTCCGGACCAGCTTCCGAAGATGGCCGCACAGGCCGGCCGGGCATTGCGAGACCTAAGGCGGCTTGCCGACAATGCGAAATCCGATCTGGCCGAGAGCCTCGGGCCCGAGTTCCGGGATTTCGACCTGAACGACCTGAACCCGCGCGCCTTCGTCCGCAAGCATCTGCTCGACGACCTGGCGAGTGACGACGGCTATCAGTGGGCGGGACCGATCGATCCGCGCCCCGCTGCTCCGCTATCCACCGCCGTGCTCCTTGACCCTGGCGAGATTCCGCCGTACGACGCCGAGGCGACCTAGCACTCTGCGGACCAGCTCAAACAGCTGGCCTGGACCTGTCCGCCGGGCGGGTCAGACCGGGGTCAGGCCGAGCTGGCGCCCGGCCAGGCTGCGCGACCGGCCGGCCAGCAGCTGCGCGATCCTGCTCAGCTCGCGCGCGCCTGGGGCCTGCGGGTCGGCGAGCACCAGCGGGACTCCGTCATCGGCTGCCTCCCGGAGCCGCAGATCGATCGGCACCTCGCCGAGCAGCGGTACCTCAGAGCCGCTCAGCCGGGTCAGCGTCTGCGCAACGGCCAGGCCGCCACCGCTGCCGAATACCTCTATCCGCTCGCCGCAGTGCGGGCACGGCAGGTAGGACATGTTCTCGATCACCCCGGCCACCCGCTGATGCAGCTGGCTGGCGAGCGATCCGGCCCGCTCGGCAACCTCGGCCGAAGCGAGCTGGGGCGTGGTCACCACGATCAGCTCAGCACCAGGCACCAGATGCGCGGCCGAGATCGCCACATCCCCGGTGCCCGGCGGCAGGTCGAGCAGCAGCACGTCGAGGTCACCCCAGTAGACGTCGGCGAGGAACTGCTGGAGCAGTCGGTGCAGGATCGGCCCGCGCAGCGGCAGCGGCTCGTTGCCCTTCTTCAGCATGCCGCTGGAGATCGCCTTCACGCCGTGCGCGGACGGCGGCATGATCATCTGTTCAACCTGGGTGGGGCGGCCGGTGACGCCAAGCATCCGCGGCACGGAATGCCCGTAGATATCGGCGTCGAGCAGGCCAACCTTCAGGCCAGCCGCCGCCAGGGCCGCGGCGAGATTGACGGTGACGGTCGACTTGCCCACGCCCCCCTTGCCGCTAGCCACCGCGTAAACCCTGGTCAGCGAGGCGGGACTGGCGAACGGGATCTCCCGCTCTGGCTTGCCGCCGCGAAGCTTGCCCTGCAGCTCACGGCGCTGCTCCTCGCTCATCACGTCAAGCTCGACCCGGACGCTGGATACGCCAGCCAGCTTGCCTACCGCCGCCTGCACGTCGCGGGTGATGGTGTCGCGCAGCGGACAGCCAGAAACCGTCAGCCAGACCTCGACGAGAACCGCTCCGTCGGGCGCTACATCGACGTTCTTGACCATCCCGAGCTCAGTGATCGGCCGGTGAATCTCCGGGTCCTGGACGTTTCCCAGGGCGCGCGTCACTAGCTCGACGGTAGGCGGCGGCTGGGTTGCACCGGACGGGGCTGAGGCTTCCGGACTGGCGTGCGGCGAGGTGGCGGCCATGCGCCCATGCTAGAAGGCCCTGCACACCCCGTCGAACGCCCGGCGTAGCATCATCGAGCCATGACCCGCGCTGATCGGCCCAGAAGGTCCTGCCTCACCGTGCCAGGCAGCAGCGAGCGATTCCTGGCCAGGGCTCAGGGGCTGGCTGCCGACGAGGTGATTCTTGACCTTGAGGACGCTGTCGCGCCGGCTGCGAAGGAGTCGGCCAGGGCAGCTGTCGCGCGGGCCGTCGGCGCGGGGGGCTGGGCTGGCCGGCTGCTGGCCGTCCGGATCAATGACGCGACCAGCCAGTGGGCCTACCGGGATGTGATCGAGGTTGTCGAGTGTGCCGGAGCGCGGCTGGACGTGATCGTGCTGCCCAAGGCGTCCGAGCCAGCCCACATCGTCTGGCTCGACTTGCTGCTCGGCCAGCTTGAGCAGGCGGCGGGCCTGCCGCAGGGCAAGATCATGATCGAGGCGCAGATCGAGGATGCGGCCGGCCTGGTCGCCGTGGATGCCATCGCGGCGGCATCTCGCCGGCTAGCGGCTCTGATCTTCGGCCCGGCCGATTTCATGGCCAGCGTCGGGATGCGGTCGCTGCGGATCGGCGGCCAGCCCACTGACTATGCGGGCGGCGACGCCTTCCACTATCCGCTGCTGCGGATCCTGGTCGCCGCGCGATCGGCCGGGCTGCAGGCGATTGACGGGCCCTATGCCGCGATTGGCGACGTGGCCGGCCTGAGCGCAGCGGCGGCCAGCGTCGCAGCCCTGGGCTACGACGGCAAGTGGGTCATTCATCCGGATCAGATCGAGCCGGTCAACTCGGCCTTCTCGCCGGACCAGGAGCAGTATGAGCGAGCTGAGCTGATCCTGGACGCATACGAGTACGCTGCCACCGTGCAGCGGCGCGGGGCGGTGCTGCTGGGCGATGAGATGATCGACGCTGCGTCGAGGAAGCTTGCGCTGGTGGCTGCCGCCCGCGGTCGGGCGGCCGGCCTGACCAGAAGCCAGCGCTTCGTCCGGCCGGACTGAGCGGCCGGTCAGAGCGGGCGCGGCCGTTTACGGCTGCCAGCGGCCGAGCATCGTAGCTGAGGTGAGCATGCGCCGATCGGCCGACGGGCGGCGAACGCGATGGTGATGAGCCTGACCTGCCCGCGATGTGGCGGCGCCGTCCAGCCGCCAAGCGCGTGGTTCAGCGACTGGCGCTGCGGTCAGCACGGCAAGGTTTATCCACTCCGGCAGGTGCAGAGTCTGTCCCCGGAGGGCCTGGCCGGTCTGCTGCGAAACGCGGTCGTCCCGGTCATGCTGCCCTGGCCGCTGCCTGACGGCTGGCTGGTGACCGGTTTCGCCGCCGCCGGAGACGAGCGCAGCGGAACCCGTGGTTGCGTGGTCGCGCTCTCCGGGCCTAACCCGGTCGGCGGGCCTGGCGAGATGCTGCTGGTCTCCGAGGAGATGGGCGTCGGTCTGGGTGCCTACTGCGCCGGTCTGGAGGGTTCTGATCCTGGCGATGGCTTCGCCGCCAGCCTGCCACATGCTCAGGTCCGGCTTGGCAATCACGAGTTCCCGCTCTGGCATGTCGACGCCCCTGGCTGTGCCGCTTTCGCCGGGGAGGTGCTTGGCAGCTGGCTGTGGATCTTGCTCTGGCCGGATACGGCCGGCACGCTGCTGGTCGAGCCGATGCCGCTGCGGGATCTGCGCGATGACGGCCAGGAGTTCGATCTGCCGTTCGGAGCTCGGTCGCCGCGGCTCCCCGGTTCGACCGGATAAAGTCGGCTGGTGCCCGCCGATCTGCCCAGCAGAGCCGACCTGGCCAGCCGGACCGATCGGCCCAGCGGAGCCGACCTGCCCCGCAGAGCCGACCTGCACTGTCACAGCTCAGCGTCCGACGGCACCCGCCCGCCAGCCGAGGTCATCCGCCGGGCGGCTGCGGCCGGCCTGGACCTGATCGCGCTCACCGATCACGACACCGTCGCTGGCCTGGCGCAGGCAAGGCAGGCGCTGCCGCCCGGGCTGACCTTGCTGCCCGGCATGGAGCTGTCCTGCCGCCGTGACGGCCGCAGCGTGCATCTGCTCGCTTACCTGTTCGATCCCGATCACCGTGACCTGAAGGCGCAGTGCCAGGCGATCAGGGACAGCCGGGTGGACCGGGCCAGGGCGATGGTGGCCAGGCTGGCCGAGCTTGGCGCCCCGGTGACCTGGGAGCAGGTGACCGCGATCGCTGGCGATGGCGTGGTGGGCCGGCCGCACGTCGCCAGGGCGCTGGTCGCGGCCGGCGTGGTCGGCTCGGTACCCGAGGCGTTCAGCGCGGCCTGGATCGGCTCGGGCGGCCGGGCGCACGTGTCGAGATACGCGCTCGACCCGGCCCAAGCGGTTGCCCTGGTGCGCGACGCCGGCGGAGTGACCGTGCTCGCCCATCCGCGCGCTTGCACCCGCGGCGGGCCGGTGCCTGACCAGCTGATCACCGAACTCGCCCGGGCTGGGCTGGCGGGCCTTGAGGTCGCTCATCCCGACCACGATCAGACGCAGCGGGAGCAGCTCAGCGCCCTGGTCAGCCAGCTTGACCTGGTAGCGACCGGTGGCAGCGATGATCACGGCCAGCTCACCGGCGACCGGATCGGCTGCGAGTCGACCGCGCCGCAGGACCTGGCGCGACTGCTGGCTGGCGGCCGCGGCGCAGTGCTCACATCCGGCTAAGTGGTCGGCCATCCGGTTGCCGGGTTCGGCACCACCGCAGCGGCCGCGCAGGTCGTTCACCCGCTGGTCACCGGGGCTAAATCCCGTTTTAAGGGACGGCTTGGCCCAACTCTCTGCGGCTTGCTGTAACCCGAAGTACGCTCGTAGCCGTCCTTTCTATGACGGTTCGGCTCTCTCAGCCGCGTATCACGCGGTTGAGAGGGCTGAGCGCATGTTGGACCCACCTGGTTCTGTTTAGTCGGGATCGCCGTTGCTCCCGCACATCACGGAAGGTTCGGGATGTACTCGGAGGTCGTCCACGCGATGGTTGCGTTGCCCAGGGTCAACTTGTCCTGGTGGCACCAGTTGCATCACTACGTCCCCATCGGCGTCGTGGGCGCGCTCTCGTGGTCGGTGTGGCTCAGCCGCTTCACCCTGTCCCGGATCTACCGGCCAGTGCCGCCGGGTTACACGGCGACCACGTCGGTGGTGGTGCCCTCCTTTCGTGAGGACCCGGACATCCTCGAGCGCTGCCTCGACTCGTGGCTGGCGGAGAACCCGTCCGAGGTGATTGTCGTCCCTGACCTGGCGGACGAGAGCGTGATCAGGCAATTGGAGGCGCGCGCAGCGGTCGAGCCGAGGCTGACGGTCATCCCCTTCGCGCACCAGGGCAAGCGTTCTGCCCTCGGTGTCGGCATCCGGGCCGCCCGCTCGGAGATCCTGGTGCTCTGCGACTCGGACACGATGTGGCTGCCCGGGCTGCTGGCGGCCGTCCTGGCGCCGTTCAGCGACCCCGAGGTCGGTGGCGTCGGCACCAGGCAGAACGTGTATCAGCCGCATGGCAGCGCCTGGCGGCGGGTGGCCGACTGGATGATCGACGTCCGGTATAAGGACTACGTCCGGGCGCAGGCTCGGGCCGGGGCCGTGGCCTGCCTGTCCGGACGGACGGCGGCCTACCGCCGCAGTGTGGTGATCCCCGTGCTTGAGCACCTGGAAGACGAGTTCTTCCTCGGCCGGCGGTGTGTCTCAGGCGACGACGGTCGGCTCACCTGGCTCGTGCTCGCCTCCGGTTACAAGACCGTCTACCAGTCGACCGCGCGGGCGCTGTCGATGTTCCCGGACACCTACCGCGCCTTCCTCAAGCAGCGGCTGCGCTGGAGCCGAAATTCCTACCGGACCTACCTGACGGCGATCTGGAAGGGCTGGCTCTGGCGTCAGCCCTTCATCTGCCAGCTCAGCGTGCTGCAGATCATGTTCACGCCGCTGACGATGGGCTTCGCGGTCACCTACCTGATCGCCTGGGTGCTGCATCCGACGCCCGTGATCGCGGCGCTCGCTGTGTCGTGGCTGGTCGCTGGCCGGGCCCTGCGTGGCATCTCGCACCTGCGTGAGCGACCCGGTGACATCTGGCTGCTCCCGCTGGTCGCCGGCATGACCATCGTCGTCGCGTTGCCGGTCAAGACCTACGCATTCCTGACCATGAACGTCCACGGCTGGCTCACCCGCAGCGCGGACCAGCTCAGTCTCGGTGGTGAGGCGCAGTCCGCCTCGTCGCTGAACTAGAGGAGGCCTACGTGTCCCGGAAGAACCGTCGGAAGCGATCGGTCGGCTCGCGCGGCCGTACCTTTCTCACCACGCTGTTCGCGCTGGGCGTCTTTGGCCTGCTCGGTACCTTGCCGCTGACCCTGAAGGCACTGAACCTGCACATCCAGCCGGTGGCGGCGACGTCAGGCTACGGAGTTAGGCTGCTCCCGGCTCCGAAGAATCCGCGTCCGGTGGCACTGCCTCCGGTGGCCGTGCCGATCGATCCGAACAAGCCGGCCGCGTCCCTTCCTGCCGTCGACTCCGCTCGGGAGGCGGCGCTGGTCAGCGCGGAAGATTCCCGGATCCGAATCTTGCTGCACGCTTCGGTCCGCGTCTATCAGCCGGAGGTCCTCCCGGTCAGGGCGTCGTTGCCGACCCTGGTCCTGACCGCGGGATCGCGGCCGTACACGGCGTCGGATCTGGCCAATTACGGC
>Ga0310037_10002061_pt1 | contig 10637 bp, 7 predicted proteins | sample Sb_taG_11_FD_200239 | JGI IMG/M metagenome (GOLD analysis project Ga0310037, IMG submission 200239) | Peat soil microbial communities from Weissenstadt, Germany - Sb_50d_3_AS metaG (v2) (version 2) | ecosystem: Environmental > Terrestrial > Soil > Wetlands > Peat | place: Germany: Weissenstadt...
TAACGTGGGAGAGAATCAGACGCTGGTTCCGCTGCATGAGCGTGTACTCGCGAACGAAGATATCCCTTAAAGCTTCCCTGATCCGTGGTGCGCTCATCTTGTATGCGGATTTCCGCAATAAATAGATATTATGGCAGCCCTCGCTCACTGCGACCCCGCCGCTGCAAGCCCTGGCTGGCCGGATTGGCTATCGGCCATGCCGACTGGGGCAACGAGAAGAAGTTCCTCACACGCTTGAGCGATGAACTGGCCGCAGACGAGTTGGTCTCCGGCTCTAACCGCCACGCCTACCATGAGCGGTTCCGCCGTATCGCCGACCGGGCGAACCTAGCTTGATGCGCATTAGACTATTCGTCGGCCGTTGCCGCCGCGGAAAGGGCCGGCCAGCCAGCCGCGATCAGACCGGAGATCCTGAGTGCAGGGTGGGACCGAACTTGCCGGGCGATACGTCCTTGAGCAGGTTCTCGGTTCCGGGGCCATGGGCGATGTGTGGCGAGGCACCGACCGGCAGCTTGAGCGGCCGGTGGCGGTGAAGGTGATGCGAGACCGGCTCGCCGATCCGCGGCGGTTTCAGCGTGAGGCAAGGATCGCGGCACGGCTACAGCATCCCGGCATCACCGTGGTCCATGACGTCGGCACGCACGACGGCCAGCCGTTCATTGTCATGGAGCTATTGCACGGCAGCGACCTGGCGGCCATCCTGGGCCGGGCGCCTGGCCGGCGGCTGCCCGTCGAAACGGCCGTCTCGCTTATAGTGCAGGCCGCCACGGCGCTCCAAGTCGCACACTCTGCCCACATCATTCACAGGGACCTCAAGCCTGCCAACCTGTTCCACCAGGACAGCGGGTTGCTGAAGATCTGCGATTTCGGAGTCGCGCGAATAGTGGACGCCACCGACGGTCTCATCACGGAGGGCTATGCCATCGGCACGGCTCTTTACATATCACCCGAACAATGCGAAGGAGAAACGCAGATCGATGCGCGCAGCGATCTGTACTCGCTGGGCTGCGTGCTTCATGAGCTGCTGACCGGCCGGCCGCCGTTCCCGAAGGGCAAGGCACGGGAGATCATGAACCAGCACATGAACATACCGCCGGCCAGCCTGCGCACCTCGCGGCCCGACATTCCCGACGAGCTGGACACGATCGTGCTGACCATGCTCGCCAAGAAACCCGACGATCGGCCAGATGACGCCGACGGACTCGCCGCGACCCTGCTGGCAGCCCTGCGCCCTGAAGGGCCCGCAGCCGGTCAAGGCGTACCGTCCGTGCCCGCCACGTCGGCGGGCCCGGCTCCCGCCGCCGACGGGGAGAGCATCATCACCAGGGATCGCCGTCATCCGCGACGAGAACCCAAGGATCCACCGCCGGCAGCACGGCCGCGTGACCGGGTCCTGGTCACAAGCCCTCCGCCGGTGGCCGACCTCCAACCGCAGCTGCAGGTTGCGCCGTCGACCGGTTCGTGGTCGCGGCTCGCGCTCGACCCCCTCGGACGCTGGCTCGCCTCCGCCGACGGCGACGGCACCATCTCGCTGTGGGACGTCGCCTCCGGCCTGCCGGTGCGGTCCTGGCCGGCGGGGGCGTACGTGCTCGCGATGGCGGCCGGCCCGGGCAACCGGCTCGCGGTCGGCGGAGACGACGGCTGCGCGCGGGTCTGGGACATGGAACGCGCGACGCTCGGAGACCAGTTCCATGGGCATGCCGGCGGCGTGCAGGCCGTTGCCTTTGATGACAGCGGCATCCGGCTGGCCACTGGCGATGCCGCTGGGGTCGTTCGGCTCTGGGATCCCGGAAGCCCGCAGCCGGTCACGGCGCGCCAGCCGGCTTACGGCGCGGTGACGGCGCTCGCCTTCGATGCGTCCGGCGGCCGGCTCGCCGCGGCAGGCGAGGATGACACGCTACGGGTGTGGGATGTGGATTCCCCGCATACGCCGGTGCTCCTCGCCGGGCGGCCGTACGGGGAGGAGGTTACCGCCATCGCGTTCGGCCCGGCCGGCCAGCTTGCCATCGGCGGCGCGGACGGCCGGGTCCGGGTCTGGGAGTTCGTGTCGCCCGAGAGCCGGTGGCGGCCCGCGGGTCAGGATCATGACGGCGGCGTCCTGGCCCTGGCGTGGGATGCCGAGGAGGAGCACTGGATCAGCGTCGGCACCGGCGGACGTCTCCGCGCTGGCGGCGGACCACAGCAGCCTGTGGTCGCGCACGGTCGCGTCCGTGCCGCCGCCGTGAGCCAGGGTGCGGTGATCGATCACCGCAGCGGACGTATCCATAGCTTCCAGATCGGTAATCAAGGCTCCCAGCAAGATATCCAGGGATCCGACAACGGCCTCAACGGTGTCGCTTTCGGCCGGGCCGGACGATCACTCGTCATCGGCGGCACTGATGGGGTCCTGTACGTCTGGGACACGCTGCAGCAGACCCTACGGTCCGCCGCCGCAGCGGACTCCGGCATCGGCGCGGTGGCGGGCTCACCGGACGGGCGGCTGGCCGCGGTGTGCGGCGAGGATGGCAGCGTGACCGTCTACCGCATGGGCGATGGGTCCGCCACCGTGATCAAGGCATGGGCTGACCAGTGCCATGAACCCGCGTCTGCCGTGGCCTTCAGCCCCGACGGATCCCATGTGGCGACCGCGGGCGATGCCGTGCGGGTCTGGAAAACCGAGAACGGAGACGCCGACGATGCGCTGCCGGAGCGCGCGCATGCCGCCAGGGCGCTCGCCTATGACCGCACCGGGCGCCATCTCGCGGCCGCCGGGACGAACGGAGCCGTACTGGTCTGGGATGCCGCCAAAGGCGTTCTGCGGCACAGGCTGGTCGGGCACAAGGGGGTTGTGCCCGCGGTGGCCTTCAGCCCGCTGTCCGGGCAACTAGCCACCGCGGGATTCGATGGCACCATCAGGATCTGGGATCCCGATACCGGCGAGCACGTGCACTCCATGAGCGGGTGGGAGTGTCGCGCCAGGGTCCTCGCCTTCAGCCCGGCCGACGGCGCTCTCGCCCTCGGCTGCGCGGACGGCGTGGTCCGGTTCCGTGAGCCGCGCAACTGGACCCAGATCCGTGCCTGGCCGGGCCATGTGCAGGGGATCACCGCGATGTGTTTCGACATGGGCGGCAGGCGGCTTGCGACGGCCGGCCGGGACGGGACCGTGCGCGTCTGGGATCCGGTCACGGGCTCGGCGGAACTGGTACTGCTGCCGCAGCGGGAACGCTGGGCGGCGGCGGCAGCCGACGGTACCGTCCGCGATCACGGCGATGCCGCCGGGCTGGTCTGGTCTGCGGCCGGGCTGACCCGCCAAGCCGCCGGCCCGCACGCAATGACCCAGTGACAGGGGGGAGCGATGAACGAGCTGTCCAGATGCCGGAGGGAGCCGCATGGATAGCCACACCCATCCGGAGATATCGAGCCTTCACTCCCGGGTTTCCGGCGTGGAGTCGTCGGTCTCGAGGCTCCGCAACCGCGTCGACTCGCTCGAGAAGAACCTGCTGCGCCGCGTCGGCGAGCTACAGCAGACGGTCGACGACTTCGTCACCGAATACCGGCGTGACCGCCTCGTGCAGAACGCTCACAATGACCTCGCCGAGGCCAGAGGTGAACTGGAGCAGGAGTTCGGCCGGTACAAGGAGGTGCGCGACCTCGCCTCAGGGATCATCTACGTGGTAAAGAGCGGCTACATAAGCCGGGCCGTCATCCTGGACGTGACCGAGCGGCTCGCGATCCGGACGCCGCGGTACTGGCTGGCCCCGGCGATCCTCGCGGTAGCCGCGTGGCTGGACGGCGACAAGGACCGGTATGCCGAGTCGATCAAGACCGCGCTGGCCCTCGACCACAGCAAGACCGCGCTGTTCATGACGCTCCTGCTCCGAGATCAGGCCCGCAACGAGGACATGCGGGAGTGGATAAGCAGCTACCTGGCCGGGCTCGAGCCGGCCAACCTGCCGACGGACTTCGCCGTCGTCATAGAGGCCGTCGCCGGCCGGACGCTGGGCGTCGACTCCTCACCGCAGCTGGTGCGACGGATGCGGGGCTGGTACGAAAACGCGGCCAGCAGCCGCGACGCCGGAGACGAGGAGATAGGGCAGTGGGAGCGGTACCTGATGGGCTTGGCTCCGGCCGGCGACCACGCCGAGGCCTTCCCCATCCTCGCTCGATCCGCCTCTGAATGGGAGCTCCTGCGGAAGCGGCACGAGGCAGGGACCGCGATCGAAGCGGCGGACCAATATTTCCGCGGCCGTTTCGAAGAGGGTGCCGAGGTGCCGGCCGATCTGGACGAAAAGATCGGCTTGCTGCTCAAGAGCCTGGCCGAAGACCCTGACCCAGCCGAGGACCGGATCCTGCAGCGGATTCGCCGCGCCGAAGCCGTCATCGAGACCCAGGATCAGGCGGCGGCCGAGCGGCGGGTAGCGGCCGAGGAGGCCGACCGCTCACGCGCCCTGAACATCCTGTCGCTGGTCACCCGGGCGGCCTTCCCGGCCGGACGCAGACGGCCACCGGGCATGACCGAGCTGCTGGCGATCGTGATGAGCCAGCACTTCATCAGCGCGGCCGCCGAGAAAATTCAGGGTAGACATCAGCGTCCCACGAGGGTGGAGATCAACCTCGGGCAGCGGCAGTGCAGCTTCTCCTGCGCAACGGACGACGAGACCACACCGGAGGCTCTCCGGCGCCAGGCTGATGATCTCGCCGGGCAGTTCACCGGCCAGATCGAGGCCCAGGCCACCGAGCAGCGCAACAAGCTGCTGCGGCGGGCCAGAAGGCAGATGATCGCCGGGGCGGTGATTTCCGGCGCCCTCGTGGGTGACAGCGCTGGTTACGGGACCCGCGACCAGCCCTCTTGCCATCCTGAGCCTGGGTCTGCTGGTCGGGGTACTAGGGTACGCGGCCCTTGCCCGCTTTGTCTTGCTGCAAGCACGTATCCAGAGCATCGCTGATCACGTCAGCCGGGAGAAGAGCGAAATCACCAGCACGCTCATCCGGGCCAGCGACGAGTTGGCCACGCTTTTTTCCCAGCAGCAGCGCAGCGGGGATCTTCTTCCCGCGCTCCAGGCCTACCTGCTTGGACTGACGGCTGAGGATGCCCACCGGGCCATCAGGTTCACCGCACGCCCGCAGACCCGCATGCTCCCCGGGCCGGATGATAGCGACACGCCAGATGACGCAGACCCGGCCGGAACCATGGACGACGGATTCGCGCGCGGGCTCCCCGAATGGATGCCCTGGCCACCGAGGCGGGCCCGTGAACTACCTGGCCCCCTGGCGCCGCCGGTCTAACCGCAGGCAGCGCTGGACCCGGTGGCGGACCGGACCCGGGCTGGCGTGGCTCCAGTCGCCGGCTTCGCTGGGATGATGGCGGGATGACCTTGACGGCGGACTTCGCGGCTATCCCCGACAGCTCGCATGCGGCGGAGATCGAGCGGCTGTGCGATGCCATGGAGGCGGCCGACAAGGCGGGCTGCTATCCGCGGCTGACAGTCGAGCGGCCCTGGTCGGCTCACAATCCCGTGCTCGAGGGCGAATTCGCCGCGCCCCGGGCCATCCGTTGGTACCTGGAGCGCGAGCTGGGCCGGCTCGCCGCCAGCGGTGCCCGGATCTCGGTCTGCGCCGGCCGCGAGGCGCTTGATCTGCATGATCCCGAACTCGGGCCGACCGTCGACGAGACCCGCTGGGACCTGCGGCGCAAGAAGCTGTTCCTGTTCGCGCCCGAGCGGATGGCCCTGTCGATCGACCGCTTGCGGCACTACACCGGGACTGAGCCGGAGATGTTCCAGCGGTACGTGCTGCTGACCAACTACGCCTGGTATGTAGAGGAATTCCGCGCTGCCCTGCCGGACTGCGCCGGCCCCGATTCCGGGAGCCGCCAGATGCCCGCCTGGCACCACGCGCTCCCCGGCCGCACCGGCCTGACCATGGTGAACATTGGCGTCGGCCCGTCTAACGCCAAGACGATCACCGACCACCTGGCCGTGCTCCGCCCTGACCTGGTCCTGATGATCGGGCACTGCGCCGGCCTGCGCAATCGCCAGGAAATCGGGGACCTGGTGCTGGCGACCGCCTACATGCGCGATGACCGTGTCCTAGACGACATCCTCCCGCTGAGCGTGCCGGTCGTCTCCAACCACACGCTGAACACGCTGCTGCTCAGCGAGCTGACCGGCCGCGGCCTGCGCAGCAGGATGGGCATAGTCTTCACCACCGCAAACCGAAACTGGGAGCTGCGTCTGGCCCTGGTGGAGGACCGCCTGCGGGTATCTCGCGCCCTGGCCGTGGACATGGAATCAGCGACCGTCGCCGCGAACGGATTCCGCTACCGGATCCCGACCGCCACCTTGCTCGCGGTCAGCGACAAACCCCTGCACGCCCGCCCCAAGCTCAGCGCGGACGCCCAGGGGTTCTACACCGCCAGCCGGCGCCAGCACGTCGACATCGCCATCGCCGTGGCCGAGAAGGTCAGGCAACTGTACCCCGGCGGCCTGCCCACCGCCGACCTCCGCTCACCCGACGAGCCGCTGCTCGGCATCACCGGCCCCGAAGCCACCGCCGCACCGTTAAGCAGCAGCGGCCGGGGAACGGAGGGTACCCAGTCCCCTCCACTTTCAACATATAACGCACCGGGGGGCTTGCGGCAAGACCCGGGTCGTGCCGCAGAATGGCTGGCCGGGGCCAGAATCTACGGAAACGGGGTCGTGAAGTGCGTGTGCTGCTGCCGGCGTACGGGTCGCGCGGGGACGTCGGACCGCTGGCCGGACTCGCGGTGCGGTTGCGGGCATTCGGCGCGGGGGTCCGGACCAGATCGGAGCTGATGAGGTGAGTCCGCTGACGACCAGCGCGTTTGACCTTCCCGACCGGCTTATCGCCAAGGCCGATCCGACGCTGATCGCCGACGACGAGAAGCACTTCGTGGCCATCGCGGAGAGCCTCGAGCAGTCGATCGCCGACCTGTCCAGGCGCCTTGATGCCGAGCGCAAGGCACCTGGCGGCATAGGCCAGAATGCGATGGACCGGGATATGGAGATCCACCGGCTGACCGCTCGCCTGCGCACCCTGCGCCGCTTCGGCCTGGACCTGTGCCTGGGGCGCATCGTCCGCGCAGACAGCCCCGAGCCCGTGTACGTCGGGCGGCTTGGCCTCACGGACCGCGCGGGCCGCCGGCTGCTGGTCGACTGGCGCTCTCCCGCGGCGGAGCCGTTCTTCGGGGCCACCCACGCCAACCCGATGGGCCTGGCCAGCCGCCGCAGGTACCGCTGGACCCGCGGCCGGGTCAGCGATTACTGGGACGAGGTGTTCACCCCGGACGGGCTTGAAGGGCACGCCGCGCTGGACGACCAGTCTGCCTTCATCGCCAGCCTGGGCGGCAGTCGGTCGGCCCGGATGCGAGACGTGCTCGGCACCATCGCGGCCGACCAGGACGCCATCATCCGCGCGGGATCCCGCGGCGCTCTGGTCGTCGACGGCGGTCCGGGTACGGGCAAGACCGTCGTCGCCCTGCACCGCTCCGCCTACCTCCTGTACTCCGATCCCCGTCTCGGTCACCGCCGGGGCGGCGTGCTGTTCGTCGGCCCGCACCAGCCCTACCTGGCCTACGTCGCCGACGTGCTCCCCAGCCTCGGCGAGGAGGGCGTGCAGATCTGTACCCTGCGGGACCTCGTCGCCGAGGGAGCCGCGGCAGCGAGCGAGACCGACCCCGAGGTGGCTCGCCTGAAGTCGTCCGCGGATCTGGTGGAGGCGATCGAGGCGGCCGTCAGGTTCTACGAGAAGCCGCCCACCAAGGGGATGACGGTCCAGACCCACTGGTCCGGCATCTGGCTGAGCGCCAACGACTGGGCCGAGGCGTTCGAAGCACCGGAACCCGGTACTTCGCACAACGATGCGCGCGGTCAGATCTGGGAGGAGCTGCTCACGATCTTGATGGACTCCCGCGACGACGCCGTACCGGCTGACCTGTTCCGCAGGTCGCTGCTGCAGAACGATGAGCTGCGCACCACTTTCAGCCGGGCGTGGCCGCTGCTCGAAGCGGCTGACCTCGTCGGAGACCTGTGGTCGGTACCCGCCTACCTGCGGATGTGCGCCCCCTGGCTCAGCCCCGAGGACGTCCGGAAGCTACAGCGCCGGGACGCTCAGGCCTGGACGGTGTCCGACCTGCCGCTCCTGGACGCGGCACGGCAGCGGCTCGGCGACCCGGAGGCGGCACGACGGAAGCGCCAGCATCAGGCCGCGGTCGCCGCTGACCGCGAGCAGATGGCCCAGGTCGTCGACAACCTGATCGAGGCCGCGGACGATGAATACGGCGTAGGTCTGGTGACGATGCTGCGCGGCGAGGACTTCCAGAACGCCCTGGTCAATGAGGCCGCACTGCCCGGCACCGACCGGGACCTGCTCGCTGGCCCGTTCGCGCACATCGTCGTGGACGAGGCTCAGGAACTGACCGACGCAGAATGGCAGATGCTGCTGGCCCGCTGCCCGTCCCGGAGCTTCACCATCGTCGGGGACCGTGCCCAGGCCAGGCACGGGTTCACGGAGACGTGGCAGGAACGGCTCGAACGGGTCGGGCTGTACCAGATCAGCCTGGCCTCCCTGAGCATCAACTACCGGACGCCGGAAGAGGTCATGGCCGAGGCCGAGCCGGTCATCCGGGCCGTGCTCCCGGACGCCAACGTGCCGGCCTCCATCCGCAGCACCGGCATCCCCGTCGTACACGGCTCTGCGGCGGATCTGGGCCCGATCCTCGGCACCTGGCTCGCCGCGCATGCCGACGGGATCGCCTGCGTCATCGGCGATCCCACGTTCCGGGCGACATCCCGCGTCCGCTCGCTGACCCCGGAACTGTCCAAGGGGCTCGAGTTCGACCTGGTCGTCCTCATCGATCCAGCGACATTCGGCCAGGGCATCGAAGGAGCGGTCGACCGCTACGTCGCGATGACCCGGGCGACCCAGCAACTCGTCATCCTCGGAGTGCAGTTATGACCGGGCATGCGGCGGTGTTCTCTGGGGAGAGGGCTGTGTCATGACCCCAGAACGGGTGTCATGACACAGCCGCTGGCTGAAAGTAAGTTGTTAGCGCACGAAGGCCGAGGACGGGCGTCTCCGTCTCCTGATCCGCTGGGGGGGTAGCGGCTAAGGAGGGGGTGGGAGATGTCCGTCCTCGACGGGTCGATAGTACCCGTCGGCCACATGGGGTTGACGATAGGCGCGGACGCCGGCGTACAAGCCCGCAATCAGTCAGGCGCCCGTTACAGCCCGTGCTGAAGAGCTGGCTCGGCCGGCCCGGAACGGGACCATATCCCGGGCCCAAGGCCCGGGACCTTAGCCCACCTGAGCCTGTGATCTACGTCTCTTCCGGCCCTGCCCCCCGCCCGGGCACGCTAAGGCCATGAACGACCGGGTCCCGTAAGACCCCGTAAAGCCCCGTGAGGACCCGCAAGGCCCGCTACATCTGCAGCTCCCAGACCAGAGGTGCGCCATGTGTTCACACCGACCCCCGTGCCCCCCGGCTGACCACCGGGACCGCGATGCCGCCCACACTGTGGCCTGTCACCCCGAGCAGGGATGGAGCCTGCTGTGCAATGGAGTGATCGTGTTCGACGACTTGGGCGAACTCCTTCCCGATGGCCGGGCGATCTCTCCGCACCGCCCTGCCCACGTCCGGCTGGCCGTCGCGGCGTGAAGCACGAGAACGGGAAGAGCATCATGCACCCGATGTTCGTGACGTTGTTCATCGAGACGGACGCCGACGATTTGCTGACCGAGGAGCAGGACCGGAGGCGCCGCACGCACGCGGCCAGGCGCGGCCGGTCTGCCCGGGTCATGAGGGTCGCCGCCGCTGACCCAGATCGCCCGCGCCGCCTCTGACGCATGAGCCCACCCGCACCGGTGGCGAAGTGTCGCTTGCTGGCGACTGATCCTGGCCTCTCCGGCTACATTCCGTGACATAATATGGACCCAAGGTCCGGATAATCGACTCGGGGTGACCGATGCTTGTGATGGGGATTCTTAACGTCACTCCTGACTCCTTTTCCGACGGCGGCAGGTGGTTCAGCACCCGCGCTGCTATCGCTCATGGTGAGCAACTCTTTGACGAGGGTGCCGACATCATCGATGTGGGTGGGGAGTCCACCAGCCCGGGCTCCGAGCCGGTCCCGCCGGAGGAGGAACTGCGGCGAGTGCTGCCCGTCATCACCGAACTGGCGAGGCTGGGCCGGGTCTCGGTCGACACCAGGCACGCAGAAGTGGCAGAACGGGCCGTCGAGGCGGGCGCACTCATGATCAATGACGTAAGTGCTTCTTTGTTTGAGATTGCGGGTGCGGCAGAAGTTGAGTATGTCGCGATGCATATGCAAGGCGAGCCCCGCACTATGCAGAATGCGCCGAGATATGACGACGTGGTCGCCGAAGTATATTCTTTCCTCCGCATCGTCGCCGAGTCGGCAATTGCTGCCGGAGTAAAGAAATGCTGGGTCGATCCCGGCATCGGCTTTGGCAAGACATTCGAGCATAATATCGCCTTGATCACAAACCTGCAAAAATTGCGCGCCACTGGATTTCCGGTAGCTATAGGCGTGAGCAGGAAAGGGATGATAGGCCACATTACTCACCGGCAGGATCCAGTGGATCGGATAGCCGGCTCGCTCGCGGCCGTATATGCGCTG
>Ga0310037_10002071_pt1 | contig 10588 bp, 9 predicted proteins | sample Sb_taG_11_FD_200239 | JGI IMG/M metagenome (GOLD analysis project Ga0310037, IMG submission 200239) | Peat soil microbial communities from Weissenstadt, Germany - Sb_50d_3_AS metaG (v2) (version 2) | ecosystem: Environmental > Terrestrial > Soil > Wetlands > Peat | place: Germany: Weissenstadt...
TGGGCGCGGCAAGTCGGCATCCTACAACGGCGCCCGCGCTATCACCTTCGCCAACAATGACGGCTGGTACGATGACACCTCCGATGGGCCGGTTACCGCCAAGGTGGTTTATCAAAGCAAGGAGTTGGCGGTGGACCCGGCGTGGGTGGTGGTGGCTCCGCCGAACTATGCGCCGCTGCTGAAGTCGGTGCGCACTATGTGGGACCTGATGCGCGATGTCGCTATTACCGCAAAGACCCTGAGCGCTCCGGCCCGCCCCTCGTTCCAGCACGAGATCCGTCCAATCTTCGAGCGGCTCTCGCACCTTGAGTGGGTGAACTTGGGGTATGCCGCGGCTTTCGGGTGGAAAGGGCCCATGCGCTTTGCAGACGCGGAGTGGCTCCAGCGGCTGGCCGACCCCAGTCCCGCACTCCAGGGGATGCGCCTAAGTCTCGCCAACCAGTTTCGGGTGTTCGATCGCGATGCCTGGTCGCCTATACCGTGGCCGTGGCTGTACGGAGACGCCATGAACGTGCCGCCGGCGCACACCCCGCGCCAGAGCGTGGCCATTTCCGATACTCAGCTCAAGATGCTGCAACAATGGGCGGCGGGCGAGTTCGAGCCGGACTATGATCCGGCGTCGTCGTCGCCGCGCGCCCTCGACGCCGTGCCGGTCGGCGACCAGCCCGCGACGCTCGACCGCGCCAGCCTGGAGTTCTGTCTGGCCGATGCCTTCCATCCTGGTTGCGAGATGACCTGGCCGATGCGGCAGCCCAGTCTCTACATGGCGCCATTTCGCATCCTTCATGCCGAGCCCGGCTGGATCGAGCCCGATTATGGCCCGCAGCTCAGTCCGGACATGGTCCAGGCGAGCTATCCATTCCTCGGACAAGTGCCGGGCGGGATCACGCGCTGGATGGCCGTCCCCTGGCAAACTGATACCGCAAGCTGCCGCGACGCGGGGGCTTATGGCAAGTCCTATGATCCGTACCTGCCGACGTTCTGGCCGGCGCGGGTTCCCAACGAGGTGCTGGACGAGACAGAGTACGGAATCGTGATGGACTGTAAACGGCCTTTAGACGAACGGCTGGCCGCGTTCGCCCGGCGAGCTGCCTGGACGCGTCCGCTGGGCAGCAAGAAAGGCTACCTCGATCAGATCAACAACATGATCGATCACTTTGGGGACATGGGTGTGGTCGAGCATCGCCCCGGCCCCGGAGACGAGCACTTTCCCGGGGCCATGCAGGTGCAGAACCTGCCGGCACACACGCGACAGCGGTTGCTGGACGCAAACGAGCCGTTGACGGCCTCCGATGATGTTGATCTGTCCGGCATCGAAAAAGTCCGGCGCTTTCCACGCGGCTTGAAATAGAGTGCGAGAATTCGAAGTCCTCATTGTCGGAGCCGGTCCCGCCGGCGCCACGGCTGCTCTGAACCTGGCGCCCACGCGGCGTGTCTGCCTTATTGACCTGCGGTCCGACGTCCCTCCGCGCATCGGGGAATCGCTGCCGCCGGCTGCCCGCCGGTTGCTTGCCGACATGGGACTGTTCGAGTCCTTCCTGGCGCAAGGCCACACGCCCTGTTTCGGCAATCGGGCCACTTGGGGCAGCCATGAGCCGGTCGAAACGGATTTTCTGCGCGATCCTGACGGTTATGGCTGGCATCTGGACCGCGCGCGCTTTGATGGCTGGCTTCGCGGGATCGCGGTCGAGCGCGGTGCGGTGCTCCTGGCCCCGGCCCGGATGCGATCCATCGCGCGCGATGGCGGGCGGTGGCAGGCCGCGCTGGAGACGGCCGGCCAGTCGCTGGATCTTGCCGCCGATTTCGTTATCGACGCCGGCGGCCGCACCGCTCCGGTCGCCACCATGCTCGGCGCTCGCCGACCGGCGCAGGATGGTCTGGTGTGCGGCTGGGTTCATGGTGCGGCACAAAACGTTGGCGCGGCTGCCGGACTGACCTACGTCGAAGCTTGCCCGGACGGCTGGTGGTACACCGCAGCCATCCCGGACGGCCGCCGCGTACTGGCCTTCCATACCGACGCCGATCTGCCGGCGGCGCGGCTCGCCGCGGATCCCCAAGCTTTGCTGGCCCGTGCGAACAAAGCCGGCGAACTGGCGCAGGTGCTTGCCGAATGCGAGTTCACTCCCCACCGGAGCGGCTTCACGGCTGCCCACACCATGGCCACGGATCCTTGCGCGGGCGACGCCTGGCTCGCTGCCGGCGATGCTGCGCTGAGTTTCGATCCCCTTTCCGCGCAGGGCTTGTTCAACGCACTGTTCACCGGCCTGGCGGCGGCGGAAGCGGCCGACCGGCATTTGTCCGGATGCCTTGACGCCGTGCCCGGCTATGTCGAGACCGTCGCGCGCATCCGCCTTGCCTATCTCCGTCACCTCTCTTTTTGGTACCGAGCCGAGACCCGCTGGCCGGCTGCGCCGTTCTGGCAACGACGCCATCAGGCCAATTTCCGCCGATGTGCTTAAATTGACTTGAGCTGGCGTGCAAACTAGTATCCGGCCAACTTATGGGAAAGAACGCTCTTTCGGGGCGACTGCTGGGCCATTTCCGGCTACTGGAAGAAATCGGCTCGGGCGGCATGGGTGTGGTGTACCGCGCCCACGACGAACGTCTGGACCGCGATGTCGCAGTAAAAGTCCTTCCCACGGGTGCTCTCACCGATGAAGCCTCGCGCCGGCAATTCCGGCAGGAAGCGCAAGCTCTCGCGCGGCTGAACCATCCCAACATCGCTACCATCTTCGACTTCGATTGCCAGGAGGACACCGATTTCCTGGCCATGGAGCTGCTCTCCGGCCAGACCTTGGCGGACAAGCTCCTGGCCGGGCCTCTGCCGCAATCCACGGTCATCCAGTTCGGCATGCAGATCGCCGGAGGGCTGGCGACGGCACACGATCAGGGCATTCTCCACCGCGATCTCAAGCCCGGAAACCTCGGGCTGACGGCAGACGGCAGGCTGAAGATCCTCGACTTCGGCCTGGCCAAGCTGCTCCAGCCTGGACCCGATGACGCCACGCAAACCGTGACCGGCGCCAGCTGGGTCAAGGGAACGATTCCCTACATGGCTCCGGAACAATTGCGCGGCCAAAAGACCGATGCCCGCGCGGATATCTACGCCGCGGGAGCGGTGCTCTATGAGATGGCCGCGGGGAAGCGGCCCCATCCCGAAGAAGGTGCGCTGCTCATCGACGCCGTCCTAAACCGCTCTCCCAAGCCGCCTTCCACCCACAACCGGCGCATCGCGCCGGGGCTGGAAGCGGTGATCATGAAGGCGATGGACCTCGATCCCCGGCTGCGTTACCAGTCCGCACGCGAGTTGCTGGTGGACCTGGAGCGGCTGCAGACGGCGGTCATTCCGGTGGCCGCCCAGCAGGCGTCCTGGCGGAAGGTGCGCAAGCGTGCGCTTTGGGTGGGCGCCGCCTTGGCCGGCCTGTTTCTGATCCTCGGCGCCTGGTTGGGAATTCGCCGGCTGCAGGTGCGGTCACAGGAGTCGGCGGAGCGGCCCCTGATCCTGGTGGGTGACTTTGAAAATCGCACGGGCGAGCCGGTGTTCGACAATACCTTGAGCGAAATGTTTTCCAGCACGCTGCAGCAGTCGCGCTATGTGGCCGTCTTCCCGCCCAGCCGGCTGACAGATGTCCTGCGGCGCATGGGACGGCCGCCGCGGGAGCGCATTAAGGAGGATATTGGCCGGGAGATTTGCCAGCGCGAAGGACTGCAGGGCGTGCTGCTCGGCTCCATCACCCGCATGGGCAGCAAGTATGTGCTGATCGCGCGCATAGAGGCGCCCTCCGGCGCCGATGTGGTGACGGCCGAAAGATCGGCGGCCAGCGCCGACGACATCCCCGCGCAAGTCGACGCCATTGCGGAGAGGCTGCGCCGCACTCTCGGTGAATCTCTGGAATCGCTTAAAGAGAACTCCGTTCCTCTGGCAAGAGTCACTTCGCCGTCGCTGGAGGCGATCCGCTATTACACGCTGGGGAAGCAGAGTCTTTACAGCGGCGATCTGCAGGAGTCGATGGTGATGTTGACCAAGGCCCTGCAGCTCGACCCCAAGTTCGCCATGGCCCATGAATACCTCGGCGTTACTTATCAGCACTTGGACGACGTCGGCAATGAGGAGAAGCAGCTTCAGGAGGCGGCGCTGCTTGCCGAGCGGTTGTCGGAGCCAGAGCGAGTGAAAATCCTGGGCGACTACAATCGCGTGGTCATGGATTACCAGAAAGAGTGCGGGTACTACCAACTGCTTTCCCAGCTTCAACCCCAGGATCCGGCGCCCTACATCAACCTGGGCACCTGCCACGTCGATACGTTCGATTATCCCGGGGCGATCGCGCTCACGGAGAAGGCTCTCCAGTTCGTGCCGCAGTCGCGCGTCCGCATCAACCTAGCCCACCAGCTTTTCGGAAAAGGCGACAACGCCCGAGCGCTGGAGATAGCCGAGCAATTCAAGAGCGAGTACCCGGACGACCTTTATGCGCAGATTACTCTCGGACGCATCTATCTCGGACTGGGCCGTCTCGACGAGGCGCGGAGTATCTTTAAGCACATGGCCGAGGTGGGAGGCAACGCCGAGATCGAAGGGCGTCTTTCCCTGGCTGACCTGGATCTTGGCACCGGGCGCTACCGCGAGGCGCAGCAAGAGTTGCAAGCCGGCCTGCTGGCGGCGGGAAAAAACCACAACGCGTTTTTCGCCCAGAAGGCGCGGATCGCAATGGCGCTGGCCTCCGACGAATCGTCGAAAACGCGCGCCGGGGAGGCGATCGCTCGCACCGAGCTGTCCAGCGCTTCTCCCCTCGTCAACTTCCGCTTGGGAACGGCCTATGCACGCACCGGCCAACTGCCGGCCGCCAACAAGATCGCCCGCGCGCTGGACGCGCTGGCGGAAAAGCGCGACATCCCCGCAGTCCAGGCGCTGCGCTACCTGATTGCGGCCGAGATCGCGCTGGCGGAACATAAGCCCGCGGAGGCGGTCGCAGCCGCTCAGAAGGCGGTGGCGTACCAGAATTCTTCCCTGGCCCTCGAGACCCTGGCCCGCTGCTACCAAAGCGCTGGCAAAGACGAGGAGGCGGCGCAGCAATATGAGGCGGTTCTGGCGCGCGGCAACGAACGCATCGAGAGTTTTGACGCTCCCGCGTTTCACAGCTTGGTGGAAGACGAATACCAGCTAGGAGTCCTGGATCAGAAGCTGGGGCGGGCCGAGAGTGCACGAACCCATCTGCAGCGGTTTCTCGGATGCTGGGCGCAAGCGGACCCAGGTCTGGCCATGTACCAGAACGCTCAGCGCTTGCTGCGAGGCTTGCCGACCGGGACCCCAACCGCGGCAAGATAAAGAGCCGATTCGCGCACGCCGTCGATACCGACGTCCTTTTCAATCTCGCTGTCCTTCAGCGCTGCAGTGCAGAATGGGGCCAGTCCCAGCCAGGTTGCCACCAGACAAAACGTCTGGCACAGGTGGCCGGCGTCCAGCAGCACCACGCGGTAGGCGCGGGCGAAGCGGTACTTCCACATGGTCCGCGGAAAAACCGCAGTCATCAGAAACACCGCCGCAGCATCCTTCAGGAATTCCTGCCCGGCGGCATAGGACACGGCTTTCTTCTTCGCCGGCACGGAACGCAGGCGTTCCAGGCGGTGGCGCACCCCATCGTAGTGGTATAAGCCCTGCGCCAATCCCTCAACCCGCAGGGCGAGCAAGTACACCTCGCCTGGATGCCGGGCGCCGCCGGAAGGACTGGTCTTATGAAACAGCCGCCCAAAAGGCGGCGCCTCGATCGATCCGGTGACGCCCCAGGTGTAGTACAGCAGCTTGGAGATGGCGCCCAGCGAGATACTCCCGGAGTACTCGCGATGCGTCTTGCGCGCCATCAGCACGTTCACAAATTCGTCGCCGGCAACGCCAGCGGGTGGAAGCGCGATGCGAGGGGCACGGGGATAACTCTTCGCCCGTGGCACCTGGGGAGACTCTGCGACGTACCGCTTCATCAGGCGGCCGGCTTGCGCGGCACTTAGGAAGGGAGTGTCCTTGGTGGCAAAATGAAAGCTGCCGTACGGCAGCCACTCCGACCATGCGCGCTCGAGGCTGGCATCCTGCTCCGCATCCCGCATACCCTTCACCACCAGGAACGAGTTCTCCTGGAGTTGGCGGATGCCGGCACGAAGACTGCTCGGGCTGAACTCCGGCATGAACGCGAACAAGTCCGCGGGAGGCTTCCAGCTTTGGAAGAAATGCAGGATGCGGACGGCATCCGGCTCGGCGCTGGCGGAGACGCGCGTCCGGTAATTGATCAGCACCAGTTGCTGCCCCCGCCACGCGACCAGGAGCGTTCGCGCGCGCCGCATCAGCATGGGGGACCTGGCCACGTTGGGGGCTCTAGCCTGCGAAGGTCTACCCCTTGCCTCCGAAGGTGTGCCCCATGCCTTTGCCTCCGAAGGTGTGCCCTTTGTCTACGAAGGTGTGCCCCATGCCGGCAAACGAGTTGCCCAGGGACGCTCTCAGCTTCTTGAGGTTGAGCTGCAGGCTCTTGTGAGCCTTTTCCATGCCGGCGAGCGCTTTCTTCGCATCGCTCCGGCTCTTGCTGCCCGATGTCCGTTTCGCGGCCATTTCGGCCTCCTTTCAAGTGTCCCATTCTGATTGCGCTGTGATGACGGGGCTGAGGTGAGCCCTTTTAGCCTTGCGCCTGGATTTTGTCAAACCATTTTATCGGACGAGCGGAAGCACGATTCGCCACCTCAGCGCAGGCAACCGAAGCCGCCGGGGCGTCATCAAGGAAAGAGATCACACCGAATAGCGCGGAGAGCCTTGGGGAGAATACTGGAATCGGCGTCCGTCTTCGGATCCACCGGCAGCCCAGGGTTGCGCCGAAGCCATCCCACAAGACGGAATTTCCTCACGCTCGCTTGTGCCGTTCTGGCCGCGACTCTGGTCATGGGAGCCGCGGCGCCTTCCGCGGACGCGCAGAACCTTACCTTCAAGATTCCTCCCGTCAAGATTCCATTCAAGGTCAAGGACCAGGCGGTCACGATTACGGCGTGGGCGATGATTTCCATGGTTGCCAAAGATCGGGACCTGGATGTGTTCAAACTCGAACTGAGCGCGGATCTGGCGGACCTGCAGCAGAACATGACGAGCCTGCTGAGCTCGCAACTGGACAAGGATGAGCATTGCGGGGAACGCACCACCGTCGAGCGCGCCACGCTGATGCCTGCCGATCCCGCCAGCCTGGCGACGGTGCATCTGCACTATGAGCGCTGGGCATGCGTCAAGGCGTTCGGCAAACAACAGGCCAGGAGGCTGGTGGGCGGCAACGCGGTGATTCCGGTGAAGCTCACGCCGGGTGTCGGGGAAAATCATACGGAACTGCGGCTGGCGCCGGAGGTGGGCGCCATCGAAGCCGACGGTCCGCTGGGCGAGCTGCTACGCTCCGGCACGGTCGGCGAGATGATCCGCGAGAAGATACGGACCGCCATCCTCTCCGCCATGCAAAAAGGGACCAACCTCAGCGCCACCCTCCCGCCCGCGGCGCGGGAGTACGCCACCATCGAGAACGCCGCCTTCGAGGATGCGGGCTCCGGGCGGCTGATGGTGGTCTTGGCAGGACAGGTTCGCATCACCCAAGAGCAGGTGCAGATGCTGTCCAAGCAGGTGAAGGAACGCATCGCCAGGCAGTAAGTCGGCGTTGCTGGTGAGGAAAGAAAGCGGCGCGAGCCCAGGCAGTGGACCCGCGTCGGTAAGAGTTAAGCTGGTTGCGTCCCAGGCCGTACCGGATGGCCTCTATATTGTGACGCTGAGTTCAACGTTAACGCCAGGATACATGGGGTTGCACAGGTAATACACGCCGTTGATTTCGACAACATAAACGTTCTGCGTGTAGAGCCAGTTGCTGGGCCACGCGCCAGCGAAGCCGAACCAATATCCGCCGTATTGGAAGCGGCGATTGCCGTAATCGCCCTGGGTGACATGAAATGTGTGTTCGCGTCCAAAATTGGCCTTGTAACGATCATCGGGAATGCGGCCAGCGGCGGTCTTCGCCGGCGCTGCGGGCTTAGCCTGCTGAGCGGTTTTCTCTTCCGGCTTGGTGTTCTTCTCCTGCTGCGCGCTCTTTTCTTCCGGCTTGGTGTTCTTCTCCTCTTGCTGTGCGGGTTTGGCGGGTTGCGCCTTTTTCTCGTCCTGGGTGGGTTTGGCTTTCTGTTCTTCCTGCTGTTCGTGCTGCTCCTGTGCGTACACCAAAGCAGCGGCTCCGAGGGTCAAACACAGAACTGCTGTGCTGATCACTCCAATTAGTTTCATGGGTGTTACCTCCATTGTCTATCGATCGTTTACGTACGCTTGCTCTATGCTGCCACCGCTTCGGCTGTGTGCAGGGTGCATTGGGCCGGATGCGTGGTTTCGATGATGTCCTTCGCCTTGGCCACTTCTGCAGCCGTCCCGTGGGCGATCAGCAGGAATTGATCTGTCTTGAGCGCGGTTTCGTATTTCACAACGCTGTCCTTGGGGATTCCAATGCTGTAGAGGCCAGCTCCCAGAGCGCCCAACGCTCCTACCTCCACCGCACCTTCCAGCCCTGCCACGATCCATGCCACTATCGGCCCCGCCGCTAGGATTGGGCCGAGACCAGGAATCATGAAAACAGCAGAGCCGAACAAAAGTCCCCAGAAACCTCCCCAGAACGCACCAACTTTGCCCCAATACTTCATGCGATCGCCGGTACTGTAGTAGCCCACCACCTGTTGCTCGGTGTGGTAGCCTTTGCCAACGATCGATAACTTGTGCATGTCGACTCCGCCGCGCTGAAGCTCCTTGACCGCTTGATCCGCTTCCGAGTGCGTGCGATACACCGCGACCACCGAATTTTCTTTGGACATTGCCTGGTCTCCTCGGGGGCTTGCCGTCATTCTCAGACCATCAAGCCAAGTCCCAGGCGCAACTATGACAGCGCGCTGCCAGGAAAACTGATCTCTATTGCTCAGCGGCGGGTGGGCCGCTTTTCAGGTTCGCGCGGTCGTCAACCCGTCCGGTGACGGAGGGGGCGGCCATGCGCCTACGCGCTTTTCAGGAGATATCGGGCCACTATCCTGACCTCACAGCAGCCATCGGGACAGGATTCAGTGTGAAACGCTCCTTCACTCGTGAGCTTGTCTGGTTCCTCGGTTGCAAGGCTGTATTCGAAGCTCGTCTTTACTCCGCGCCTTTTCCCAACAGGGATGTCTTCCGCCACTTCATGTTCCATACAGAAACCTCATGTCCGGACGAATGGATGGCTCAGTTTCGCAGCCGCGAGGAGGGGTGTCCGTGACAGAAGTCACCGTGGCAAGTGACTGCCCCGTCGGCTGTGCAGGGCCTGCGCTTTCGCAGCTACTTCTTCCGGCCAAAGAGGCGAAGCAGGTAGAGGAAGAGGTTGACGAAGTCCAGATACAGGGCGAGGGCGCCCAGCACCGCGGCTTTCCGGTCTTCGTCGGTGCCCTCCATTCCCGCGGCGTGCATTCGCTTGATCTTCTGTGCGTCAAAGGCGGTCAGGCCCACGAAGATCAGGATGCCCGCGTAGGTCACCACCCAGTAGAGCCCGGAGCTGTGCCAGAAGATGTTGACCACCGAGGCCAGGATGAGCCCGATCAGCGCCATGAACAGCAGGCTGCCCATGGAGGTCAGATCGCGCTTGGTGGTGGCGCCGTAAATGCACATGGCGCCGAAGGTGCCGGCGGTGATGAAGAACGTCAGGCCGATGGACTGGGCGGTGTAGACCAGGAAGATGACCGAGAGGGTCAGGCCGTTGAGCGCGGCGTAAAACAGGAAGGCGCTGATGGCCATCGCCGGGGTCATGTGCTTGATCGCCCAGGAGAGCCCCAGCACGATGGCCAGTTCCGCCACAATCAGGACCCAGAACAGGCCGGAGCCAAAGATGGCCCGGATGAGGGCGGGATTGTTGGCGGTGTAGGCGGCCACCAGGCCGGTGATAGCGAGCCCGCCTGTCATCCAGCCATAGACGCGGGTGATGAAAGTGCGCTCCGAGGTCATCGACTGCGAGAGCGCATACGGCGGAGTGCCCATGGTGGCCATCGTTTCGTCCTCGTTCAATCAAGGCAGGAATGGAAAGAATTGGTCGGGGAGACTGGATTTGAACCAGCGACCCCCTGGTCCCGAACCAGGTGCTCTACCAGGCTGAGCCACTCCCCGACTCTGCGGGAAAAACTGCAAATTGAAGGAAGCAAGCAGGGCTTGCGACGCCCCGCGTGCGCGCTCTGTGCATTATAGCAAAGGAGGGGGTACAGCCATTCCCACCCCGACGCGCGGCGGCGGGAAACTGCAACGATGCTACAATAGCCGTTTTTACCCAGCGTCGTGGTATTTCCCATTCCAGACTGGGCGTGGATCTTGGCTGAGCAGGACCCGGCACATTCCGCCAGCATCACCTACGCCGACGCCGGCGTGGACATGGAGCGCGCCCACCGCACCAAGCAGCGCATCAAGTATCTTGCCCACAAGACCTTCAACCGCAACGTGCTCAGCGAGATCGGCGGCTTCGGCGCCCTGTTCGCGCTGGACACCAAGAAGTATCGCGACCCGGTGCTGGTCTCCAGCGTCGATGGCGTGGGCACCAAA
>Ga0310037_10002072_pt1 | contig 10583 bp, 9 predicted proteins | sample Sb_taG_11_FD_200239 | JGI IMG/M metagenome (GOLD analysis project Ga0310037, IMG submission 200239) | Peat soil microbial communities from Weissenstadt, Germany - Sb_50d_3_AS metaG (v2) (version 2) | ecosystem: Environmental > Terrestrial > Soil > Wetlands > Peat | place: Germany: Weissenstadt...
TGGAGGGCCATCCTTCGCTCCGGGAACGGCTGCGCGGCCGCGCCCGGTGGAGCGCTGTCGATGCCCTGGACGGCCACGGGAGCGAACTCTTCCACGCGTGCCGCCCCAGCTACACATTGGAGGCCGAGATCTTCCAAGAGGGGACGCTTGGAGCGCGCATAAGCCGCGTGCTGGAGCGTCGGCCGGCTGCGGGCGAGACGATCCCCGACCCCGAACATGCCGGCGCGTATGAGAATCAGGCCCCGCCCGAGGTCCGACTAGCAGGATGGGTCCTACTGGGCGACGGGTCCGACAGCGCAGTCGCCGCGGAACGAACGGAAATCGTCAGCACAACGGCGCTTGAGCTCGACAACAGCACCCGCAAGCACTACGAGCAGGCGATGGCCGAGCTTGATCGTGCGCTTCTTGAAGATGCGTTGGCGTGGGACGAAGGCGTGCTGCGTCGGCAGGTCAACGAGCCTCTTGTAGAGCAACTCAACCGCCGGATGAACTCCGGCTCGCTCTAGGAATTGTCGTAAGGGCGCCCGTTAGCCATGGTCGAATCGGCGCCCTCGAGGTGATTCGTCGCTATGGCGGGATGTCGAGGCGCCTGCAAGCGCAGTGCGAATGCCGTCCACGCCGTCGGCGAGGACGATCCGGTACGGCGGCGTCACGCATAGCGAGCGGAACGGATCTTTCCGGACGCTCTGACCGACCGGCGTTCGTTGCGGTCTATTCGGCGGGTTGGAGTCGGTGGCTGAGTGCAGTGTGGCGGCGGCCGGCTCCGGGGGTGCGGACGGCTTGGGCGAGTGCGCGGCGGGATCCGACCAGGATGATGAGTTGCTTAGCGCGGGTGACGCCGGTGTAGAGGAGATTGCGCTGAAGCATCATCCAGGATGAGGTGGTAAGCGGGATGACGACGGCGGGGTATTCGCTGCCCTGGGAGCGGTGGATGGTGACGGCGTACGCGTGGGCGAGTTCGTCGAGTTCGGCGAAGTCGTAGTCGACCTGCTCGTCTTCGTCGGTAAGGACGGTGAGGGTCTGCTCTTGGAGCGACAGGCTGGTGACGACTGCGATGGTGCCGTTGAAGATCCCGGCGTTGCCTTTGTTGTAATTGTTGCGCAGCTGGGTGACCTTGTCCCCGACGCGGAAAACGCGCCCGCCGTAGCGTTTCTCCGCCGCCTGGTCACGTTCGGGGATGAGCGTTTGTTGCAGGAGGATGTTGAGGTTGCCGGCGCCGGCGGGTCCGCGGTGCATCGGGGTGAGCACCTGGATATCGCGGACCGGGTCAAACCCGAACTTGGCGGGGACGCGGTGGGCGACGATGTCGACGACTAGTTTGGCGGTCTCCTCGGCTGGGTGCAGGCCGGAGTCTTCGGAGGGGTCACAACTAAACCAGTAGAAATCGCGAAAGCCGGTGAGCTGCGGGGGCTGGGCGTGGTTGATGCGGTGGGCGTTGATGACGATGCCGGACTGTTGGGCTTGGCGGAAGATCTGGGTGAGGCGCACCCGCGGGACGATCTCGGCGGCGAGTAGGTCGCGCAGGACTTCGCCGGCGCCGACGGACGGGAGCTGGTCGACGTCGCCGACGAGCAGCAGATGCGCTCCCTCGGGGATCGCCTTGATGAGCTTGTTGGCCAGGATCACGTCCATCATCGAGGTCTCATCGACCACCACCAGGTCGGCGTCAAGGGGGTGGTCGCGGTCGTATTTGGGGTCGCCGCCGGGCTGCAGTTCCAACAGCCGGTGAACGGTCGAGGCGTCGTGGCCGGTCAGCTCGGCCAGCCGCTTGGCGGCCCGGCCGGTGGGCGCGACCAGCACCACGGTGGCCTTCTTGGCCGTCGCGAGCGTGACCACCGAGCGGATGGTGAAACTCTTGCCGCAGCCCGGCCCGCCGGTCAGCACCGCGACCTTGTTGGTGAGCGCGAGCTTGACCGCCTCGACCTGGCCGGCCGCGAGGTCCTGGCCGGTCCGGGTGCGAAGCCAGTCCAGCGCCTTCGGCCAGTCCACCTCGGCGAACGCGGGCAGCCGCTCCTCGCGTGAGCTCAGCAGATCGACAAGCCCGCCCGCCAAGGAGCGCTCGGCGCGGTGAAACGGGACCAGATAGACCGCCGCGATCGTGCCGGCGGCGCGATCGCTGCTGTCGGGCACGTCTTCACGGACGACACCCTCGTCGGCCACGAGCTCGTCCAAGCAGGGGTCGATCAGCTCTCGGTCGACCTCGAGGATCTTGGCGGCCTCGCGGATCACGTCGGGCTCGGGGAGGTAGCAGTGCCCGTTATCGGCGGCTTGCGAGAGGGTGTACTGCAGGCCGGCCTTGATCCGCTCCGGGCTGTCGTGCGGGATCCCGACCGCTTGGGCGATCGTGTCCGCGGTCCGAAAGCCGATCCCCCACACCTCCGAGGCCAGCCGGTAGGGCTCGCTGCGCACCACCGCGATCGAGTCCTCGGCGTAGCGCTTGTAGATCCGGACGGCCAGCGATGTCGACACGCCGACGCCGGCCAGGAACACCATCACTTCCTTGATCGCCTTCTGCTCCTCCCACGCGTCGGCGATCCTCCTCGTCCGTTTGGGTCCCAGGCCGTGTACCTCGATCAGCCGGCCGGGCTGTTCTTCGATGATCGTCAGGATGTCGGTCCCGAAATGGGCCACCATCCGCTCGGCCATCATCGGCCCGATCCCCTTGATCAGCCCCGAACCGAGATAGCGCCGGATGCCCTGGATCGTGGCCGGCAGCACCGTCGTATAGGAGTCGACCTGGAACTGCTTGCCGTACTTGGGATGGCTGCCCCATCGCCCAGTCAAACGCAGGCTTTCCCCGACCTGCGCCCCCAGCAACGGCCCCACCACCGTCAGCAGATCCGGGCCGGTCCGCTCGGTCGCCACCCGCGCGATCGTGTAGCCGGTGTCCTCGTTGGCGTAGGTGATCCGTTCCAGGACTCCATCCAACACCAAGTGGCTGTGCCGCGAAAGGGCCGAGGAAGGCGCCGGCGAGCTCACCTGCAGCGCACCGGCCGCCCTCGCTTTGCGCTCCGCAGCCGATGCCGCGGGCGCTCGTGCACCGTCGTGTAATGGGCCTCGACCACCCCCACCGGCAGCCTAAACGCACTCCCAACCCGGAACAGCGCCGGCAGCACCTCCCCGCCCAGCAACCCGTGCGCGACCGCATCCCGGCAGAACTCGCGCACCGAGCCGAGGATGTGGTTGACCCGCTCGGCCGAGCCCAGCAGCCCCTGACCGCGGCCGTCGCGCTCGATCGGCGTGACCAGCAAATAGTGCATGAACCGGTCCAACTCGAACGCTGTCCGGCGCAGCGCGCGGCCCGACGCCAGGCAGAACTCGAACAACAGCGCCAGGTTGCCCGCGGACATCCGCGTCGTACCGAGCGCCATCCCGCTGGCGAACCGAACCCCGCGCAGGTAGCGGTCCGCGACCGCGACCGGCTCAGACGCCCCGTCGTAGACCGTCCAGTACGCCGGCGCATCGCCCCGCACCATCAACGCGCGAAACCCCGGCTGATGGACCACACCAAGATCGAGATCAAGCACGGCGCGAGACGGTAAGCCCCGCGCCGGACGGACCAGCGTCCTGAAAGACCTTTCCCCGGACGCGTCAAACCCGCGGCTCCGGTGCGTCCGAGCGCGCCGTACAGCCTCGTGCCGGCATCTCGACGCCATCAGCACCGCAACCAGCAAGCGGAAATCGCACCTCGCTGACGAAGGCTTTCAGATTCGCACAGCCCCGAAGCGTACGAGCGCTTCGGCGACCAAGGGGCGGTCCGCCGGTACTGGAGCGGACGATCGCAATGCCACACGGTTGCCCTGCCCCCGGCCCTGGGTCGAGTTGGGATCTGACGCATGCCAATGCCCTATGCGTAGTTCGCCGCGAGCCGGTGCGGGGGGAAAGCCGATGACCCGGCTCGCTGCCGGGCACACACTGTCGGTAGCGCATCAATTAGAGGAGCCCTGATGACGTTGACGCTGTGTGCGTCACTGATGCGATCGCTGACGTGGGAACACGAGCGGGTGCAACTGGTACGGGATGCCCGTTCGGGGCTCTGCGCGGTGATCGCGGTCCACTCCACCGCGCTCGGGCCTGCGCTCGGTGGTCTGCGCATCCGCCACTACGAGCACGACGTCCCGGAGGCGCTCGATGACGCGTTGCGCCTGTCGCGGGCGATGACGCTGAAGGCGGCAGCCGCCGGACTCGACCTCGGCGGCGGCAAGGCCGTTGTGCTCGACGACGGCCACGCGGAACTGCGCAGCCCGCGCATGGTCGCGCTTGCACAGGAGATCGAACGACTGGGCGGCGACTACATCACCGCCGAGGACATCGGCACTACGACGGCCGACATGGACCTGATCGCCGAGCACACCTCCTACGTCGTCGGGCGAACCAGGCACGGTGGCGTGTGCGGCGATCCGTCGCCCGAGACTGCGCGGACTGTGCTGGGCGCGATCGAAGCGGCGCTCTCGACGCTCGACGGCGACGAGTGCCTCGCCGGCCGAACGGTCGGCGTGATCGGCGTCGGCAAGGTCGGCTGGCCGATCGTCCGCTCGCTGCTCAGCGCCGGCGCCAGAGTCGTCGCATTCGATCCCGACACGACCGCCGCGCGGCGCGCCCGTGACGTGGGTGCCGGGCTCGCCGAGAGCGCCGGGCAATTGCTCGAGCTCGAGCTCGACGTGCTCTCTCCGTGCGCGGTCGGTGCCCTGATCGATGAGGACGTAGCTAGGCAGCTCCGCTGCCGGATCGTGTGCGGCTGCGCGAACAACCAGCTCGCCACCGACGAGACTGCCCGCGTGCTCGCCGAACGCGGGATCTTGTACGTCCCTGATTTCCTGGCCAACTGCGGCGGCCTGATTCATGCGGACGCCGAGCGCCGCGGCGCTGGTCCCGACGAGGTCAAGCTCCGCGTCGCCGACGCCAAGCAGCGCCTGCGCGCAGTCCTCCTCGAGGCCCGGCAGACGCGGCAGATCCCAGAGATCGTCGCCGAGGAGCATGCCTGGGCGCGGATCGAGGCTTCGCGTACGCCGCGAGCTCCCATCCCGCGATAGTCAAGGGTCCGCAATCTCCAGCGACTCGACCTCCATCGCTCCCCCGGGCCCGATGTCCAGATGCCTGCGCCCACAACCGCCGCACCGCAGCTCGAACTGCTCGAGTTCGGTCAGAACACGCAATCCCGGCAACGGAGCTCGCGGCGGCGCGTGCTCGCCTTCGAGCTTCGCCCTGGGCAGCTCCGTCGCCTCCGTTGCGAGCGGCACGGCAGTACTCGAGGGTCTCCGACACCAACTGGACCCGGCGCTGAAAGAACAGGCGGTCGCAACAATCGCCCGGCTCGCCACCAAGCCCCGCCGAAACCGACCATCAGATGCGCTGCTCGCGTTCCTCGACGGCGTCTGCTTATGTTGAGCGACTCCCCGGTCCTAAACCGCGGTCACGGGACGATTCCCTTCGACGGGGACCAATCGCGCGGAATCCACCAGCGTGACGTCTTTGACCTGGCGAGCGGCCGTCGACGTCGCCATCGCAATGGCGACCAACCGCAGCTCCGCGAGGACGCGGTGCTAGCCGCCGACGAGCAAGCAGGCGGCCCCGGGCCGGGATGCGTTTGGTCGCCTTTGCGATAGCGCGGCCGTCGCGGGCGCGAGAAGAAATGCAATCGCGCCGAGCCCCGGCCTCACACGCTTGGATTGGGCGATTGCAGCAGCGCCGTCGATGCGCTCGTCGCTTGCGCCGCGGCGTCTGGCTCGATCCACCGCCACTGAACGCCCAAGTGAGTAGGCTACCCCGCGGTGAGCAACGCATCCGGTATCGAGTCGGTCGCCGTCGTGGGCGCGGGCTTGATGGGTTCCGGGATCACCGAGTGCGTGGCCACCGCCGGCATCCCAGTCGTGCTACGGGACGTAGACGAGGTCAGCATCGGGCGGGCACGGGACAGGATCGAGTCTTCGCTCGCGCGGGCCGTCGGCGGCCGCAAGCTCGACGCGGCGCAGGCCAGCCACGCGCGCGAGCGGATCGAGCTCACAACCGAGCTGGAGGCGATCGCCGGCGCGGATCTCGTGATCGAGGCCGTGCCCGAGAACCTGGATCTGAAGCTCGAGGTGATGCAGGCGATCGACCGCGCCGCGGGAAATGACTGCGTGATCGCCTCGAACACCTCCTCGATCCCGATCGCCGAGCTCGCGCAGGCGGTGCATCTTCCCGAGCGCGTGCTCGGACTGCACTTCTTCTCTCCCGTGCCGGTTATGAAGCTGGTCGAGATCGTCGTCGCGCTCGACACGAGCGCGAGCACTCTCACGCGGGGAACGGCGTTTGTCGAGGAGATCGGCAAGCGCCCGATCGAGACGAAGGACCGGTCAGGCTTCATCGTCAACATGCTGCTCATCCCCTACCTGATGGCGGCCGTGCGGATGTTCGCGGAGGGCTTTGCCTCGCGCGAGGACATCGACATGGGGATGAAGCTCGGCTGCGGGCACCCAATGGGGCCGCTCACGCTCTGCGACTTCATCGGACTCGACGTGGTCTACGCGATCTCCGACTCGCTCGTCGAGGAGTTCAAGGCTCACGAGTACGCGCCGCCGCCGCTGCTGAAGCGGATGGTCGCCTCAGGCAGGCTCGGCCGCAAATCCGGGCGCGGGTTCTACGACTACGAGTAGCGCATCCGGCTTTGCGCCGGCGCGGCTGTAGGGCCTAGTGCTGGATGAGCTTGGGATGACTGCTGCCGATTGGCCCTGACCAGCGAGCCGATCAGACGCCATCCGGCATCTGAGTGCCCGGCGACGCCGATCCTGTTCGACCGACAGCTCCTGCTCTTCGGGCTCGGACGAGCGTCAGCGGGCACCGTCACCCGGTGTCCGCTCGCGATCGCGGAGCTTCAGCAGCACCTCGACCTCCAGAGGAAACCCCGGATGAACCATTCCTCAGAACAGGAGGACCGAGCTCCCCTCCGTGATCACGACGGGCGGGCTGCCCGTGGTGCTGACGTTCTCCTTGACCCACTTCGCGGCGCGCCGGGAGGACTCGTCCGTCCCGGCCTTGTCTTGGCAGATCGTCACAGTCATGCCGCCGTCGCCGCTGCGAAATGCCGCGTAGCTAACAAAGCCAGGCACACCGCTAATGAGGGTCTTCACGTCCTCCTCACTCTGCCCGAGGACATCGAACAGCTCCGAGGCACCCTGCCCCGAATAGCTCCGAACGGCCACGTACATGACGCCTTCTCTTCCTGTGGCGCTCGCCACTTCGGTTGTGGTAACTGCACCCTATCCGACCAGGGGAGGCTTTCATTCCCGTCCGGCCAACGAAGGAGGTTCTTGGGGTACATCGCGACGAGCTGCTCGGCGAGGCGTCCGGCCTGCCGTGGAGTCGGGCCGTCCGAACACGCAGGTCGCGACGAGAACCTGAACTCCGCCTCTGTGTGTCTTGCCAACGAGCTCGAGCCAGACCGAACGAGGTGCGCCTATCTCGAGGAGCATCGGGCGCACTTCCCGACGACTGGCGACCGCTCTCAGTCGCTCGCGACCGGGCCGTTTGCTTGCCGGAACACGGCGGTGAAGCAAGCAGCGTGACCCGTTAGCTCACTCGCCTCGATCCAAGGCACTAGCAAGCGAATTGGGGGACGTGCTCACTGCTCCTATCGCCCAGAAGGAGGCGTCCGGATCGAGGCCTGCGACCGGCCTGAGATGGCCGAGAGGGGCACCGCGCCGGGACAAACGCAGACTGCCGCTCTCACGAACTAGCAGCACTCTCGACTCTGCGGCGCGCCGGCCTCAACAGTGCCGCTTTCGGGACATACGGAGCCACGCGAACGTCGTGGGCGGCGAATGTCTGCGCCAACTCGAAGGCAGGGCTCGCCGCCCGCGATCCAAGAGACCCCGTATTCGCCAAAGGTGCGCATCTCCACGCCTTCGACGGTCCGGCGTTGTGATCGGCCACGCCGGCTGCCCTCCTTTGCCGCGATTGCGGGAGTCGCCGGTGTGCTTGCTGCCGGCCTGATCCGCGACGAGCTGCAAGCGCTCCTGGCTCTCGCTCGCGTGGGCGAGCAGCCATCCTCGTCAACGCCGACCTCGCTCCCGGTCCGGACGATGACGGACAGCTACGAACCGGCGACCGGATGCGTCCGCCCCTTCCGGTTCGAGCCGACGGAGCGGGAGCCGCCCTTGGGCTCGAGATTTCATCGCGTGTGTCCGGCGGATCGTGAACCGTGCTCCTGCTCGGCCACCAAAGGAGCCATGCGGTAGGTGCTGACTGCCCATTCGAGGACGAGCGGTATCGGACGCAGCAGCCGCGCGGGGCGCCGCGTCGATGAGGACCTGCGCCTGGAGGACCGTGGTCGCTGGGCGACCGGGGAGCGCGGCCCGAGCGTCGCTCACGAGCGGGTTAGCCCCGAATGAGAGGCGTAACATAGGTGCTACACCCCTCCGGGAAGGATTAGGTGCGACCACTGACCGGCAGTCAAGACCCGAAGCTCGATATCGGCTATCACGACCGGCGGCTTGTGCGTCGCCTTGAGGATCCGGAGTTCCAGGCCGAGTTCGAGCGCCAGCGGGCGGAGATCGCGGCGATCGACGCGATCGTGAACGAGCTCGACGAGCTGCGCGAGCGGAGCGGGATGACGAAGGCCGCGCTCGCGCGGGCGATCGACAAGAACCCAGCGGTGGTCCGCCGGCTGCTCACCGCGTCGGGCAACCCGGAGCTGCGGACGGTCGTTGCGATTGCGCAGGCGCTTGGCGCGGAGGTGAAGATCGTGCCCAGGAGACGCGCGCGAGGGGCAGGTGGCGCTCGGCGGCGGGGTGCGCGGACCGCGGCGTAGCGGGTCGTGTCGTATCCGGCGAGCGCCCTACGCTCGCGGCCATGGAGTGGGGAGTCGTCTACTACCGGCAGGCGGACGGTCAGGTTCCCGCGGAAGCGTTCCTGGACTCGTGTCCGACGAAGGTCGAGGCGACGATCCTTGCGGTGCTGCAGGCCGTTCGGGCCGCTCCGCCGCCGGCGTTCAGCGGCGGCGGGAAATGGGAGGCGATGCACGGCGCCATGGCCGGCTATTACGAGATCCGGGTGACCGGGCCAGGCCGCCGGCCCTACCGACTCTTTGCCTGCTCGACAACGGAACCGAGCGGGAGCTGGTCGAGCGCGGGTTCGACCGGCCGCAGATCGCCGTGATCAGTGGGATGGTCAAGCAGCACATGACCGAGTTCTCTGACGGCGATTACCGAAAACACGTCCGCGATCTCGGCGACCGCTACCTCGCCACGCTGCCGCGACCGATCGCCCTCGACAGCGCCTGACCGGCGCTGATATCCGAGCTCCAACAGCGAGCTGGAGGTCAGCAATGCAGCACGGACAGGTGTTCGCAAAAGGCGCCTCGAACTGGGCGTACAGATATCGGCTTGGCGGCCGCGAGTCAAAGCGCGTGCAAAGAAGCGGCTTCCGGACCGAGCGAGTCGCCGAGCAGGCACTCGACCGCGCGCTCGAGCGCGCCCGGCAGGAACGGGCCTCGCTCAGACACCCACGCTGAGCGAGCTCGTAGAGATCTACCTCGCCCAGCATGACACCGAGCCCCAGACGGTCGACAAGCTCCGCTGGCTGCTGAGCAAAGCCACCGCCGCGTTCGGGAACACCCCGATCAGCGAGTTGCAACCGGCGGAGATCGCCGCCTGGCGGATGACGATCCCCTACGGGCACCGCTTCGAAGCCACCCAAGCACTCCGCCAGACATTGGCGCGCGCCGTCAGCTGGGGAATGATCAACAGAAACCCCGCCAAGCAGGGCATCGAGAACCCCCAACGCCCCCGCGTCGAGCAACGACCATTCGAGTCCTGGGACGAGCTCCAGCGGCTCGCCGACCGGCTCGGCCGACACCTAGGTCCTGTCGTCCTGTTCGCAGCCGCAACCGGGCTCAGGCCGAGCGAGTGGCTGGCGCTCGAGCATCGCGATATCGACCGGGCGGCACGAGTCGTGTACGTGCGCCGCGCGTACCGAAACGGCCGCATCAAACACCCGAAAACCGCCGCCAGCTACCGCGCCGTCCCGCTCCAGGCGATCGCGCTTGACGCGCTCGACGCGCTCCCGAGACGAACCGGGTCAGCGCTCCTCTTCCCCGCCCCCCGCGGCGGCTACCTCGACCTGCACAACTTCCGCTACCGCGACTGGAAACCCGCCCAACGCGACCTCGGGATCCGACCCGATCCGGCGCGTATACGATCTCAGGCACACCTTTGCCACGTTCGCGCTGCGTGCCGGCATCCCCACCTTCGACCTCTCCCGCTACATGGGCGCCAGCCTGACGATGATCGACCGCCACTGCGGGCACCTCGCCAAAGACGGCCGCCAGCACGCGATCGACCTCCTCGACAGCTTCAACAGCAGCTGCGTCCACGCGGTGGACGCGAAATGGACGCCCAAGAAGAGGTCACGCCCAACCGCCGGTCAGAAAAACCGCCTCTAAACAGGACATCCGCCAGAGCCCTCTGTCGGACTCGAACCGACGACCCCTTCCTTACCATTCGGGTCGGCACGAACGGGCACGAGAGGGCACGAATGGGCAGGTTCTGCCTGCAATCACAGACCTTGGCGTTGCCCGTTCATGCCCGATCGTGGTCACCGTTGCC
>Ga0310037_10002083_pt1 | contig 10548 bp, 9 predicted proteins | sample Sb_taG_11_FD_200239 | JGI IMG/M metagenome (GOLD analysis project Ga0310037, IMG submission 200239) | Peat soil microbial communities from Weissenstadt, Germany - Sb_50d_3_AS metaG (v2) (version 2) | ecosystem: Environmental > Terrestrial > Soil > Wetlands > Peat | place: Germany: Weissenstadt...
TGATGTTTTGCCAAGTACCTGTTACTCGTGAACGCTCCTCACGAGCTCCTCCTCTCCGTAGGCGTCAATGCCGAGATTGGCGCCTCCGGGAGCAGCAGCCTCGGCGTTGATCGCTTCAGCACGATTTCACCGGGAATCTTCTTTGGCAAAGGGCTGGGCGACCTCCCGAAGAGTTTGTCCTTTCTCCGGCCCTTGGCTGTGACAGGGGTCCTAAGCCTCGACTTCCCAACGCAGGCCAAGACCACGAGTGACTCGGGAGACGTGGCGCAGAACCCGCACGTGCTGGGTACTGGGCTCGCCATCGAGTACAGCATCCCTTACCTCCAAGCGAGCGTGCTGGACATTGGTCTTAGGACGCCGTTTAACCGACTAATCCCCTTGGTCGAACTAAACTTTCAGACCCCGCTCGACCGCGGCCAGCAGGGTCTTACGACCGGTATCATCTGCCCCGGCATCATCTGGTCGAGCAGCTACTTCCAGATCGGGCTCGAGGCGTTGATTCCTGTGAACCCCCGAACGGGCCATAACGTGGGCGCGATTGCGCAGCTTCACTTCTACCTCGATGACATGTTCCCCCATACCTTCGGAAAGCCCCTCTTCGGAGGTCGCTAAATGTCGTCCCTTCGCGCTCTCTGCTGCGCCGTTCTGATTCTCGGATGGAGTTGGGTCGCCCCTCCTCGAGCCGCCGCCCATGCTTTTCTGGACCATGCCGAGCCCCGTGTCGGAAGCACGGTCCGTACGCCGCCGACCGAGCTGCGCCTCTCGTTCACCCAGGAGTTGGAGCCTGCCTTCAGCACCGTGGAAGTAAAGGATGAGAGCGGCGTGCAGGTCGACAGGGGCGATGTCAAGGTGGATGCGGACGACGCGACGCTCCTGCGCGTATCCCTCAATCCGCTTCCCCCCGGTACCTACAAGGTGATATGGCGAGTCGTGTCGGTCGATACCCATCCGACGGAAGGTGACTTTACCTTCCAAGTCTCACCCTGAGACGTTGGACGTGGTCTCCGGCGTGAGCGTCTCGCTAGTTGTGGTCCGCTGGGTTCATTTTGCAGCGGCGCTGACGCTCGTCGGGGTGTTCTCGTTTCGATTGTTCGTCGGTGATCCTGCTTTCCGACAGGCTGCCGGAGCAGGCTGCAGCGTCGATCACCACGCTCTCACGAGGAGGCTCACGCGCATCGCCTTTGCCGCCCTCTTGCTGACTCTCGTGTCGGGGACGCTGTGGCTTCTCCTGCAAGCCTCTGGGATGAGCGGCCAACCGATCTCTGTGGCGCTTCACAGGGAGGTCGTGCAGACGGTGGTGCTGCGGACTCAGGTGGGACACGATTGGCTGGTTCGCACGGGCCTCCTTACGCTCTTGGCAATCGTCCTGGTTTTGATGCGCAAGCGCGGCCGCTCTCGCGCTCCCCTTGTGATCGCCCTCGCGCTTTCGGCCGCGGAGCTCTCGGCCCTCGTTTGGGCCGGCCACGCAGGTGCGGCAAGGGGCGGACGGGGAGCCATGCAGCAGACATCCGATGCGATCCATCTGGTCGCGGCGGGGATCTGGCTCGGCGGGCTCGTCCCGCTCGCGCTATTGCTGGCGACCGCACAGGGTGCAGGCGACGAAGGGTGGCTCGTTGTCGCTCGAAATGCGGCAAGCCGCTTCTCCACGCTTGGCGTTCTCAGCATTGCGAGTCTCCTCGCAACAGGCATCGTAAACAGCTGGCTCTTGGTGGGAGACCTGACCGGGCTCTTGGACACGGACTATGGCCGGTGTCTCCTTCTCAAACTCGGCCTCTTTCTCGCGACGGTCGGCGTCGCGAGCGTAAGTCGCATCCGCTTGGTTCCCCGGCTTTCTTCTGCTCCCGCAAGGCTCGGTCTCGACGCTGCTTGGAAAACGGTTCGTGAACTGCAGCGAAACATCGCAATTGAGGTTGGCTTGGGTGTCTTGATCCTCGGCATCGTTGGGGTCTTGGGCACTCTTCCTCCCGCCGCGCACCCGCATGTTCACGTCGGTTCCACGGGGACGTGCGTCAAGGCGACGAATCGATACGAATCGAGCTCTAGTCTGCGGCGCCGCGCTCCTTTGACATGCGACAGAGAGGAGTGATCTCGCGTCTGCCCCGTTCGTGCCGCGGACCCCCCCCACCTCTGTGCCGCGCGGGATCGCCCCGGGGGCGAATCCTCGCGGCACGGGCTCCGCCGGGCAGAGGGGCGGTGTCCAAACCGCGACCCCTCAAGGCTATGCCCTATTAAGCGGAGGGCATATCACGCCGATCGGCGCCGGTGAGGGATCATGCAGGCCCTCTGAGAGGACCATGCAGGCGCTGACCGGAATTTCCCTTTTGCTGTTTGTCGCGACGACGGCCATCGTGGGGGTGCGAATGCTCCTCCTCGCCCGCCGCACGGGCGAGCGCCCCGAGCTCCTGATGGGTGCCGGGATGGCTCTCGTCGGGGGGGTCGGATATCCGGGTGGAATCATCTCTCGATTCGGTCTCGGGTCGGTCGGGGAGATGAGCTTTCCCATCTGGTTTTTTTCCACGGCTTGCACACAGCTCGGCATCGCTCTGATCTACGCCTTCACCTGGCAAGTGTTTCGCCCGAAGGCGACCTGGGCGAAGGCTCTCGTCGTTGCAGGAGTGGGATTCATGGTGGCCGGCTTGGGGGGCATGGCGCACGCCTTGGCCACCGCCCCGCCCGGCGCCGACTCAGCCGTCGTGACCCGAGGCCCGATTTTCATCGGGATGGTCGGCTATGCGGGCTGCTTCCTGTGGACGGCTTTTGAGGGATTCCACCATCATCGGATGGCGCTACGCAGGCTGGTTCTCGGTCTTACGGACCCGATTGTTGTGAACCGCTTCTTTCTCTGGGGGTTCTTCGGTTTCATGGCGAGCGCCCTCACCGGGATCAGCGCCGTAACTGCACTCCTCGGCGGCCGGCCGTCGGGAACGCCAGTCACCATGCTCCCGATGGGCGTACTCGGCGTCGCAGCGGCCATCGCCATGTATTTGGCCTTCTTCTCTCCGGCCTGGTACGTCGGCTGGCTCCAAGGCCAGGTACCGAAGGCCAGCTCTGGGCAGAGCTAGGGACACACCTCCCCAGCGCTCCGCCCACCCCGTGGTCTCGTACGTCGCGGCATGACGCGCTTCCATGTCCGGTCCAGGCCGGACGGGCCGGACTCGCCCCAGAAATGAAGAAGACCATCGCCCGCGAAGGCACTTCGGAAAGCAATGGGTGTCACGTTGGGATGACTTCGCTCGCGTACTAGGACAAAAACACGCGATTTCCCGCAGAGGGACTCTCCGGGGCGACCTCAGGTGCTCGCGGTCTTACCGAGACTCGTGCCTTTCCGGTCGACCCTGCGGGAGTGCTTGGCTTGGGGGAGGGTGAACCAGAACGAGCTGCCACGGCCAGGGTCACTCTCTACACCAATCTCTCCCCCATGCACGTTCACCATGTTGCGCGCGATCGAGAGACCGAGGCCGATGCTGTTGATGCCGCTCCCCGGCCCGCGCGAAAACTTATCGAAAATCCGGTCCCTGTACGCGACGGGAATTCCAGGTCCGGTGTCTTCGACCTCGAAGCGGAGATACTCTGCCTCGGGTCGAGCGCGCAGGGTGATCCTCCCGCCCGCCGGAGTGTGCCGGAGCGCGTTCTCCATCAAGTTTGAGAACACCAGCCAGATGCTTTCTTGGTCCGCCCAGACGCTGAGGTCATCCGACACTGGCTCCACGTGGATCGCCACAGATCGCGCCGCCGCATTGCTCCGGTAGGCCCGATGCGTGCGCGACAGAAGGTCTCCGGCGCGGATCTCGTCTCGATCCAGCTCGATCGTGACCGACTGGAGTCGCGCGAGATCGAGCATCTCGTTTACGGTCGAGTGAAGACGCTCGCACTCCTCACGGGCCGCTTCGAGGAGGTCCTGCTGTTTGTCGGAAAGCGCACCGGCGACCCCTTCCAAGCAGAGATGGATCGCCATCCGCATTGACGTGAGTGGCGTGCGGAACTGATGCGCGGTGGTTAAGAGGAGGTCATTTCGAAGCTCGTCGAAGCGGCTGAGGCGTGTCACATCTTGAAGCAGCACGGTCGCAGCGACAATGGTGCCGTCTTGGCCATGGACCGGCTCCGCGCGCGGCAGGAAGAGGCGGCCGTCATCGGGTACCGAGAGGCGGACTGCGTCGTCGAAGCTTGTCGGTGAGACCGCGCCCTTTCCTTGGAGTACGTGCCAGCGGAGGGTATCTACGGCTGCGCGGAGGTGCGGATCCAGTCCCCGAAGCGTTGGCATGTTGCCGCCGCTCGGAAGGAGGTCTTCGGCCGCCGGATTCAAGGTGAGGATATCCCCTTCGAGATCGAACACGAAAACGGGATCCGGAAGACTGTTGAGCACGGCTTGTGCGGCGAGCTGGGTGTAGAGCATCTCGTCGAGCGAACTCCGTCGGTATTGCTCCATCCGATCGGCCATCGCGTTGAACGCCGCAGCCAGCCCGCGTGCTTCAGCTCCGCCGCGGAGGTGAGCTCGTACGGCGAGATCTCCTCGCCCGAACTGCTCGATCACCTTCGCGAGAGTCTGGAGGGGGTACATCGCGCGGCTGGTCACTGCCCAAGCGCCGCCAAGTCCGATCGCAGTTGCCGCAAGCGCCGCGCAAAGCAGCCCTCCGGTGAGCGCCCCGAAGTGGCCGAGGAGATTCTTGCTTTCTTGGATCGTGGCCTCTTGCTTTTGCTTGAGAAGACGGCTGACCCCTCGATGGAGGGCCGAGAGTCTCGGTTCGAGGTCGCGGAGGACGCAGGCTTGCAGCTCTGCGAGTTTTTCCCTCCTCATGCAGGCGGGAACAGCGAGCTGATATTCAGCCCACTGCTGCCGAAGGGTCGCCACGATCTGTGCGGCGTGGGGCTCCCGGATCGTGGTCTCCTGGATGCTGAGGTCCGATGCGAACGCCTTTTCGTCCGAGCTCTCCTTCGCGAGCGTCCGATCCTGAAGACCCGCGGCTGCCAGAGTGGCTGTTCTCTCCAGGTGGTCGAGCTCCTCCTTCATGCGCTGCGTGGCGAGTGCATTCCGGGAGTCCTCTGACAAGAGGTACTGCGAGGTTCGGCCCAGAGAAGAGACCGACTGGACAGCGGCGACCGCGATCACGATCAACGCGATCGCAAGGGGCAGGAAGGCCAGGATCATGCGAACTCGCGAAGTCATGACGAGGGTTCCCGGTCCGGCAGACCACAGATGTGGAGGTCGAAGTCGTCCGCTTCTCGAACCATCCGTCGCACGAAATCGCCTCGCAGGAGGTGTCGCCAGAGGGAGGAGTGCGTGCGTCCGATGAGGACATGGGCGACGGCGTGGGAGCGCGCAAAGTCAAGGAGCGTTGTGACAACGTCTTTCCCTTGAAGCTGAACGACCTCCGCTCCGAGCTCCCTGGCTTTCTGAATGTTCGCATGAAGGATGCGCTGCGTGGCGGAATCGATGCGGTTGGGGGCTTCGTCCGGTGCTTCTACGTACACGACGTACCAGTCGGTATTGAGGCGACCCGCAAGGCGTGATCCCCGCCGTAACAGCGTTGCGGCCCGTGGGGAACGGGAGGAGATGCAGACCATGACCCGCTCGCTTCCCTGGCGAGGCGTCGTCTCCTCTCCAGCTTCCTCACGGCCATTGGCAAGGGCCGCCCGACCGAGACTCTCAGCGACCTCCCGAAGCGCGAGCTCTCTCAGCGTGGTGAGCTTGTCCTTCTGGAAGAAGTTTTCGAGAGCGCGCGTCGCCTTTTCGGGAGCGTAGATCTTGCCAGCGCGCAGCCGTTCGAGGAGATCTTCCACGGCAAGGTCGAGGTTCACGACTTGATCGGCTTGCTCGAGAAAGGTGTCCGGAACGGTTTCGCGAATTTCTACACCCGTCGCCTCCTCGACCAAGTCGTTCAGGCTCTCGAGGTGCTGGATGTTGAAAGCTCCGATGACGTTGATGCCCGCGTCGAGGAGCGCATCCACGTCTTCGTAGCGCTTGGCGTGCCGGGAGCCAGGGACGTTGGTGTGCGCGATCTCATCGACGATCGCGATCTCGGGCCTGCGCGCGACGATGGCGTCGAGGTCCATCTCCTCAACGTTCAGCCCCCGATACGCAAGAACCCGACGCGGAACGACTTCCAGACCGTGAACCAGCGCCGCCGTATCCGCGCGTCCGTGGGTCTCGACGAAACCCACGACCACGTCGACGCCCCGTTTTCCGAGTGCGTGGGCCTCCTCGAGCATGCGATAGGTCTTGCCGACGCCCGCGGCAAAACCGATGTAGAGCTTGAGACGTCCCCGTCGCAATCGTTCGACAAGCTCGAGGAAGTCCTCCGCACGGGGACGGCTCATCCTTCTCGACTCCCGAGCCCAGGCGGGTGCGTGGGGATGGACTGTTCAAAGGCTCGTGAGAAACGCTTGGCGAGACTTGGGCGACGCTTCGGCATGGTGGATTCCGGCCTTCCCTCAGCGCGTTCGGGGATGTCTCCTTGTAGCCTATCGCAGAGTATGGACCCAGGTACGGACTCGAGAAACGAGCACACTTCGTGCCAAGGCAGGCGCAATACGTGGCGCGTAACGCTGCGTGGGGTCCTTGCAATATGCAGCGGAGGCGGACCTCTCCTTTCAGATTGAAAGGCGGAGCTGAAGCGGTCCTGAAGCACGAAACCCACTTCTTATGGTCCCCCTCCGCCTGAGATCGGTCGCGGAGGACACCGCGCATTTCCCCATGGGGTTCCGGTTCCACCTCGCCCGCGGTCTTGGCCTTCGCGCACGTTCGGCACGATTGATGCTTACTGCAACGCTCGGGAGACGGTGCAGGGAACGAGAGGCGAGTTTGTGAGGGGTGTCTTTGCCGATCTCATCCTTGTGCTTGCGTCTCTCGTCGTTGTTTCTTTCTACGTCGTGTTTGCGAGACGAGCAGCCCGATCGAATCCCAAGCGACCCGCTGGCGCTGAGGCTTGTGTTGGCGCGCGGGGTCACTCAGAGGGAGGAGGGATCACCATGTGGAAGATTGAGGCGATTCTTCGCCCGGCGAGCGTTGACGATGTCACCGAAGCGCTAAAGAAAGCGAGAGTGCACTCCTTCATGATGAGCGATGTGTCGAGCTTCGACACAAAGAGTGGACCCGTAGGCTCCTACCGGGGAGCGCCCTACACGGTCGGTCTCGAACGGGTGAAGCTCGAGGTTCTCGTTCCGGACGATTACGTCGAAGACGCTATTAAAGGCATCCTCGGAGCGGCGAGCGCGCCGTTAAGCAGTGAGGATTGGCTCATCGTGGTGCCTCTGGATGAGGTCGTCCGGATTGCGACCGGACGGCGCGAACCCCGACAACTCGGGAGATAAGGGCGGTTCCAGGCCCAGCGGCTTGGATATCGCGCAGGAATCCTCACAGCGCTGAGGACCGCCGGGTTGGCCAGCGGCGTGCCTGCAAACGCGCGCCAGCATCTCTCGCGTCGGCGATCGAATCCCTCGGTGGGGATCTGCAAACGGCGTCCGTCTCGCCCGCGAACCCGCAAAGACTAAGCAGTACGCGCGGCGAGACCGAATCCCCAAAACCTCTCTCCAAAATCTTCGAGATCAACTCCCTAGATCGCCCGTGCGAGAGAGCGGTGCGCTTATTTCGCTTTGCAAGACCTCCTTTGCTCCAAACCGAAATGCGGTGAGTCCCCACATGCAAGGTTGAGCCGAGATTTGCACGGACGCTCGAAAGGCACGATTGCTGCACTAGCGGCAAAGTGCGGTCGGCCTCGTTGGCTTCTGGTGAGTTGGCGAGACCGGCTGACTGCGGAGTCCGAGGTGACCGGAATCGGACTTCGCATCGGCGCACGGCTCCAACGGGAGGAGAGCAATGGATCTCACAGTCTGGATACCTGCGACCTTTTCTCTGGGGCTCATTCTGATGGGTTTCGTTTATGTATTTCTGATCGCCTGCGAGAACATCTGAGGGGATCGACATGATCTATTTGACTGCCGGAGTCAGCGCATTTCTCTTTGTTTACCTCTTTACTGCACTCGTGCGGCCGGAGTGGTTCTAGCTCCGAACGCGTCGAGTGATGGAGACCTTGTTCCATGTGGCTTCTTCCGATTTCGATCCTCTTAACGAGTGTCGTTCTTTCGGTTCCGCTAAGCCGGTATCTGGCTTGGATCATGGAGGGCAAGTACAAGGCGCCGAGATTCCTGCGCTGGTTTGAGGGGCGTCTCGACAGCGGTCATCAGAACTGGAAGCAATACACCGCGTCCATCCTCATCTCGAACATCGTCCTGTTCGTCTTTGGATTTGGCCTTCTGGCGCTCCAGCCGCTCCTTCCCCTCAATCCGGATGGCAAGGGGATGCTGGGGCCGACGACGATCTTCCATACCACGGTTTCGTTCATGACGAACACCGACCTCCAGCACATCTCTGGGGACGTGCACCTTTCGAATTTCAGCCAAATCTTCTTCATCTTGACGATGATGTTCCTTTCCGCCTCGGTCGGGTTCTGTTCCCTCACGGCGATCATCCGAGCGGTCCGCAGCGATTCCCATGTGGGGAATTTCTTCGTCGATATGTGGCGGGTCGTCGTCTACATGTTCCTTCCCATCAGTCTCTTCATGGGCGTGCTGTACGTGCAGGACGGGATGCCGATGACCTATCAGAGCTCGTATCACGTCGACACGCTCGAGCCGGGCGCGATGGGCAAGACCGACGATGGGCAGGCGAAGCAGCAAACCATCGTCGTGGGACCCCTTGCGGCCATCCTTCCAATTAAGCAACTCGGAACAAACGGAGGCGGATTCTACGGCGCGAACGGCGCCCACCCGTTCGAGAACCCGAGTGCCTGGAGCAATTACCTGGAATCCGTGGGGATGACGCTCTTCCCGTTCTCCCTCGTCCTCATGTTTGGGCGCATGCTGAAGCGAAAGCGCCATGCAGTCGTGATCTACGCGGTGATGATGACCATGATGGTGGGAATGATCGGCTGGGCCATCTACTTCAACACCATGAAGCCCAATCCGGGCCTGACCGCGCACAGCGAAAGCCGGACCTATGAGCTTCTGAGTGCGAGCGCGGAGGGTGGGAAGCGGACGGTGACCGTGCCGGCCGTCGCGGGCCTGCCCGTCGACCAGCACTTGGGAAATCTCGAGAGTACGGAGCTCCGGTTCGGGACGTCGGCGATGTCGACCTTCGCCGCCATGACGACTGCCGTGACCTGTGGTGCGGTGATTGGTGCCCATGACAGCATGAACCCGCTCTCGGCCCTCTCGCCCTTCTTCGGCATGTGGATCAACTGCGTCTTCGGTGGGAAAGGCGTGGGCATGATCAATCTTCTGCTCTTCCTGATCATCGGAGTGTTTGTGGTAGGTCAGATGGTCGGGAGAACGCCCGAGTACCTGGGCAAGAAGGTCGGTGGCCGCGAGATGAAGCTCGCGATGATCGCTCTCCTCGTGCACCCCATTCTAATTCTCCTTCCGACAGGGCTATTCGCTGCCACCGATTGGGGCATGAAGGCGGAGAACAATCCCGGAGCCCACGGCTTCTCCGAGATCCAATACGAGTTCGCATCGGCATCTGCGAACAACGGGTCGGGCTTCGAGGGGCTGGGGGATACCTGGGGATTCAACGCCAACCCCAGCCCAGCTCCCACAAGCCGGGCGTGGGACATCGTCTCGGGGATCGTGATCATCCTGAGCCGCTACTTGCCGATCGTCGCACCGATCGCGATGGCTGCGAGTCTAGGGGCCAAGAAGTCGGTGCCCTTCACCTTGGGATCCATGCGGGATGACACGCCAACCTTCGGGTGTCTCTTGCTGGGAACGATCCTGATCATTGGGGCTCTGCTCTTCCTTCCGGTGGCTGCACTGGGTCCGCTGGCGGAGCACTTGGGTCCGATTCCGTTCGGCGGGTGACGTTTTTCTGACTACTGGCTGTCCCCGGATGGCAACGCCATCCGGAGCGAGGGGGAGTGATCGAAATGGAAGCAAGCAAGGCGTTGCAGGCCCATGGAGACGTGATGGCTGATCCGAACTCGCCGCGGCCGCCGCGTCGGGTGCGGGCAGCGGGGCTGTTTTCCGCAGACCTGTTGGTGCCTTCGCTCAAGCAGGCATTCGTCATGCTGCGTCCGGACCTGCAGTGGTCGAACCCCGTGATGTTCGTGGTGGAGATCGGCGCCATCCTGACGCTCCTCTTCGTGGTCCAGGCGCTGTTTGCGGGCTCGTCGAGCCAGGTGCCGGTGACCTACTTCATCGCCCTCGATGCGTGGCTCTTCCTCACGGTCCTGTTCGCGAACTTTGCCACCGCGGTGGCGGAGGCGCGCGGCCGGGCGCAGGCCGAGTCTCTGCGCAGGACCCGGCAGGACACGCCGGCCCATCGTCTGCGGGGAGGCATCTCGGGTCCCGTGGAGGAGGTCTCCTCCGCCAAGCTCGTCGCCGGAGATCTCGTCCTCATCTCCGCGGGAGAGGTCATTCCGGGCGACGGTGAGATCGTGCGCGGGACGGCGGCGGTGGATGAGTCGGCGATCACGGGCGAGTCCGCGCCGGTGATTCGGGACTCGGGAGGCGATCGCTCGGGGGTGACGGGCGGGACGCTCGTGCTCTCGGACGAGA
>Ga0310037_10002092_pt1 | contig 10516 bp, 7 predicted proteins | sample Sb_taG_11_FD_200239 | JGI IMG/M metagenome (GOLD analysis project Ga0310037, IMG submission 200239) | Peat soil microbial communities from Weissenstadt, Germany - Sb_50d_3_AS metaG (v2) (version 2) | ecosystem: Environmental > Terrestrial > Soil > Wetlands > Peat | place: Germany: Weissenstadt...
CTGCAGAGCTTCTGGTACGACGAGGCGTTCACGTCCGTCCACGTGCTGCACCCGAGCCTGTGGGCGACGCTGCGCTCGGTGCTCCACACCGAGAACACGCCTCCACTGTGGTATGTGATCGCCTGGGCGGACTCCCGCGTGCTGGGCAGCGGCGAGGTCGCGCTGCGCCTGCCCTCCGCGCTCGCGGGCGTCGCGACCGTGCCCGTCGCCTGGGCGATCGGACGCGAGCTGACCGGCCGGCGCGCCACCGCGATCGCCGCCGCGGCGCTGGTCGCGGTGAACCCGCTGCTGGTGTGGTACTCACAGGAGGCACGCGCCTACGCGCTGTTCGCGCTGCTCGCGGCTGTGGCGATGCTGTGCTTCCTGCGCGCTTTGCGGCGACCAAGCCCAGGGCGGATGGCCGCGTTCGCGCTGAGCGGCTCGTTGGCGTTGCTGAGCCATTACTTCGCGGTGTTCCTGCTGATTCCGATGGTTATCTGGTTGTCGTGGGATCGCGCGCGGCGGCGGATGGCGCTACCCGCGGTTGGCGTACTTATGCTCGTCGGCGTCGCGCTGCTGCCGCTGATCTCAGCGCAGGGCGGCCACGGCACGCAATGGATCGGCGAATGGGCGCTGTCGAGTCGCCTGCAAGCGATCCTCCAGTACTACCTCACCGACTATTACGGCGCCTCGCTGGGACATGGGATCGAGCTGCTCGTCGCGCTGCCGATCCTCGCCGGGATCGGCTTCGGACTGTGGCGCGTGCTGACCCCTCCCGAGGAGCACGGCGCCCTGATCGCGCTGGCGATCGCCGCCGGCGGCATCCTGATCCCGATCGCGCTCGTCGCCGTGGGCGCCGACTACCTGGCGCCGCGCAACCTGCTCGCCACGATGATCCCCGTTACCGCCCTGATCGCGATCGTTGTGCCCTCCCGGCGTGCGGGCCTCACGGGAATCGCGTTTGCGGTGACGATCGCGGTCGCGTTCGCAGCGATCTCGATCGACGTCAACCTCAGCCCGCGCCTGCAGCGTGGCGACTGGCGAGGACTCGCCCAGGTGTTGGGTGGCCCAGGCTCCGAGCGCGCCCTGAGCCCAGCAATGAGCAGCAAACGTGTGATTACGACCGTCGAGCTGGGCGCCGCGCCGCTGGAGTACTACATACCGGGGTTGCGCAATCTGGCTCGGGGAATGTCGGTGAGCGTGAACGAGATCGACGAGACCGGCTATTCCCCGTTGCGCGCGTCCGCGGAAAGTCCGCCTGCGCCAGGGTTTCACCTGCTAAGTCGCCGTAACGTCAACGGCTTGATCGTGTATCGCTTCCTGTCCGCCATACCCCGCACGGTCTCAGAGACGACATTGCGCAGGCACGTGATCACGCTCGCCCATCCCGAGGTGCTGGTTGCATCCAGTACGCGAGAGTCGTCGTAAGGCAAAAAGATCTAGTTTTTCCGACTATGCCCGCTACGACCGTGCAAACACCCAGTGATGTACAGGTGGCATTGGAGCGAGCGTGCGAGCATCTGCTCTCGCTTCAGAGCACTGCGGGCTGGTGGCAGGGCGAGCTGCAGACGAACGTGACGATGGACGCCGAGGACATGCTCTTGCGGGAGTTCCTCGGCGTGCGCCGGCCCGATGAGACCGAACGCTCGGCCGCCTGGATTCGCTCTCAGCAGCGCGAGGACGGCACTTGGGCGAACTTCCACGACGGCCCCGGTGAGCTGTCCACGACGATCGAGGCCTACTGGGCGCTGCGCCTGGCTGGAGACCCGGCCGAGGCCGAGCACATGCGTAGGGCCGCGGCGTTTGTACGCGCTCAGGGCGGAATCGAGAGCGCGCGCGTATTCACGCACGTGTGGCTCGCGCTGTTCGGGTTGTGGTCGTGGGAGGAGGTCCCCGCGCTGCCTCCTGAGATCGTGTTGCTCCCCGGGTGGGTGCCCTTGAACGTGTATGACTTCGCATGCTGGGCGCGCCAGACGATCGTTGCGCTGTCACTGGTCAAAGCTCACCGGCCGGTGCGTTCTCTGGGATTCGGACTGCAGGAGCTGCGCAGCGGCGAGCGCCCCGCGCCGCGCCGCGCCGTCTCATGGCATGGCCGGCTGCTGGCCGGACTGGACTGGGTCCTGCGTGTCTATGAGCGCCGGCCCATCGGCCCGTTGCGTCGGCTCGCGCTCGGCCGGGCGGAGCGTTGGATCGTGCGCCGCCAGGAGGCCGACGGCTCCTGGGGTGGGATCCAGCCTCCATGGGTGTATTCGCTGATGGCTTTGCATTTGGGCGGCTACTCGCTCGAGCACCCTGTGATGCGCCGCGGGTTGGAAGGCCTCGATCGGTTCATGGTCGAGGACCAGGACGATTCACGTGCAGTGGGAGCGCCGCCGGGGGTAAGCCGGCGTTTGGAAGCGTGCCAGTCGCCCGTGTGGGACACGGCGCTGGCGATGATCGCGCTGTCCGACGCCGGCGTCGCCGCGGACGATCCGGCGATGGTCGCGGCTGCGCGCTGGCTGCTCGGCGAGGAGGTGGCTCAAAGCGGGGACTGGGTGCTTGCGCGTCCTGGTCTTGCGCCTGGAGGCTGGGCGTTCGAGTTCGCCAACGTCAACTACCCCGACGTCGACGACACCGCCGAGGTCGTGCTCGCGCTGAGTCGCCTGGCGGGTGCGGCGAGCGTCGCCGCCAACGGCAGCTCCCCGGTGGCTGGGCTGCGGTCCGAGATCGAGGCGGCGATCGGCCGGGCGCAGCGCTGGGTGCGCGGCATGCAGGGCTCAGACGGCGGCTGGGGCGCGTTCGACGCCGACAACACGCGCTCGCTGGTGCGCGAGCTGCCGTTCCTTGATTTCGGCGAGGTGATCGATGAGCCGAGCGCCGACGTGACCGCCCACGCCGTCGAGATGCTCGCCGCTCTCGAGGAGCTCGACACGCCCGCCGCCCGGCGCGGGGTGCGCTGGCTGATCGAGTCACAGGAGCCCGGCGGGTCGTGGTTCGGGCGCTGGGGCGTCAACCACGTGTATGGGACGGGCGCCGCCGTGCCGGCCCTGATCGTCGCGGGCGTGGCCCCTACCGAGGAGTGCATCCGCCGCGCGGTCGACTGGCTCGAGCGCCATCAGAACGAAGACGGTGGCTGGGGCGAGGACCCTCGCTCATATGACGACCCCACGTGGATCGGTCGTGGTCTTAGCACCGCCTCTCAGACTGCCTGGGCGCTGCTTGCGCTACACGCCGCCGGGCGAATCGACTCGCCCGCGCTCAGGCGCGGTGTTGACTGGCTTGTGGCGAGCCAGCGTGCCGACGGGACCTGGGAGGAGCCGCAGTACACCGGCACCGGGTTTCCATCGGATTACTACATCAACTATCACCTGTACCGGCTCGTCTTTCCGATTACGGCCCTCGGTCGCTGCCTGCGCTCCATGCGCTCTACCGCCTCGAGGTGATGGCGGGGACGATGACCGCGGCCTCGCCACCGCCGCGGGGCTATCCGCGCACGCAGGATGTCTCGGCGGTGATGGGACGCGCCTCCGAGGAGAACTTCCCGGTCGCCAGCCGCGTGCTGGCGCGTCGGGTGCGCTCACACCTGCTTGCGCTGTACGGTTTCGCGCGGCTCGTCGACGAGCTCGGCGATGGCGGGTCGCCGGGTGACGGCGCGGATCTGACTGCGTCCGAGCGGCTGACGGCCCTGGACGAGCTCGAACGCGACCTCGACAGGGCCTATCGGGGCGAGGCTGAACACCCGCTGCTGAAGCGGCTTGAGCCTACGCTGCACGAATGCTCGCTGCCTCGCGGGCCGTTCGTGCGCCTGATCGAGGCCAACCGCGTCGATCAGCGCGTCAGCCGCTATGAGACATGGGAGCAGCTGCGCGGCTATTGCGAGCTGTCGGCGAACCCTGTCGGAGAGCTCGTGTTGGGTGTGTTCGGGAAGGCGACGCCCGCGCGCGTGGCGCGCTCGGATGCGATCTGCACGGCACTGCAGCTGGTCGAGCACTGCCAGGACGTGGCCGAGGACCGTGACCGTGGGCGCGTGTACCTGCCGCTGGAAGACATGGCGCGCTTCGGCTGCACGATCGCCGATCTGTCATCCGAGCATGCCGGTGAGCCGCTGCGCCAGACCGTCGCGTTCGAGCTCGCTCGCGCGCGTAAGCTGCTCGCTCGCGGGGCTCCGCTGATCGATGAGCTGCGCGGCGTGCGCGAGCGATTGGCGGTCGCCGCGTTCGTCGCCGGGGGGCGCGCGGCGCTGGATGCGATCGAGCGTGCATCCTGTGACGTGCTCGCCGGCTCGTCCCGCGCCGGCACGGCACGGCGCCTGCTCGCGCTGGCCGGCACGCTCGTGGAGCGCCGCCGGTGAGTACTGAGGAGGCATACCGGCAGTGCGAGGCGATCACGCGCCGCACGGCGGCCAACTTCTACTACGGCATCCGCCTGCTTCCGCGCGAGCGGCGCGGGGCGATGTGCGCGGTGTACGCGTTCGCGCGCCACGTCGATGACATTGGCGACGGGCAGCTCGCGCGCGAGGAGAAGCTGCGCCGGCTGGATGCGCAGGCCCGGGCGCTCGCGGCATTTCCCCAGGCCGATCCGGTGATGGTCGCGCTCGCGGATGCGTACGAGCGCTTCGCCGTGCCGCCCGACGCGCTGGAGGCGTTGATCGAGGGGGTGCGCATGGATGTGCAAGGCGTGGCTTATGAGAGCTTCGACGATCTTGTGCTCTACTGCCGGCGCGTGGCCGGCGCGATCGGACGGGCATGTCTGGCGATATTCGCGCTGCGCGACCCGGCCGGCACCGACCTGATGCAGGCCGGGCGCCTGGCCGATGACCTCGGCGTGGCGCTGCAGCTCACGAACATCCTGCGCGACGTCCGCGAGGACGCTGAGAGGGGCCGCGTATATCTGCCCGCCGAGGACCTGCGCCGCTTCGGCCTGATAGTGGCCGGCGACGAGTACGACGCGGCGAGCACGATCATGCGGCTCACCCACCGACCGGGGGCACGAGTCGGCCAGGACGACATGGATGCGGGTGGGCGAGCAGATGGAGGGGAGGCCAAGGTGCAACAGCTGGGCATGCTCGTGCGCTTCCAGGCCGGCCGCGCACAGAAATGGTTCGAGCGCGGAATTGCGCTGGCGCCAATGCTGGACAAGCGCAGCGCGGCGTGCCTGCTGGCGATGACCGGCATCTACAACCGGCTGCTGAAGCGCATCGCGGCCGATCCCGAGCGTGCGCTGCGTGAACGGGTCGCGCTGGGAATGCACGAGAAGACGTGGGTCGCGGCGCGTAGCATGCTCGGGGGCAGCGGTTGAGCGCCGCCGACCTCAGCCTCGACCCCGAGCGCGACGTGATCGTGATCGGCGGGGGCTTGGCGGGGATCGCGGCGGCCTTGGACTGTGCGCAGGCCGGCGCACGGGTGACGCTTCTGGAGGTCCGGCGCAGGCTTGGTGGCGCCGCCTACTCGTTCGAGCGCGACGGGCTGTACATCGACAACGGCCAGCACGTGTTCCTGCGCTGCTGCACCGCCTACCGCGGATTGCTGGCGCGGCTGGGAAGCGAGCGTGGCGTCGTCCTGCAGCGGCGGCTTCAGATTCCTGTGCTGAGCCCTGGTGAGGAGCCGGTCGTGCTGCGCCGAAGTCCGCTGCCCGCTCCGCTGCACCTCGTGGGAGCACTGATGCGCTACCGGCATCTGACATTCGCCCAGCGTCTACGGGCGGCTCGCGCCGCGGGCGCGCTTGGGCGGCTGGACCCTTGCGATGAGACGCTCGAGCACCAGACCCTCGGCGAATGGCTGGCAGAGCACGGTCAGGGTTCGGACGCGGTGGCCGCGCTGTGGGATCTGATCGCGCTGCCGACCCTCAACCTGCCAGCCGCGCAGGCCTCTCTCGTGCTCGGCGCGTTCGTGTTCAGGACGGGCCTGTTGGCGAGCGCGAGCGCGGGTGACATCGGCTTTCACGAGCGGCCCCTGAGCGAGACGATCGGCCAGCCGGCCGCGGCGACGCTCGCGCGGGCCGGGGTGCAGGTGCGCCTGGGCTGGCGCGCCGAGGGGATAGAGCGCAGCGAAGCGGGCTTTCGGGTCCGTGGCTCGGGGGCGGCGGGTGTGCCGGACACGCTCGATGTGCGGGCTGTGATCGTCGCGGTCTCCCACCAGCGGGCGGCGGGGCTGTTGGATCATCTCGCCGCTGACGTCGCCGCCAGGCTGAGGCGCCTGGAGAGCTCTCCGATCGTGAACCTGCACGTCGTATACGACCGGCCCGTGTGCGAGCACCGGTTCGCGGCCGGCGTGGGGACGCCGGTCCAGTACCTGTTCGATCGGACCGCCGCCGGCGGCGCACCGCCGGGGTATCAGTATCTGGCGGTGTCGCTGTCGGGCGCCGAGCGGGAGATGCAGATGAGCGTGGACGCGCTGCGCGAGCTCTATCTGCCCGCCCTGTCCGCCTTGCTGCCCCGCGCGCGTCAGGCGCGGGCGGAGTGCTTTCTCGCCACGCGCGAGCACGCCGCCACGTTTCGCGCCGTTCCGGGTGTGGCCAGGCTGCGTCCCGGCGCTCGCACCCATGTGCCCGGGCTCGTGCTGGCCGGCGCCTTCACTGACACGGGCTGGCCGGCGACGCTCGAGGGCGCCGTCTTGAGTGGCCATACCGCCGCGCGGGCGGCGTTGGCAGCGCTGTGAGTCCTCTTGTGTCAACCTCCGGGTGCAACAGCGGATGTTTTCGGGGGTGCAACAGCGGATTTCGGCTTGCCGTCGCGCGCATCGCGTTGACGGCCTAAGCAGCAGAAGCAGAGGATGATGAGCTATGAACGAGGTCGTCATGCCCCGCCTGTCGGACACGATGGAGGAGGGCACGATCCTGCGCTGGCTCGTGCGGGACGGCGAGCCCGTGCGCCGTGGTCAGGAGCTCGTCGAGATCGAGACCGACAAGGCGACGATGACCTACGAGTCCGATCTCGACGGCGTCATCGAGATTGTCGCCGCCGAGGGCGAGGAGCTGGCGGTTGGCGCGGTCATCGCGCGGGTGGGTGAGGCCGGCGCGCACGCCGCGAGGGAGACGTCCGGTGCGGGAGCTGACGAGCACACCATCACCACCGGAGAGCCCAGCGCCGCTCAGCAGCCCGGCGCGGCCGTTCCCGCTCCCCGCACCGAGTCCATCCACGAGGCTGTGCCGGCCACGGCCCCGGCAACATCCGGGGAATCGGACGGCGAGCGTGTCAAGGCGTCCCCTCTCGCGCGGCGCATCGCGCGGGAGAGCGACATCGACCTGCATACGCTCACCGGCACCGGTCCGGGGGGGCGCATCGTCAAGGCCGATGTGCAGGCTGCTGCCGGCAGGGAGCTCGCCGCCGGCGCGCCATCCGCCGAGACGGGCGTAAACCCGCCGCGCGTCGGGCCCGCCGTGGGCGTTACGACCGCCAAGGGTGGGACGATCGAGCTCGAGCTGTCGCGCACCCAGCAGACGATCGCCCGGCGGATGGCCGAGTCGAAGGCCACGATTCCCCACTTCGCGCTTCAGGCCGACATCGACATGGAGGATTGCGTCGCGTTGCGCGTCGAGCTGAAGGGATTGGGTCAGACGGGCGCGCCGACCTACAACGACATGATCGTCAAGGCCTGCGCTCTCGCCCTGCGCGAGCACCCGCGCGCTAACTCGAGCTACCGCGACGGACGCCTGCAGCTGCACTCGCGCGTCAACATCGGCGTCGCCGTCGCGGTCGATTCGGATGAGCCCGCGGGCGGGGCGCTGATCGTGCCGACCGTGTTTGACGCGGACATCAAGTCTCTCGGTGAGATCGCCCGCGAGACGCACACTCTCGCCGCGCGCGTGCGTGACGGATCGATCACTCCGCCCGAGCTGGGCGGCGGCACGTTCACGGTTTCCAACCTCGGCATGTTCGCCGTCAGGAGCTTCACCGCGATCATCAATCCACCGCAGGCGGCGATCCTGTCGGTTGGCTCTGTCGCGCCGCGGGCCGTCGTGCGCGAGAGTGGCGAAATCGTTGCGCGCCAGACGATGACCGTCACGCTAGCCTGCGATCACCGCATCCTCTACGGCGCCGACGCCGCCCGGTTGTTGACCCGCATCCGCGAGCTACTCGAACAGCCCGCCTCGCTTACGCTGTGATCACCTCGAATGCATCCGCTCAGCCCAGCATGCGCAGCGCCAGATCTCGGTAAAGCTCCGTCGCGAAGGCCAGGTCGCGCACGTCGATGCGCTCGTCGGCGCCGTGCACGAGCGGCGCGCTCTGCAGCAGCGACTGGTGCATGTGCGGGAAGAAGCCGTAGGCGACGCACTCGGGGAAGGCGAGCCGGAAGTGACGCGAGTCGGTGAACCCGGGCAGGATCACCGGCACTACCTGCGCGCCGGGGTCGCGCTCGGCGATCCACGCCGAGATCGTGTCCATCAGCGGCGAGGACACCGGCGAGCGGTTGCCGACGACGCGCTCGGTGAAGTCGATCCTGAAGCCGCCAGCGTCCTCCTCGCCGAGCACCTCGGCGATCCCCGCACGGACCTCCTGCTCACCGAGGCCGGGCGGCACGCGGCAGTCGACCTTCAGCTCGGCACGGCTGGGGATCACGTTGATCTTCTCCGAGGCGCTGATCCGCGTCGGCGTGAACGTCACGCCGAGCATCGGCTCGAACATCGTCGCCAGCCGCGGGTCGGCGGCGCGCAGGCGCGCGACGGCGCCCTCGGGGTCCTCGGCGTCCTCGCCGATGCCGCGCAGGAACGCGCGCGGCTCCTCGGTCGGCAGGTAGGACGGTTGGCGCGCGCCGAGGCGCTCGAGCACGGGCGCCATCTTCAGCAGCGCGTTCTCGCCCATCGACGGCATCGACGCGTGGCCGGCGACGCCGTCGGTCGTGACCGTGAAGCGGAAGACGCCCTTCTCGGCGCAGCAGACGCCGTAGCAGCGTCGTCCGGCGTACTCGAAGACCGCGCCGCCGCCCTCGTTGACGAGCAGGTCGCAGCGCACCTTCTCGGGGTGCGTCTCGGTGATCCACTGCGCGCCCAGCTCACCGCCGGTCTCCTCGTCGACGACCGCCACGATCAGCAGCTCGCCGCGCTCCGGGCGCCAGCCCGAGCGCGCCAGCGAAGCGGCGGCGGCGACCTCGGCGGCGACCTGGGACTTCATGTCCAGCGCACCGCGGCCCCAAAGGAAACCGTCGGCGATCTCGCCCGACCACGGGTCGTGGGTCCACTCCGACGCGTCCGCGAGCACCGTGTCGACGTGACCGAGGTAGCACAGCGTGGGCCCGTCGGCCGAGCGGCCGCGCAACCTCGCGACGAGGTTCGGGCGCCCCGGCTCGGCGCCCAGGAGCTCGCACTCGAAGCCCGCCGCGGAAAGGTGCTCGGCGAGGTATTCCTGGGCCGGGCGCTCGTTGCCGGGCGGGTTGACGGTGTTGAAGCGGATCAGCCCGCTCAGCAGCTCAGCCGCCTCGCCGTCCGTCTCTGTTGCGGCTTCCCGCTCTGCGCTCATGCCGCGGATCGTACGCCGATCTGCCGCGCCTCCTCGCGCGTGAGCGGGTAGTGGCAGGCGACCGTCGTGCCCGAGTCCTTGTCCTCGAGCAGCGGCTCCTCGAGCGAGCAGCGCTCCTGCGCCTTCGGGCAGCGCGTATGGAAGCGGCAGGCGCTCGGCGGGTTCGCCGGGCTCGGCACGTCGCCGCTGAGCAAGCGCCGCTGCTCGCCGTGGCGAGACGGGTCGGCGACCGGCACGGCCGCCATCAGCGCGCCCGTATACGGGTGGCGGGGAAAGTCGTAGAGCGCCTCGTTCGGGCCGATCTCGACGATCTTGCCGAGGTACATCACGGCGACGCGGTCGCACATGTGACGCACGACAGACAGGTCGTGCGCGATGAACACGAGCGTCAGGCCGAACCTGCGCTGCAGGTCGCGCAGCAGGTTCAGCACCTGCGCCTGGATCGAGACGTCGAGCGCCGAGACGGGCTCGTCGGCGATCAGCAGCTTCGGGTTCAGCGCGAGCGCCCGCGCCACGCCGATCCGCTGGCGCTGCCCGCCGGAGAACTCGTGCGGGTAGCGGTTGTAGTGCTCGGGGTTCAGCCCGACCATCTCCATCAGTCCCTGCACCGCGCGTTTGCGCTCACCCTTCTCGCGCTCGAGGCCGTGGATCGCGAACGGCTCGCCAATGATCGAGCCGATCGTCTTGCGCGGGTTCAGCGAGGAGTAGGGGTCCTGGAAGATCATCTGCATCTCGCGCCGGACCGCCTTCAGCCGGGCACCTTTGATGCGCGTGATGTCGCGACCCTGGAATGTGATCTCTCCGTCGGTCGGCTCGAGCAGGCGCATGATCAGCTTCGCGGTCGTGCTCTTGCCGCAGCCCGTCTCGCCGACGATCCCCAGCGTCTCGCCCTTCATCACCTGCAAGCTCACGCCGTCGACCGCCTTCTCCGCGCCGGTCTTCCGCTTCCACACGATTCCCCTGGAGATCGGGAAGTGCTTCACCAGATCCCGCACCTCGACGAGCGGCTCGGCGGAGCTCATCTGAGACCCTCCCAGATGCGCCTGCGCTCCCCGGCCGCGAGCAGGCAGGCGACGCGATGAGAGGGTTCGCCCTGTACCGGTT
>Ga0310037_10002107_pt1 | contig 10464 bp, 8 predicted proteins | sample Sb_taG_11_FD_200239 | JGI IMG/M metagenome (GOLD analysis project Ga0310037, IMG submission 200239) | Peat soil microbial communities from Weissenstadt, Germany - Sb_50d_3_AS metaG (v2) (version 2) | ecosystem: Environmental > Terrestrial > Soil > Wetlands > Peat | place: Germany: Weissenstadt...
TGCAATTCGTTACGGATCTGCGACTCCGACAGTTCGCCAACGCGATACGCGACGACTGTGCCATTGGGCGCGATGAAGACGTGCAGCGGCAATCCGACAAGACCGTAGGAACCACCGACCTCGCCACTGTTGTCGAGTGCGACCCGGTATGGCAGATGGTACTGGACTGCGAACTGTTTGGCTTTGTCGGCGGCTTCAAGCTCATCGACGCCCACGACGACCACGTTATGATGCGCGTACTGCTTCGACAGCGTGCCGATGTATGGCACCTCTTCCTTGCACGGCTGGCACCACGACGCGAAAAAGTTGAGGTAGACGGCGTGTCCTTTGAGCGAACTCAGGGACACGGTACCAGTGCCATTGGCCACGACCGGAAGTGAGAACGCCGGCGCCGGCGCACCCGTGTGCGGCGGGGCGTCAGCTACAGCGCGCGTTATCGCGACGCTCGCTACGGCGACAAACACGAGGAAGAGGGCGATCGTTAGTTTTGCGGGTGCGCTTGCAGCCATGCATACACCTTATTGACGTTCGTCAACGGACTCCAATCATAGTAACTGTACAGGATCTTTCCATCTTTGCCGATCACAAACGTCACCCGCTTTGCGACGCCACTGATGTCTGCACCATAGGATTTCGTGACCGTCTCCCCGACATCGCTGACGAACTGCTGAGGCGCCTGCATCTTGGCCTGGAACGAGGTGAGGGTAGCGACGTCATCGACCGAGATGCCCACCACCACGGCGCCGAGTTTATCGAAGTCCGCCAACCTGGCGGCGTAGGCTTTCGCCTCGGCATTTCAGCCGGCGGTGAACGCTTTGGGGAAGAAGTAGAGCACGACCGCGTGCTTGGCGAGCGCTGCCTTGAGGCTGAAGTCGACGGTCTTGCCGTCGAGCACTGATGGGGCGGTGAAGTCGGGAGCCGTGTCTCCCACAGAGAGCGCAGCCGCCGGGCCGACGTTGAGGAGGGACATCACAGCGACGAAGGCTGCCGTGAGCCAATGCTTGCCGTTTTCCGCCATACGTTGGTGTTCGCGGGCACTATGACGGGGCCCCGCCGTTTTTTTCAGGTCTAGTGGATGATGGCGCCAGTTTGGACGACCTCGAACGCGCTCGCCGGCACCGTCTTAAGCTGATCGAGGTCGGTATCGTTCCAATTCGTGTTGGTCTCACCCGTGATATACCAGTCCGAGCCATTGTCCGCGACCATCATGCCATACTTCTTCAGGGCCACGAGCACGACGCGCGATTCACCGGTGAAATGCGAGATGTCATAGCTCGCCTTGAGGCGGACACGCAGTCCCATGGGGGGATATCCTAGATCGGTCAAGCTGCTCGCGTAATGGGTTGCTGGGTGGATGAAACCTTTTTGCGTATTCTTGACGGTGAAACGCAAGGCATGGTCAATTGCGCCCTGCTGCACTTCGTAATAGCGCACGAGGCCCGCGAAGATCGGTAGACCGGCCGCATCCGCAGAGGTCCAGTAATCAGGCCGGAGCGCGTTCGAATTCAGATGGAATATCGCACCTGAGCCAGCCGTCCATCCCGGCCCGACGTAATAGGACGACCATGTCTCATATAGCACGCAGTTGTCCTTGTCGATGACGATGACGTGCCTGTCACCGGTCGACGATGAGCCACCTTCGATCGGCGCGTTCGACGGGAACGGATATGGCCCCGGATCGCTCTCGCTGGCGTAGGTGAACGTCATGGGGACCGTCGGTTGCGTGCCCGGCACAGTGATGTAGGGGATGCCATACGTGGGGTTGGATCCGAAATCAGGATGCAGATTCGTCGTGGCTGCGTTCATGTGGGCGAGGTAGTTCGCCGAGTTTGGATCGACGGGATAATTCGAGATGTCGGTGTTCCATGGGTTGTCCGCTGGGAAGACCTGGCAGCTGTCGATCATCGGAACCGCAGGCGGTGACCCAAGCGGACTGGGCGCGGGGCTCGAAGCGGGTGGCGGTGGCGGGACAAGGTTGCCGCCAACCGACGGCCCAGGCCCAAAAGCGGATCCTCCGCCCGCGCACGCCACGATTCCCAGAACGGCAAGGCCGACCGCCCATGCGCCCATCGTCTTCATATATATGCTTGGGTCGGACGTTTGCGTCCAGCGTCCTTCAGCCGCGCCCCAAGTTTGACGGCGGACACAGCGAGGGCCGCGACAATTCGCGGCCCTTCATTAGAAGAGACGTAATTAGAACGGACCTAAAGGTCCGTTGCTTCAAAAGGCAGCTACAGGTGGGCCGTGACGCGCTCGGGCAGGGGCGCAGCCTCCTCCTCTTCCTCCTCGTCTTCTTCTGCCAGCTGGGCGAGCCGGCGCTGTTCGCGGCGGTCGTGGAAGCGCTCGAGTGCGCCGATCATCCCGACGTAGATGACCGGGATCAGGAAAAGCGTCAGCAGCAAGGAGCTCATCAGGCCGCCGATGATCACGGTACCAATGGACTTGCGGAACTCCGCGCCTTCGGTGATGCCAAGCGCGAGCGGCAGCATACCGAAGATCATCGAGGCGGTCGTCATGATGATCGGACGGAAGCGGATGGCCGCGGATTCATGCATCGCCTCGACAAGGGGCATGCCGCGCTTGCGCAGTGTGTTCGCATAGTCCACGAGCAAGATGCCGTTCTTCGCCACGAGACCCGTGAGCATGACGATGCCGAGCATCGAGAAGATGTTGAGTGACTGCCCCTGGAGATAGCGTATCCCCGACAGCGCAGGCACATCGTGCAGCAGATTGATGACGGTGAGCAGGAACGACACGCCGATAAAGGCCAGCGGTACCGAGAACATGATGATGAAGGGCGACAGATAGTTGCGGTACAGCACCACGAGCAACATGTAGATGAGGACGAACGAGGTCAGCAGTGCAATGCCGATCTTCTGCACGGTCTCGGTGAGCAGCTGGCTGTCGCTGCCCTCTTCCACCTTGATGCTCACGCCGGCAGGCAGGAAATTCGAATCCTTCAGTAGCGCGTCGGCCTTGCTCTGGACCTTGCTGATCGGGGCCCCGTTCTTCGTGAACGCGCTCACCGTGACGATGCGCTGACGGTCCTCTCGGGAGAGCTGGGTGGGCTCATGCATCCAGGTGAAGCTCGCGATCTCACCAAGCGGTACAAGGTTGCCGTTGTCCGCGCGCACCATGACGGCGCGCAGTTGCGCCTCGTCGTTGCGGGTCTGAGGCGGCAACTGCACCACGGCGTTGATGAGACCCTCGGGCATGCGGACCTTGGTCGCGATGACACCGCCGATGGCGGCTCTCGCAGTCGTAGCCGCGGCTTCTGGTGAGACGCCGAGTAGCGCGGCCCGCGGGCGGTCGACGTCAATCTCAAGGCGCGGACCCGCGATCTGCGTGCTCGTCTCGACGTTGTCGGCATCCGGCATCGCCGCGATGGCAGCTTTGAGCTTCTCCGCTCCTGCCTCGACCGCTTCGCTTGACGCGCCGCTCAAGTTGTATCTGATCGGTGCCTCGCCGCCCGTATCGCCATGCGCTGCTTCGATGCGGCCGCCTGGGACGAGGTAGCCGAGCTTCTTGACGGCCTCGATGACCTGATCTTCGTTGTGCCGCTTCTTCTGATCGAGATTGACGTTGAGCTCGGCAACGTATCCACCGCGCGTGCCTGCCTTGTGGCCGGCAGTGCCGTTGATACTCTCCACGCCGTCCATCTTCAGGATAGCGTCTTCAAGCCGCTCGACGCCCGCGGCGGTCACCGCGATGGGCGTGCCCGGGGCGTACGTCAGATAGACGATCGCGAAGCCCCAGTCGGTCTGCGGCTGGAATTCAAAGGGCACGATCTGCGTGGCGATTGGGACGAATGAGGCGATCACGAGGCCAAGGCAGCCCAGGATGACAAACCACGGCCGCTTCATCGCCCAGGGCAAGGCGACATCGTGATACGACTTGCGGAGCCGCTCGAACCAGTCGGCAAACGCGTTAAGCACGCCTTGCCAGCCGGTCGTCTGCGTGGCATGGAGCGAACGTGGACGCTTGACGAGCGCCCAGTGCGCCGCGAGCAGCGGCGTCAGCGTGAACGAGACGAGCAGCGAGAACATCGTCGCCACGACGATGACCAGCGCGAACTCGCGCAGGAACTGACCGACGATCCCCGACATGAAGGCGATCGGCGCGAACACGACGACGTCGACCAGCGTGATGGCGATGGCCGCATTGCCGATCTCAGTGCGGCCATCGATCGCCGCCTCCTCGGGCGCCTTCCCCATCAATCGATGGCGCGTTATGTTTTCAAGAACGACAATGGAGTCGTCGACCAAAATACCGACGATGAGCGATAACCCCATGAGCGAGAGCAGGTCGATCGTCATGTTCGTCATCCACATGACGAAGAACGTCGCGAAAATCGAGGCGGGAATCGCGATCATCACGACGAGCGCGCTGCGCCAGACGTGAAGGAAGAACAGCAGCACGATCGCCGTGAGCAGTATCCCTTCGAAGAGGTTTTGCTGAACGCCGCTGATCGAGTCATGCATGAAGTCGGAGTTGGCCACGAGCTCGCGGAAATGGATCTTGGGAAACTTTTGAGCCAGATCTTTGAATTCGCTGCGAACCGCTACCGTCGTGTTCTTTGTGTCGCTATTCGCATCGCGCACGACTTCAAGGATGACGCCGGGCTTGCCGTCCAGGCTCGAGATGATGCGCTGGTCGGCGAAACCGTCCTGCACGCTTGACACATCGCCGACTTTGGTCAGCCCGGCCGGCGTGCCTGGGATGGTCAACGGCAGCGCAGCGATCTCATCGGCGTTTCGGATGTCAGCGCGAACGCCAACCGTGGACTCCTGCCCCGGCTGATTCATCAGACCACCCGGGAGGCTCACGTTGCCGTTACCAACCGCGTTCGTGACGTCGAGGAGCGTTGCGCCAAGCGCGCTCAGCTTCCCGGAGTCCGGCTGGATATTGATCTGACGCGTATAGAGTCCGCCGGCGTCCGCACCTCCGACGCCCTTGACGTTTCGCAGATCGGGGATGATCTCGTTATTGACGATGTTGGACAGGTCGATAGGCGTGAGGGTGGGCGAGGATATCGCTTCGATGATGATCGGGTCGCCTGAGGTGTCGTTTTTGGAGACGTCGGGCGGATCGAGGTCCGTGGGCAGGTAGGCGCGCGCCTGATCCACGGCTTGCTGCACGTCCGTCGCCGCGAAGTTGACGTCGGTCCCGATATTGAAGGAAACGGTGATGTCGACGAATCCATCTTCAATCGTCGTGTAGATGTGCTGCACGTGGTTGATGTTTTGGAGCTGGTCTTCGATGGGCTTGGCGACGAGCCGCTCCATCTCGTCGGGGCTCGCACCCGGGTAGAACGAGTCGACGCTGACGAACGGCAGGGTGACGTTCGGGTTGATGTTCTGGCCCATCATCTTGTAGCCGATGAGCCCGAACAAGGCCACCGCCAGGAAGAACAGCGTGATGACCGTGGGGTTCTTAATAGCGAAGCGCGTCAGCCACATATACCGGATTATAGCAAGCGAAGGGTGAAATTGTTACGCCGGCTCCCGGGTTTGGCGCATGGAGCCGGATACTTCTAGAGAACTTCGCGGCGTAGCGGTTGCTTTCTTGTCCGTTTCGAGAGTCGCAGATTGTCATTTACTGACGATTTCAAGCCGGTGAAGGCAGGGTTGTACGGCGCCGGCGCCTTCGGCACGTATGTCGCAGGGGCGCTTGCCGGCAGCCTGTCCGTGCGCGTTGTGGCCGTGGCCAGCCGAACCCCCGCCCGAGCCTCCGCGCTGGCTCGAGATGAGGGCGTTTCGCGGACCCATGAGTCCTACGAGCGCCTGCTCGCCGACCCCGAGATCGAGCTCATCATCCTCGCCACCCCGCCGGGCGAGCATGGACCGCAAGCTCTCGCAGCGCTGCAGGCCGGCAAGCATGTCTTCGTGGAGAAGCCGCTCGCGACGTCGCTCGATATGGCCGAGGCCATCATCCGCGAGGCCAAGGCTCACAACCTGATCGTGGCCGTCGACTATCCCATGCTCTATACACCGCTGGTGGAGGCCGCAGTGCTTTTCAACAGCTCTCGTCTCGTCGGGCCGCTCTTGCGAATCTCGGTCGAGAACATCGCCAGCTGTCAAGGACTCGACGACGCCCATTGGTTCTGGGATAAGGATCTGTCCGGGGGCATTTTCGTCGAACACGGGGTGCACTTCTTCGACTGGTGCGGTAGGCTCGCCGGCGACGCTCGTCAGGTCGTCGCGCTCGCGAGCACCCATGGCGTGCGCGAAGATCAGGTCGTGGCGCTGGTGCAGCATGCCGGCGACGTAGTGGCGTCCTATCATCATTCCTTCGTCACGCGCCCGGAGAACGAGCGCACGCAAACCGTCCTTTCGTATGAAGGCGTCGATGTTGTGCTTGACGGCTGGATCCCGACGCGCTTGCACATGCGCGGGCCGTCGGCGGCGATCGCCACGACGACCGTCCGGCGCATGCTGCATCGCTCGGTGGAGAGCATCCCCGATGCACGAGTCGGCTTCTTCTTCGACGCGGGCCGCAAGGCGACTGTCTACGCGAGCGGCGTACGGGCCGCAGCCGAAGACACGGCGCGAGCGATACGTGTCTCCGGCCATGTCGCCCGCAATGACGCGCAGCGCACGCTGCCAAGTCTACGAGTCGCCGTCGCGGCGCGCGAGGCGGCTTCGACCGGTGTCGCCGTCGAACTTGGAGCTACGAGAAGCGAAGCGCGGCCTTGACCTCGGTTGGTGATGGTTTGGTCAGCAGCAGTTGCGGGAGCTCGTCAAGCGAGACACGCTGCGACACGATCTCGCCCACCTTGACTTTACCCTCGGCCAAGAGCGTCACCGCCTTCGCCATGGTGTGAGGATTGATGTTGGAGGCGACAAGGCGTAACTCTTTGCGGTACAGCTCGTATGGCTCGATCGCGACCTTGGCCCCCACCGGCGCGACGCCGAAGAGGAGGATGTCAGCACCGCGACGGGCGAGGCGGATCGCAGTCGTGACGGCGGTCGGGCTGCCGCTGCAGTCGATGACAAGGTCGTAGCCATCGGTGTGGCTGTCGTGCTCGATCATGTCGGGCGTATAGACTTCGTCTGCGCCGAGCGCCTCAGCCAGGTCGCGCCGGACGGCCACTGGCTCCGAGACGACGACTGACCCGGCGCCCGCATCGCGCACCGCTTGCTGCGTCAACAGTCCGATGCAACCGGCCCCCAAGATCACGACCACGCCTCCCTGCGGGACCGTCGTCCGCTGCAATCCATGGATGACGCACGAGAGCGGTTCGGCGAATGCCGCGTCGGCCAGCGACAGTGTATCGGGAATTTTGTAGAGCTGCGTCTGCGGCGTAAGGACGTGGGGCGCCATCCCACCAGGTCGTGTCACGCCGATCGCGCTCAGCCGCTCGCACAGGTGCACGTCACCCCTGCGGCAGGGCACGCATTCGCGGCACGCGATGTTGGGGTCGATGGCGACGCGATCGCCCACTTTTGCCTGCGTGACCGCCTCGCCGACGGCCCGCACCGTTCCCGCGATCTCGTGGCCAAGCACGTTGGGATATGTCGCCGGATACGACCCGTCTGCGATGTGGCGGTCTGTGCCGCAGACACCGCACGCGGCGACGTCCACGACCGCGTCGTCCGGGCCGGGCACGGGGTCTTCCCACTCCGCTACGGTGACGTTCTTCGGCTTGTGTACGACGAGTGCTCTCACGCATGCGGGTTTAGCCCGGATTCGTGCGCTGACCTGTCAACTGAGCGCGCGCACAAGGCCCAACGCCTTGCCCCCCACGAAGCCACAAGCGTGCAGCGATTGACACTCCGCGACGGCTGTTTTCGCGATGCCTCTGGGACCCCCGTGTACCTGCTCGGCGCCAATTTCTGGCCCAAGCACACCGGGCCGTGGATGTATCGCGATCCGTGGAATCCCCAAGCTGTGGCAGCGGACCTGGCTGAGGTCGCTGCTCTCGGCACAAACGTCGTCCGCATCTTCTGCTTCACGCCCGATTTCATGCCGGCGGCAGACGTCGTCAGTACGGATGCGCTCGATCGTCTCGAGCAGACGGTCGAGCTCGCTGCCCGCGTCGGCCTGTGGTCGATTCCGACGTTCCTCGTCGGTCACATGTCGGGTGAGAACTGGGACACGCCGTGGAGCCGCGGTCGCGATTGGTACACAGACCCATTGCTGCTCGACGCGAGCGAGCTGCTCATCGGAACCGTGGCCTCGCATTTCGCCCGCGATCCACGCATCGCCGCATGGCTGCTCACCAACGAGTGGCCGCTCTTCGCGGGGCGCACATCTAATGAAGCGGGATTTCGCTGGGCCAAGCGGTTGTGCGGCACGCTGCGCGCCGCGGACCCGGGCTGCAGCGTGTCGCTGGGCGACGGCAGCTGGGACGTGATCAACGGCCAGCACAGCGGGCTCCCCTCGAGCGACTTACGCGGGGTCGTTGATTTCTTCGGCCCTCATTTCTACCCGAAAGAGACCGATGCGCTGCGACACTCGGCTTTCCCGAGCTTCGCGATGCGGATGCTGCAGCCGTTGCACCACCCGGTGCTGCTCGAGGAGTTCGGGTGTTCGTCGGATCAGGCCGACGATGACTATGCAGCGGCCTACTATCGCACCGCGCTCTGGTCGTGCTTTGGTGCCGGTAATTGCGGGACGCTTTTTTGGAACTCGCACGACTTCACGGTGGCCGATCGCCCGCCATATTCGCACCACCCCTACGAGTTGCACTTCGGCGTCATCCGCAGCGACGGGTCGCGCAAGCCGCAGGCAGACGAGGTCGCCCGCTTTGCCGCCTTTCTCGCCAGGCACGACAGCGACGAGTGGCAGCGTGAAACACCTGCGCTCGCCATCGGACGAACGTCATACTATCTGCAAGAATTTCCGTTCGATTGGGGATGGAGCAAGCCCGAGCTGCGCGACCTCTACCTGCAGACGTTCACCTCGTCCCTGGCGGCTGGACTCGACGCCGGGTTTGCCGATCTTTCATATCCTGTCGCGCCCAGCGTGAAGCTGCTCGTCGTCCCGTGTCTGCAGCAAGTCACGACGCAGGATGCCCGGCACCTTGAGAACTTCGTACGCGATGGTGGCATGCTCTACATGTCGTATGGCGGCGAGCCATGGTTTCCGGACTTAGGAGGCTTCATCGGCGCGCGGCCACGCATCCACTATGGCCTCGTCGAGTCCACGCTCGATTCCTTGCGACTTACCGTGGCGCGCGATTTCGGCGACCTCGCGCGCGGCAGCGAGTTGCGCTTCACCGTCCGCGGCGAGCAGCGACGGCGCGCGCCGCTTGTGTGCGAGCCACGCGAAGCGAAGGTGCTCGCGACCGATCAGAGCGGCCGCCCGGCATTGCTCGAGCGCCAGCTCGGTGCGGGGCGCGTGATCTTCTCCACCTACCCGTTGGAGTACTATGCCCTACATGGTCTACACGCCAACACTACCGATGAGACCCGCGTGGTGTATCAGGCGCTCGCCCGTGCGGCCCGGCTGCCTGGCGCACTCGCCGACGGCCCGTTCGTGCAATCGTTCGCGTGGCATGCTGTGTCGGCCGCGCGGCGCCGGATCCTTCTCGTCAATCATGCATGGCAGCCCACCGATGCAGCCGTGCGCGTCTCCGGAGAGATCACCGATGTCGAGTCAGGCGAGCGTAGCGCGCCCACCATCCGACTTGGTCCAAAAGAAATCAGGATCGTCGACGTCGCGCTCGATCGAGGCGGGAAAGCTACTTGAGCTTGAACTCCTCGACGTTATTGAGGTCTTGCAGAAAAAGGATCTCTCCGACGCCCGGTGGCGCCGACGCCGTCTTGTCGGCGTCCGCCCGCAGAAGCTCCCAGCACTGACCTGTGAGGTCGCGTTGCAACATGCCGACGGACTTGTGGCCATCCTTGAAGGTCACGCGAACGCGCTTTCCCTCAAAGACCACAAGGTCTTTGTCGTGGATCACGCGTGCATGCTTCGGCTGAAGCGCTCGCCTTCCCCCATGGAGACGCGGCGAAAAGGTCCGCCGTCCTAGCGCGGCTTCCTAATACAGGTCAACTCCGATGCGCCGGTATTCCACGAGGTTGAGAATGTCGCCCATGAGGATGCCGTTGTCAAACACGAGAGCCGGTTTGGCGATGTTCGCCGGCACGTCGAAAACAGCTTGGAACGACGCGCTCTGGCCGGCAGGTATCGTGTAGCGCGGTTTGATGGCTGCGTCGAGTGCGGCTTGCCCTTCCGGCGATTTGTCGTAACGGCCGCCCTGGGAATCGACGATGTGCGGGATCCGTTCGTCCCATTTGAAGTCGACTCGCTTCGCGTCGTTGTCCACTCGGATGGTCACGATGTAGAACATTCCGTTGGCGTGAGCGGTCGCTACCTTGTTGGCGATCTCATGTGACCGGCCGACGCCGGTGACGACGTAGACGAAATCGTCTTGCTGGATCGGCGTTCCCAGCGCTACGAAATGTTGGGGCGTCGAGAATGTGTACAAGCCGGCGATCGCCAGGGCGAAGACCACGA
>Ga0310037_10002112_pt1 | contig 10457 bp, 9 predicted proteins | sample Sb_taG_11_FD_200239 | JGI IMG/M metagenome (GOLD analysis project Ga0310037, IMG submission 200239) | Peat soil microbial communities from Weissenstadt, Germany - Sb_50d_3_AS metaG (v2) (version 2) | ecosystem: Environmental > Terrestrial > Soil > Wetlands > Peat | place: Germany: Weissenstadt...
TAGTAGATGGGTTCGTTTGACGCCACCGCCAACAACGCTCTGCGGGACCGCCTCGTTTTCATCGCCATCCTGGTTCTCGCGGCAATCGCGCGCTTCGTCGGGCTCCTGCATCACGCCACCATGCCCGATGAGGCGTTTACGTTCTTCATCGCCGCACACCCCGTGCCCGCGATCGTCGCGCTCCTCAAGACCGGTGATTTCCATCCGCCGCTCGTCTACCTCATCGGCCATGGCCTGTTGGCGCTCACGACGCGTGCCTATCTCCTGCGCATCGTCAGCGCGCTGTTCGGCATCGCAGGCGTCGCCGCCACGTATGCTGTGTCGCGTCGCGCCCTCGGGCCGTGGGGAGCCATCGTCGCGCTCTTAGTAGCCCTGAGTCCAGCGCTCGTCTTTTTCGACGGTTTCTTCCGCATGTACGCCATGCTCTGGTCGCTGTGCATGATCTCCTGGGCCCTGCTACTGCGGGCGCTCGAGCTGGATCGGCCGCTGCGCTGGCTGGCCTATGCGATCTGCGCCATCGCGCTCCTGTACACCCAGTACCTCGCCTTCTTCACCCTCGCGGCGCAGATCGGATACGTGCTGGTCTTCGAGCGCAGGCGCGCGCACTTTTGGATCGCGATCGCCGCCGCTTTCCTCGCCTTCGCGCCGTGGCTTCCCATCTTCATCGCGCAGTATCCGCTGGGCGGCACGGCCTACAACGTGATGCACAGCCACTGGTCGCAGATGTGGCAAGCGGCTCCCGTCTTGCTCGTCGACGGCTTGCCCTTGTCACTTGAGCTCTCGCCGCTCGTCAGCATCGCGCTGTGGTGCTCGCTCCTCGCCGGCCTCGTGCTCGTCGTCGTACAGAGGCGTTGGCTTATCGCGGCCCTGCTCGCGCCCCTGGCGCTGCAGATAGCTTACTCGGTGCTCTCCGGCAAGCTGCTGCTCGGTCAGCGCTACCTGCTGCAAGCCATTCCGGTGCTCATCATGCTTGTCGTCGTCGTCGCGCAGACGCTGTGGCACACCCGCGCGCGCCCCGCCGCCCTTGCGCTCGTGGCCGGCCTCACGGTGATGATGGCTGCAGGGACGATCGATAAGCATTTCCTCGCGCCGTATATGCCGATCGACTGGACGGAATACCGGCGCTTTTTGGACGCCCATGTGCAACCCGGCGACGCCGTGATCTTCGACAGCTCGATGGTGTATTACGTCCTCATCGGCTCCGAGGCCGCGAGCCACCGCCCGGTCTTTTTGATCACGGACCCGAAGGATGCCGTCAACGACGCAGCGCGAGCCGCGAAACTGCCGCGCGTATGGCTCATCGATTATCAGTCGGAATTGCCGGATCCGCAAGCCGTCGCGTTCACGACGCTCGCCAAGAATCATCCCCGGTTCGTGACGTGGCGGTCGACGCAGTCCGGCTACGGCGACGTCGTCTTGACGACTCTTTTTTTGCCAGCCGGCGCCAAGCGTTCGCCGTAGAGCACGACGCGGACGATATCTTCGCGGAAGGCGCGCAACTGCTGCCACCGCCCGAGCACGGGGCGCGTCGCATCAAGCGCCCTCTCAACCCGGTGGCCGGGATCGGTGAAGCCGGGCTGATTCTCGATATACCACACGCGTCGCTTCGGATATCCGGCAAGCCACCTGATCGCGGGGGCGACGTCTGAGGGCAGGGCGGGGCCTTCTATCTGGTGACTGCGAAACGCAGTGAAGTCGCGCACGACCCAGTACTCCGCACCCTGGTCCATGATGATGAGATCGGTCCGCTTCTCGCGCGGCGCCATGACCGCATTGATCTCGTACCAGTTCGGGAACTGGTAGAACGGAACGAAGATCAGGTCGTAGACGCTGATCGAGCTTATACCGACATAGAGCGCGATCAGCGCCGCGCCGAGCACGCGCAGCCGCGTCTGCAGCACAGCGGCGACCAGCGCACCGAATGCTATGCAGAACGCCGGCACGTAGACGTAGAGGTAGCGTGGTATGACGAGGTCCTTGCCGGTCACAAGCGACGCGACCACTTGCACCACGATCGGGGCGCACCAAAACGGGAGCAGCGTCTTACGGCCGAGGTACAGCCCAGCGAGCAAGATGATCGCGATGCCCGCGCTGAACAGCGGGTCGAATGCGGGCTTCATCATCCACTCGATCGGCAGCCCGTAGGCCACGCTCGCGCGGATGACGTGCGGCCACGAGAATTCGGGCGAATCGAGCCGTATGACATAGCCGCCGTTCGGATACTGCACCTTGATGGCCCACATCCACGGGATCAGCGCGAGGCCTGCGATGAGGTCGGCGGCGAGCGCCGGCCACATCTTTCGCATCCCAGTCAGCGCATACAGACCTTGGCTGGCCACGACGAGCGCGCCGATGTACTGCACGTAGGGCAGCGCGATCGCCGCAAGGGCATAACCGATCCACCAGGCGATGCGCGCGCGGCCCTCGGCGGCGGCCGCACGCAACAACAGCCACCACGACACCGCGCCCAACGCGACGAGCACGGCGTACATCCGATAAAGCCGGTCGAACTCGATGAGCGCCGGCTCGAGGGCGAGCGCGATGGCGGCCACCGCGGCGGCTGTCTCGCCGAAGCAGCGCCGCGCGATCGCCCAGGTCGCAGCGATCCCGAGCAGGCTGAACGCAGACGTGAGGTAACGGTAGGTCCACTCCTGCCAGTGGAGGTGCTCCATGAGGACATGGGTGACGAGATAGAAGAGCGGCGGGTGGAAATCTGAATATGCGACGAGATGGAGGATCTCTGCCGGCGGATGCTCGCTGATGTGGAAGACGAAGCCTTCGTCGATGAAGAGGCTCGGCCCGGTCAAATCCCAGAAGCGGCACAGCGCCCCGAGCGCGAGGGCGATGACGAGCCACGCATAGGTGCGAGCGGGATGGACCGCGGCTGTGCCCCCGTTCGTGGCGCTCACCGTACAGTCATCGGCACTTGGCCGAAGAGCATCACCGAGACCTCGTCGACCACTCGGCGGCGCGGCCAGCGCTGCTCGAGCAGCGTGGGGCGCTTTTCGGCCAGCGCCGTGGCGATACGACGCTGCGGATCCCAATAGACGTGTTGGTGCTCCACGTACCAGATACGCCGGTCCGGATGCTGAGCGATCCATGCGAGGATGCGGTCGAAATCACCGGGGTTCATGAAACTCAGCGTCTCGTGTCCGCGGAAAGCGGTGAAGTCGCGCACCACAAGCGCCTCGTACGCCGCGTCCAGAACGATCGCGTCAGAGGGGCGTTCTTCGTGGAGCATCAGCGAGTTGAGCGCATACCAGTCTGGGAATTGATAGAAGCGGTCGAACAGCACGTTCGACACGGTGATGCTCAAAAACGCCAGCAGGCCGATGCCGAGCGCCGCGGCGACGACGCGTCGACGCGCCGCGATCAGCTGCCAGATGATGAGTCCGAGCGCGACGCAGAAAGGTGGAATGTCGATCAACAGATATCGCGGGAAATAGGCCAGGTTCTTTCCGGCGACGATCGATCCGGTGATCTGCAGCGCGAGCACGGCGAGCCAGAACGGCAGGGCGCTCGTCCTGCCGATCCACGCCGCGGCGACGACGACCACACCTAGCGCGAGCGCGGGGACGAGCGTGCCGCTTAGACCGGGGAGCCACGCGGCAGGCATGCCGGCGGCGAAAGCTCCTTCGATGCTCGCAGCCAGACCCAGGTCAAGGCCAGGCCGGCTCAAGCTCAGACCGGCAAGCGGCAGCTGCTCGCGCAGCGCATGCACCCACGGCACGAACGCAAGCGCGGCTACGACGATCGCCCCAAGCGCCGGCGCGAGGGTGCGCAGGCGCGTGAGCACGTAGGCGCCTTGCGCCGCGAGCATGAGCGCGCCGAGATAGTCCACGTACGGCAGCACGATGGCGACGAGCCCGTACGCCACGACGAGCGCGATGCGCGTTCGGCCGCGGGCACGTTCCAGCTCGAGCAGCAGTGCCCAAGCGAGCGTGCTCAAGGCAACCGTCACGGCATACATGCGGTAGATGCGGTCGTACTGCACGAGTGCTGGGCTGAGCGCGACGGCGACGCCGGCAACCGCTGCGGCGATCGGTCCGAACATTCGCCGGGCTGCGACCCACGAGGCGACGATCGTCATGCAACCAAACGCAGCGGTGAGGCACCGGTAGTCCCATGGTGGCCGGGGGAGAAATACCATGAGATAGTGCGTCGCCAGGTAGAACAGCGGTGGGTGGAAGTCGTGGGCGACGACGTTGTGGAGCAGCACAGGCACGGGCATCGCGCTCAAGGCCAGAGTGAAGGCCTCATCTGTATGCTGGCTTGCGCTTGTGAGGTCCCAGAAGCGCAGCAGGGCGCCGGCCCCGAGCGCGAGCGCAAGCCCCAGGAGGCCGACATCTTCGCCTGCCGGGAGCCGCACGCGGGTCCGCGCGATCAACGAATCTCTTCTTTGAGCTTCCGTAGGGTGTTGGCGAGCGTGCGCGAGATGTGCTTTTGCGAGAAGCCCAGCCGCCGTGCGATCTCGGTCTGGGTCAGGTCTTTGTAGAAGAACAGCTCCACGACCCGTCGTTCGAACTCGGCCAGCTGCTCGACCGCGCGGTCGAGCACGATGCGATCTTCGACGGGCAGGCGGAACGTCTGGTGCCGCGCGCTGCGGATGGCGTCGATGCGCGGTGGTCCCTCGCCCCCGTCTTGCCGGTCGGAGAGCGACATGAGGTTGTAGGAATCGCGCAAGCGCAGGATCTCTTTGACGCCGTCGACCTGGATGTTCATGTCGCCGGCCAGCTCCTCGTGCGTCGGCTCCCGGCCCAGGGTCACGACGAGCCGATCGTGCGATTCGTGCAACCGGCGGTTGAGCGTCCGGTACCAGCGCGGCACGCGCAACACCGGCACCAGGTCACGCAGGTAGTGGAATATCTCCCCGGTCACGACGGTGCGCGCGTACGCTTCGAAGGGCACGCCAAGAGTCGAATCGTAGCGTTCGACCGCTTTGATGAGGCCGACGCAACCGACCTGTTCGAGATCGTCGCGCTGCGCCTGTCCTGCCGCGTGGTGAGATGCGATGGACTTGACCAGGCCCATGTGCGAGAGCACGATGCGGTCGCGGAGCTCGAGGCTACGCGATTTCGCGTATGCTTCGAACTCCGGATCGCTGCCCTGCGCCTGCAGAGCCTGCACAGCCATGGTTACTTGATGTTGCCGATGATCTGGTACAGCGGCAAGAAGACCGATATCACGATGAATCCGACGACGAAGCCCATGGCCAAGATCAGCATCGGTTCGAGCAGCGAGGTCAGGGACGCGAGCATGTACTCAACTTCGACGTCGTAGAAATCGGCGATCTTGCTGAGCATGCCGTCCAAGTTACCTGTCTCTTCGCCGACCGCCACCATCTGCGTAACGAGCGGTGGGAAGAGCCCGGACAGGTTGAGCGGCACGGCGATCGACTCGCCCTCGCGCACCGACTCGCGCACCTTGCCCACGGTCTCTGCGATGACTTCATTGCCCGAGGCTTTGCCGACGATCTCCAGCGCCTGCATGATGGGCACGCCCGACTGCAAGAGCGCGCCGAGCGTGCGGCAGAAGCGTGAGATCGCGACCTTGCGGATGAGCATGCCGAAGACCGGCAGCTTGAGCTTGAACTTGTCGAATTGATAGCGCCCGGCTTGCGTCGACGTCCAGCGCTTGAAGAGGATGAACCCGCCGACCGCCACCGCAGCCGTGATGAGCAGGACGACCGGGTTGCGCGCGCCTTCCGTGAACGTGATGAGGATCTTGGTGGGCAACGGCAGCTTCATGTTCATGCCGGTGAACAGGCTGACGAAGGTCGGCAAGATGAAGGTGACGAGGAAGATGACGATGGCGATGGCCATGACGAGGATGACCATCGGGTAGGTCATCGCCGACTTGACCTTCTTCTTCAGGTTGAAGTCTTTTTCGAGGAAGCCCGCCAGACGGTTGAGGACTTCGTCGAGGATACCGCCGAGCTCGCCGGCGCGCACCATGTTGACGAACAGCGGCGAGAAGACTTTCGGGAACTTGCCCAGCGCGTTGGCCAGGGTCGAACCGCCTTCGACCTCGCGACGGACCGCGACGATCACCGGCTTGAGCTGCGCGTCCTCGGTCTGGATGCCGAGCACGTCGAGGCAACGCACCATCGCGAGACCAGCGTTGATCATGGTCGCGAACTGGCGCGCGAAGACGACCAGCGCCTGTTCGCTGACCCCCTTGAACTTGCCGACGATGCCGCCGAACATCGTGCTGACGTCGGCATTCAAGCCGGCCGTCTGCTTCTGGGTGATGCCGGTGACGTAATAGTTCATCTCGCGGAGCTTGGCGCGCAGGACGCGCTCGTTCTCCGCTTCGATGACGCCGTTCACGGACTTTCCGCTAGCGTCTTTGGCCTGATAGGCGAAACTGGGCATACGCTTATAGTCCCTCGAGTCGAGTTTTTTCTATCCGCAGCCGGTGCTTACAGAAGCCTTACAGCTTCGCAGCTTGGCCGACGAGGATGATGACGAGCAGTATCAAGAGCCAGGCAAGTGACATCTGCATTGTTGTAGGTCCCCCCTTAGAGCGTTGCGCCGTGACCGGTGAGGGTCATGCGCCTTCGATGAGCTTGCGAAGCTCTTCCGGATGCGTGGACGCGGCAAGCGCTTCGTCTTCTGTGATCATGTGTTTGCGAACCAGGTCGCGCAGCGACATGTCGAACGTCTGCATGTGCATGCCGCGGCTCGTGACGATGGCGTTGTGGATCTGGTGGGTCTTGTTCTCACGGATGAGATTGCGGATGGCGGGCGTCGCGATCATGACCTCCGCCGCCGGCACGCGGCCCACGCCCGACGCATGCGGCAGCAGCCGCAGGCAGACGATCGCCTCGATGACGCTGGCAAGCTGCACCCGGATCTGCTGCTGCTGATGTGCGGGGAAGACGTCAATGATGCGGTCGATGGTCTGCGCGGCGTCTGAGGTGTGCAAGGTGGCGAACACCAAGTGGCCGGTCTCGGCGATGGTCAAGGTCGTCGCGATCGTGTCCATGTCGCGCATCTCGCCGACCAGGACCACGTCTGGGTCCTCGCGCAGCGCGGCGCGCAGGGCATTGGCAAAGCTATAAGAGTCATGGCCGATCTCGCGCTGGTTGACGATCGACATCTTATGGAAATGGAGATACTCGACCGGATCCTCCATGGAGAGGATGTGGCGGGCCATGGTCGCGTTGATGACGTCGATCATCGAGGCGAGCGCGGTCGACTTGCCCGAACCGGTGGGTCCGGTGACGAGCACCAAGCCATGCGGGCGCATCGTGAGGTCGCCCATCACCGGCGGCAGGTTCAGACTGCCGAGCGCGGGTACAGACGACGGGATCGCTCTGAACACCGCGCCGATGACGCCGCGCTGGCGGAACGCGTTGATACGGAACCGGCCGAAGCCCTTCAAACCGTGTGAGAAGTCGAGCTCGAGATTTTTCTCGAACTTCTCCTTCTGCTGATCGGTGAGGATGCTGTAGATGAGACGTTTGGTGTCGTCAGGCGTCAGTTTGGGGAACTCGGTCGGCGTCAGCCGTCCGTCGATCCGCAGCATCGGCGGCAAGCCGACGCTCATGTGGAGGTCCGATGCGCCGCGCTCGATCGTCACGCGCATCAGCTCGTCCATGCGCAGACCGAGGAGATCGCTTACGTTTGCTGCCATTTACCTACTCGATTCGTTGCTCGGGACAATGGAGCCGGACCACATGCAAGCCTGGTCCCCACACTGACTCGCAGCGGACTCACTATTACCTATCGGCATCTATCAGGAGGTCTTGAACGGGGGACTGGCCCCTTATAAGGCTCCAGCGCCTCGAGGTGTTTTCCGGCTTTTTGTTGTTTGACGGGCTGATTCTGAGGGTCCTCCGTTTCGCGGCCGGTTGGCTTTGGTTGCATGGTATATGAGAATCCGGGGCGGCTTTCGCCCACGGCGCGCCGCCATTCTAGACATTTGCCTGGCGAGGCTCGACATCCGGGGCTGGCCCAGCTGCAATGCCCTGGACGGCGCTCACACTTGCCGTCTCAGCGAACCGGATCTCCCTCGGGATTCCCACCCAGGAGAGCAGCCGTGCGATCGGCGGCCGCAGGAGGCCGCTCAGCTTCTCCTTGAGCGAGGTCGCCATGAACGGCCGCTCGCACGGGAACCAGAAGAGCGCACCCGCCCCAATGCCGACCGCGACTGCGCCGAAAAACCCCCACGACGTGTTTGCCAAGGTGATGCCGACAAGCGGCTCGTGCACCAAGTAGATGCTGTACGAGACGATGCCGATCGCGACGATCGGCCGCGCGCTCAAGAGCCTCTTCAACCATGGGAGAGCGCCCACCGCGACGACCGTGAAGAAGGCGGTGAGCTGCCATCCCACCTGCACGCGAGAATAGAACTCGTATGGTTCCCTCGGTTCGACCGCGAGCGCGACGCACAGCGCGAGGATGGCGAGCAGCGGTGCCAGCCGTCGCACCGGCAGTTCGCGGATCTCGATGTCGGCTGCCACGATGCCCAGCATGAACGCCGGCATGATGGCCATGTCGAGCGCTCCAGCTCGGGTGAGGTTGGCGACAAAGACCAGGACGACGGCGAGCAGCGCAAAGGCACGTCGTGATTTGGTCCACAACACGAGCAGCAGCGGGAATGCGAAGTACCAGCGGAACTCGACGGCCAACGACCAGAACGAACCATTGACGAGCTGAGGCCGGTTGTCAAAAAAGACCAGCTGCTTGAGCACCTCGAGCGGGGTCACGTTGGGCCCGACGATTCCCCAGGGCATGCTCAGATGGAGCTGGGTGACGGCGTAGAGGACGAGACAGCCCAGACCGACTGCGAAGTAGTAGGGCGGCAGTATGCGGATGAAGCGGTGGGCGAGATATCGCGCGACGTCGAATGAGGCGTTGTTGCCGCCGTGCAGCCGGGCCAGCGTGGGATACGACAGCACGAACCCCGAGATCACGAAGAACAGATCGACCCCGTGGGCTCCTTCGACGAGTGTGTGCTGCAACGGACCCACGGATATGTTCTGATCGTATTTCGCTGCGTGATGGACGACGACGGAAAGCACGGCGATGGCGCGCAGGCCATCGATATAGTCGATCCTGCCCTTCATCTAAGGGACTGCTCCCGGCATGTTAGGTACTATCGGCACGCAGGGCGATGCGCATAACGTCAAGCGGTGCGGGCCGGCCCGTCCACCATTCGAACGCGAGCGCCCCCTGATGCAGCAACAGGGGAAGCCCGTCTGAGCGTCTGCGTCCGCGCATGCGCGCAACCGGCGATCGCGCGCGGCCGTAGTTGAGGTCGAAGATCATCGTCTCCTCATCGGCCGCTGCCACGATGTGCGCGGGGACTTCTGCATCGGCCGACAAGGCGGAGATGACCAGTTCAGGAGTTGCCGCGAGCGGTGGAGCGATGCGCGCGGCACGAAGCGCGTCGCGCGACCAGCACGCGAGCGTCGTCGCACCGCTGGCGTGCACGCTATGCGCGATTGCCCGCGCCGCAGGCCCGGAGCCGAGGATCAAGACCGTCCCTTCTCCGGGCTGCCACCCCCATAGCTCGCGGACCGCACGGATGAGCCCACCACCATCGGTGTTGATGCCGACAAGCGAGCCGTCATCGTCGGCGCGGACGGTGTTGACGGCGTGGACTAGAGCCGCATCGCGGCTCACCCGATCGACGAGCAGCGCGGCTGATTCCTTGAGCGGGGTCGTCACGTTCCAGCCGGCATACCGCTCGGACCGTAAACGCGCGAAGACCTCGGCACCGTGTTCGCGTCCCGCCTCGATGGCCTCATAGCTCGCGTCGATCCCAAGCGCGTCAAAAGCGGCCTGTTGCATGATCGGCGAGCGCGAATGCCCGATTGGACTCCCGACGACCGCATATCGCGCAGCGCGCGCGTTCACGCGCCGGGCACACCGGCGCGCCGCAGGCGGGCGAACACCGGGCGCTCGAGCATGCGCAAGAATCTGGTGGTGAACAACACGCGCCCGGCGATCGGCCGCACGTACACGGCGCGCATGCCGGAGAGCTTCGCCCCGAGGACGTCCGTGAAGAGCTGGTCGCCCACCGACAGTGTCTGGTGCGCATCCGTCTGCAGTTCGCGCAGGCAGCGCGCGTAGGCGGCGGGCAGGGGTTTCAGCGCACCGCGGACGAGCGGCACCTTAAGTTCGCGGGCGACGCCCATGGCGTGAGCGCCGTAGTTATTGGTCAACAGACACATCCGGATATCGAGCTCGAGCACCATCTGCGCCCATTCCTTCACACCCGGCGCGAGCGCATCCGAATACCACGGCACGATGGTGTTGTCGAGGTCGAGGGCGATGCCACGGATATCCCAGCGACGCAACAGCTCTGCCGGCACGTCTGCCACGCGGTCGACGATCGCGTCCGGCGTGAGGTACGACAGCAGACTCAGTGCGCGCGGACCCGGAACGGCTCGGCCCGGAAGCGGTGGACGGTCTCAACGAAGCGCACCGTGCTCGAGTGGCTGTTCA
>Ga0310037_10002115_pt1 | contig 10438 bp, 7 predicted proteins | sample Sb_taG_11_FD_200239 | JGI IMG/M metagenome (GOLD analysis project Ga0310037, IMG submission 200239) | Peat soil microbial communities from Weissenstadt, Germany - Sb_50d_3_AS metaG (v2) (version 2) | ecosystem: Environmental > Terrestrial > Soil > Wetlands > Peat | place: Germany: Weissenstadt...
CTTCGCCCAGTGGATCATCGACTCCGCGTGCTCACGGACCGCGCTGAACAGCGCGTCCTCAAGATCTTCCGCTCCCGGCTGCCCGCCGGCCGCCGCGGCCGGAGGGAAATATGCAATGCTGGCGCCCACGGCCACCGTCTTCCTTCTTCGTGTGTTTCAGACGCCACAAAGACTGAAGGCGGTGGCTTTCCCGTGCACGCACCCCAGGACCGCGTTCCCCGCCGCCGGCAGCACGGAACCCCCCGCAAGCCCCCTGCCTGCGCATCCGCCACGCCAGCACCCGGCCTATACACCTACATGCCAGGACTCTCCGGAAAAACCCGCAATATCCTAATTCGCACCAAAATCGGCTACCTCTAAAGGAGCCGCACCGGTCGCGCTCACCGAGATGTGGGAGAAGGCGCTGGACGAGCGCCGGGCGACGAGCCCCGGGTCGCCCGTGGCCGTCCTGAACGCCCTGCTGAAGGCCCGGGAGTAGAGGCCCGTCCTGGAGACGGATTCCAAGATCTTCTCCAGGATTTCTCCAAACCCCCCGGAAAGCTAGCTCAGGGCGGCGGCCTCCGGAAAGGGCATCGGCCCTGAGCTGGTGTTTCCTGGTCGGGGTGGCCGGATTTGAACCGGCGGCCTCTTCGTCCCGAAGGAATGCCGAGCCTCGGGCGAGCTGTCCCAAGCAAGGGCCGATGGGCGAACAGCAACGCTGGACGCCTCAGTGAAGTCCGTGGAAGTTCACCGTAGAAAGTGGGAATAGGCGGCCTCTTAGGCGGCCCTAGCGGACCGACCGAGCGGAGCCGACGGTTTTCAAGAGCGTACGTAACTCCCTGTCCGGCAGCGTTGCTACCTGGGCTTTCAGCGGCCGTGCCCACCATGTCACCCAAGATCATCCCGTGTATATCCCGCGCGATCTCAACTGTTCTGTATCATGCCGCCAGAGACGGGTCCAGCTCCAGGTACCCGCTGGCTAGCCGCCATGGTGTCAGGTCAGGGCTGCTGCGGCTCTCCTACTAGCGGATGCTCGTGACGGCAGACTAGCGTTGGACTCATCCGTCGGATAACCGACCAGGGGAGATGCCATGGCCGACAAAAACCAGCTGCTTCTTTACACCGCAGCGTACGAGACTGTCACGGCCGCACTAGCGGATCTGGATGCCATCGAGCAGCTGCACAAGGATGAGCTGATCGGCAAGTACGACGCGGCCGTCATCGATAAGGAGAACGGCAAACCCCACATTGTCAAGCGGAGGGATCGCCCGCACATCCGTGTCATCCCTGAGATGTTCGGGGGCGGGACTCTGCCTCGCAAGGAGCTCCACGAAGCGGCTGAGGAACTCACTGCTAACCAGGCAGGGCTCATCGCGGTTGGCGAGCCGACCATCGAAAAAGGACTCGACAAGGCGTTTACAGGTGCCGCCAAAGTCGTGAAGCGCACTGTGGAGGCCACGACCGACGAAATCACCAGCGAGCTGCAGGAAGCGCTCAAAAGCTGAAGGTGCCGCAGCAGTCGCAGGCGTCTTCACTCGAAGCACCCTTCCTCATAGGTTGTACAGCACCGTTATGACCTTTTGATCCGTAGATGGGTGCCGCGCGTCCGGCCAGTGCGCCGGAATCCGTATCCGCAGGTCATGGTCCACCTGGTGTCCGATGCGGGCGCCCCCTGGTCCGGTGCTGTCTAACCAGTGTGTGAGAAAACGGTGAGAGATCAGCTCTGGCCAACCGGGGCCGGTCGGCTATCTCTTTCCCTGGAAACTGCCCCGTGGCCGCCTGCACCGTGCAGGGGATGGCCCGCGTCCGGTCCGGGCAGGCTCCTGCCTGGCCCTTGTCTGACATGCTGACCGGAGTGTCCGCAGAGGCTCCAGGGTCAAGCGTAGTGACTTCGCGTGTACGTTCACCAGGCACTTTTCGCCTGTGCTCGTTCGTCCTGCGGTCACAGTGACGATTGAGGCTGGAGGGGCGGACACGTACGCTCAGCGGGCCATCCCCGGATCTGAGTCCAGCCAGGACTCTTGCACCTTCCCCGAAGTCGTCCCGCATGCTCGCCTGCATCCATGTATTGCATCACCAGCTTGGAAGGTGCATGGCGCATAGCCGTCAGGGCCGCTGACCTGGAGACTTTGATGCTCCTCAGTAGTCGTGACGGACCGCTGTTGCCGTGGTTAATGGCCCGCTAATGGCCCGGTGCTCGGGTCCTTTCTCGCCTCACCCGACAAGATCAGTACCGGCCCCGGCCCCCCCTCAGGACACGTGGTTTTCCGCTGGATCGGGCACTCAGCGGGCACGTTCATGGCTCCGGAGGCGGTGGACGCATATTTTCCGCGCCTACGCGGGTGGCCCAAGGACGGGTACCGGGATTAGGCTTTGCATGTTCCTATCCGGTCAACGCTGACCGGCGAGGGGGGATCAACATGGAGCCGCTATACCGCTTTGAGGGGTCACTCACCGAGACTGTTCCGGTGGGCCTTGTCCCCGAGGGCATCCGGCTTGACGTGCGTTTCGAGGCCCAGGTGACGGCCGGGGTGCTCGTCGGCGCCCGCGTTCGCGGCATCGATTACCTGCTGCTGCGCGGAGATGGGGTCGGCGTCATCGATGCGTACGAGACCATCGAGGCAGGCGACGGACGTGTGGTGTCTGCGCACGCCCAGGGCTACATCGTCCCGCCGGAGGGCGTGGAGCTTCCTCCGCCGGAGGTGCTGCTATCTCCTGAGTTCACGTGGCCTGACCTTCCGCTGCCGATGCATGGGTTCGCGCTGTACAGGACCGGCGCTTCCGACCTGGCGCACCTTAACCGCATAGCGGCGTCATTCCATGGCCACGTGAACGTCGGCCGTGGGCAAATCTTCGTGGAGGCCCGGGAACCAAGCGTCGTCAGCGATCCTGTTGCCGGGTGAGCCTGCCCGGACCAATGGCGAGCCCCGGGTGCTCGGCGGCGCCGGTAGCGAGGGCTGTGTGCCCGGTATTACAGTCCCGGTTTGTTACATGACGTCCCCCTTTCTTCCGGCGATGGTCATGTGACGCGGGCGGCTTGGAGCTGGGCGTGGTAGTGGTGCCATCGGGCGCGGGCCTGGTGGCGTCGTCGCCATCGTGACCAGGCGTAGCCGAGGCCGCGGGCGGCGTGGCTCATCGGCGCGGCGGCCAGGCGGACTAGCCGGCGGGCTTCGGGGACGCTGACCTTGACCAGGCCGGGGTCGTCGCCGGGCATCCCCGGGCCTGGCTACGTGTAAACCGCCGTGATTCGGGCGACCTGGCTGACGTGGCCCGGCGTGCGCCGGGCGGGCCTTCCAAGGCAGAGCCCGGCGCTGACGCCGGGCCAGCGGCGCGTGAGGCGCCGCCTTGATCCAGTAAGGGTCAATTCGGCAGTGCAGCAGCGCTTCGCTTCGCAGCAGCGCTCACAGCGGATCGCGGCGACCAAGGCGGGAACGCTGACATTCCGCTTTTCAGGGAACAGAGCTACCACGCCCTGAGCAGGCAAGACGCCGCACGATGGGCTGACCTGGGCACGTATCGGGCATGACCAAGCATCAGGGCCAGTCCCCGACGGGCCCCACGATGGCCGATTCGCCGTAGGGCACGCCCGGATGTGCCGGATCACCTGGTGGCTTGCGGAGTGGACGTGCCAAGGATCAGGCAGGCCTATGCCTGGGATTGATCTTCCTTCCTCGGGAGCTTCACGCCTGAGGGCGGCGTATCTGTCCAAGGAAATTCGGGTGGGTATGACCAGACGCCAGCCCTGCTGAAGTCGACTTCGCCGCCAGAGAACCGGGCGAGGCCGAAGTTGACCGTGCCGCCGGAGAACCGGGCATGGTTGAAGTTGACCGTGCCGCCGGAGAACTCGGCGAGGTCGAAGTAGACCATGCCGCCGGAGAACCCGGCGACGAAGTTGACCGTGCCGCCGGAGAACTCGGCGGTGCCGAAGTCGACCATGCCGCCGGAGAACCGGGCGTGCTCGAAGTTGACCGTGCCGCCGGAGAACCGGGCGTGGCCGAAGTAGACCATGCCGCCGGAGAACTCGGCGAAGCCGAAGTAGACCATGCCGCCGGAGAACTCGGCGAAGCCGAAGTAGACCGTGCCGCCGGAGAACCGGGCGCCGACGAAGTTGACCGTGCCGCCGGAGAACTGGGCGCCGAAGAAGTTGCCGCCATCAAAGACAACGCCCCTGAAGTCGAAGTTCAAGCCGTGCCAGGACACTGCAGCGTCTTTTTTGAGGTGCGCGGTGACGACCCGGATGACGGTGTGGCGGACTTCGCGGATGGCCTGGAAGGCAAGTCGTTGCGGCTCGGGAGCGTCCTGGCGGGGATCGGGCTCGTATGGCATGCGCAAATAGGCGCACAGCACATCGACGCAGGTCTGCCGGTTTTCCGCCCAGTCATCAGCCAGGCCCGCCATGGCGTACACCCCAGCTAGCCGGACAGCTGGCTTGTCACTGCCCAGTTGGTCGGCCGCCATGGCGAACCGTTCATTCAGCGTTCGAGTGCGCTGCTCCGCGAGCGTTCTGTCCAGTTGCTCGCGCTGCTCCGCGAGCGTTCTGTCCAGATGCTTACCTTGTTCTCCGAGTGTTTTCTCCGTGTCCCTGCTGGTCGCGCGGCGGCCAAAATACTGCGCAGCTAGGGTGCCTATCAGAGTGAGGACGCTGACGCTGGCTGCAATGAACGCTGCGACGACCTGAGGGTTCATAAGCGAAACTTAGTACAGCGCGTGCTTTGCGCTGCGGCTGCTGCCGTGGGGGTCCTACTGTGCCCAGTGCGCCGCGCTCGGCCGCGCACTTGTTGTCCGTCAACGTGGCGTCCAGCGAACACGGGTCTGATGTGAGTGAGCGGCGTACTCAGGGCCTGCCCGTTGCTTTGGGTGTTCGCGGTCGCTCGCCTGCCTCAGGGGGCACGTGACGTAGAAGGATCGCCCGCCGAGCAGTGAACAGGTCTACGTCGTCCTGACCTGGTTCGATGCAGCAGAGTGGAGCTAACTTGGGCGCGTATTGGGCACGCGCAGAACACTCTTTACGGGAGCGGCATAAACAGCCGCTACTGCGACCAGATTTTCCGCCATATCGGCGGGTCGGCGCGCGTTCTCTCGGACCGCGCCCGTCACTCAGCGTCACACTGGCGATCGGCATCACCTTGAGGCCGACCTTCGATCCAGCCCCGGTTGGGACATGCTGGAGCTGGCGCACGATATGCGGCATGAGCGCGCGTTTCCGCAGCGGGCCGTGATGCATAAATATGCAGACTGATCAGCTGCTTGCCGAGGAGTCCGGGTCTGCGCAGCCACTGCCGACGAGGCGAAGGCCTCTTGCCCCCGCACGCGTAGCCGCGGTTGGGAGCGGCTCGCAGGCGCTCGTTTTTCACTTGGTGCAGTCACGCATACCTGGTAACCTGTCGCACTGTGCGACGCCCTGCGCGTCTAGGCGGTCAGTGTCTTTCTCGGCATGTTGGCATCGGGTCACGGTCAGTTATTCGTCTTGCGATGGCGCGAGCGGGCCTGTGACCGCGAGGGATCCGGCTCAAACGCTGGCGTCGTTTCAAGTCGCGAGCCAGCTCACCATGCTCGGTGCTGGGCAGCCGCGAATCACCGTGCCTTGCCTGGACGGTGAAATACTTGCCCTGGATGACCCAGTTGCCGCGGCTCGGAAAAAGCCTCGCTTGATCGCGACGCTAGCTCGCGGTCACGATGGCGGCGGGGGGACAGCGCCGATCTGCCGGAGCAGGCCGAGGGTGTCCCAGTGGACCCATTCTTCAACGAACTTGCCGTCGACGATATGGCTGAGCAGCTGTCCGTCCACATAGACCGACTTGCCGGTGGGAGCGGTGCCCTCCAGTTCCCCGCCGTGGATCCCGCGCAGTGACCAGTGCGTTTCCACCCAATCGCCCTCGGCGATCTGGCGTTCGATCCTCAGGTCGAAGTCGTGCAGGACGTTGCGGTAACCGCCCACCCGCTGCTTGAATCCCTCCGGTCCGGTGCCCTGATCGGGGTTATACGGATCGTGGTTGACATATTCCGGGGCGTACAACTCATCGGCAGTCGCCCCGTTCCCCCCATTCCAGATCTCATCGAACTGACGGCGGACCAGCAGCTTGTTGTCTTCGGTCGACATCGGCGGCCTCCCCTTTCATCGCCAGCAGACCGGAACGGTCTGGCTCCCTGCCACGGGTGCCTGCCCTTGGCAGGTCCCAGCGGGATCCGCCTAGGCCACAGTCGTGATCACCCAGGTGTTCTGGTGGCGGGCATACAAGGGCGAGCCGAGGCTCCCGGCCAGCCCCAGGTCGTTACCGGTCCGCAGACCCACCCGGCTCCTCCGGGCGGGACGACACCCTTATATGCCCCTGCGGGCGACCGGTCAAGACCAGATCGCGGCGCAGGTGCGCCAAACCGGAAATTCATCAGTGATTGACTGACGTTCCGCTTCCCGCTAGCCGCGGACCGTCTCACGCGCGAGCAGTATGCTGCTTGCGCAACTCGTTTTCGGTGCGTCACGTATCACGGCAGCTAGCATCATCTTGCTCATCTGCTACGCGCTGGCGTCAATTAGCGATGGCGTCCGAATGCCCCTATGGCATTGACAAATTCGCTCTCGTCTAGCATGTCGTCGACGGCCTCGAGGGAGCCTCTAGAACTGGCTGATATGGACGCAACGCGCGCTACCTGCACCTGATGACAGCGAAGCGCGTAATCGGCAGGACCTGGATCATCCGGGGATCCATAGCAGCGCCGCGCCGAAATGCCGCTAAGGTATGTCGAGCCAACTGCACCACGAATGAGTATGCCGGTTGGCGCATAAATATCCGAGCAGACAACGCCCGCAATTCGGCAGATGAGGTCGACGGGGCAGCAGGCCGACGATCTTGAGCATGGCAGGCGGATCGGCGCGACGTGACAGAACATCCGTTCTCGCGCGCCCTGGACGACCATCTTGGTCGTCCGCCAGGACGTCCCGAACGAAAGCCTCTTGAGCGTGTGCGTCGCTCCGCTCATCACGGAAGGTAGCCCGGACCGGCCCGCGCAGCCCAGCTGCTGAGCACCCGCAGGGCGCTGCTGCCGCTGACGGCGGCAGTAGCGCGGTGCAGGCAGCGGTGCGGGAGCAGACGCCCCCCGCACCTGCCGCCCGGCCATGCACAGGCCAGGTGGCGGACCAGATAGCGAACACTTCGCGGAATACCCTGGTGCGTTCGCCCCGGTCGTGTTACCCTTATTGCATGATTTCCCCGATCCGGGGAAATCGCACCGGAATCCGTGTTCAAGTCCCCCCTCGGACACGTTAATTCCCTCGGACACGTTAATTGGCTCTGCCGCGAATTCTGTGACGTGTTACGGATAGTGAGATGCCGGGCAGGGCTGTGCCGCTTGCGGCTTGTGCTGGGAATGTGACGATCTGGGATAGCTGCGGCGTGTCGGCGTGATCAGGCAACGAGGCTCCGGTAGGACGCGGGTCTGCCAAGATCCTCGTACCCGGGAGCCTCGTTGCCGCCTCAGTCTGTCATGCCGCCAGCGGGGGCGGCCAGCTCCCCGCGCCTTGTCTGGGACGTTTCTGAGCTGGGCGAAAGCCTGCTGACCGCGTTGTTCCCGCACCTGGCGGGACTGCGCGTGCATCGCGTGGAAGACATCGTGCATACGGTGGTGATCTCGGCGTCGTGCCGGGCCGGCGGGGCATCCTGCCCGCGCTGCGGCCAGGAGTCAGCGCGAGTGCATGGCGGGTATTCGCGGGTAATAGCGGACGGCGCAGCGGGTGGCCGGCCGGTGCTGATCGTCTTGCAGGTGCGCCGGTTCCGCTGCGGGAACCCTGGGTGCACGGCGGTCACCTTCGCCGAGCAGGCCGCGGGGCTGAGCGAGCGGTACCGGCGGCGCAGCGTCCCGCTGCTGGGCATGCTGGCCGGGTTCGGGCTGGAACTGGCCGGGCGGGCAGCCGCCCGGCTGGCCGGGACGCTCGGCATCGCCGTGCACCCGGCCACGGTGCTGCGGCTGATCGCCGCGGCGGGGGAGCCGGAGGTCGCGGCCGCGCCGGAGGTGCTCGGGGTCGATGACTTCGCGCTGGCCAAGGGTCAGGTGTACGGGACGGTGCTGGTGGACATGCGCACCGGTGACGTGATCGACCTGCTGCCGGACCGGGAGGCCGCCAGCTTCGAGGCCTGGCTGACGGCCCATCCCGGCGCCACGGTGATCTGCCGGGACCGGGCTGGCAACTACGCCGAGGGCGCCAGAGCGGGCGCGCCGGACGCGATCCAGGTCGCCGACCGCTGGCACCTGTGGCACAACCTCGCCGAATACGCCGGCAAGACGGTGGCTGCCCACCGCGGCTGCCTGAAGGACCAGCCCGGCGGCGACGCGCCGGGTCCTGCGGACACGCTGGAGCAAGAACCGCCGGGACAGGCAGAAGGCGTGCAGGTCCCGCCGGACGGATTCCTGGACGCGTGCGGCCGGGAGCGCCGCCTGGTAGCACGGACCCGGGAACGCTACGCCGAGATCCGCGGACGGCTGGACGCCGGCGAATCGCTGTCGGGGATCAGCCGCGCCACCGGGCTGGACCGCAAGACCGTGCAGCGGTTCGCCCGGGCCGGCAGCGCCGAAGAACTGCTGGGCAAGGCCACCAGCCGGGAATCGAAGCTGGATGACTTCACCCCGTACCTGCGCCAGCGGTGGAACGACGGCGTCACCGACGCCGCCGCGCTCCACGCCGAACTGCGAGAACAGGGCTGGGCCGGCAGCGAGCAGACCGTCCGCCGCTACGTCCGGCCATTCCGGCAGGCGCTCGCCGCCCCGGACCCGGCTCCGGCGGTCCCGAAGCCCCGCCAGATCACCCGCTGGCTGCTGACCCGCCCCGACCACCTCCAAGAAGACGAGCAAGCCCAGCTCCAGGCCATCCGCGCCCGCTGCCCGCACATTGACGCGCTCGCCGGGCACGTGACCGCGTTCGCCGAGATGATGACCGCCCGCACCGGCAGCCGCGACCTGGAAAGCTGGCTCGCCGCCGTGGAAGCCGACGACCAGGCCGGGCTGCGCTCCCTCGCCGCCGGCATCCGCAACGACCAGCAGGCCGTCACCAACGGCCTTACCCTGCACTGGAACTCCGGCATGGTCGAGGGCACGGTCAACAAGATCAAGATGATCAAGCGTCAGATGTACGGCCGCGCTGGCTTCGACCTGCTGCGCAAGCGCGTCATTTTGCACCCTGCGTAACCGGATCACAAAACTCGCGGCAGAGCCAAATGTCGTGTCCGAGGGGGACTTGAACCCTCAAGCAGGGGATTCTTCCCCAGAGTGGTGAAATCTCCCGCGGCGTGTTCAAGTGCCGCGAAAACCGGGGAGATGTCACCTGCCTCGGTGCCAGAGCGCGGGCTTGACCCCGTGTTCCGGTGAGAAATCCCTGAATCAGGGATTTCATGCGGCCACACTACCGGGCGGTGGTCGGCTCGTGTCAAGCATGACTGCGCCCGGCGGCTGGACCTGAGTGACTGGATGATACGCGGAGCCGCCGCACCCCGGCGTTCGCGCTGAGGTCAGCCGGTGGCCGCGCCGTAGCGGCGTCGCCGTCGCGCGTACTCGGCGACGGCGTCCCACAGGTCGCGGCGGTCGACGTCTGGCCAGAGGCTGGTGGTGAAGAGCAGTTCGGCGTACGTGGAGTGCCAGGGGAGGAAGTTGGACGTGCGCTGCTCGGCGCCGGTCCGCCACAGCAGGTCCACGTCGGGCAGGTCGGGCAGCGGGAGGCGGCGCGCGAACTCGCCCTCTGTGATCTGTTCGGGGTCGAGGTCGCCCGCCAGGACGCTGCGTGCGACTGCGGCGGCCCCGTGCAGGATCTCGGCGCGGCCGCCATAGTTCACGCACAGGGTGAGTGTCAGGGTGCGCTGGTCTCGGCTGGCGGTTTCGTTGCGCCGCAAGGTCTGCACAAGCTCCCACGGCAGCCGGTCAGGGTACCCTAGCCAGCGGAGCCGGACGCCGTGGTCGAGGTAGGGGGCCGAGCGCAGTTCCTCGTCGAGCATTGCGAACAGTCGGGTGACCTCGCCGGCGTCCCGCTTCCAGTTCTCGGTCGAGAAGGCGTACAGGGTGAGGTGGGACAGCCCGATCTCCAGGGCGCCGTGGACAACGTCGTGCACGGCCTCGATACCGGCGCGGTGTCCCTCGGGACGAGGCAGGCCGCGCTGTTGGGCCCAGCGGCCGTTGCCGTCCATGATGATCGCGACGTGCCGCGGTATCCGGCCGGCGGCGATCTGGGGGGCCCGGACGCCGTCCGCGCGCAGCCGTGGGGGTAGGACCTGGCCACGCGGCGGACCGGCGGGTCCGGGCGGGGCTGGCAGGGGCCGGGCCGCAGGCGGCCCGCTGAGCGTCGTCAGCTTCCAGGCCAGGGCGATCCTGATCCGGGCAGGCGCGAGGAGCCGCCACCGGGTGATCCGCCCAGGCTCGGGTGAGGCGTACAGCAGGCCGGGCCCGGCTGCGGCGATCGCGTCGAGCCGGGCCAGGAACA
>Ga0310037_10002117_pt1 | contig 10436 bp, 9 predicted proteins | sample Sb_taG_11_FD_200239 | JGI IMG/M metagenome (GOLD analysis project Ga0310037, IMG submission 200239) | Peat soil microbial communities from Weissenstadt, Germany - Sb_50d_3_AS metaG (v2) (version 2) | ecosystem: Environmental > Terrestrial > Soil > Wetlands > Peat | place: Germany: Weissenstadt...
TGCCAGCGCCCGTCGTAGGCGGCCAGATGCGTGGCCGCGCGCTCGAGCATCGGCTCGGAGAAGTCCACGAGCACGCCTTCAGCGTCGGGCAGGCAGGCGAGCACGAGCTCGCTGACCGCGCCGGCGCCGCAGCCGAGGTCGAGGAAGCGCGCGATCGGGCGCTCGTGCCTCGAGAGCAGCTTCACGATGACGTCCTCCTGCACGTCGAGCAGCGGGATCAGGATGCGGCGGCGCTCGGCGAAGCTCGCGGCGAGCTCCTCATGCTGCCAGTGGGCGCCTGGCGTCGCCTGAGCGCTCACGACCACTCCCGGATGTCCACGAAGCGGCCCTCGATCGCGGCCGCGGCGGCCATCTGCGGGGAGACGAGGTGGGTGCGCCCGCCGCGGCCCTGGCGTCCCTCGAAGTTACGGTTCGAGGTAGAGGCACAGCGCTCGCCCGGCTCGAGGATGTCGGGGTTCATGCCCAAGCACATCGAGCACCCGGCCACGCGCCAGTCAAAGCCAGCGTCGCGAAAGACGCGGTCGAGTCCCTCGGCCTCGGCCTGCGCCTTGACCTGCTGAGAGCCCGGCACGACCATCGCGTTCACGCTGGAGGCGACCTTGCGTCCGGCCACCACCTCGGCGGCGGCACGCAGGTCGCCGATGCGCGAGTTCGTGCACGAGCCGATGAACACGCGATCGACAGCGATCTCCTCGATCGGCGTGCCGGGCTCGAGCGCCATATAGGCAAGCGCACGTTCGGTCGACTCACGGTCGGCGGGGCTGTCGAACTCCTCCGGTGAGGGCACGCGCTCGGTGACCGCGCGTACCATCCCCGGGTTGGTGCCCCATGTCACCTGCGGCGAAATCGCCGAGGCGTCGATCACGACGTCGGCGTCGAATTCCGCGCCCTCATCACTGGGCAGATCGCGCCAGCCCTCGATCGCGGCGTCGAGCTCGGCGCCCTGTGGCGCACCGGGGCGCTGCTGTTCGGTGAACCACGCGAACGTGGTCTCGTCGGGGGCGATCATGCCGGCGCGCCCACCGCCCTCGATCGTCATGTTGCAGACGGTCATGCGGCCCTCCATCGAGAGCGCCTCGATCGCCGGCCCGGAGTACTCGACTACGTGGCCGGTCATACCGCCGACGCCGAGCTTGCCGAGCGTGCCGAGGATTAGGTCCTTGGCGGTGACGCCGAAGCCGAGCTCGCCCTCGTAGCGAATGCGCATGGAGCGCGGTTTGCTCTGGACCATGCACTGCGTGGCGAGCACGTGCTCGACCTCGGAGGTGCCGATGCCGAAGGCGAGCGCGCCGAAGGCGCCGTGCGTGGAGGTGTGCGAGTCGCCGCAGACGATCGTCATGCCTGGCTGGGTGACGCCGAGCTCGGGGCCGATCACGTGCACGATGCCCTGGCGGTCGGAGCCGAGCGAGTAGACGGGAACGCCGAACTCGGCGCAGTTGCGCTCGAGCGTTTCCACCTGCACACGCGAGAGCTCGTCCTTGATGCGCGCGGCCACGGGCGTGCCGTCGGTCGGCGTGTTGTGATCGGCGGTGGCCAGCGTGCGGTCGGGGCGATGCACGGTGCGACCGGCGAGGCGCAGCCCGTCGAAGGCCTGGGGGCTCGTTACCTCGTGGACGAGGTGCAGGTCGATGTAGATGAGGCCGTCGGCCACCTCGTGGGCCTCCCAGATCTTGTCAAACAGTGTCTTCGGGTTTGGCATGGGACTGGCTCCTTTCTAGCTGCGTCTGAGGCCGGCGGAGACGACCGCCAGGAACTCAGCGTCCGCGTCGCGCTCATTGGGATTCTCAAAATGGTGGGGCACGTCCGCGTCGAAGGTCACGCAGTCACCCTTGTCCAGCACATACCGCTGTCCATCGCACACGAGGATGACCGAGCCGCGCTCGACGAGCGCCGTCTCGCGGCTGCCGGGCTCGTGTAATGGACCCCCACCCTCCCCGTCCTGAGCGCCCGTCGCGCCCCCGGGAGCAAGCGTGTGACGCGAGAGCTCCGCGCGCTGGCCTGGCTGGGAAGAAGTCATCACCTCGAAGCTGTGACCGCGCCTCTTGTTGCCGCCGCGCTGGCGCTGGCTCGCGCGCACGACCGTGACAGCGCCGTCCTCGTCGAGACGGAGCAGCTGCGACAGGCGCAGCTCCAGGCCGGCGGCGATGCGCGCGGCGACCGTGAGGGTTGGGCTGGTCTCACCGCGCTCGACCTGCGAGAGCATCGGCGCGCTGACGCCGCTGCGCTCGGACAGGTCGCGCAGCGACAGCGAAGCGGACTCGCGCAGCGCCTTCACACGCGCACCGATGACGGCCGGGGACAGCGCCTCTGAGTGCTCGGGCGATGTATCCAGGGTCACTGCGTCCGTTGTCATACAAACGTACGTTATCACGGACAGGCATCGGGAGCACGCCGAGACATGACGTTTGAAAGCCCGATGTATTGTCGGCGAGATGGCAGAGGATGATCCAACCGCGACGGGATCACTATCACGCGGGATTGTGTTCGGCCCCGGGCCCGTCTTCCTGCGCTGGAACAGCGAGAGCGCCGCGGAGTATCCGGAGCTCGTCGAGGAAGTTGCCCAGTTCGACGCCGGACAACGGGACGCCGCGCAGCAGGCCGTCAGCTGGCTGCGCGAGCGAAGCCTGCTCGTCCCCGCCGAGTCGGTCGCCAGGCTGCTCCTGGACAACGGCCGGCTACTCGGGTTCTACGCGCTGGCGAGCGCCAGCACCGAACTGACCCGCTCCCAACGCCGCGCTTTGGGGGCCAGCGAACGGCGAACCCAGCCCGCGACGCTGCTGACTCAGATCGCCCGCGACATCCGCGCACCCGCCGGCACCGGAGGAGTGCTCCTGCAACACGCTTGGGCGGTCGCCCGGCGCGGCGCCAGCGAGATCGCCGCGACGATGCTCGCGCTAGACCCTTACGACAGCGACACAGCGGAGATGTGGATCAACCGCTGGGGCTTTCGCGACTCTGCAGGACCTGGACCCGGCGGCGACGAGCACCGCCTCTGGATCCCGCTCGAGCAGTAGCTAAAGACTGCGGCCTTCGCGCTCGAGCTTCTCGAGGAACTCCGTAGCTTCGAGGTTACCCTGGTGCACACGGGGATCCAGCAAAGCCTCCTCGTACTCATCGGCATCGACGACGATGGTCAGGAACCCGGCTTTAGGGGCTTTCGCTTTGTTCTTGGGATCAACCTTGGTGGCCATGGCTTGAGCGTAGCAATTGTCCGAGAGGACTCGAGGGACGGCCTGGAGCCCCCACGGAGTCCCGTTGAGGGTTGTGGATGGCATCGACCCGAGCCCGCTCGGCCTGCTCTCAAGGCCCCGCCGGCTCGGGCAGCCCGATCGCCGCGTCGGCCTGGGAGCGGGCGACGGCGACCGACAGCGCACGCACGTAGGCGCGGGCGGCCGCGTCGATGATGTCGGTTGAGACGCCCTGACCGGCGCCGGTGAAGCCACCCAGCTCGACCACGACAGACACCTCACCGAGCGCATCCTGGCCCTCGGTGACCGCGCCGATCGTGAACTCACTGAGCGTCGGCGCAACGCCAGTCGCCGCGTTGATCGCCTGGAAGACCGCGTCGATCGGGCCGTCCCCGGTGAATGAGCCGGTCGCGGAGGAGCCGTCGGGCAGGGTGATCGACACGCGCGCGTGCGGCGGTCGGTGCGAGGATGCCTCGACGTCGAATGACTCGAGCGCATAGCCGGTTATCTCCTCGCGCAGCTCATCGGTCACGAGCGCCTCGAGGTCCATCGCGGTCACTTGCTTCTTGCGGTCGGCGATCTCCTTGAAGCGCTTGAACGCCGTGTTGAGCGCCTGGCCGTCGATCTGGAAGCCCATCTCCTCGAGCGCTTTGCTCAGCGCGTGGCGGCCGGAGTGCTTGCCGAGCACGATCGAGTTGCTGCGCAGGCCGACCGTGGTCGCATCCATGATCTCGTAGGTGGTGCGCTCCTTGAGCACGCCGTCCTGGTGGATGCCCGCCTCGTGCGCGAACGCGTTGCGCCCCACGATCGCCTTGTTCGGCTGCACCGGGTAGCCGGTCAACCGCGAGACCAGCCTGCTGGTGCGCGCGATCTCGGTCGTCTGGGCTCCTGTCCACAGCCCGAGACTCGGCTCGCGCGTGTGCAGCAACATCACGATCTCCTCGAGCGACGCGTTGCCCGCGCGCTCGCCGATGCCGTTGATCGCGCACTCGACCTGGCGACAGCCCGCTTCCAGCCCGGCCAGGGAGTTGGCGACGGCCATGCCCAGGTCGTCGTGACAATGAACTGAGACGACGACGTCGCGCAGCCCCGGCAGGAGGCGGTAGAGCTCCTCGAACATCGCCGCGTACTCGCGCGGCATCGTGTATCCGACCGTATCCGGCACGTTGATTGTGGTGGCGCCCTCATCCAGCGCGATTTGGATCACCTCGGCCATGTACTGCACGTCCGAGCGCGAGCCGTCCTCGGGCGAGAACTCGACGTCGTCGGTGTACTCACGCGCCTGGGCGACCGCCGCGCGCACCTGGCCCTTGACGTCCTCACGCGTGGTCTGCAGCTTGCGCTCGATGTGGATGTCGCTGGTCGCGATGAACGTATGGATGCGCGGGCGTTCTGAGTCCTTCACCGCGTTCCATGCAGCCTCGATGTCCTGGCTTGAGGTCCGCGCCAGCCCGCAGATCACCGGTCCTTCCACCTCGCGAGCGATCGCCTGCACAGACTCGAAGTCACCCGGTGAGGTGATCGGGAATCCCGCCTCGATCACATCCACTCCCAGCCGTGAGAGCTGGTGGGCGATCTCCAGCTTTTCCTGCTTGTTCAGCGAGATCCCGGGCGACTGCTCCCCGTCGCGCAGGGTCGTGTCGAAAATCAGGACGCGGTCTGCGTTCTCACGGCCCGCTCCCGCCGCGCCACTGCCGGTCTGTCCGTCATGCGTGTCCATGTCGTTCGTGCTCCTTCTCTATCTCGCTTGCTGGCCGATCTCCGATCGGTCCTCTCTGCTGGGTATGCGGCTACGCGGCCGCCACGCGCTATTCCCCCCGAGGGGGGAGCAGAAGAAGCGAGAGAAGCGAGATCTGGAACGACATCTGAAATGCAGGCTAGCACTGCCGTGGCCGTCCGGCAACCAACTCCGGGTCAGGGCCAGGGGGCAATGGAATCCCCTCAGGATGAGTTCGAGGAGCCCCTAGGAGGGCGGATCGTTCCGATCCTTCAACGGACCGCGCCTAGGGAACTAGAACGACCTTGCCGACGTTACGCCGCTCGGTGATCATGTTCTGAGCGGCGCCGGCTTCCTCGAAGCTGAAGCTGCCGGCCACGACCGGATCGATCGTGCCATCGTCGAGCATCTCGCGCAGCGCCGCGCTGACCTGCGCGCGCCTGCGCTCGTCCTGGGAGAGGGTGTACATGTTCAGCCCGATTACGGCCTTGGAGGCGGACATCTGCTTGATCAGGTTGAAGCGCGGCATGCGCAGGACCGTGCGCAGAGCGGAGACGGGGTTGCGCCGCTCGCCGGAGACGAGCGCGGAGGCGCCGAAGGCGATCAGACGACCGCCGGGGCCAAGCAGATCGTAGCTGCGCCGCAGGCTCTTGCCGCCGATCGCATCCATGATCAGGTCGAACGGCGGCAGGCCGCGCTCCCAGCCCGCCGTCGTGTAGTCGAGCGGGTGATCGACGCCGAGCTCGGAGATCCGCGCGTGCTTGCCGGGTGAGGACGTGCCGTACACCTCGGCGCCCTGGCGCTTGGCGAGCTGGGTCGCGGCGATGCCGACGCCGCCGGCGGCCGCGTGGATCAGCACGCGTTCGCCGGGCCGCAGGCTGCCGAAGCCGACGAGTCCCATCCACGCCGTCCCGTAGTTGACGGGGATCGCCGCGCCCTGCTCGAATGTGAGCCCGTCCGGCAGCGCCACCACACCGTCGGCGGGCACAACCACCTGCGAGGCGTAGCCGCCGAACTCCGTCCCAGCGATGACCCGCTGGCCGTGACTGAGTGGGTGGGCGGGGGTCGATGCTCCCTCGCCCAGCTCGAGGATCGTGCCGGCGACCTCGTAGCCGACGACGCAGGGAGTCTTGGGCGCGTCGGGATAGAAGCCCAGGCGCGCCATGATGTCGGCGAAGTTGATTCCCGCGGCGGCGACATCGATGCGCACCTCTCCGGCTTTGAGCTCAGGGTCCGGTCGCTCCTGTACCTGAAGCACGCCGGGCCCGCCGTGCTTGGTGATGACAACGGCTCGCATCTCGGCCACCCTACTAGATTTGGTTAGTGGTCGCTAATAGCCCGGCACTGCCCCGAGCAGCCGCTCAGCCCAGATCGACCGACCAGCCGTTGACGAATCCGTCTGAGGCGACGATCTCCTGTACGACCTCATCGGGGACGGCGGCATCGGTCGTGACGACCATCGCCGCCAGGCGCTGCTCATCACCGTCGGTGTGCCCGTCGGGCGTGTGACCGATGGCGGCGGAGGAGATGTTGATCCCGTGTGAGCCGAAGATCGTGCCGACGCGGCCGATCATGCCCGGCAGGTCCTCGTAGCGAAAGACGGTCACGTAGCGAGCGAGCTCGATCGTCAGGCGCCGGCCCTGCACCTCGACCAGGTGCGGCACGCGGTTGGGGCCGATGCCGGTACCTGCAACCGCCACCCGCTGCCCGCCCGCGGCCACGGTGACGCGGATCAGCTCGTTGAAGTCCTGCGCCTCGGAGACCGCCTTCTCCTCGACGATGATGCCCCGTTGCTGGGCCATGCTGGGGGCGTTTACGAGGTTGACCTGCTCCTCGGTGCGGCCCTGCAGCGCGCCCTGGATCACCGCGAGCGTGAGCAGGCGCGTGTCGAAGTCGGCGATGCGGCCGAGGAACGCGGCCTCGATGCGCTCGACCGAGCTGCCCTCGGCGAGCGCCATCGCGAGGCGCCCGAGCTGTGTGGCGAGCGGCAGGAACGGACCGAGCACCTCCATGTCCTCGGCGCCGACCGCGGGGATGTTCACGGCTGTCGAGACGACGCCGCCGGTGAGCGCGGCGAGCACCTGCTCGGCGCTCTGATAGCCCGCGCGGTCGGTCGCCTCCGCCGTGGAGGCGCCGAGGTGCGGCGTGACGACCACGTTGGGGTAACCCTGGAACAACGGATAGTCGGTGATCGGCTCGGACGGGAACACATCGAGGGCGGCGCCGCCCACCTTGCCCGAGTCCAGGGCGTCCTTCAGCGCCGCGTCGTCGATCAGCCCGCCGCGAGCGACGTTCAGCACGCGTACGCCGTCGCGCATCTTCGCGAACGCCCGTGCGTCGAGGAAGCCTTCGGTCTCCGGTGTCTTGGGCAGGTGCACGGTGATGAAGTCCGCCTGCGCGTACACGTCGTCGACGCCGTCGGCCTTGTCCACCCCCAGCTCGCGATAGCGCTCGGCGCTGACGAACGGGTCGAACGCGAGCACGCGCATGCCGAAGCCCCGCGCGCGCTGCGCGACGAGCTGGCCGATGCGCCCGAAGCCGAGGATGCCGAGCGTCTTCTCGTACAGCTCCACGCCCGAGAATTTCGAGCGCTCCCACTTGCCGGCCGTCAGCGATACATACGCTTGAGGGATGTTGCGCGCGAGCGCGAGCAGCAACGCCATCGTGTGCTCGGCCGCGGTGACGACATTCGACTCGGGCGCGTTGGCCACGACGATCCCGCGCTTGGTGGCGGCGTCGACGTCGACGTTGTCCACGCCCACACCCGCGCGTCCGATCACGCGCAGGTTGACGGCCCGCTCGATCAGCTCGGCGGTCATCTTCGTAGCGGAGCGGATCAGGATGCCGTGGTAGGCGCCGATGCGCTCGGCGAGCTCCTCGTCGGTCCAGTCGATGCCGAGGTCGACATCGAAGTGCTCTTGCAGCAGCTGCACGCCCGAGTCGCCGATCTTCTCCTTGACGAGGACCTTCAGACGTCCTTCAGGCGCAGTGTCCGCCGTGGCGATGCTCATGCTGACGTCCTCTCCACGATCCAATCGATACACGCGGTGAGAGCCTGCACATCGGCGGTGTCGACCGCCGGGAACATCCCGATCCGCAGCTGGTTGCGCCCCAGCTTGCGGTAGGGCTCGACGTCGACGATCCCGTTCGCGCGCAGGGTGGCGGCGACCACGGCCGCGTCCACCTCCTCGGTGAAGTCGATCGTCCCCACGACGAGCGAGCGCTTCGCGGGGTCGCGCACGAACGGCGCCGTGTACGCGGTCCGCTCGGCCCAGCCGTAGAGGTGCTCTGAGGAGGCCGTCGTGCGCGCGACACACCAGTCGAGACCACCGCCGTCGAGCATCCAGCGAATCTGGCCGGCGAGCAGAAACAACGTCGCCACCGCGGGGGTGTTGTAGGTCTGGTCTTTCAGCGAGTTCTCGAGCGCCGTGTGCAGCGAGAGGAACGCCGGTATCCAGCGCTCGGATGCGTGCAGCTCCGAGATCCGCTCCTGCGCCGCGGGGCTGAGCAGCGCGACCCACAGTCCGCCATCGCCGGCAAAGCCCTTCTGCGGCGCGAAGTAGTAGGCGTCAGCCTGTGCGACTTCGACCGGCAGCCCGCCCGCTCCGGAGGTCGCGTCGATCAGCACCAGCGCGTCGGCTCCGGCCGGCCGGCGCACCGGCACCATCACTCCGGTCGAGGTCTCGTTGTGCGCCCAGGCGATCGCGTCGACGTGCTCTTCTGTGGCAAGCGAGGCGATGCCATCGACATCGGGGGCATCGCCCACGTCGACTGACACGACGCGCGGATCCTCGAGGAACGGCGCCTCCTTGGTGACCTGCGCGAACTTCGAGGAGAACTCTCCGTAGACCAGATGCAGCGCGTAGTGATCCACCAGCCCAAACGCGGCGGCGTCCCAGAAGGCGGTCGCGCCGCCATTGCCGAGCGCCACCTCGTAGCCCTCGGGCGCCGCGAACAGCTCTGAAAGCCCCGCGCGGATCTCGCCGACGAGCGCCTTCACCGGCTTCTGCCTGTGCGAGGTGCCCATCACGGCCCCTCCCGCGCTCGCGAGAAGCGCGAGCGCCTCTGGGCGAACCTTCGAAGGCCCACATCCGAAGCGACCGTCGGCGGGCCTCAGATCCTCGGGAATGACCAGTTGCGTCTCGGCTGTCAGGGGGCTCGGCGTCATGTGGGGCTCCTCGTTGGGTCGGGACCTCGAAGGAATATCGATGATCTGAGGGTGCCCAGGCGCGCGGCGGTGCTGAGTCGTCACTTCCCGGTGGTGAACTCCACCCGAGCGCCAGTCGCGACGACGAAGGCGAGTGTAGCGAACGCCGCTTCCGATCCGCTCGAGCCGGGTGGACGTCTCTTGCTGACCCCGTCCGTGGGGCTCATCACCACGTCAACCACTCCACAGCACCTCTCGTGGGTATGTCGTGGCGGTCCAACCAGCCGGCAGGCGTGCGGATGCCGCGCCCGCGGGCGCCTCGCCGGCCAGCAGACAGTACTCCGGTGCCGGGCCGAGTCCTACACAGCGCCGCCACAATCCCCCGCTCACACGGTCCATGCCGTCCCCCAACAGATCCGCGATCGTGGGCGACTCATACCCCCGGTCGCGCTGAACCCACACGGCCACTCGCGCGTCGGCGAGGATTGAATGCCCCTCGCTCAGGCGATAGACCGCGCCGGTTGCCGGACCCGTGAGCTTGGCGATCTTGTCGTGTGCGGTGATATGCCCACGCGAGATTGCGGCCTCTTCCAGCACGCCCACCGCGGACCAGCCATCGAGGAGATACCAGTCCTCGTAACCACCGCCTGGCTCTGCCGTCGAGGAGGCGCCTGCGATCGTGAGCCACGGGAGCTCCCTCGCAACAAAGGTGGCTGACCCTCGGAAGCCGCTCGGCGGCTGGTGCGCGAGCGACCGGTGGAAGCCCTGAAGGGCCGCCTCATACGCGTCTATTGGAACCTCCGGTGCGGGACGATGCCAGGAGAGGTAGGCAAGCATCGCCGCGAGACCTAAAACGAGGGCTTAATCCAGTCCATGTGCGAGCGCAGCTCTGAGCCGACGTGCTCGACCTGCGTGTCGGCTTGTTCTGAGCGCATGCGCTTGAAGTTCTCTTGCCCGGCGCGGTTCTCGGCGATCCACTCCCTGGCGAAATCACCCGACTGGATCTCGGCGAGGATCTTGCGCATGTTTGCGCGCGTTTCCTCGGTGATCACGCGTTTGCCGCGCGTGTAGTCGCCGTACTCCGCCGTGTTGGAGATCGAGAAGCGCATACCGGCAAGGCCCTTCTCGTACATCAGGTCCGCGATCAGCTTGAGCTCGTGCAGGCACTCGAAGTAGGCCATCTCCGGGTCATAACCCGCGTCCACGAGCGTTTCGAAGCCCGCCTGGACGAGCTCTGAGGCGCCGCCGCAGAGGACGGCCTGCTCGCCGAACAGGTCCGTCTCGGTCTCGTCCTTGAACGTCGTCTCGATCACCCCGCCGCGCGTGCAGCCGATGCCCTTGGCGTACGCCAACGCCAGCGCCCGCGCGTTGCCGGTGGCATCCT
>Ga0310037_10002139_pt1 | contig 10366 bp, 15 predicted proteins | sample Sb_taG_11_FD_200239 | JGI IMG/M metagenome (GOLD analysis project Ga0310037, IMG submission 200239) | Peat soil microbial communities from Weissenstadt, Germany - Sb_50d_3_AS metaG (v2) (version 2) | ecosystem: Environmental > Terrestrial > Soil > Wetlands > Peat | place: Germany: Weissenstadt...
TCTCGCCGTTCACCTTCTATCGCGGGGCGGCGATGATCATGGCCCATGACCTTGGGCCGACGCCGCGGTCGGGGCTAATGGTGCAGTGCTGCGGGGATGCGCATCTGTCGAACTTCGGGGTGTTCGCGTCGCCCGAGCGGGCGCTGGTGTTCGACGTCAACGATTTCGATGAGACGCTCCCCGGCCCGTGGGAGTGGGACGTCAAGCGCCTGGCGGTGAGCATGTTGATCGCGACGCGCTTCAACGGCTTTCGCGCCAAGGAGCAGGAGCGGATCGTGCTTGACACGGTCGGCCAGTACCGCACCGCGATGGCGCAGTTCGCGGGGATGAAGGACCTCGAGGTGTGGTACTCGCACCTGGACGTCGAGAGCGCGCTTCAGGAGTACGGCTCGCAGTTCAAGCCGAAGATGGTCAAGCGGACGGAGAAGACGCTCGCGAAGGCTCGGACGAAGGACAGCATGACGGCGTTCTCGAAGCTCTGCCATACAGTCGACGGGAAGGCCCGGATCGTGGATGAGTCGCCGCTGATCGTGCCGATCGAGCAGCTCGCGCCGGGCGAGGAGCGCGCCGAGATGTTCGAGGCGCTTCACCAGTTGATGCGCGGCTACCGTGAGACGCTCGAGTTCGACCGGCGGGTGCTGCTGGAGCAGTTCGAGTTGGCCGACTTTGCGCGCAAGGTGGTCGGGGTCGGGAGCGTCGGCACGCGCGCGTGGATCGCACTTATGCTCGGCCGTGACGGCCAGGACCCACTGTTCCTGCAGATCAAGGAGGCTGAGGCGTCGGTGCTGGAGGAGTTGCTCGGTCCGAGCGAGTTCTCAAACCACGGCGAGCGGGTGGTCGTCGGACAGCGGCTGATGCAGGCCACGAGCGACATCTTCCTCGGCTGGCTGCACGTCGAGTCCGGGCTCGACGGCAAGCCGCGGGACTTCTACGGCCGCCAGCTGAAGGACTGGAAGGGCTCGGCGGAGATCGAGCAGATGGTCCCGAAGGGCATGGCCACCTACGGCAAGCTGTGCGGCTGGACGCTCGCCCGCGCGCACGCCCGCAGCGGCGACCGGATCGCGATCGCCGCCTACCTCGGCAACGGCGACAGGTTCGACCGAGCGATCCTCGAGTTCTCGGAGGCCTACGCCGAGCAGAACGAGCGCGACTATCAGGAACTCGCCACCGCCGTCAAGACCGGACGCGTCAAAGCACAGACGGGGCTCTAGCCCGGTCTGCCGTCGCGAGAAACGCCATGCCGATTCAAGGACATCCAGATCTCTCGACTCACGATTTGCCGCGAGCGCACCGTCTGTTGATGCTCGAGTTCGGGTCGCTCGATGAGTTCGACGATCCGAAGCTCGAGTACCGCCGGCTGTTCTCGGAGCTGCTCGGGACGTTCATGCTCGTCCTGGTGGCGGCCGGCGGCGGGCTACTGCATGCCAAGGGGCAGATCAGCCTCGCTGCGGCGGTGGTCGCCCCGGGGTTGATGGTGCTGGCGATCATCCTGTTCATGGGCGCGGTCTCCGGCGCGCACCTGAACCCAGCGGTGTCCCTGGCGTTCGCGGTGCGCGGTGACTTCCGCTGGAGGCGGGTGCCGGGGTACATCATCGTGCAGCTGGTGGGCGCGACGCTGGCGTGCCTGTTCCTGCTCGCGGTGTTCGGCAACGTCGAGCATCTCGGCGCGACGCTGCCGGGACCTGGCTACCACGATTGGCAGGCGTTCCTGATGGAGATCGCGCTGACCGGGGTGCTGCTCAGCGTGATTCTCGGTACCGCCTCAGCGGCCCAGAACGTCGGTGCGATCGGCGCGCTCGGCGTCGGTGGGTACATCGCGCTGGCCGGGTTGTGGGCGGCACCGGTCAGCGGCGTGTCGATGAACCCGGCGCGCTCGTTCGGCCCCGCTCTGGTCAGCGGCGACTGGACCGCCTACTGGGTATACGTCGCCGGGCCGCTGATCGGCGCGGGGATCGCCGTCGGGTGCGCGATCATCCTCCGCGGCCGCGGTGGCGATCCCATCTCCCGCGCGGCCGGTTCCGGCGTCCTCACCCCCGGGGAACGCGCGGAGAAGGCAAGGCTCGCGAAGGACATCGACGAGGGGAACGTCGCGCCGCCAGGGCCCGAGCAGACGGACCCACCCGGGGGCTCGTAACCCGAGACCGCCGCGAGTTGATGTGCATGATCGTCGACGGGACCCAGGGCATCTTCAACGATGAGGTCTTGGGCAGCGCCCCCGTTGGGGCGCGCCTCGATAAGCGAGACGCCGCCTTCGAGGCGAAGAGTGGTTTCGCGGCAGACGCGGCGACACCCGCGACTGTTCTGGTTCGCCGTAGTTAAGCGGGAGTGCTATCCACGTCGCCACCGTCACCGATGTTCAGGACGGAGGGCGTCGCACAAACCCCGGACCTTGTCCGAAGGTGACAAACCTGGGCGCGACGCGCCACGCGGCGTCCGCGGACCCGGTCATCCGCAACCCATCAGGCGGCGGCGTGCCCCGCGTGAGGTCCGAATCGGAGGCTGGACGTGAAACCGGAACATACGACATACGGCCGGTTTCGCAGCCACCCCCCTGATCGGACTGGCCGGTGTTGCGACCGTCCTTCGGGACGCGATTCCTCCACCCGCGCGACGCGAGCGGTTTCTCAACTCTCGACAACCAATACCGCCCCGGCGGGCTTTGTGCGACACCCTCGACGACCAGCGAGAGCGTGCTCCAACGCGGCGCTGCCAGTTGCCCGTACCAACATCAGCGCTGGGCGCTGGCTCGGAGGTGAGTGCCCCCGCGAAGTGACCGTCCGCCGCCCCTGCGGCCTGCGCGCGAGGGGCTGGTTCGGCGCTCGGTCGCTGTCGTGGGTAGGCCGTGCTCGAGACCGAGCCTGGTGGCGAGCCGGCTGACATCGTGATGCTCGGCCGGCGCGACCAGCGTGATGCCGATGCCCGTCGCGCCAGCGCGGCCCGTCCGGCCGATCCGGTGAACATACGTCTCGCCGTCGGCAGGGGGATCGAAGTTGATGACGTGGGAGATTCCGCTGATGTCGATCCCGCGGGCCGCGATGTCGGTGGCGACGAGCGTGTCCACGGCGCCGGATTCGAACCGCGCGAGCGCCTGCTCGCGCTGGCGCTGCGACTTGTTGCCATGCATCGCCACTGCCTCCACTCCCTGAGCGCGCAGACGTTTGACGAGACGGTCGGCACCGCGCTTGGTTCGCACGAACACCAGTGTCAGCTCTCGGTCGCGCCGCAGTTCACCGACGAGCGCATCGATGCGGCGCTCGTGTGCGACCTGAAGAAAGCGGTGCTCGATATCGGTTGCCGCGCGCCTGGCCGTCGGGCCGCGTTCGTGGCTGGCCGGCTCGCGGGTGTATCGCCTTGCCAGCCGGCCGGCCTCGCCGTCGAGCGTTGCCGAGAAGAACAGCGTCTGGCGCGTCGCCGGGCACAGCGCGACGATCCGGTCGACCGCCGGCCGAAAGCCCATGTCGAGCATCCGGTCGGCCTCGTCGAGCACGAGCATGCGCACATTCCCGAGCGTGAAGGCACCACGCGCCAGAAGATCCTCGAGGCGGCCCGGGGTCGCGACCAGCACGTGCGAGCGGGCCGCGTCCCGCGCCTGCTTGACGAGGCCGACACCGCCGTATACCGCTGTCACCCTGAGCGCACGAGCATGCGCGATCGCGCGAATATCGTCCACGATCTGGGTGGCGAGCTCACGCGTCGGTGCGAGAACCAGCGCGGCCGGTCGCGGACCATCAGCCTCGATCCGCTCGACGAGCGGGATTCCGAAGGCGAGCGTCTTGCCCGATCCGGTGGGGGATTTCGCGAGTACGTCGCGGCCTTCAAGAACGTCGCCGATGACGTCCCGCTGGATCGCAAACGGCTGTGTGATGCCCTGCTTAGAGAGCGAACCGAGGACGGCGTGCGACACGCCGAGATCGGAAAAGGACTGCGTAGACATGTAGGACTCCTTGGCGGCGCTGGGGCCGCGAACGATTCGGGAGGCTATTGCTGACCCGAACCGCTGATTGCGGGACCCAAGCGAGCCGCCTCGCGGCCGACGGAGTCGACCGCTGCAGACAACGTAGCAGCTTCAGCGGTGGCGCCAACGGCGCCGACTAACGGTGACGCCTACCGGCAGCTGCGCGTCAGCTCAGCTCGACTCGCGTGAACGCCGCTCGCGCAGTCGTCGCTCGGCGCCCCTCAAATGCCGCTCGAGCTCGCGCAGCTGCGGGGTAGATCCCTGACCCCATCTGTAGAGCTTGGCCCGCAGAAGGGCGACCCGGTCCCGATAGTAGTACGCGTCGGCCTCGAGCAGCTCGATGTCCCTCAAGGAGCTCACGCGTCGAACTCCAGAACGGAGTAGGCGCTCCAGCCGAGAACTTCGCGGCATCCATCCCCGGCCGAAATGTCCGCTTCGCGCCACACGACAAACGGCAGGCGCGTGCCCATGTCGAAGATCGCCATGACGGTGCCGCCTCGCAGGGGGTCCGGCTCACCCACCACCGTCAAACAGTCGATGCGGCCCCTTCGCGTCCACAGCTTCTCGATTCGACGGGCGCTGGGACGACGTCCCATGTCGAGCTCCACGCGCCTACGCATCTCGCCATACGCAAGCTCCAGGGCGCGGCCGTCCTTGTCGGTGGAGATGCCCGGGATGAAGAACGCGGTCATCCGCGGTTACAGCCCGCGCTCGCGGGCGTCCCTGCTCAGCGCGACGCTGAGCGCGGCGGGCTGTACCTGAGCCTCGAGCTCACTGATCCGCTTGCCGTATCGCTCCGATTCCCGATGGACGGAGTCCTGAAGCGCCTCCACGAGCTGCTCCACGTGCTTGATTCGCGCTTCCAGAGCCTGAAGCGCGATCGTGTCATCGTTGGACGCAACCTCTGGCCGCGCCTCAGCGGACGCGGCGGCCCTGCGGCGGATCTGTCGGATCCGCGCAATCAGCCGCTCTCGCTCATGCATCGTCTCACCTCTTCGCCGGACGTTTGGACTCCGACGGGAGCGGCGGATAGCGCCGGCGCTCCTCCTCGGTCATCTGCCGGATGACGAGCTGACCGTTCTCGACCTGTTCGGCGACGAACTCCAGCTTCTCCCGCCGCTTCTCCTCGGCGCGTTCACGTGCCGTCTTCATCAGACGGTCCCACGGGCTGGGTTGGGCATCGCACCTCTCCCTTCGCCGGCGCGTCACATTCGTTCGGGTGAGATTCGCTGCGTCGGTGTGGTGAACCTCGCGGGCGACAAAGGCCACCCGCCAACTTCCACCGTAGCACGGGCCCCAGCCGTTCTTGCGAGGGCCGGTGGAAGGGAGTAATCTCGCTCTGGCGCTGACCCTGCGGCCATACGCCCAACCTTGAGCTCGCAGTCCACTGACGCACAAACGCGCTGAGGCGTGGGACCCGAGGCTCATGATCGAGACCCGCGGGGCCAGTCGTCCGCACGCGCCGAACGGAGACTGGATGCCACAACCTTCTCATCGCTCGACGCGCGCACACCACGCCGTGTGTGCGTCGCTGGCCCACTGACCATGGAACCACCCCGGCCGGTGATCACGACGGAGATCACCGTCGTCGGTGGCGATCGCTACCGAGTCGAGGGCACCGCTCAGGATGCCGAGCGTGTAATCCTCGCCGCCGCCAGGGGCTCGATTATGGAACTCGCGTGGTTCGACGACGCCGACACCGGCGAGCGCATCGGGATCAACCCCGAGCACGTCGTCCTGCTTCGAGTTCCCCCGTCCTAGCCGACGAGACAACTTTTCCGATTCCGGCTCCAAAGCGCTGGTACGGTTGCTGTTGCATCGGGTCCGCCGGGGCCCGTCACCGTGTTCAGCGCTCGCAGGTCATCGCTCTTTCAGCTCTCCTCGTACGCGGCACACGACCCAAGGAGAACAGCCATGGCCAGTGGAACCGTGAAATGGTTCAGCGACCGGAAGGGCTACGGGTTCATCACTCCCGACGAGGGCGGCAAGGACGTTTTCGTGCATCAGACGGCACTTGGCGGCGGTCAGCGCTCGCTCGCCGAGGGCGCGCGGGTGTCGTTCGACGCCGAGCCTGGAACAAAGGGGCCTCAGGCCGTCAACGTCCAGCCGATCTGATCGCCGCAGAGACTCGAAGACGGCGACCCTTGACGGTTTCTAAACGACCCAACCCGCCGCTGTAGGTCCCACCCGAGCCGACTGAGCGCCAGCCGCGAGGACGCAATCGCCAACGGCTATGCGTCTTTCGGCGCGTGTAGGTCGCCGAGATGCACCGAGTCGTTTGACGCGGCCTGCTTGCGTGCGTCTTTCTTGGCCTGTTTGTCGAGCCGTCGCTCGCGGAGTTTGTGTTCGCGAGCGAGCTTCGCCATGGTCGTCTTCTTGTTGCGCGGCGCCATGCTTGCCGTCCTTACGTGTCGAGTTTCGCCGGCGATCGAGTGCGGGCGGGCAGTGGCCAGTTCCGCGTGATCAGAGTTGGCACGTGACCACGGAGGGCCGAGGCCCGAGCCCCGCCTCGCCGTGGCCCGCTTGGTTAGAGCGTCTCGACGTTCGTCGCCGAGGGACCCTTCGGTCCCTGCTCGGTGTCGTAGCTCACCTTCGCGCCCTCGGCCAGCGACTTGAAGCCGTTGCCCTGAATCGCGCTGTGGTGAACGAACACGTCCTTGCTTGAGTCATCGGGTGTGATGAATCCATAGCCCTTGTCGTCGCTGAACCACTTGACGGTTCCTGTTGCCATGGTGCTTTCCTCCGGGGATACGTGTACTGCGCGACACAGAGGACGTTGCACCGACTCCAACGACTGCGGAAACGCATGACACCTTGTGAGCTGATCGAGCGGGCGCTCGATCAGAATCACCAAGTGTAGCGGACTATCGGCTAAGCTCGGGTGCATCGAGGCTTCTCATCGGCGCCGAGGTGCCTGAGGGATCGTCTCGAAGTAAGGAGGCACTCGCGCTCTTGGCGGTCCCGGTCTGGTGGCGGCCTGTGGGGGCGTTGCGCCCAGGCAACGTCCATCATCGCACCGGAGAAGCAAATGGCTCACCCATCGATGCGTCGGCTCGAGCGCCCGACGCTTACCGTCTACGCTCAGCCCCGTCCAGGTCGAAGCGCGCTTGAAATCGTGACGTCGATCGTGCCATATCTCTCGCTGTCGGTGCTGATGTACCTGACTCTCGGCGGGGCCGAACTCGTGACGCTCGCCCTAGCGATCCCGGCCGCAGGATTTCTCGTGCGCACATTCGTTGTCTTTCACGACTGCGCGCATGGCTCTTTGTGGTCCTCCAAACGCGTCAACGCTTACGTCGGCCGGGTGCTGGGATTCGTCGTGCTCTGTCCGTATCAACGCTGGCGCCACGACCACGCTATCCATCACGCCACCTCCGGCGATCTGGAGCGCCGCGGCGTCGGCGACATCATCACGCTGACCGTGTCCGAATACCGCCTGCGCTCGTTCCGTGGTCGGCTCGCGTACCGGTTGATGCGCAACCCGTTGGTGATGTTCGGACTGGGCCCGATACTCGCGATGATGGTCGGGCCGCGCATCGCGACGCGCTCACAGCGGCCGCGAATGCGCCACAGCGTGCTCGGAACTGATCTGGCGCTCCTGGCGGTCGTTGGCGGGCTCTGTGCGCTGATCGGGTTCGAGACGTTCCTGATCGTATGGATGCCGGCGGCACTGCTCGCGGGCTCGGCCGGGATCTGGCTGTTTTACGTGCAGCATCAGTTTGAGGACGCCTACTGGCAGCGGCCTGCCGACTGGGACTACGCCGACGCAGCGCTCCGGGGCAGTTCCTATCTAAAGCTGCCGAAGATCCTGCAGTTCTTTACCGGAAGCATTGGGCTTCATCACGTGCACCACCTCAACGCTCGCATCCCCAGCTACAACCTTCAGCGCGCACACGACGAGAACAAGATCTTCCACGACGTGCCGACATTGTCACTCTGGGCAGCGCTACAGACGGTGAAGCTCAAGCTGTGGGACGAGGACAGTGGCAAGCTCGTGAGCTTCGCACAGGCACGCCACGGGCTGCCAATGAGCGCCTCACCCGTACCGCAATGAAGCGGTAGTCCGACGACACAGCGGGAGCGACGAACACGCCGGTCGTCGATCGAGGCGTTCGTCCTTGAGCCGGAACAGCTCGCGTCCGATCAAGCACCAACCGATTGAACGAAGCGGGGTTCCCTCAGTAGTAGCCTTCCGCGACGACCGGGTCGGGTTCGGGCCTACGCTCGCTCACGGCCAAGTCGGAAGATTGTGCCCGGGACGGCCAGGACCTCGCGGGTCCTGCCGGACAAAGGAGCGGCTAGATGGACAGTCCCTCAGAGCAGGACCAACCCGCACAGCTTGTGGGCGGCAAGCTGTTGGCCCAAATCTCCACGAGCATCGTCGGGATTCTGCGCGAGCATTACGGTCGCGGGCCGATGAAGGCGAAGACGTACGCGCTCGACGATGTCATCATGGTCGTAATGCGGGGCAGCGGCTTCACTGCGCTTGAGCAGACGATCATGGACAGTGGCCAGCCTGGACGCGTCGTCGCAATGCGAGAGGAGTTCCAACACGTGATGGCGGAGCGCTACAAGGACACGATCGAAGACCTCACGGGGCGCAGGGTCGTCGCCTTTCTCTCGCAGGCGCATGTCGACCCGGATATCACCGTAGAGATGTTCTTCGTGGACGGGCCGCTTCCGGGATTCGGCGCGGTCGAAGTCATCGAGCCCGAGTAAGTGGTCCGGCCAGGTCCGCCTCACGTGCCGAACCCGGTCTGCTCGAGGACGTGCTGCAGCACCGAGGCGAACCGTGCCGGCGCTCCAGTCGCAGGAGATAGCCACACTCCGGCGAGCCGGCGGATCGGCTCCGGCGGCGCGCGTGAGCATCCGGACCGCCGAGGAGCGTGAGCAGGTAGGTAGAAATGGAGCGCGACTTGATCGCTGAGCCGCGAGAGGGGGTCGCCCACGAGCGTGAGCCGGTCGCACGGAAGCACAGATCAGTTGACCGGGCGCGGGAAGCCAGCGGCGAGGAAGGCCTTGGCAAGTAGTGGCGGGCCGCAGCGCACCAGATGACGAGGCGATGCGCGTGCATGAGGAGCGCGCGAGCCAGCACGAGGAAGCGGCTGCGTCGTGGGATCGGCGTGGGAACGCTGCGTGGGCTGAGCTTGAGCGTCGCTGCGCGAAGCTCGAGCGTGCGGCGGCCGAGCTCGAGACGGACCGCGCAGAGGTGGAGCGGTTGCGCGCGGGCTGGCGAGAGCCGGGCGATGACGCTGGACGGGCTGAGATCGACCGTCGCCGCGCCGAGATCACCCGCAGGACCGCGCAGTTGGGGGTCGAGGAGGCGGAGCTGCAGAGAGAGCGCGGCAGCCTGCTCGATGAGCGCGAGTGGGCCGTTGAGGGGCGAGAGCGTTCTCTGCGCACCCGTGAGTGGGGGGCCGATCGCCGTGACCGGACTGCCGATGAGCGTGAGCACGTCGCCAATGAGCGTGAGCTCCTCGCGGACGAGCGTGAGGACGTGGCAGATCAGCGAGAACACACCGCTGATGACCGTGAGGGCGCCACCGAGGAGCGCGAGCGAGCGCGGCTGAGGCGGATGGAAGAAAGGCTGAGACGCGTGGAAGAGCGGGGCGACCGCGAGGATGCCAGCGGTCGCAGGGAGGACGCCCACATCCAGCGCGAGATCGGCGAGAGCGAGCGGGAGGCCCTGGAGTCAGAGGCACGGGAGGCGGATCCTCTCGCTGAACCGCCTGATAACGAAAATTCGTCGCCGCGCTAGGCCCGCGCCTCTATCGAGGAGTTGCTGCCCGACATCCTCGAGGGCCGCATCGAGCTGAACCGCGTGCCGGGCGGGCACGCCGCTACGCTCGCGTCATGACGCCGGGGGAGCTCGCCAATCTCGCCCATCTGCGCCGCGCCCGCGATCTGATGGACCGCGAGTACGCCCGCCCGCTCAACGTCGCGGCGCTCGCCCACGTTGCGCTGATGTCGACCGGACACTTCTCGCGTCAGTTCCGGGCGACGTACGGGGAGACGCCTTACGCCTATCTGATGACCCGGCGAATCGAGCGGGCGAAGGCGCTGCTGCGCCGCGGCAACATCACGGTCACCGAGGTCTGCCTGGAGGTCGGGTGTACGTCGCTCGGCTCGTTCAGCGCACGTTTCACCGAGCTGGTGGGTGACACGCCCACGGCCTACCGGGCCCGCGACCACGGCGCGCTCGCGGGCGTGCCGGGCTGCATCGCCAGGGACCTCACCCGCCCGAGTCGTACGCCGAGCAGGATCGGAGAAGCGCGCGGAGCGGTGGCTCCCTAGATGAGTAGTGCCACGGCCTGCGGCGGGGTCGTGGCCTTGAAGGGGACATAACAGCGCAGGTCGAAGTCGGCGGTGCTCAATACCCAGCGCCGACCCTCGGGAGGGCCTCGATGGACG